>Ga0247825_10003090_pt1 | contig 10980 bp, 10 predicted proteins | sample 13C_Vanillin_Day_FD_194413 | JGI IMG/M metagenome (GOLD analysis project Ga0247825, IMG submission 194413) | Soil microbial communities from agricultural site in Penn Yan, New York, United States - 13C_Vanillin_Day48 | ecosystem: Environmental > Terrestrial > Soil > Agricultural land | place... | reverse complement strand
ACATGCGCTACATCGACGAGATGGGCATGCGCCACACCATGGAGCTGGCGCTCGCCACGCTCGACGTCAACACCCACCTGCACGTGAGCTTCGACGTCGACTTCCTCGACGCGGCCATCGCCCCCGGGGTCGGCACCACGGTCAACGGCGGCCCGACCTATCGCGAGGCGCAGCTGTGCATGGAGATGATCGCCGACACCGGCCGGCTCGCCTCGCTCGACGTGATGGAGCTCAACCCGGCCTTCGACGTCAAGAACGCCACGGCGATGATCGCGGTCGATCTCGTCGAGTCGCTGTTCGGCAAGAGCACGCTGATGCGCAAGTAGGCGGCCCGGCCGGCGGCGCCTCAGTCGCAGGGCCCGTGCAGGCGGCGGAACTCGCGCGGCGGCAGCGGTGCCGCCGCGGCGAACAGGCCGCGCCCCGCCGCCCGCGCGCGTCGCTCCTCCTCGGCATAGGGACCGGGGTTGCCGCGGTAGGCGGCCGACCATGCATGGCCCTCGGCCACCAGCGCGGCGCCCACATCGGCGCCGTCCAGCCACAGCGTGCCGAGCGCACGCCCGTAGTCGTCGGTGGCACGCCGGCGCACGCTGACGTGCCGGTGCAGCACGCGCGCGGCGAGCGCCGCCTGCGCCGCGTCGCCGTGCGCCTGGCAGCGCTCCGGCGCGTCGAGTCCGACCAGCCGGACCTTCACGCGCGCACGGCGCGGCGCACCGGGCGCCGGGTCGAGGCGCACCCACACCGTGTCGCCGTCGCTGACGCGCGTGACCACGCCGTCGAAGCGCGTCTCTTCGGCGCGCGCCGGGACGCCGGTCGCGAGTGAGCCCGCAAGGGCCAGCGCGGCCGCGGCGTGGCGCGCTCTCGCCGTCCACGCCCGCTCCGCCCATCCCCGCGCCCGTGCAGCCTGCCGGCCCTCGGGCGCCGCCAAGAAGCGCAGCGCCCGGCTCATGCGTGCGCGAAGGCGGCCCAGGCCAGCGCGCCGAGGCCGCCGATCACGAGCAGCCACAGCAGCACCACGGCCGCCGCGCCCCACAGCATCTTCGGCAGCTGGTCGCGTCCCGCCTCGGCCTCGCGCAGCCGCGCCTGCCACATCGCCTCGGGCGTGAGCTTGACCGCCAGCGCGATGCCGAGCGGCACCAGGATCAGGTCGTCGAGCTGACCGAGCACCGGGATGAAATCGGGGATCAGGTCGATCGGGCTCAGCGCATAGGCCACCACCGCGATCGCGATCCAGCGCGGCGCGCGCGGCGTGTCGGGATGCTTGAACAGCTTCCACAGCGCGAGCAGGTAGACGCCCAGGCGCGCGCGATTGGCCGCGCCGAGCAGGCGGCCGAGCTTCATGCGCCGCCCCCGCGGCGGGCGTTCGGGGTGGCGCGGCGGCCCGCGGCCTTCGCGGCCGCGGCGGGCGGCTGCCGGTCGAGCGCGGCGTTCATGTCCTTCAGCATCCGTTCCAGCCGTTCGTTCAGTTTCTCGGTCGTCAGTTTCTCCCGAAAGCGCTCCACCATCAGCGGCAGGCCCAGCGGGCTGGGCAGCCGGAGCTCGACGTAGTCGATGCGCCGCGCGGCCAGCGCCTCGAGCGTGGCGCGCAGGCGGCGGATGTCGAGCTCCTGGCTCAGCACCTCGGACTCGGCCTGGCCGAGCAGCAGGTTGCCGGCGTCGTACTTGCGGAACACCTCGTAGAACAGGCTGCTGGAGGCCTGCAGCTGCTTCATGCTCTTCGGCGCGCCGGGATAGCCGGGGAACACCAGCCCCGCCACGCGGGCGATCTCGCGGAAGCGCCGCTGCGCCAGCTCGCCGGAGTTCAGGCTCGCCAGCACGTCCTCCAGCAGGCCGCCGGTCGACAGCACCGAGCGGTCGAGCACGCGCTCGACCTCGATCGGGCGCGCACTCAGCAGCTCGAAGCCGTAGTCGTTGATCGAGATGCTGAAGGTGTTGGGCCGCTCGCGCGCGAGCCGCCAGGCCAGCAGCGCGCCGAGGCCCATGTGGACGTGGCGGCCGGCGAAGGGGTAGAGGTAGAGGTGGTGCCCCTCGCGCGAGTCGAGCCGCTCCACCAGCAGGCTGCCCGGCGTGGGCAGCGTCGAGACGCGGGCCTGGGTGCGCAGCATCGGCTCGGCGGCGCGCAGCTCGGGCTCGGGGAACTCGCCGCGCGCGGCGCCCTCCAGCAGCTCCAGCACGGCGTCGGCCAGCTCGGTCGACAGCGGCATCTTGCTGCCCTGCCAGCGCGGGATCACGCCCTGGCTGCGCGTCGCGCGGCGCACGTAGGCGGCGAGGTCGCGCGTGCGCACGAACTCGAGCACGCGGCCGGCGAACACGAAGCAGTCGCCCGGCTTCAGCCGCGCGATGAAGCCCTCCTCGATCGTGCCGATCGTGCCGCCGCCGAGCCACTTGACCAGCATCGTCGCGTCGCCGGTGATGGTGCCGACGGCGAGCCGGTGCCGCTTGGCGATGCCGCGATCGCTCACGCGGTACAGCCCGTCGTCCGGGTCGCGCCTTACGCGGTGGTACTCCGGATAGGCGCCGAGGCTGGCGCCGCCGCGCTCGACGAAGTCGAGCGCCCAGCGGAACTCGGCCTCGGTGAGGTCGCGGTAGGCCCAGGCGCCGCGCACTTCCTCGTACAGCGCCCCCGGCTCGAAGCCGCCGCCCAGCGCCACCGTGACGAGGTGCTGCACCAGCACGTCGAGCGGCTTGTGCGGCGACTCGCGCCGCTCGATGCGCCCGGCCTGCGCGGCACGTCGCGCCGCGGCGGCCTCCACCAGCTCCATCGTGTGGGTCGGCACGAGCGTGATGCGCGAGGGCCGGCCGGGCTGGTGGCCGCTGCGCCCGGCGCGCTGCAGCAGCCGTGCCACGCCCTTGGCCGAGCCGATCTGCAGCACGCGCTCGACCGGCAGGAAGTCGACGCCCAGGTCGAGCGAGGAGGTCGTCACCACCGCCTTCAGCGTGCCGGCCTTCAGCGCCGCCTCGACCCAGGCGCGCACGCTCTTGTCGAGCGAGCCGTGGTGCAGCGCGATCAGCCCGGCCCACTCCGGGCGCGCGCGCAGCAGCATCTGGAACCAGGCCTCGGCCTGCGAGCGCATGTTGGTGAAGACCAGCGCGGTCGTGCTGCGCTCGAGCTCCGCGACGAGCGGCTCGAGCATCTGCGCGCCGAGGTGTCCGGCCCAGGAGAAGCGGCCGGGCAGCACGGGCAGCAGCGTGTCGACCACGAGCGCCTTGTCGATGCGGCCGCGCACCAGGGCCGGCCGCGGCGGGTTCGAACTCGCCCTGTCCTCCGCGACCTGCGCACGCTGCGCCGGCGGCCCTTCCTGCCGTTCTTCCGCGGTCGCCCACTTCGCATCCGACCCTTGCTTGGATTGCCACTCGTCGTCCACTTCCCGCGCGGCCCCCGCTTCCTGGACGTCCCTCCCTTCTCGGCCTTCTCGGCCTTCTCGGCCTTCTCGGCCTTCTCGCGCTTCTCGCGCTTCTCGCGCTTCTCGCGCTTCCCGCGCTTCCCGCGCTTCCCGCGCTTCGAGGGCGTCAGGCCCTACCGCTGCGTCCGGCGGGACCGCTCCATCGCGTGACGGGAAAACGAGGCGCTCCGCGCCGGCGTCGAACGAAGACTCCGGCGACCCACGGCCCCGGGCCTCGCCGCCGACCGCCGGCGCGCCGCGCGCGCCGAGTAGCACCTGTGCCGCCTGTTCCAGATTGCCGAGCGTTGCGCTCAGGCCCCACACCAGCAGGGCCGGGTTCCAGCGCCGCAGCCGCGCCAGGGCGAGCTGCACCTGCACGCCCCGCTTGTTGCCCATCAGCTCGTGCCACTCGTCGACGATCACCGTGTGCACCGCGGCGAGCTCCTCGCGCGCGCGCTCGCGGGTCAGCATCAGGCTCAGCGACTCCGGCGTCGTGACCAGCACGGTGGGCATGCGGCGGTCCTGCCGCGCGCGCTCGGCGCCCGGCGTGTCGCCGGTGCGCAGGCCGGCGCTCCAGTGCGGCGCCAGCTCGGCCCGCGGGCCCTCGAGGGCGCGCAGGCTGTCGGCGGCGAGCGCGCGCATCGGGGTGATCCACAGCACGCCGAGCGGCGGTGCCGCGCCCCGTGGGGCCGCCGCAGACGCGCCGGCCAGCCCGCGCGCCAGCGCGCCGAACCACACCGCGTAGGTCTTGCCGGCGCCGGTGGTCGCGTGCAGCAGCCCGCTGCGGCCCGCGGCCATCGCCGCCCACACCTCGCGCTGAAACGGGAACGGCTTCCAGCCGCGCGCCGCGAACCAGACTTCGCCGAGCGGAGTGGCGGCGGGCCGCCGCGCACCCGGCATGCGCGCCGCACCGGCCGCATCTGCACCGGCCGCATTCGCATCGGCCGCATCCGCATCGGCCGCATCCGCATCGGCCGCATCGGCATCCGCCGCCTCTGCTGGATCCGCCGCAGGGTTCGCGGGGGTCGCATGCGACGCGTCCGTCGCGTACCTCGCATCGGTCGACGCCGGCGCAGGCCCCCCTACCGCCGCTGCCGCAACCGCCTTGCCGGCGGCCTTTCGCGCGCCCGACCGGCGCGGCGCAGCCTCGACCTCCAGCGGCGGGCGCGTCCCCGGATCCGTCTCCGGCCCGCGCGACTCCGACGTTGCGGCGCGCCTGGGGCGCCCGTCCGCCGCGCGCTCGCGTGGCGGGACTTCGGCAGCATCGGGACGGGCGGCGCGCGGCATCGCGCCACCATGCCATCAAACCCGTCGCCGCGCCGTGCGTGCACACTCGGGCACCGTCCCGCCGAGCGCCGCCATGTACCAGCCCGCCCACTTCCGCGTCGACGATGCCGTCGCCCAGCGTGCCCTGATCGCCGCACACCCGCTCGCGACGCTGGTCGTGCCGACCGCGCAGGGCCTGCAAGTGAACCACCTGCCGCTGCGCCTCGACGAGCCCACCGGCCGGCTGATCGGCCACGTGGCGCGCGCCAACCCGCTGTGGACGCTGGAGCCGGCGGGCGAGGCGGTGGCGGTGTTCCGCGGCCCCGAGGCCTACGTCACGCCGGGCTGGTACGCCAGCAAGGCCGAGCACGGCCGCGTCGTGCCGACCTGGAACTACGCCGTCGTTCACGTGCACGGCCGGCTGCGCTGGTTCGCCGGCGACACGGCCGAGGACGACGCCCGCCGTCACGCCGTGGTGGCCGCGCTGACGCAGGCCAGCGAGGCCGCGCACGCCGCGGCGCTGCGCGCTGCCGGCCGCGAGGCGCCGCCCGCCTGGTCGGTCGACGACGCGCCGGCCGACTGGCTGGCAACGATGCGGCGCGCGATCGTCGCCTTCGAGCTGGAGCCGGCGCGCATCGAGAGCAAGTTCAAGCTCAGCCAGAACCGCCCGGCCGCCGATCGCGAAGGCGTGATCGCCGGCCTGGCCGAGCGCGGCGACGCGGCCTCGGCCGCGCTCACCGCGCGACCGCCCGAAGCGAAATGAGGCCGCAGGGCGCCAGAGTGCTTGCAATGACGCGTGCCGGACCACCGACTCGGCGACGGCCGCGCCCCACGACGCACTTGCTCCCGCAGGAGTTCATGCGCAGGTCACGGTCGATCGGCTCGCCGCCCACGGGTCGGCGCTCGTAGCGGACGAACGGCTCGTTCGCCGGCAGCTCGCCGTGATGAGGGTCTGCATCGACCGCGCAACGGGTCGTCCAGCACCCGAGCCGTTGCGACGCGCGCCCCACGTCATGCCGGACAGGCCGGCCATTCCTCAGCCGCCGTCAGTGCGCCGATCGGGTGGTCCGCTCGCCGTCCGCCGCGATCGACCTGTCATGCGCGTCGATCGCGGCCGTGGCCCCCTGGGATCCTTGACGCACGAGCCGGCGACCGCCTGATAACAGGGGCCGGATGCCGTCGATTCTCCGAGGCGATTGGACTTGCTGCGCGCTTCGATCGATCTTCCCGGCCCCGGCGGCCCTGGCACGCATCTGACGAAAGAGAGGCCGGCATCCGTCTTCCCGACCTCGACCGAGATGATGACCAAGGCGCCCGGGCTCCAGGGGCCCGCGCCGCGGATCCGCCCGCCGGCCGGACCGGCTCACGCGCTCGCGATCCAGCCCTCCAGCAGGTCGCGCCCCGCGGGCAGGCCGTGATCGGGCCGCGTCGCGGCCCAGCCGGCCTGCAGCAGGCACAGCACCGCGTCGAGCCGGTCGCCCGTCGGGTCGGCCACCAGGACGTCGTGCTGCGCGGGGCTGATCCTCAGCCGCAGGCCGAGCCGCGTGCGGCCCTGCTCCAGCGCGTCGACCAGATCCTTGCGCGCGATCAGCCGCTCCGGCGTCTGCCGCGCGCGCTCGTCGCTCTTGTAGGAGCGCGGCCCGATCAGCTCGCGCGCCAGCAGGCCCGGGTAGGCCTCCAGCGCCACGCGCCGCGGGTCGCCCGCCTGTCCGACGGCCGGCAGCGAAACGCCGGCCGCGAGCAGGCGCGGCGTGGCCGCGTGCAGCATGAAGGCGACCGGCGGGTTGACCCACTTCATCGACGGACTCGACCCGGCCGGTCCGTCGCAGGCGCGGTGCGCGAACTTCGAGCCCGCCGGGCGGGCCGCGCAGAAGGCGGCGAACGCGGCGCGCAGCTCGGCGCGGGTCAGCCCCGCCACGTGGCGCACCAGCGCGGGCCACTCGAGCGGCCAGCCGAGCGCGACGACCAGCTCGCGCGGCAGGCCGAAGGGCAGGTCGAAGCCGCCGACCCACGGTCCCGGCTCGGCCAGCAGCGCCTCGAAGGCGGCGAAGTCCGGCAGCGCGTCCAGGCGCTCGAGCCGCAGCCGGCCGGCGCCCTCGAGCCGGCCGCGCGCGAGGGTGATCGGCTTGCGCCGCGTCGGGGCGCTGGTGAAGTCGACGCCGAGCAAGGCGGGCTGCATCGATGCATTGTCCGCAGTCGCGCGGCTTGCGTGCCGCCGCCGGCCGCCGCGCCTTGGGCAGAATCGGCCGATGCCCGCCCTGCTCCGCTCGCGCTGGATCGCCGCCGTCGCCGTCGCGGCCGGCGCGCTGCTGCTGCTCGGCGCCGGGCTGATGCAGTGGGCGGCGGGCGAGCTGCGCACCCAGGTCGTCGGCGCGCTCGGGCCGCGCGCCCAGCTCGAGTCGGTGTCGCTCGGCTGGGGCGCGGTCGAGCTGCAGAGGCTGCGCATCGCGGCGGCGCCGAACTCGGGCTGGCCGACCGCCGACGAGCTGCGCGCCGAGCGCGTGCGCGTGATGCCCGACCTGCGCAGCCTGCTCGGCGGCCCGTGGCGCGTCGCCACGGTGACGGTCGAGGGCGGCTACATCGCCCTGCAGCGCACCCGGGACGGCCGGCTGCGCCTGCTGCCGGCGCTGCTGGAGGAGCGCACGAAGGCGGCGGAGGGCGCCGCCTCCGGTCCCGGGACGGCGGGCGCGCCGGCCGTGGAGATCGGGCGCGTCGAGCTGGTCGACGCGGTGGTCGAGATGCACGACGCCTCGGTCGGGGCGCGGCCGCACCGGCTGCGCCTGGAGCGGCTCGACGCGCAGGTCGGGCCGCTCGCGCTGCCGGCGCTCGACCGGCCGGTCGAAGTCGCGCTCGACGGCGTGCTGAAGGGCGTGCGGCGCGACGGCCGGGTGCAGGTGAGCGGCACGCTGACGCCCGCCACGCGCGACGCGCAGCTCGCGGTGCGGCTCGCCGGCGTCGACCTGGTCGCGCTGCAGCCCTACCTGCTGAAGGCCGCCGACACCACCGTGCGCGGCGGCTCGCTGGACCTCGCGCTCGACGCGGGCGTGCAGCAGCAGCGCCTGAAGGCGCCGGGCCGGCTGACGCTGAGCGGGCTGGAGCTCGCCCACGGCCGCGGCGGCCTCGCCGCGGTGGCCGGCCTGCCGCGTCAGGCCGTGCTCGCGGCGCTGCAGCGCGACGGCAAGCTGCGCGTCGCCTTCACGCTGGAGGGCCGGCTCGACGACCCGAGCTTCTCGCTCAACGAGAACCTCGCCACGCGCGTCGCCTCCGGGCTGGCCGAGAGCGTCGGCGTCAGCGTCGGCGGCGTGGTCGAGGGCGTGGGCGGGCTGGTGCGCGGGCTGTTCGGCCACTGAGGCCGGCCGCACGGGTGAGGGCGCCACGCGCGACCCTCGCGGACACGCGAAGCCAGGCGCGCGCTGCAGGCTCGCCCGGTGCGCCAGCGCCACGAGCCGATAGCAACGCTGGCGCGGGCATGGAGTGGTCTCCTGCGTCATGGGTCTTCAGTGCCGCCCGTGAAGCGGGGAATCGAGAAGCCCTCGCGCGCCGAGTGCAACTCCTGAAGGTGCAGTCGCGCCAACTGCCCAAGGCAAGCCCTGCCTTGCGGCGTGAGATGCACCTCGACGCGGCGCCTGTCGTCGCGGCCTGGCGCGCGGCGCACCCAACCGGCGGCCTCGCAGCGCGACACCAGCGAGACGACGCCGTGGTGCTTGGCCTGCAGGCGCTCGGCGAGTTCCGCCACCGTCGCCCACGAGCGGCCCGGGTAGCCCTGGACCTGCAGCATCAGCTGGTACTGCAAGGGCGTGACGCCGTGCCGATGCGTCACCTCCTCGCTGAAGCGCAGGAACCGCCGGAGCTGGTAGCGAAAGCGCGCCAGTGCCTCGAGATCGGCCTTCGTCATCCTTCGATCCTGCATGCCAGGTATGCCCTTTCCTGGCTATATATATCATGACGTGATACATAAAGGCGCCGGCTCACGGCGCCCCAGGGCGACTCCTCCGTGCATTCGTGTCCGCAACCTACGCGCCGCCCATCCGTCCATGAAGCTGAACATCCTGTCCGACCTGCACCTGGGATTCGGCGCGATGGAGTGGCCGGTGAACGAAGCCGACGCGGTCGTGCTCGCCGGCGACATCTCGCGTCCGCGCGAGGCGGCATCCTGGGCCATGCGGTTCAACAAGCCGGTGCTCTATGTGCCCGGCAACCACGAGTTCTACGGCAGCAGCATCGATGGCGCCCTCGACGAGCTCAAGCGCCTGTGCGAAGGGACGAAGGTCCATGTGCTCGACAACGGCGAGGCCGTCATCGACGGCGTGCGCTTCCTCGGCACGACCCTGTGGACAGACTTCGAGCTGTTCGACGACCTGGCGCGGCGCAGGGCCGCAAAGGACGAAGCCCGCCGACTCCTGCGCGACTTCAGCCGCATCCGCGTCCGTGAAGCCTCGACGGATCTCTTCACGCCGGACGACGCGGTGGCGCTGTTCCAGCAGCATGCGGCGTGGCTCGATTCCCGGCTGGCCAGCGTCCATGCCGGCCCTACCGTGGTGATCACGCACCACGCGCCATCGGCCCGCAGCATCCACCCGCGGTTCGCCGATTCGCTGCTCAACGCCTGCTTCGTGTCCGACGTGGAGCATCTGTTGGGGGCGCACCGCGCAGCCCTCTGGATCCACGGGCACACGCACGACAGCTTCGACTATCTCGTCGATGGCACCCGCGTCGTCTGCAACCCGCGAGGCTATGCCCGCGCCGGCGTCAACGAGAACCCGCTGTTCGATCCGCACTTCATCGTCGAGGTGAAGGGCAGCGCGCGCCCGCGGCACTGACGCGAACACACGAACCCCTCCTTCGGACCGGCCCGCATGATCACGACCCGTCTCACCCGGATGTTCTCCCTCCGGTTCCCGATCGTCCTGGGCCCGATGGGCGGTGTGTCGGGCGGACGCCTGGCCGCAGCGGTGTCCAACGCCGGCGCTCTCGGACTCGTCGGCGGCGGCTACGGCGCCCCTGACTGGCTGGACACCGAACTGGCCCTGGCGCGACAACTCACCGACCAGCCGTGGGGGGTCGGGCTGATCACGTGGTCGTGCGGGCGCGACGTCGTGGATCGCGTGCTGTCCCACCGGCCGCGTGCGGTCATGCTGTCGTTCGGCGACCCGCGGCCCCACGGATCGGTCGTCAAGGCCGCAGGCTGCCGACTGATCTGTCAGGTGCAGGACCTGGCGGGCGCGGCGTGGGCGCGCGAGGCAGGGGCCGATCTCATCGTGGCCCAGGGCAGCGAGGCCGGCGGCCACGCGGGCGCGCGCGCCACGCTGCCCCTGGTGCCGGCGGTGATCGACGCGGTCGACCCGATTCCGGTGCTGGCGGCCGGGGGCATCGCCGACGGTCGCGGCCTGGCGGCCGCGCTGGCGCTGGGCGCGGAGGGCGCCCTGATCGGCACGCGCTTCTACGCCAGCGACGAGGCCCTGGGCTCCGCAAGGGCCAAGCACCGCATCGCCATGGCCAGCGGCGACGGCACGCAGCGCACGACGGTGTTCGACACCGTCCGCGGCCTGCAGTGGCCGCCGCACTTCGACGGCCGCGCGCTGCGCAATGCGTTCATGGCTCGCTGGCACGGGCACGACCGCGAACTGGCCGCCGCCCTCCCCGGCGAGGCGGCGGACTTCCACGCGGCGCTGCGCGCCGAGGACTTCGACACCGCCATGGTCTGGGCCGGCGAGGCGGTCGACCTGATCCACGCCGTGGAGCCCGCCGCCACGCTCGTGAGGGACATCGGCGCGCAGGCCGAGCGGTGTCTTGAGCGGGGCGCCGGCCTGTGCGGCCCGGAGGGCTGATGGCAACGCGTGCCGTGCCGGCGGACACCGCGAGCCACCCGCGGCAAGGGTCGAGCCAGGGTGACCGCCATGGCGACGCCCTTCGTGCCCGCGGCGCCAACGACCGCCGAGCCTTGTGGTCGATCCGTCGCCTGCTCCCGGGCCTCGACCCCCTCTGACGCCCACACGTCGCGGCAGTGCGGCGCGCGTCGCAACGGCCCTGGCGCCCTGCATCGGCCGGACCGACGCGGCGGCTACAGCGACAGCGCGATGACGCCCAGCGCGATGCAGGCAGCGCCGAGCGTGCGGGCGCGGCGGTCGCCCTCGCCGAGCAGGCGGCCGCCGAGCAGCGCGGCGAACAGCATCGACAGCTCGCGCGCCGGCGCCACGTGCGACAGCGGCGCAAGCCGCATCGCGTAGAGCACCATCACGTAGGCGAGCGGGCTGAGCAGCGCCACCACGAGCGCCCAGCGCCAAGCCGCGCGCCAGGCGCGCAGCGTGGCGGCCGGGTCGCGCAGCCCGAAGGG
>Ga0247825_10003089_pt1 | contig 10980 bp, 17 predicted proteins | sample 13C_Vanillin_Day_FD_194413 | JGI IMG/M metagenome (GOLD analysis project Ga0247825, IMG submission 194413) | Soil microbial communities from agricultural site in Penn Yan, New York, United States - 13C_Vanillin_Day48 | ecosystem: Environmental > Terrestrial > Soil > Agricultural land | place... | reverse complement strand
GGGCATTCGATGTGGTACGTCGAGCGGTTCCGTGCCATGGAGGCGCAGGGCAAGGACATCGTGGGGGAGGCGCGGCTGGTCGATGCGATGCTCGGCCGCGGCGGTCGGGTACTCGACGCGGGTTGCGGACTGGGCCGTCTCGGCGGCTACTTGCACGATGCCGGTCATGTCGTGGTGGGTGTCGATGTGGATCCGGTGCTCATCTCCGTGGCAGAGGAGGATCACCCCGGTCCGACGTGGCTGGTCGGTGATCTCGCGGAGTTGGATCTGCCGGCCCGTGGGGTGACCGCCGATTTCGAGGTCATCGTCTGTGCGGGCAACGTGATGACCTTCCTGGCGCCGTCGACCCGGGAGGCGGTGCTGACGGGATTCGCCGCTCATCTCGCCCCGACCGGCCGAGTGGTTGTGGGGTTCGGCGCCGACCGGGGCTACGAGTTCTCCCAATTCCTCGCGGATTCGCAGGCGAGCGGTCTCACGGCGGATCTGCTGTTCTCGACGTGGGATCTGCGCCCGTTCAGCGAGGATTCCGACTTTCTGGTGGCGGTGTTGTCGCGCGCGCACTGACCACCCCATCTCGGAGTGCGAGGAGCACGGTGAGGGCAGCGGTTGCGTCGAGCAAGGCTCGGGAGCGGGCCGTGGTGGCCTGGTCGCGGGCAGCGAGCGCGGCGCCGATGTCACCCGATCCGGGTGTGTGCCCGAGTTGTGACATGACCGCGTGGAGAGGTGTGATGCGGTAACCGGCCTTGCGTAGCTGATGCACGACGCGAGCGTCGCGGACCTGCGAAGGGGAGTATCGGCGCGCTCCTGTGGGTGTGTCCCGGTCCGGGACGACGAGTCCCTCTGCGTCCCAGTGCCGCAACGTGGAGGGGCGGAGACCGAGGGCGACGGCGAGTTCACTCACGCTCATCCAGTCGGATGCCTGCACGTCGTCGACAGGCTCGGTCGAGATCAGCTCGGCGGCCTGCTTCGCCAGCGCGAGTTCGGTTCGTTCCGTGTGGAGTCGGGCGTGTGCGGCATCGAGGAGGGCGACCGTTGTCGCGGCCGGGCACGTGTGCACGCTGCGCACGATCCGTTTGGCTTCCACCGGGCCGGCGCCGATGGCGAGTTCCCGATAGGCGAGCGCGGACTGCACATGCACGTCGGTGTAGATCCGGTATCCGGTGGCTGTGCGGGTTGCGGGAGGCAGCACCCCGTCGCGTTCGAGGTTGCGCACGTGCTGCACGGAGCACCCGGCGCGCCGGGCGACATCCACGGTCCGCAGATGACGCGATTGGAGACTTGGCACCGTATTCTCCTACGTTTGCTGGTCGAGGTCTCCACAAGCACTTTAATGAAACGCTGGAAGCTATGACCATGGACGACATCATCGACTTCGTCGAAGGCCTCGGCGATGTTCTGACGCTCAGGCCTGCCCCCGGCGACGGTTCGCCGGAGATCAGCTGGGGTGACGCCTTCTTCTACTACTCACCGGATCGGATCGTTCCCGACAGGACCCAGCCCTTCGCCACCATCGTCACCAAGAACTACCCCGGCGACGAAAGTTCGGGTCTGGACCGCGCGGGTGCATTCCGGGTGAACATCCGTGCCGGGAAGGAGGCGTTCATCGAGGCAACCGGCCACACGCCGCGAGAGCAGGGCGTCGCCGACGTCGACGCCGGTGCGCCCGACACCGTCATCGCGCATCCCGTCTATGGCTCACTGGCCTGGCTGGCAGTCATCGACCCCGGCTCGCGCACAGGCGAAGTCACGCGGGCGTTGCTGTGCCGTGCGCACGCCCTGGCTCGCTCGCGCTACGAGCGACGATCGGAATCCACTCCACGCTGATGGGGGAAGGCATGCGGAACCGAGGACGACGAATCCTGGTGCCGTCCTCGGTCAAGCGTCATCACATCTGGTAGATCTGGCTGCTGTTCCATCCGACGAGGAGTTCGTCGAGCGTCATGCTCTGGTCGCGGCGTTCTTGCCGTTGGTCGCGTTGTCGGTCGTGGCGGGGGCCGTCACCGTGGTCACCACGATCGCCGGGGATGGTGGGTGCGGCGACTGTCGTCACGGGGTGTTCGGCCGCTGTCGCGATGGTGGTGGCGGCTCCGAGGGGGATGACGGCGATCGCGGCGGCGACGGCGGCCGCGGCGAACCGGTTTCGCAGGGGGATTCGAGGGAGACGGTTCACTGCGCCCGACGGATTCGCCGCGTGCGAAGTCTCGGAGTGGGGAAGTGAGATGTGCATTTCGTAGTGTCCTGTTCGAATGCGTGGGCCCAACGTCCACAGCTACTCGAATGGTGTCTGCGAGGGCCCGGAACGTTACACCCGACAGTCCAGGAATTTTGGTTCCACAGTAAAACCGTCCCGGGGTGGAGATGTTCTCCATGGATGGATTCCCGAGTCCGTACTACCGTCGCAGTGACCGCAGGCGGGCACCACGGCGCGTCAGCCGGGAACAGTTGGGGGATAGGAGAAGCAGTGCCTTCCATCGAATCTGGCGGGGCTCGGATCGACTACACCGTGCACGGTGACGGCAGCTCCTCGTCGAGCGTGATGTTGCTGGCGGGTTTCAGAGCCCCCGCCACGTCGTGGCGGTATCAGATCCCGTCGCTGATCGAGGCCGGCCACCGCGTCATCGCTGTGGATCTGCCGGGTCACGGGACGGCTCCGGCCACGCCGCACGGAACGACGATGCAGACACGCGCCGGATTCGTGCACGCGCTCATCGAGGAACTCGACCTGCAGCGAGTGGCAATAATCGGAGGCTCGATGGGCGCAAACACGATCTGGTCGTACGTCGACTCGTACGGCACGGGGCGGCTTCGTGCTCAATACGCCGGAGTGGGCGTACGGGTTCTACGGCTACGACCAGGAGGAGGTCGACACGTTCTTTGCGGACGGGATTCCCGTGCTCTTCGTCGCCGGTTCCGACAGCGAGTACTGGCCGTCAGCACACGCCGTAGCGGCTGCGGCACTCGCACCGAACGGAGCGTCGATCGTCGTTCCGCGCGCGGGCCACGCGACGAACATGGAACGACCACATCCGTTCAGCAAGGCTGTCGCCGAATTTTTCGATTCCGCGTCCTGAGCCCCTAACCGACGCGAGCCCTGAACCGACGCGAGTGCTGCCGAAGTCGCCTCCGGTCAGTCGACGGACTGCACGACGACCGTGTTGCCGCTCTCCGCGGCCTCCCGCGCCGCCGCCAACACCGCGATGGTGCCGAGCGCGGTGCGGGCAGGCACCGGTTGTGTGCCGCTGCCGGCAACGGCGGCCGCGAATTCCGTGTAGTAGTCCTGATACGCACCCCGCTGCGACGGAACCGTTTCCGCGCCATCCGCTGTGTGGAGGACGCCCCACCGTTCCCGTCGTTCGTAACCCCATCCGGTGGGATCGTCAACGGGCCGCGCCCCCGCGAAGAGAGCCTGTGCCTGCACGTCCGTACCGTCCGCCACATAGGCGCCCACGCTGCCGAACGCGCGCAGCCGCCGCCCCTCGAGATGGTTGACCTTGCTCGACGAGACGCTCGAATAGACCCCGCTGCAGTGAGCGATGTTGACGACGAAGCCGGCGTCGGTGCGCCCCTCCGGCCGATCGACGTAATCGAGGTGGGCGTCGACCCGCTCCGCCGGCCCGAACAACCACAGCATCTGGTCGACGACGTGTGCGCCGATGTCGCGCAGCAACCCACCGGTCGGGCCTGCTTCGAGTGTGTCGGCACCGTCCAGGTCGAAATGGGACTCGACACGCCAGATGTCGCCGAGTCGCGGCAACACCGACTTCAGGGTACGGATGTCGGCGTCGTATCGACGGTTGTGATAGACGCTGAGCAGCACGCCGGCGTCCTCTGCGGCTGCTACCAGCTCGCGGGCCGTCTCGACATCCGGCGCGAACGGCTTGTCCGCGATCACGTGCACACCACGCCCGATTGCCTCGAGTACGAGTTCGCGCCGCGTCTGCGGTGGCGTGGTGATCGTGACGGCATCGACGCCGGAGTCGATGAGTTCGCCGAGGCTCGAGAACACCGGCACTCCGGGGAAGTCGGCGGCAGCCTGGGCGACCCGTGCGGCGGAGCGGGTCACGATGCCGCCCAGTGCGATTCCCTCTGCCGCTTCGACGAACGGCGCATGGAAGTAGCGGCCACCCAGCCCGTACCCGACGATTCCGATAGTTGTGCTCATATCTGGATTGTATGTTAAGACATTCGAACAATCTAACCGTGTCGGTGGGGCAAGCAGTCGCGGTGTCGAGGGTCGAGAACCGCGCAGTGCCGTGCCAAGATGAGGTGGCACGATCCGTTTCAGGGAGGCGTCGAAGTGTCGGAGCGATCAGGTCCCCTCGCCGACGATCCGTTCATCGGTCGGCAGCCAACCAGCCACGAACGCATGACAGGACGGCCCTGGGATGCGTCGTACCACGAGGGCCCTGCGCCGTGGGATGTCGGCCGGCCGCAGCCGGCGGTCGTGCGGGTGGCATCCGAAGGCGGATTCGCCGGAGCGGTGCTCGATGCGGGATGCGGCACCGGCGAGAACGCTCTTCACGTCGCCTCCCTGGGATTCCAGGTTCTGGGCGTCGACGTGGCCGAGACGGCACTGGCGATCGCCAGGGAGAAGGCCCACGACCGTCGGATCGAGGTCGAGTTCGCGCTGGCCGACGCGGTCCAGTTGGACAGAATGGGGCGCCGGTTCGACACCGTGCTGGACTGCGGACTGTTCCACACGTTCGACGCCGCCGAGCGACCACGCTACGTGGCGAGTGTGGCGTCGGTGACCGAACCCGGCGGAACCGTGTATGTGTTGTGCTTCAGCGACGCTGGTCCCGATACCGGCCCGCACCCCGTCAGCCGGGAGGAGCTGAGAGCGGCGTTCGACCCCGGCGATGGATGGAAGGTCGCCGCCATCGAACCGGATCGGATCGAGACGAGATTCCACGACAACGGCGCACCGGCCTGGTTCGCGACCATCGAGCGGATCCAGCCGACGGGCGGGTCGGCCCGGTGAGACGTCGGCAGCACGTCCGAGGGCCCGACGCCCGGCGTTTCCTCCCGGGAAGTAGGCGCCACCGCCCTTGACATGAAGTGGACTTTAGGTTTCACGATGGTCGCAGATGTCACAGGAGGCAAGGAGTCTGCGATGAACACCAGGACGGCGCTGATCACAGGAGGATCGGCAGGGCTGGGACGGGCGAGCGCGCTCGCGCTCGCGGAGCGCGGCTGGGAGGTGATCGTCACCGGGAGGCGGGTCGAACCGCTCGATCGGGTTGCCGCGCGGGCACACACCGTCACCGCGCTCCCCGGTGACGTGACCGATCCGGGGCACCGCGAGCGCATCGCCGTCGAGATCGCGGCGCGGGGGCGACTGGACCTGTTGCTCAACAACGCCAGCGCGCTCGGGCCCAGCCCGATGCCCTCCCTCGCCGAGTACCCGGAGGACGCATTGGCGCAGGTCTTCGCGACCGATGTGCTCGCCCCGCTCGCATTGATCGCCGCGCTGATCGAACATGTGCGGGACGCGGGCGGGACCGTGATCAACATTTCGTCGGATGCCGCGGTCGAGGCGTATGCGGGCTGGGGCGGTTACGGGGCGGCGAAGGCGGCGCTCGACCACGCGTCCGCGGTGCTGGCGGTGGAGGAACCCGGCCTGGCGGTCTATGCATTCGATCCCGGCGACATGCGCACCGAGATGCATCAGGCGGCGTTCCTCGGCGAGGACATCTCGGATCGGCCCGATCCGGAGACCGTGGTTCCTGCGCTGCTGAGTTTGCTCGACACGAGCCCACCCAGCGGCCGGTACCGTGCGGCGGACCTCGCGGTCGCAGCGAACCCGGGGGTGTCGTCGTGACGCGTGCACGGGCCACCTCCGCGGCCGAGTTCCGGTTCGTGCTGCCACAGCGATTGGAGGCGAGTGGTCCACCGGAGAGCCGGGGGTTGCTGCGCGACTCGGTGCGACTGCTGGTCTCCGACCGGGGCAGGTTGGAACACAGCAGATTCCACGACCTGCCACGCTTCCTCCGCCCGGGTGACGTGGTGGTGGTGAACGCGTCGTCGACATTGGCCGCGGCGGTGGACGGGACCGTCGACGCGGTCGGACCTGTGGTCGTGCACTTCTCCACCGCTCTCGAGGACGGGGACTGGGCGGTCGAGGTGCGAGCGCCGGGACCGGTCTCCGGCGCCCTCGACACGGTCGCGGCGGGAGCGCGGATCGTTCTGCCGCGCGGCGTCGTTGCGACGCTCGTGGAACCCTGGCCCCTCGGGTCGACCAGGTTGTGGCGGGCCTCGATCGACGGCATCGCGGACGTAGCCGCGGAACTGCTCGCCACCTCGGGTCGTCCGATCACCTACGCGTACGTCCACGAACGCTGGCCCCTGTCCTCGTACCAGACGATCTTCGGCCACACCGGTGGAAGCGCCGAGATGGCCAGCGCCGCCCGGCCGTTCACCCATCCGATGGTTACCGACCTGGTGACCTCGGGGGTGGTGGTGGCACCGATCCTGCTGCACACAGGGGTCTCCTCGCCGGAGCGAGGGGAACCGCCGATCCCGGAGCGGTTCGAGGTGCCGGAGCAGACGGCGCGGCTGGTCAACGACCGGCGTGCCGCCGGAGGCCGCGTCATCGCGGTCGGAACCACCGTGACCAGGGCGCTCGAGACCGAGGCCACTTCGGGCGGCATGGCGGTGGCGGGCGCCGGCTGGACGGGCCTGGTTCTGAGTGCGGAGAGGCCGACCCGGGTCGTGGACGGCCTGATCACGGGCTGGCACGCACCGGGGGCGTCGCATCTCATGCTGCTCGAATCGGTGGTGGGAGAGAAGGCCGTCCGTCGCGCCTACGACGAGGCGCTCGCACGTGGCTACCTGTGGCACGAGTTCGGAGACAGTGCGTTGTTGCTGCGACGGTGACGATGCAATCGCGGTTCTCGACAGCGGCGCTGTGTGCGAGTTGACTGAAGTTGGTGATCTCGGAGAACAGAAGCGATCGCGGAGGACAGGACGTCGTCATGAACATGGGAAAGAAGATCCGGCACAAGGTCGAAACCGCCGAAGGCGCCGCCAAGAAGGCTGTCGGCAGGGCTACGGGGAATGCCCACCTCGAAGCCGAGGGGAGCAAGGAACAGGCCAAGGGCAACACCAAGCAGATGGGAGACAAGGTCAAGGACGCGGGCAAGAAGATCAAGAACGCTTTCAAACATTGATCGAACCTCGGTGAGTCCGGACTATTCGTTCGACAGCAGCGGCCCCAGCGGTCCGAGATCGATGTTCAGATCCTCGGGCATGAGATCGAAATGCTCACGCAACTCTGCCATTCGCTCCTCGAGCAGCATGAGTGTCGTGCCGATGCGTTCGATCTGCTCGTCGCTGAGATCGCCGTGCTCGACTCGGCGTATCGCCTGCCGTTCCATCAATTGGCGCAGTAGTTCGACGATCGTCAGGACCAGGGTGACCAGGCCCTTCTCGACGGATTCGGGGTCGGCGTCGATTCGCTGCGGCAGAACCCGGCGACCGATGTCGGTCGGTGCATCCGAATCGACGGGGTCGGGTTCAGTCATCGGCGGGCTCCGGCCCGACCGGGTCGGGGACGAGTGCGCTGACCGATGCGATGAGTGTGCGCAGCGAGATCCGGACCATGTCGACGTCGGCGAGCGACAGGGTGATCTCACCGGTGATGACGACACCACCGCCGAGCACCCGATCGAGCAGATCGACGAGCGCGATGCGGCGAGTGTCGTCCCCGGGGACCATCTCGCTCATGTGCTCACCCGTCGATCCCGGCGAAGGAGTACGGCGGCCACGGTCCGGTCAGATCCAGTGTGATGCCCGGGCGTTCGGTGTCGAGTGCCGACACGAGCGCAGCGAAGTCGTCGACCCGTGAGTTGTCCACGAGGTAGGTGCCGTTGAAGATCATCCAGGCCCGTTTCCCGGTCAGCACCGGATCGGTGACTTGCCGTCGAACCCCGTCGACGGCATGGCCCCGGAGCGCGGAGTGAATCTCGTCCGCGTGGCCGGCCGCCCGGCGTTCGACGTCTTGCTGTGCGCTCAACTCCGCACGACGACGCAGGAGATACGCGGTCCCCTTTCCCGCAGTACCCGTCGCGGAAGGCTCCTCTTTCACGTTCTGCGCCAAAGCCTTCGCGTCTCCGTACGCTTTGACACCCCACTCGCTTCGTCCGGTCACCCGACGCAGCGTTGCGCCGAACTCCTCCTGTCGTTCGTCGAGGAGGAGGCGAACGCGATCGTCGTCGAGGTAGAGGGTCGCCAACCGCAATGGAACGGTGGGACCGTGGCGTAGCACTGCAGCCACCACCGCGTCGTGTGCTCTCGCGGTTGCCGCAAGCCAGTCGAGGTCCTCGAGGTTGCGCTGCAGAGGTTCCTGCCCGAATTCGCTCAGGCTCACTGTCCCCACCACCGCGACGAGACCCGCCGATGCCACCGCGCGGACCGGCTCGCCGGCCACGCCGGTGACCCCGGCGAGTTGTGCGTCGCCGATGCTGTCGGTGGTGATGCTGTACAGCCAGACACCGTCATCCGCGGTCATCGTCTTGCTCCTGACGTTTCGCCTCCACCTCGACCGTTTCGGCGGCCTCGACGGCAGGGCGAACAGACCTGTCGGACTCGAGTTCGGCGATCCGCTCCCGCAGCTTCCGGTTCTCGAGTTCGACGTCGCTGTTCCTGCCGGTCAGCCAGGGGTCGTGCTCCCACCAATCGATGCCCACCTCCTTCGCGGTTTCCAGCGAGGCGATCACCAGTCGCACCTTGATGGTCAGCAGTTCGATGTCGAGCAGGTTGACCTGGATGTCTCCAGCGATCACGAGCCCCTTGTCGAGTACGCGCTCGAGGATCTCGCCGAGGTTCGTCGACTGGTGCCCACCGCCCATTCCGCCGCCCGAACTCTGCGGAAGGTTGCTCGCGCCGCCGCCGGCGATCGTCATGACTGCGCGCTCCCGCTGTCACCGACACCGCGGATGTAGCGGCGGGTTCTGCGGTAGGACAACAGCTCTCCGTCCAGATCCAACACCACCTCGTACATCGCGAGCATGTCCGTCGACGACGGTATTCGCCGGTCCTCGACTACCTCCACCTCCACCGTCCAGCCGTCGTCGGTCGGCATGACCGATGTCGCACCCAGTGGTTTCTTGCCGGTCAACTGCGCAATGTCACGCGTCGCGATCTCGGCGATCTCGGGTGCCGGCAACGGTGGTGGCTCCTCTTCTGCCATCGCCCGTCACTCCTTTTCCGGACCGGTGGGATGTGCTGTTCCGGTCATTCGATCGAGGATGGCCTGCTGTGCCTGCTCTTCCTCCTCGGCGGAGATCTCGCCTGCCGCACGGGCGTCCTCCAGCTCCTCGAGAGCGCGGCGCGCACTCGCGGGATTGTGGACTTCCTCCTCGACCTGTCGCTGTATCAACTCGGCCAGCGAGATCACCCCGCGAACGGGGGCGAGTGGCAGGGTGGCGATGAACGACAGCAGACCCATCGGTCAGCCCTCCGGTTTCTGCGTCACCACGAAGTCGTAGGCGGCGAGCGGTCCGAGCAGGCGCATGTCGACTCGGCCGTCCCACTGCTCGGCCAGTTCTCCCACTGCCTTCTCGAGTTCTTCCTGCCGCGCAACTTCGACGAGGACGGCTACTTGCGCAGCCTCCTCCTCATGAGTCGGTTCCCGGACGTTGACCGAGTCGGACAGCGAGTCGAGTGCCTCGACCACCTTCCGGGTGTCTTCGTCGCGTTTGGCCTCGATGGCGTTGCCCACGATCTCGCCGAGGGCCATCCGGGCGTCGCGGGTGGTCTCCTCGGGCTGATCTCGGATCGTGCCGAGCAGCTTGCTCGCCTGTTCGTTCTCTTCGATTATTTCCCGGAGGATCGCCTCCTCGACGTATCGTCCCTTCACGACGTATTGTGCCCGGCCTTCGAGTTCCTCCAGCGCGGCGGCGAACTCCTCGGCGTGTGCCGCGAGTAACTCCTCCGCGACGGCGTCCTCATCGGTCATGACCGCCCCGAAACGAAGCGGGAGCACCGGTGCCACCCGAGACGTGCCGTCCAGCACGTGCGCATGGGTTCGGAGGTCCTCGGGCTTGCCGAGCGGTCTGTCCACTGAAATTTCGCTCACGAGCGCCGCGATGTCGCCGTGCTTGACGGTGCTGACCGGTCCGTCACACACGCCGACCGCGTCTTCTTCGGCTTCCACATCGGCAGGCACGATTCCGTACACGTAGACACCGCTGGTGCGCGGCTCGTCGGGTGCGTCGGTGCTCTGGTTTGACGTAGACATCACTTGTCCCCTCGAGTGGACTTGCGCGAAACCCGTTCGCGCTCAGGTTCTTCCTGCCCGCCGCCGAGGATGTCGCCGAGTTTCTCACCCGCGGACTCGAGTGCGCCCTTGGTCTTCGACTTGGCACCACCCTCGGTGACGTCCCCGACGAGATCCGTCAGGCCCTTCGGCTCGCCACTGCCGATTTCGAGCCGGTTCACGGCCTCCGCGAACCGCAGGTAGGTGTCGACACTGGCGACCACGACGCGTGCGTCGATCGTCAGCAGTTCGATGCCGACCAGCGAGACACGCACGTAGGCGTCGATGACGAGACCCTTGTCGAGGATGGTGTCGATGACGTCGGCGAGGCTACTCGAGCTGGGACCGCCGCTGACTCCGCCGCCACCTCCCCCCGCCGGTTGTATCGCCGTCATCGCCGTGCTCCTTGTCGCGAGCCCGCCGTCTTCGCGGCAGTCTTGCGCGGGCGACCTCGCCGTTTCGGGGCCTGATCCTCAGCGGCAGCCGCGGTCTTGCGCGGGCGACCTCGGCGTTTCGGCGGCGGGGGTGCTTCTGCTTCTTCCTCCTCGTCTGCTTCCTCGCCGGCGTCCTCATCCGTTTCCTCGGTCTCGCCTTCGTCGGTCTCGCCTTCGTCGGTTTCCTCGGCCTCTTCGTCCTCGGCTTCTTCGTCCTCAGGCTCCTCGCCCTCGGCCTCGTCGCTTTCCTCGAGCTCTTCCGACTCCTCCGGCTGCGCCTCGTCCTCT
>Ga0247825_10003088_pt1 | contig 10983 bp, 11 predicted proteins | sample 13C_Vanillin_Day_FD_194413 | JGI IMG/M metagenome (GOLD analysis project Ga0247825, IMG submission 194413) | Soil microbial communities from agricultural site in Penn Yan, New York, United States - 13C_Vanillin_Day48 | ecosystem: Environmental > Terrestrial > Soil > Agricultural land | place... | reverse complement strand
TTCACCCCGGAGCGAGCCGCCGAGATGGTGCGGACGCTGTTGGCGCGGAGGCAACCGGCATGACCAATCCCCTGGTGCGCCTGGGCGAGCTCGGGCAGAGCCCCTGGTACGACTACATCACCCGAGACCTGGTCGCCACCGGCGAGCTGCGCCGGCTGATCCGCGACGACGGCCTCCGGGGTATGACCTCGAACCCGACGATCTTCGAGAAGGCCATCGCCGGGAGCGCGGCGTACGACGCCGACATCCGCCGGCTGAGCGAGCAGGGGCGGAGCGCGGGCGAGATCTTCGAGGCGCTGGCCGTGGCGGACGTGCGGGCCGCCTGCGACGAGTTCGCCGGGCTGCACCAGGTGACCGGCGGCGTCGACGGGCAGGTGTCGCTCGAGGTCTCGCCCACGCTGGCGCACGACACGCACGCCACCATCCACGAGGCGGAGCGCCTCTGGGGCGCGGTGGACCGCCCCAACGCGATGATCAAGATTCCCGGCACCGAGGCCGGGCTGCCGGCGATCACGCACTGCGTGGCCGCGGGGATCAGCGTCAACGTCACCCTGCTCTTCTCGGTCGAGCGCTATCGGGCGGTGATCGAGGCCTGGCTGGCCGGATTGGAGCAGCGGCTGGCCGAGGGCCGGGATCTCGGACCCGTCTCCTCCGTGGCCAGCTTTTTCGTGAGCCGGGTGGACGGCAAGGTGGACCCGCTGCTCGACCGCGCCGGGCACGACGCCCTGCGCGGCCGGATCGCGATCGCCAACGCCTGTGCCGCCTATCGGCTGTTCGAGGGATCGCTCGGCACGCCGCGGTGGCAGCGGCTGGCCCAGGCGGGCGCCCGGCCGCAGCGGCCGCTCTGGGCCTCGACCAGCACCAAGGACCCGCGCTACCCCGACACGTTCTACGTCGAGGCGCTGGTCGCGCCGCGGACGGTGAACACGCTCCCACCCGAGACGTTCGCGGCGTACCGCGACCACGGGAACCCGGTGGTTCGGATGCAGGAGGGCATGGCCGTGGCGCCGGAGCGGCTCAAGGCGCTGGCGGCCGCGGGCATCGACCTGGCCGCCGTCACCCGCGAGCTGGAGGACGACGGCGTGGCCAAGTTCGCCGCCTCCTACACCGGCGTGCTGGGCACCATCGAGACCAAGGCGGGCGCGCTGGCCGTGGCCCAGGGGCGCTGAAGATGTTCGATCGGGTGCGCCGCCTCTCGCTCACCTGGTGGATTTTCATCGGGATGATCTGCGGCCTCGCCCTGGGCGAGTTCGCGCCCGGGTTCGCGGCGCAGCTCAAGCCGCTGAGCACCGTCTTCCTGCGGATGATCAAGTCGGTGGTGACGCCGATCATCTTCGGGACGCTGGTCATCGGAATCGCGGGCCACGGCGACGACCTCAAGCGGATCGGACGGCTGGCGGTCAAGTCGCTGGGCTACTTCTGGCTCATGACCGCGGTGGCGCTGGTGATCGGGCTGACCGCGGTGCACATCACCCAGCCCGGCGTCGGCGTGATCCTCCCGCCGCCGGACGCCAACGCGCCGATCCCCAAGGCCGCCCCGACCACGTTCGGCGGCTTCCTCGAGCACATCGTCCCCACCAGCTTCTTCCAGGCCGCCGCCGAGAACGAAGTGCTCCAGGTGGTCTTCTGGGCCACGCTGTTCGGCATCGCGCTCACCCAGGTGCGGGGGAAGCCGCGGGAGACGATGCTGGAGTTCTGCGAGGGGCTCACCCAGGTGATGTTCCGCTTCGTGGGCATCGTCATGAAGTACGCGCCGATCGGCATCGGCGCGGCGATGGCGGTGACGGTGAGCCACAGCGGGATCTCGGTGCTCCGAAACCTCGGGCTCCTGGTCGCGACGCTGTACGGCGCGCTCATCGTCTTCGCCCTGGTGGCGCTGATCCCGATGGCGCTCATCGCCCGGATTCCGCTCCGAAAGTTCGTCCGGGCGGTCAAGGATCCGGCCATCATCGCCTTCACGACGACCAGCTCCGACGCTGCCCTCCCGCTCGCGATGGAGCGCATGATCGAGTTCGGCGTGCCCCGGCAGATCGTCGCCTTCGTGATGCCGACGGGCTACTCGTTCAACCTCGACGGCTCCACGCTCTACCTCGGCGTGGCCTCGCTGTTCGTGGCCCAGGCCGCCGGGGTCGAGCTCACGCTGGCCACCCAGCTGCAGATGATGCTCACCCTGCTCATCACCAGCAAAGGGATCGCGGCGGTGCCGCGGGCCTCGCTGGTGGTGCTCTCCGCGACGCTCACCGCGTTCGGACTGCCGCTCGAGGGGATCGCCGTGATCCTCGGCGTGGACGAGCTGATGGACATGGCGCGGACGACGGTGAACCTGGTGGGCAACTGCCTCGCCACGGCCGTCATGGGGCGGTGGGAAGGGGAGCTGGGCCCGGAGATGGCGCCGGGGACGCTGGCCGGACGACCGGAGCCGATCGCGCTGGAGCGTACCGGCACCTGACCGCGCGGGCCGGACGCCGGCCCGCATTCTTCTCCACCGCTGAGGACCCGATGATCGGCCGATGTCTCGGAGCGGGCTTCCTGCTCCTGCTTTCCGCGGCTCCGCTCGCCGCGCAGAAACCCACGACCCCCGCCGCGCCCGCCGCCCTGCGCTCCGCGCCGCTCACCAACCTGCGCTACGACGTGACCTTCGACTCGGCCAGCGCGGCCCGCCGCACCATCAAGGTGGGGTTCGCGGCGGACGTGGGCGGAACCGGACCCGTGCTGCTCTCGCTCCCGGCCTGGACGCCGGGCGCGTACGAGATCACCAACTTCGCCCGCTGGGTCTCCAACTTCACCCCGACCGCGGGCGGTAAGCCGCTGAGCTGGGACAAGCTGGACTACGACACCTGGCGGATTCAGCCCGCGGGCGCCAAGGAGCTCACGGTCACCTTCGACTATCTGGCCGACACGCTCGACAACGCGATGGCGTGGGCCAAGCCGGATTTCGCCTTCTTCAACGGCACCAACCTGTTCCTCTATCCCGAGGGCCGGGGGTTCGATTTTCCGGCGACCGTCCGGATCCATACCCAGTCCGGCTGGCAGGTGGTGACCGGGATGGCGGCCGGCCCGGAGGCCGGGAGCTATCGCGACACCAACTATCACGACCTGGTGGACCGTCCGTTCCTGGTCGGCCGTTTCGAGCTCGACAGCACGGAGGTGGCCGGCCACTGGACCCGTCTCGTGAGCTATCCGACCAACGCCCTGACCGGGCCCGCGCGCGCCCTGCTCTGGGACCAACTGGGGAAGATGATTCCCGCGATGGCCGCCGTGTACCAGGAAACGCCGTGGCGCGACTACTCGGTCTTCACCGTCTTCACCTCCGAGCAGGGCGGCGGCAGCGCGCTCGAGCACGCCAATTCCCACCTGGGCATCTACAACCCCCAGTTCGTCGGAACGCCGCTGCTCGCCAGCATCACGGCGCACGAGATCTTCCATGCCTGGAACGTCAAGCGGCTGCGTCCCGCCGACATGTGGCCGTACCACTATGACCGTCCCCAGGAAACCACCTGGCTCTGGGTGAGCGAGGGCATCACCGACTACTACGCCGACCTCGCGATGGTGCGGGGCGGCGTGGTCGATTCGACGGTGTTCCTCAATCTCACCCAGGGCAAGATGACCGAGGTGGCGGAGGCGCCGCCGACCGCGCTCGAAGACGCCTCGCTCTCCACCTGGATCGGCCCCACCGACGGCAGCCGGTACCTCTATTACCCGAAGGGATCGCTCGCCGGGCTGATGCTCGACATCCTGATCCGGGACGGCAGCGACAACAAGTACTCGCTGGACGACGTGATGCAGGAGCTCTACCGCGCCGACTACAAGAAGGGCCGAGGCTTCACCTCCTCGGACTGGTGGCGCACCGTCAGTCGGCTCGCGGGCGGGCGCTCGTTCACCGACTTCGAGGCCAAGTACGTGAATGGCCGCGAGCCATTCCCCTGGAGCGATATCCTGCCGCTGGCCGGGCTCAGGCTGGTCACCGACACCGTGCGGGCGCCGCAGGTGGGGATCGGCATGACGCAGGACACTGCCGGGAGCGTCGTCATCACCCAGGTGCAGCCGGGCGGCGTAGCGGCACAGGCCGGCGTCAAGCAGGGCGACCGGCTGATCTCCCTGGGCGATGTGGCGATCAATGACTCGACGTTCAACGATGCTTTCCGGCGGAGCTTCGGGCGGAGCGAAGGGGACACCCTGCGGATCAAGGTGCTGCGTGGGAGGGACACCCTGACGCTGAACGGCAAGATCCGCCTGGTGGATCACACCGAGGAGCATCTCGAGTCCGACGCCAACGCGTCGCCCAAGGCCGCCCGCATCCGGGCCGGCCTGTTCCGCGGTCGGGGACGTTGAGACTACGGTCGGCTGAAGAGGCCCGGCAGATCGTCGGCGCCGATCGGCCGGGCATCCGCGGTGATGCCTGCCGCGCCGGCCGCCCGGCCGAGGACCTCGGAGGCCGGAACGCCGGCGGCGCGAAGCTCGCGAATCCCGGTGTCGCCCGCGGCCTTGCTCAGCTTGGCTCCGTCAGGCCGGTGCAGCAGCGGATGATGCAGATACACCGGCGGATCGTCCCTGCCGAGGATGCGGCCCAGGGCGATCTGCCGGCCGGTCGAGCTCAGCAGGTCGGCGCCGCGCACCACCAAGTCCACACCCTGCCGCAGATCATCCACCACCACCGCGAACTGATAGGTCCAGTTGCCGTGGCGATCCCGGAGGAGCAAGTCCCCGCACTGGAACGAGGGGGCCTGCTCCTGCTCGCCGAGCAGCGGGTCCATGAAGCGCTCGACCGTTTCCTCGAGCCGGAGCCGCTGGCCTCGGCCCACGCCGGGTGACAACCCGCGGTCGCGGCAGCGGCCGGGGTAGCGCGTCTCCAGGTAAGGCACGTCTCCGGCCTCGCGCGCGATGTCCCGGCGGGAGCAGTCGCAGGTGTAGACGAGGCCGCGTTGCTCCAGCGCGGCGAGCGTATCGAGGTACATCGTAGCCGCGTCCCGCTGGCGGGTCGGGCCCAGGTCGGGTACCAGTCCCAGCCAGGCGAGGTCCTCGAGCAGCGCCTCCTCGTATTCCGGCCGGCATCGGCCGCGGTCGTGATCCTCGATGCGGAGCAGCACCCGGCCATCGAGCGCGCGCGCGAGTCCCCACACCCAGACGGCATTCACGACGTGGCCAAGATGGAGGTAGCCCGTGGGACTGGGCGCGAAGCGGGTGAGGGGAGCGCGAGGGAGTCGGGCCTCGAGGGCGCCGAGCGCGACCGGCGGCATGCCGAAACATCGCGCCGTCGGCGCTCTTGCGCGATGCCGATGGTCGGCGTACATCATCCCTTCACGCCCAGCCCGGAGTGAGCGATGCCGGCACCAGCCGATCGGTCGCCGTTCGAATTGGTGGAGGAGGGCTCCGGCCGCTACGGCTCGTATCGAGGCAGGGATCGCCGCCGCATTCACCCGCGCGTGAGCGTCAGCGACCGGCTGACGGATGCGCGCCGGGGTGCCTGGACGGCCGCAGCGGTGCGCGTGGTGCTCGTGCTCGTGACCTGGTCGCTCACCGCCGCACCGGCGCTCCAGGCGAGCCATCCAATGGCGGCGCTGCTCTGTCCGCTGGGCTATCTCGTGCTCGAAGGCGGCGGGCTCGCCCTGGTGCTCGGCTACCTCACGGCGCTCGCGCGCGCCGCATCGAAGTAGTCCGCCGGCCGGTTCGGCTCACCCATCCTCCACCCGAGTCAGCATTCCGCTCCATGACGAGTCCCGGGGGTGCCCGCCCCGGAACTCGAAGTGCTCATCCAGCAGAATCCTGCGGGTAAATTCCCAGGTGGGACGGCCCTGCAGACGGTGCCGAAGCACGTGCGGCACCAGCTCGGCGGCCACATGCCAGACCCCAGGCTCGACCCCAGGGTAGAGGTCGCTCCATTCTGGCCGTAACCGGGCCTCTCGTCTTGGCATCGCTACCGCCCGTCAGGTTTGGAACCAGCCCCGAACCTGGCTGGTCGTGGTCGCAGGGACACAATCCACCCCCCGGGCCCGCGGGGCTAGGTCGCAGGTCACACAGAGGCAGCGGGATGAGCGTCCGAACCGTCGTCATCAAGAGCCTGAGCGAGCTGATCGCGCAGGTCACCCCATCCGACCCCGACCCGGCGACCGGCCGGCGGCGGAGCAAGGTGGTGTACCGCGGCGCCGCGGATGCCGCCTGGCCGCTGTACACCAGCCTGGACACGCTGGGCGGCGTCGATCCGCCCCACTCGAAGGCCGACCTGGAGGAGCACATCCTCCGGAACTTCATCCGCTACGCCAGGCCGCACCTGGGAACCACGCCCGTAGACGAATGGGAGATCCTGGTTTCGGCGCAGCATCACGGCGCGCCCACACGGCTCCTGGACTGGACCTACTCGCCGCTCGTCGCGGCGCACTTCGCGACCATCCGCGGCGCGCCGGGCGTGGACCGCGCCGTGTGGCAGCTCAACTGGAAGGCGCTCCACAGCCGCTTCGGCGTGCCCCAGCTGGTGCTCCAGATCGAGGATCTGCGCGAGGTCTTCGGTCCGGAGCATCCCTTCACACCCTGGACGCTGTTCGGTCGCGCGTTCGAGCACCGTCACTTCGCCTGCATGATCGAGCCGCCGTCGCTGGACGCGCGGATCACCGCGCAGTCGGCCACGTTCACCCTCTGCTCCCACAAGCGGGAGTCGTTCGACCGATTCCTCGAGCGCCACGAGCTGGGCGATGCCCTGACCCGCTTCGTGATTCCCGCCGGCGAGGTATCGCGGGTGCGCGACCAGCTCGACCTGGTGAGCGTGGACGAGCGTCGGCTCTTTCCCGATCTGGACGGTGTGGCGGACTATCTCAGGCGGTACTACTCCTGAGGCGGGGCTCCATCAATGCGCTGGGCGAGGGGGCGGTACTGCTGTAACTGCAAGGGTTTGCACTGCGAGGGGTGTGCCGACGCACCCAGCCTCGCGGCGGGCGCATCGGAGCCGACCTAAGCCTGGCTAGCCGCGGGCGCGGCCGTGCAGCCGGGCGGCAGCCTGCTGATCGTGATCGCCGGCGCGCGTCAGGAGATACTCGAAATCGCCGCGCGGGGCGCTGATGAAGCTGATCCGGACGAAGTCGTCAGCCGTCCACGACGCCACCGTCGCGCGGTCCGAATACTCGACCTCCCAGACCGAACCGTCCTCCAGCGTGACGAACCGGCCACCCAGCTCCACGCCGTGGACGTACTGCCCCACGGGGCGCGGCACGCGATCGCACGGACTGAGGCAGGTGACGGACTCCACCGCCGGCGCCTGGGCCGCGAGCGGCGCGGCACAAAGCAGCAGGGGAAGCGTGAGCCAGAGCGAGCGAGACATACAACCTCCTCCACGAATGGTCTGTTGACTATACGCGCCGCCGGAGTGGTCCGATAGACCCCTCGGACGTGGCGCGGTACCTTGTGGGATGGCCTACCTGCTCGCGCTCGCGTCAGCCCTCCTATACGGTGCAGCGGATTTCACTGGGGGGCTCGCCACCCGCCGGGCCGCGACCATCCCGGTGGTGATCTCCTCGCAATTCAGCGGCATGGTGCTGCTCGCCCTGCTCCTGCCGATCCTCCCGGGGTCGTCCCCTTCCCGCACCGACCTGCTCTGGGGGGTCGCTGCGGGGCTGACCGGCGGCGGCGGCGTGGCCCTGCTCTACCGGGCGCTGGCGATCGGGCGGATGGCCGTGGTGGCCCCCACGACCGCGGTCTGCGCGGTGGTCATCCCCGTCGTCGCGGCGATGCTCCTTGGCGAGCGGCCCGGCGGGCTCGCGGTGCTCGGGATCGCCGTCGGCATCGGCTCCATCGTGCTGGTGAGCCAGCAGGCCGAGGCCACGTCCGGGACCGCCCAGTCCGGCGCTTCGGGCTTGCCCCCCGGCGTCGGCATCGCGCTCGTCTCCGGCGTTCTCATCGGGTTCTTCTTTCTGAGCCTGGCCCAGACCGCGCCCTCGGCCGGCATGTGGCCGATCCTGGCGGCTCGAATCACTTCGGTAACCCTCTTCGCCGCGGCGGCACTGGTCCGCGGCATTCCGCTCGCCCCGGCCCGACCCGCGCTGTGGCTGGCGCTCGCCGGCGGAATGGTGGACATGCTGGCGAACGCCGCGTACCTCCTCGCCGCGCGCGGTGGGCAGCTCAGTCTGGTCGTGACGCTCTCGTCGCTCTACCCGGCGAGCACCGTGCTCCTGGCGCGGGTGCTGCTGGGCGAGCGGCTCAACGCCCGCCAGCTTGGCGGCGTCGGCTGCGCGCTCGCGGCCATCGTGCTGATCGTGATCGGCGGCGGCTGATCAGCTCGCCTCGCGGGGCCGCCGGCCCAGCCAGGCCTCGCGCAGCAGCGCCTGGCGCGCGCTCGGATGGGGATCGATCTCGAAGTGATCGGGTCGCCCCAGCGAGTCGGCGACCAGCCGGATCCCCAGCTTCTCGTAGTACTCCGCCACCGGGAGGCGCTGCGAGTCCCAGACGTAGCGGTCGAAGAAGTCGCGGATCTCGGGATGGGTCATCGCCACCAGGGTGTCCACGAAGGTGGACTCGGGGAATGCCCGGCGCTTGCCGTACTTGTGGGTCAGGGCCAGGATCAGGTCCCGGAGCCCCTGCCGTCCCCCCGACAGATCGAGCAGCCGGAGGTCGAGCAATCCCGCCGTCACCGCGCCCCGCTGATAGATGTTGGCGTACTGCTTCTGGCCCGAGTCGCTGTAGGAAGTGAGCGCCAGCTCCCGCAGACTGTAGCTGGTGTCGAAGGCGGCGCGATCCACCCGCATCTTGGTGATCACCGTCTGCAGGTACTGCTCCGGCGTCTTGAGCCCGCCCTCGAGCTGCATCTTCTGCGCGGCCCATTCGGTGGTGCCCTCGTACAGCCAGAGGTGCTGGGACGGCACCGGAGTGACGAAGTTGAAGTGCTCGATGATCTCGCTGTGGATGTTGAGCGGCGTCACCACGTGGAAGAACTCGTGGGCCGCGATGTCCGTGACCTGCCGTCCCACCGAGTCGGTGTAGGGCGCTTCCGGAAGCACGTACTCGGAGCTGAACGAGTGCTCCCAGGCTCCCGCGCCCTTGTCCTCGAAGTGGTAGAGAAACGTGTACCGGTCTACCGGCAGCTTGCCCAGGAAGTGCCCTGCCGCCTGCAGCATGCCGTTCATGGCGCCGAGCAGCTGGCTCGAGGTGATCTGGCCGGTCTTGGAGTAGGTGTAGATCGCGACCGGAACTCCGGTGACGGTGGTGTGGGCCTCGCTCAGCCGGCCGAGCAGAATCGGTGAATCCACCAGCTCGTCGTAGTTCGCGGCCACGTATTCGCCCGCACGGTCTCGGGCGAGGGAGGTGCCGATTTTCCAGTCGCGGGGGTAGGTGAGCCGGAGATGCACGGGGGTGGCCTGCATCCCGGTGGGATAGCCGATGACCGCATGTGGGTTGATGAGGGCGTGATCGGCCTCGAGCGAGGTGCCGCACATCAGATACACCTGGTGCTCCTTCACCGGCGTGTCCCAGGTCTCCGCCATGCGGTAGCGGATGGTGCGCACCCGCGCGGGATCCGACAGCCGCCACTGGTTGACCGAGACCCGCTCGGTCGGCACCGGCTTCCCGCCGGCGTCGAGCGCTTCGAATTCGCGGACGTAGCGGCCGATGTCCATGACCTGATAGGTCCCCGGCGCGGTCGAGGCGAACTGGTAGATCGCGTTTGCCGCCGTGAGTCCCGAGACCGCGAGCGTCACCCGGAACTGGTCGTCCGCCCGCTGGGTGAGATCCACGCGGTAGGTGAGCACCGGCGGGGCGGCTCGCGACTCCACCGGCACCAGGGCGAGGAGGAAGAGAAGACTTCGGAGGAACGACATGGCGGCATCCGCGCTGAATGTGGGCGCCGGACGAGGGCCGGACGCCGGGGGTTTCGGCCCCCTCGGGGGAAGGATAGTCGAGGCCCCGGGAAGGGCTCTCGACGACTAGAGCGGCACCAGCCCCCGCCGGATGCCCCGACTGACCGCCTCGGCCCGGGTGTGGGCGCCCAGCTTCGCCAGCACGGACGCCACGTGATACTTGGCGGTGTGGCTCGAGATGGCCAGCTCCCGCGCGATGGATTTGTTCCCCAGGCCCTGCGCCATGAGGCGGAGCACGTCCATTTCCCGCGCCGTGAGCCCCGGCGACGACAGGACGGGATCGGCCAGCTCGGCCACCTCGCCGCCGGGGCCTTCCCCGACCACCAGCTCGGCCCGCTCGGGCTCGGCCACGAGCAGAACGTCGGCATCCGCCCGGAGCAGCGCGGCCACTCGGCGCCGGAGCTCCGGGCTGTCGATCGCGAGATGGATCCGGAGGGTCACGGCCGGATCCCCCGCCAGAGCCCTTCCACCTCGAGGGCGGGCACCGCGAGCGCCAGCCCACCGACGATCATCGCCGAGACGCCGATCACACGGCCTTCGGCATCGGCGATGGGGCCACCCGAATTTCCCGGCGCCAGGCGGACGGCGGCCTGCACCCAGGCCTGACGCCGGATGGAATCGGGGACGCCGATGCCCGGGGCGATGGGCCCGACGCGATGGAAGACGCCGACGCTCACCGCGTCACGCACGCCCCAGGGATGCCCGATGGCGAAGACCAGCGACCCGGGGCGAACGCGCCCCGCATCGCCGGGCTCGACCGGAGGCAGCCCCGCCAGCCCCGGCGCCGCCACCACGGCGAGGTCGCGCGCCGGGTCACGCCACACGGTCTCGCCTTCGACGAAGCTGCCGTCGGGTAGATGAAGGGTGACGCGGCGCTCGGTGGCCACGTGCGCGTTGGTCACCACCACGCCGCCCGGCCAGACCAGCCCGGCGCCGCCGCTCGCGTCACCCACCCGGAGGTGGACGACGCCGCCCCGCACCCGGTCCGCCGCCTCGGCGGCGAAGGCGGTGATCACCCGGTCCGCCTGGGCCGCTCGCCGACCGTCACATCGGCCCGGGCTCGGGCGCCGCCCCGCACCAGATCGAGCGCGAGGACCCGCCCCACCGCGCCCCCTCCGAGCAGGTCCACCACCTGCTCGGAGGGGGC
>Ga0247825_10003087_pt1 | contig 10988 bp, 10 predicted proteins | sample 13C_Vanillin_Day_FD_194413 | JGI IMG/M metagenome (GOLD analysis project Ga0247825, IMG submission 194413) | Soil microbial communities from agricultural site in Penn Yan, New York, United States - 13C_Vanillin_Day48 | ecosystem: Environmental > Terrestrial > Soil > Agricultural land | place... | reverse complement strand
GAGGACGTACCAGCCGCGGCGGGTGCGGACGTACAGCCCCCCGACCGGATCGGCCTCGTCGAAGGCGATGGTGACGACGGCGTCGGGGACCCTGCCCTCTTCCCACAGCTGGAGCTCCGGCTGGTAATGCAGCCAGCCATCGGCACGGGCGAACCAGACTGATTGATCCAACGGGTCCACCAAGGCGGCGAAGACTCCCACGAGGGCGTCGCGACGAGGAGGCTCGAAGGGTCCCGACCAGGTTTGGAACTGGGGATGGCGGATGACCAGCGAAGTGGGCGAGGTGACGTACACCCGCTCCATCGAGGTGGCGATGGAGGTGATACGGCTGAAGTCACCGATGACGGTGCGGTCCTCGGGGCGCCAGTCGCGGCTGGGAGACTGCGCCGTGGCGACGGGCGCCGTGAGGATGAGCGGCACCGCGATCGCGACGCGCATCAGGGCAATGTACACCTTCAGAGGTTCTGGGGACGCGCGAGCTCGAGCAATACCGGAGGCCGCGGCGGAGACGGCGAGCGACGCAGCAACTCCCACTCCCGCCAGAGATCGCCCATCGCGGAGACCACGTCCATCGGCCGCAGGCTTCGGGCCGACACCCTGCGTACGGCAATGTCGGCGGCCCGGCCGAGCGCCTGCGCTCCGAGCGCGGCGGCGATGCGCGGCTCGACCTCCTGGGCGAGCGCGGTGCCGATGATTCCACTCAGCACATCGCCACTGCCGCCGGTGGCGAGTCCAGGGTTGCCGGCGGCGACGGTGAGCGGGGGACGGCCGGAGACCGCCACCACGCTGGGAACACCTTTGAGCAACACCACCGCCCGCGACCGCTCGGCGGCGGCCTCGGCCGCACCCCAAGGGTCCAACTCCCGCTGCGAGGCGAGATCGGGAAACAGACCACGGAACTCGCCCGGGTGAGGCGTGATGACGACGGGTCGAGCCTCGGCCATGCTCCGCAGCTCGTCCAGCGCGCCCTGAAAGGCCACCAGCGCATCCGCGTCGAGGAGGAGCGCCTTGGCGTCCCGTGCGACCGCCGCCACCCACGCATGGCGCCCGTTTGCGCGGCCGAGCCCGGGACCGATCACGACGGCGTCTGCGCGTGCCACCAGGTCGCGCAATGCCGAGGACGGCGGGACGTCGAAGGGATGGGCCAGCGTCTGGAGGTCGGGCTCCGCCTGCACCAGTGCGGCCACCGTCTCCGCTGGCGCGACGGCGTGCACCAGGCCGGCTCCCGCCGCGAACGCAGCGCGCGCCGCCATCCGAATGGCGCCGGTCATCCCTGCATCTCCACCGATGACGACGACCCTGCCGCGTGTGCCCTTGTGACTGTCGGCACGGAGACGGGGGAGCCACTCCGCGGCGACGTCGTCCGTCACGAGCCCGGGCCAGTCGGGCTCGGCGGGCGGATGGCCGATGTCGGCCACCAGCACGTCCCCGACCTCGTCACGCGCGAGCAGATGGCCCCGACGAACACCACCAAAAGTCACCGTGAGATCGGCTCGCGCGGCGCCGTGAACGGTGCCGCTCAGCAGGTCCACGCCGGTTGGCCCGTCCACCGCGACGAGTGGAACCTCGAGGTCGAGCAGCCGTTCGAGGAGCGCCGCCACGGGCGCGCGCGGCGGCCCGCTGGCGCCGGTCCCGAGCAGCGCATCCACCGCGAGGGCGACAGTGGGCCACGGGCCGTCCGGCGCGACCTCGCGCACGCCTTCGGCCCTCGCGAGCCGGGCCATGCGCTCGCGGAGCTCGGCGCCGCCGTCGCCGGGTGGCGCCGTCACCCACACCGGCACATCCAATCGGTGGAGGGCACGGGCCAGCACCCAGCCGTCACCGCCGTTGTGTCCATGGCCGGCCGCGACGAGTACGCCTCCGGCAAGCCGGGCGGCGAATCGTGGGGCCATCGCGGCAAGGACCGCGCGGCCGGCACACTCCATCAGGGTGGCCAGCTCGATGCCGCCTGCGATGGCTTTGCGATCCCACGCGGCGGATTGGTCGGGGGTCAGGACGGGAAGCACGGGGTTCAGCATGTCATCCCGAGCGAAGCGAGGGATCCTGCCGGCCGGCTCCGCAGCACGCGGGCAAGATCCCCCGCTTCGCTCGGGATGACACCCAAGGATGAGAGAAGCCTACTTGTAGCTCTGGCCGATCGCGCGACCGAAGGAGATCTCCCCGTTGTCGATGCGGAGATTGAACCCGCATTCGGGGTTGGTGCAGACCCAGGCCTTGTAGGTGATGGGGGCCCCTTCGCGGCCGTAGTCGGAAAGGGGGATCAGGGTTCCATGCGAGCACTTCTGGCACGACGGCCACTCAGGTCTCTCCATGCTCCCCTCCACGGTCGATCCACCCTCCACTCAGGCGCCTCGGACACCCTGCCATTCGTAGACGTCGCCGAAGGCGTCGTCGAACTGGTACACGGCTTCGAAGTCGGATTCGAGGTCGCCGGGCTGGGTCACGAGCAGCCCGACCTCCACCAGGGTGAACACCAGCCGGCCGATATCCTCGGTCCGGGTGACGCCCCAGTGGCCGAGCACGTGCGGCGCGAGGAGCCCGAACTGCGCCCGGGCGAAGTCGCGGCAGGCCCACGCCAGCTCGGCCCCGCTCACGTGGCGCCGCATCTCGAGGCGCGACTGGAGGTACTCGATGGTGGCCAGCACGAAGAGATAGGCCCGCTCATGGTACGCGCCCCCCTTGGCTCGGATGCGCGCCATCACGTCGTCGGCGAACTGCAGCTCGTTCACCGGACACTCTCGGAAGGGAGGGACGCCAGCACTCAGGCGCTCCGGCGGACGCGACCGGCCGCCGACTTCGATTGATAGAGCGGAAAGGTCGAGCTGAGCTCTTCGACCTCCTCCCGGACGCGGGCAAGAGTGGCCTCGTCCGGACGGGTCAGCGCCCGGTCGATCAGCTCGGCGATGCGCTCCATCTCGCCCGGTCCCATACCGCGAGTGGTGAGCGCCGGCGTGCCGAGGCGGATGCCGCTGGTCACGAACGGCGACTGCGGGTCATCCGGGATCGTGTTCTTGTTGACGGTGATGCCGGCCTGGTCGAGCGTCTTCTCCGCCACCTTGCCGGTCAGGTTCTTGGGCCTCAGGTCCACCAGCATCAGGTGCGTGTCGGTGCCGCCGGAGACGATCGCGAAGCCGCGACCGATCAGCGCCTGGGCCAGCGCCTTCGCGTTCTCCACCACCCGCCGGGCGTAAACCTTGAAGTCGTCGGTGAGCGCCTCGCCGAAGGACACCGCTTTCGCGGCGATGACGTGCTCCAGCGGGCCGCCCTGCGTGCCGGGGAAGACGGACTTGTCGATCGCCTTCTGATACTGCGCGGTGCAGAGGATGAGCCCTGCACGAGGCCCCCGCAGCGTCTTGTGGGTGGTGCTGGTGACCACCGGTGCATGCGGCACCGGCGAGGGATGGACGCCGCCCGCTACCAGGCCGGCGAAGTGCGCCATGTCCACCAGAAACACCGCGCCGACCTCGTCCGCGATCGATCGGAAGGCGGCGAAGTCGATGATCCGGGCATAGGCGCTGCCGCCTGCGATGATGAGCTTGGGCTGCTCCCGCTTGGCCTGCTCGCGGACCTGGTCGTAGTCGATCCGGCCGGTGGCGGGATCCACTCCGTAGTGCACCGCCTTCCACACGACCCCGCTGTGGTTGACCGGCGCGCCGTGGCTCAGGTGCCCACCATGCGGCAGCGCCATGCCCATGATCTTCTCGCCGGGCGACACCACGGCCATGAAGGCGGCGAAGTTCGCCTGGGCCCCGGAGTGCGGCTGGACGTTCGCGTGCTCCGCGCCGAAGAGCTGCTTCAGTCGGTCGATGGCCAGCTGCTCGATCTCGTCGATGACCTCGCAGCCGCCGTAGTAGCGGCGGCCGGGGTAACCCTCCGCGTATTTGTTGGTGAGCGGGGTGCCCATGGCGTCGATCACGGCACGGCTGGCGAAGTTCTCGCTGGCGATCAGCTCCAGACCATGGCGCTGCCGGCCCAGCTCCCGGTCGATCAGGTGGGCCACAAGGGGATCGGCGTCCCGCAGGCTAGCGTTGTGGTCGTGACTCATCCGTGCTCCCGTTCGATTTTCGCGACCCGACGCGCATGCCGGCCGCCGGCGAATTCGGTCTTCAGCCAGGTCTTCAGGATCTCGATTCCCTCGGCTTCGCTGAGGAAGCGTGCGGGGAGGATGAGGACGTTGGCGTCGTTGTGCTCCCGCGCCAGCCGGGCGACCTCGGCCGACCAGGCGACAGCGGCCCGCACGCCCGGATGCCGATTCGCCGCGTACGACATGCCCAGACCAGTGCCGCAGAGCAGCACGCCGCGGCGCGCTTCGTGATGTTCTACCCGGGAGGCGACCTGGTGGGCGTAATCGGGATAGTCGGTCGACTCCGGCCCATCCGTCCCCATGTCGAGCGGTTCGTATCCCAGCGCCCGCAGCTCGTCGAGCAGCCGTCGCTTCAGCTCGAACCCGGCGTGATCAGCGCCGATGGGAATGACTTCGGGCATCTGCTTCCCTAATGTACAAGGAATCATCGGCGCGGTAGAGGGTGCCGCGCTAGCGCCTGCCCCCCATCCACATGCGATCCAGCCCCGCCAACGCCGCGATGCGCTGCTCGGCCAGTCGATCCGCCGCCCGATAGGTGGGAATCCGATCTGTCCGGGCGATCTCGAAGATACGCAGCAGGGTCTCGTAAATCTCCCCCGCCTTCTTGAGCGAGCGCTCGGCCGGCCAGCGGTGCAGCTCGCCGTAGACGTTGATGACGCCGCCGCCGTTGATCACGTAATCTGGGGCGTAGAGTGTCCCGCGACGCTCGAGCTCGTCTCCATGGCGATCCTCCGCGAGCTGGTTGTTGGCCGCACCCGCCACGACCTTCACCTTGAGCCGCGGGATGGTATCGTCGTTGATGGTGGCCCCGAGCGCACAGGGAGCATAGATGTCGGCCTGCTGGTCGTAGATCGCGTCCGGAGCGACCGGTGTGGCGCCGAGCTCGTCCACCACTCGTTCAACCTTCTCGGGTCGGATGTCGGTGACAATGAGACGCACGCCCTCGCCGTGGAGATAGCGGCAAAGATGGTAGGCGACGTTGCCGGCACCCTGCACCGCCACCGTCTTCCCCGCCAGACTGTCTCCACCCCAGCAGGCCTTCGCCGCGGCCTTCATGCCCACGTACACGCCATAGGCGGTCACTGGGGACGGATCGCCCGAAAGGCCGAGGAGCCCGGCCACATGGTCGGTCTCCAGCTTGATGTATTCCATGTCCGCGGGCGTGGTGCCGATGTCCTCGGCGGTGATGTAGCGTCCGTTGAGCGTCTCGACGAAGCGGCCGTGAGCCCGGAAGAGCGCCTCCCGGTCTTGCCGCCGGTTGTCACCGATGATGACCGACTTCCCACCGCCGAGATTGATGCCGGCCACGGCGGACTTGTAGGTCATCCCCCGGGCAAGCCGCAGCGCGTCGGTGATGGCCTCATTGGTGTCCCTGTACTGCCAGAAGCGGGTGCCGCCCAACGCCGGGCCGAGGGTGGTGTCGTGGATCGCGATGATCCCGTAATAGCCGCACGACGGATCGTGGGACAGGAGAAGCTGCTCGTGTCCGAACGAGCGCATGGAGTCGAAGATGTCCACCGGATCACCCCGTCCCTTTGCCGCTGTCGTAGCTGTAGAACCCGCGGCCCGTCTTCCGGCCGAGCTGTCCCGCGGCCACCATCCGCCTGAGCAGGGGACAAGCCCGGTACTTGTCGTCGCCGAGGCCGCGATGGAGCACGTCGAGAATAGCGAGACACACGTCCAGGCCGATGAAATCGGCCAGGGCCAGAGGCCCCATCGGGTGCGCCATTCCGAGCTTCATCACGGTGTCGATGGACTCGGGCGTCGCCACCCCCTCCATCACGCAGAAGATGGCCTCGTTGATCATCGGCATCAGGATGCGATTGGCGACGAATCCGGGATAGTCGTGCACCTCGACCGGGACCTTGCCCAGCGTCCGCGCCGTCTCCATGACCGAGGCCGTGGTGGCGTCGCTGGTGGCGTGTCCCCGAATCACCTCGACCAGCTGCATCACCGGGACGGGGTTCATGAAGTGCATCCCGATCACCTGCTCGGGCCGCCGGGTGCGCGCCGCGATCTCGGTGATGGAGATCGAGCTGGTGTTGGTCGCGAGGATCGCGCCGGGCGGGGCGATGCGATCGAGCTGCTCGAAGATCGCGAACTTCACCGACGGGTTCTCGCTCGCCGCCTCTACCACGAGGTCGGCGCCGGCGGCGGCATCCAGCGAGGTCCCCGTCTTCACCCGGGCGAGGATCTCCCCCGGCCCTTCCGCCGGGATGGTGCCCTTCTTCACCTGGCGGTCGAGATTGCCGCGGATCGTTGCGGTGGCCTTGTCCAGCGCGCCCGCGGCGCTGTCCACCAGCGCTACCTCCCAGCCGTGCTGGGCGAAGACGTGGGCGATGCCGTTCCCCATGGTGCCGGCGCCGATGACGGCGGCTCGGGTCATGACCGGTCCTTTCCGGCCCAGCGTCGCGCGACGAGGACCGCGATGGTGAGCGCCAGGGTGGAGGCGAGTCCCCCCTCGGGGCCGAAGGCCCCGCCGGTGAGCCAGGCCGGCGACCCCGGGTCGTAGTCGATCAACGGGATGCGGAAGGGCACGCCGCTCACCGGCGCGTCCAGCGCCGCCAGCACGCCGTTCCATCCGAGGTGCGCACCCCACGCGGTCCAGATCCCGCCGGGTGCGTAGAAGGCGAGTCCGAGGAAGACCCCGGCGAGCGCGATGTTGCCGATCGCGAGCGAGGTCACGTTGGGATTGGCGATGTGCGCCAGCGCGAACGCGACCGCGACCAGCACGATCGCGGTTCCGCGGCCGAACGCGCGGGACAGCGCCACCATGGGAACCCCGCGGAACAACACCTCCTCGGCCAGTGCGGCCGGCGCGAGCACAACCAGGGTGGTGGCGACGGTGCCCGCGTAGTCGCCCGCGGTGCCGGAGTCCCGCGACCACTCGGCGCCGCCCACGAGGGTCGCGATGGCGAGCCCGGCGCCGGCGGCCAGGCCGCCCGCAATAAGGCCGAGTCCGAAGCCGGGCCCGCCGTGCGATTCGCGGTAGCGCAGGTCCTCGAGCGTGAGCCTCAGCACCCGCACCCCGATGAGCCAGGTGAACAGCGCGGTGCTCAGCAGCATGGCGATCGATTGAAGCAGGACCGGCCCGGGACCGCTGCCTTCGAGCCAGTCCTTGACGGCGGAAGCCGAGCCGGTGACCGGCAGCGCGAGGCCGAAGGCGATGAGGCCGGTGAGAAGGAAGACCAGTACGACGAAGGCGATCGACCATCCGATCGCCTTCGCTGGGGAGAACCGGTCGGCCACGAGCGGCCCGGTCAGAGGAGAGTGCGGAGCTTCGGGCCGAGACCGAGGATCACAGCGGCGGCGAGGCCGATCTTGAGGAGGTCCCCGGTCAGGAACGGCACGAACCCGACCCTGAGCGCGGCGCCCGCGTCGCCACCCAGCAGGGCCAGCTGGGCGGCCCCGCCGGCGTGGATGACGACCATCGCCAGCGCGCACCCGAGCAGGACTCTGACCAGCGATCGGGCGTCACCCGCGAGGCGGCCCGCCACCGCGGCGGCCGCTGGAAAGGCCAGCAAGTAGCCGCCGGTCGGCCCGAGCACGTGCAGGAGTCCTCCGCTGCCGCCGGCGAACACGGGCAGGCCCAGCAGGCCGAGGCAGAGATACAGCAGCAGCGCCGAGCCGCCGAGGGCGGCGCCGAGGAGTCCGCCCACGGCGATCACGGCCAGCGGCTGCAGGGTCATCGGCACCGGGCTCAGCGGCACCGGCACGGTCACCTGCGCGGACGCCGCCACGACGAGGGGCGCGACACCCACCGCGAATGCCCGCCGCCCAGCCAGCCAACGATCCGCCGTCGCCAGTGCACCTGCGTGTCTCCCGTCGTTCATCAGAGCATCTCCACACTGAGTGCCACCGCGTTGCCGCCGCCCAGGCACAAGGTGGCGAGGCCGGTCGCGCCGCCCCGGTCGCGAAGGGCATAGAGCAGGGTCGTGAGGACTCGGGCACCGCTCGCGCCGATCGGATGGCCAAGCGCGACCGCGCCGCCGTGCACGTTCACCCGGTCCCAGTCCCATCCCAGCTCCCGCCCGTCCGCCAGCGCCTGCACCGCGAACGCCTCGTTGGCCTCGATCAGATCGTAGTCTCCGATGGTGGTTCCGGCACGTCCCATCAGGTTGCGCACCGCCTGCACCGGGGCGAAGAAGATCTCGCGCGGCTCCCCCCCGCCGGTGGCATAGCCGGTGACCCGCGCCAGCGGTGTGATCCCGTTCGCGTTCGCGAAGGCAAGCGAGGACATTACCAGCGCGCTGGAGCCGTCGTTCAGGCCCGGCGCGTTCCCCGCGGTAACCGTTCCCCGGTCTTTCCGGAACGCGGGCTTGAGCTTGGCCAGCGTCTCGACGCTGGTGTCCTTCCTCGGCCCTTCGTCGGCGGCGATCGTTGTGGGGGCGCCCTTGCCGGGTATCTGCACCGGGAGAATCTCCGCCTTGAACTTGCCGGCCGCGGTGGCCTCGATCGCTTTGCGGTGGCTCTCGTAGGCGAACCGGTCCTGGTCCTCCCGAGTCACGCCCGCCTTCTCCGCCGTGTACTCGGCGTACTCGCCCATGTGACAGCAGCCGAAGGAGTCCCAGAGACCATCGTGGATCATCCCGTCGACCATCGTCTGGTTGCCGGCCTTGATCCCCGCGCGCATGCCGAAGACGTAGTGCGGCGCGCCGGACATGGACTCCTGCCCGCCGGCGACGATGCATTCCGCGTCACCGGCCTTGATCGCTTGCGAGGCGAGCATCACGGCCTTGAGGCCGGAGCCACAGACCTTATTGATGGTGACGGCCGGGATCGTCGCCGGGAGACCGGCGTGGATGAGCGCCTGGCGGGCGGGAGCCTGGCCGGAGCCGCCCTGCAACACCTGCCCCATGATCACTTCTTCGACCGCCGCGGGGTCCACCCCGGCGCGGGTGACGGCCTCGCGAACGACCATGGCCCCGAGCTGGGGCGCGGTGAAGCTGGAGAGACCGCCCAGGTACTTGCCGATCGGCGTGCGGACGGCGGAGAGGATGACGGGTGTGGTGGCGTCGCTCACGGACTCCTCAGGGTACAAGCCGAGAGCAAGATAGCCGGAATCGATACCACTGTCATCCCGAGCGAACCTGTCATCCCGAGCGCAGCGAGGGATCTTGCTCGGACTGGCAAGATCCCTCGCTGCGCTCGGGATGACAGGTTACGGCGCCAGCGCCCGGCTCCGCACCTCCCCGCCAATCCGCTCCAGGAACGCGGCCACGGGCATGACCTCCTGTTTCTTCCCCGCCCCCCGCACTCGGAGAGCGAGGCTGTCGCTGTCCGCTTCCCGCTGCCCGATGACGGCCATGTAGGGCACCTTCTGCATCTCACCCTCGCGGATCCGGTAGTTGAGCGTCTCCGAGCGGTCGTCCACGTGCACCCGGAGCCCGGCGCCCTTGAGCCGCGCGGCCAGCGCGCGGGCCGGCTCGTTCTGCGCGTCCGAGATCGGGATGACCCGGACCTGCTCCGGGGCGAGCCAGACGGGGAACGCTCCGGCGAAATGCTCGATGAGATTGCCGGTGAACCGCTCCAGGGTGCCGTAGATCGCACGGTGAATCATCACCGGCCGGTGCGGCCGGTTGTCCGGCCCGGTGTACTCGAGCTCGAACCGCTCCGGCAGGTTGAAGTCGAGCTGGATCGTGGGCCCCTGCCAGATCCGGCCGATCGCGTCCTTGAACTTGATGTCGATCTTGGCCCCGTAGAATGCGCCGCCGCCCTCGTCGATGCGATACGGAATACCCTTCCGCTCCAGCGCTCGCTTCAGGATCGCCTCCGCGCGGTCCCAGACCTCGTCCCCACCGAGCCGCTCCTCCGGCCGGGTCGAGACCTCGAAGTCGAGCTCGAACCCGAAGGTGGCCCGCACCAGCCGGTCCACCTGGTCGAGGCAGAGGAAGATCTCGTCCTCGACCTGGTCCATCGTACAGAAGATGTGGGCGTCGTCCATGCTGAGGCCGCGCACCCGCAGCAGGCCGTGCAGGGTTCCCGACTTCTCGTTCCGGTAGACGTTGGCCACCTCGCTCAACCGCAGCGGCAGGTCGCGGTAGCTCCGCTGCTGGCTCTTGTAGATGAGCGCGTGCATCGGGCAGTTCATCGGCTTCACCCGATACCGCACGTCCTCCGACTCGCCGGCGCCGGCTGCCATTGGCGGATACTGGTTGGCGGCATAGAGCGGCAGATGCCCCGAGATCTTGAACAGCTCCTCTTTGGTGACGTTCGGCGTGTACACGAGGTCGTAGCCGTTGGCGACGTTGTCGTCCTCCACCGCGCGGGTCAGCAGCCATTTGATCGTGGCACCCCGCGGATGCCACAGCACCAGGCCCGGACCCACCACCTCGGAGATGGAGAAGAGATCGAGCTGCCGCCCCAGCACCCGATGGTCGCGCTTGCGCGCCTCCTCCAGGCGGTGGAGGTAGGCGTCCAGGTCCTCCTTCTTGAACCAGGCGGTGCCGTAGATCCGCTGGAGCATCTGCCGCTTCTCGTCGCCCCGCCAATAGGCCCCGGCGGCGTTGAGGAGCTTGAAATGCTTGAGCCGGCCGGTCCCTGGGATGTGAGGCCCGCGGCAGAGATCGGTGAACGGCCCGTCGGTGTAGACGCTGATGGTCTCGTCGTCGCCCAGCTCGGAGATCCGCTCCAGCTTCAGCGGATCGTCGGCGAAGCGGCGGTTGGCGGTGTCGCGGTCCACGACTTCGCGCACGAAGGGGTAGTCGGCCTTCGCGACCTCGCCCATCTTCGCCTCGATCCGCTCGAGGTCCTCGGGCGTGAACGGGCGCGGCACCTCGAAGTCGTAGTAGAAGCCGTCCTCGATGGGCGGCCCGAAGCCGATGCCGGCACTCGGGAAGAGATCGCGCACCGCGGTGGCGAGGACGTGGGCGGCCGAGTGGCGCAAGACCTCCAACGCCTCGGG
>Ga0247825_10003085_pt1 | contig 10989 bp, 9 predicted proteins | sample 13C_Vanillin_Day_FD_194413 | JGI IMG/M metagenome (GOLD analysis project Ga0247825, IMG submission 194413) | Soil microbial communities from agricultural site in Penn Yan, New York, United States - 13C_Vanillin_Day48 | ecosystem: Environmental > Terrestrial > Soil > Agricultural land | place... | reverse complement strand
AAGGTGGCGTTGGCACCGTGGCCGCGGGTGTGGCCAAAGCGCACTCCGACGTCGTGCTCATCTCTGGTCACGACGGCGGCACTGGTGCATCACCGCTGACGAGTCTCAAGCACGCGGGCTTGCCGTGGGAACTCGGTCTGGCGGAAACGCAGCAGGTCCTCGTTCTCAACAAGCTGCGCGACCGCATCGTCGTGCAGGTTGACGGACAGTTGAAGACCGGGCGCGACGTCGTGATCGGTGCGCTGCTCGGTGCCGAAGAGTTCGGCTTCGCAACAGCACCGCTCGTTGTCTTGGGCTGCATCATGATGCGCGTGTGTCACCTGAACACCTGCCCGGTCGGGATCGCCACGCAGGATCCCGAGCTGCGCAAGAAGTTCAATGGCTCGCCGGAGATGGTCGAAAATTTCTTCCGCTTCATCGCCGAGGAAGTGCGTGAGCTGATGGCGGAGCTCGGGTTCCGGACGGTCAACGAGATGATCGGCCGCGCCGATTGTCTCGACATCGAAGGCGCGGTGAATCACTGGAAGGCCAAAGGGCTCGACCTCAGGCCGCTGCTGCATCAGCCAAACCTGCCCGACACCGTCGCCCGTCGTCGTGTGATCGAACAGGACCATGGGCTCTCGGAGGCGCTCGACAACGATCTGATCCGGGCGGCGATGCCCGCGCTCGAGCACAAGCAGCCGGTCGACCTGACGGCATACATCCGCAATGCGGATCGAACGGTCGGCACGATGCTGGGATCCGAAGTGACGAGGCGTCACGGCGCCGCCGGCTTGCCGGCAGACACGCTTCAAATCACCTTCACCGGTTCTGCTGGCCAGAGCTTCGGCGCATTCGTGCCTCCGGGCATGACGATGAGGCTGGTGGGGGATGCGAACGACGGCTTCGGCAAGGGACTGTCCGGCGGCCGTCTGATCGTCTCGCCGCCTACGCTCTCCGCGTTCAAGTCACAGGAGAACATCATCATCGGCAACGTCGCGTTCTATGGTGCGACGAGCGGTGAAGGCTATGTGCGCGGCGTCGCAGGTGAGCGCTTCTGCGTTCGTAACAGCGGCGCGGTGGTGGTGGTCGAGGGCGTTGGTGATCACGGGTGCGAGTACATGACCGGCGGACGCGTGGTAGTGCTCGGCCGCACAGGCCGCAACTTCGCTGCCGGCATGAGCGGCGGCATAGCGTATGTGCTCGACCTCGATGGGAAGTTCCAGCGCCGTTGCAACAGGGAGATGGTGGACCTGGAGCCGCTTGCCGACGCCGAGGACATCGACTTCCTGCGCGTCGCCATCATGAAGCACGTGACGTACACGGGAAGCATTTACGCCGAAGGCTTGCTCGCGGACTCTGCCACCGTGCGGCGTCACATGGTCAAGGTGATGCCACGCGAGTACAAGCGCGCGCTCGCGGAACAGGCAAAGCGTCTGAGCGAGGAACAGCCTCTGGTCGAACAATTGGTTGTCACGCAGGTGGTGGCGGCGGTATCGAACGCGGGAACGGCCGTCCATGGGTAAGCCGACCGGGTTCATTGAAATCCAGCGTAAGAAACACCCCTCGCGTCCAGCCGAGCAGCGTGTTCACGACTGGCGCGAGGTCTATCTCCCGTATCCACCGGGCGAGCTCGAGAAGCAGGGTGCTCGCTGCATGGACTGCGGCATCCCGTTCTGTCATCAGGGCTGCCCGCTCGGCAACCTGATTCCAGACTGGAACGATTTGGTCTACCGCGATCGCTGGCGCGCCGCGATCGATCGCCTGCACGCGACGAACAACTTCCCCGAGTTCACGGGCAAGCTGTGTCCCGCTCCGTGCGAAGGCGCCTGCGTGCTCGGTATCAACGACAGCCCCGTCACGATCAAGTCGATTGAGGCGACCATCATCGATCGCGCGTGGGAAGAAGGGTGGGTCAGACCGCGGACGCCCGCAACCAGTACCTTCAAGCGGATCGCCGTCGTGGGATCGGGTCCTGCGGGACTTGCGGCCGCCGACCAGCTCAATAGCGCGGGTCACTCGGTGACGGTCTTCGAGAAGTCCGATCGCATCGGCGGGTTGCTTCGGTACGGGATTCCCGAGTTCAAGATGGAGAAGCGCTTCCTCAATCGCCGGCTGGCGGTCATGGAGGCGGAAGGTGTGGTGTTCAGAGCAGGCGTGAACGTCGGTGTCGATGTGCCTGCCGATCGTCTCGTCTCCGACTATGACGCCGTACTCCTCGCAGGAGGGGCCGAGAAGCCGCGCGATCTGCAGGTGCCTGGCCGTGAGCTTGCCGGCATCCACTTCGCGATGGAGTACCTGACGCTTCAGAACCGACGCAACGAAGGCGACAAGGTTCCTGACGAGAAGTTCATCAGCGCCAGGGATCGTCACGTTGTCATCATTGGTGGTGGTGACACCGGAGCGGATTGCCTGGGCACTGCACACCGGCAGGGTGCACGTTCCATCTATCAGCTCGAGTTGATGGATCGGCCGCCTGATGCGCGTGCGGAAGACAACCCGTGGCCGCTCTGGCCGCAGATCTTCCGCGTGTCCTCGGCGCACGAGGAGGGCGGAGAACGACTCTACGCCGTCTCGACGCAGCGGTTCTCCGGCGACGAGCACGGGCGCGTTCGCGTCCTGCACGCGGTGAAGATCGAGGTCGTGAAGCAGGACGGACGCATGCAGTTCGTGCCCGTTGCCGGAAGTGAATTCGAGATTCCCGCCGATCTCGTGCTGCTGGCGATGGGGTTCGTCGGTCCCGAAAAGGGCGGCCTGCTCGATGGACTCGGCGTCAATCTGACCGATCGCGGCAACGTGGCGCGCGACGCGCAGTGGATGACGAGCGTCCCAGGCGTCTTTAGCGCTGGCGACATGCAGCGCGGTCAATCACTCATCGTCTGGGCAATCGCAGAAGGCCGCAGCGCGGCGCGAGCGATCGACAAGTACCTGATGGGCGAGTCGCAGCTTCCGGCACCGCTCTCATAAGCCGGTCCTCCGTCCCCGGTCCCCAGTCCACGGTCTTCGGTGTTCCCCGTAGGGCGGGCCCTGTCTTATGGACCCGCCGGGTGCGGCTGTCGTGGCTTAGGATCGACGCCGGAGGTGGTGCATGCCACGTGGTGGTTCGCTCGTCATCATCATTCTGTCGATCGCGCTCACCGCGCACGCCCAGGAGGTAATCGCTCCGTTCGTGCCGCCGAATGCCGACAGCGTCAGCGGTAACGTTCTCAGGGGGCAGTTGTTGTGGGGCCGGACAGACAGCTGGCCGGGCGCGCCGGACTTCTTCTGCCGACAGTCGAACTCGCAGTCGAACGTCCTGCATCCGCTCGCCGACGGCACTCCGAAGTGCTACGCCAAGGGAATGGTGCTCGGCGACATCGGCGACTCGCCCGATCTCGTGTTGCGGCGGGCGGGTCCGGATGGGGCGGACTTCAATGGCAAGCCACAGCACGTACCCGATCGCACTGTGCTGGGCAGCCTCTACTGGCAGGCGTGGGGCGCGCGCTGCGAGCCGGGGCAATCGGGTTTCTGGTCGGGCTGCGGCGGAAATGGCCGTACCGCGCAGATCTACTCGCGCAGTTCCGGAGATCAGACGGGCACATCTCGGGCCGGAAGTCTGCATCTGGCAACTACACCGCCCGGCGACAATGGGAGTCCCCTGGACCGAATTGTTATCACCGCTGAGGGGCAGATCATCATCAACACGCTTGCCGGAATGCGGGAGATCGAGATTGGCTCCACTGACTCATGCGGAACTGGATATCGCTGTCTTCGTGTGGCTAACTGACTCATGGCAGGCGACCACCTGACATTCCTATGCACTCAAGACTCCCTCTGATCACAGTGTGTGCGCTCATTACAGCGGCGTGCGTATCCGTGTCGGCTCAGAACGATGCGACCACCGCCATTCCGCCGGCGCTGATGGCGAGCGCGGAAGCGTGGAATAAGGCCGACCTGCCAGGCCACATCGGCCTCTACACCGACACCGCCACATTCATGGGCGGCAATGGTCCAATTCAAGGACGCGATCGCGTGGGTGAGTCACTCGCGAAGTCGTTCTGGCGTGACGGCAAGCCGAAGCAGACGCTCTCGTTCGACCGCATCGAAGTCCGTCCGCTCGGAGACAGACACGCGCTGTCGACCGGGCACTTCGTTCTGACGGGCGGCGGGGAAGCGGACAGGAGCGGCTGGTTCAGTCTGACGTGGGAAAAGACCAGCACGGGCTGGCGGATCATTCACGATCATTCGAGCTAGGTGCTCGCTCGATCGCACCTTGGTGATCGAACACGTACTCGGCCAGCACCTGTTCGTTGGCGCGGATCGTCAGTCGTATCGGGCTCCTCGGGGCAGTGCGCACAACAGCCGCCGGCAGGGCCATCACCAACTCTGTCGCACCTTCAGGCACGGGGATGTCGGTTGTGTGTGCCCATTCCTCGCCCGAGTCGAGCCGCATCTCGGCGTCGACGGACTCGACGCCAGCGAAGTTTCCCCGCAGCCTCGTTACGAGTACGTCGTCGTCCGACCACACAGCGCATCGGACCGACTCGCCTGGGTTGAGCGCGTAGTACCTGACGCGAACACCGTCGCGCGCGAGGCGATTCAGCACTGCATCGTTGACGAAGCCCTGAATGCTGCCGGCACGCGCGAGGGCGCCGATGCCATCACGCAGACGATCGGCGTCAGCCACCATTCTCGCGCATCGTTCGCAGTCGAAGATGTGTGCTTCGATGCGCTCTGCATCAGCCGGTGTGATATCCGAGGTCCAGTAGTCGGCCAACTCACCGAACGATGGGCACGGCGCGCTCGTGTTGGTCATGACGCCATCCGTGCCTCGAAGCAGTCGCGAATTGAGGCGAGCGCGCGATGCCGGCTGACGCGCACCGCGCCAGCAGTCGTGCCGAGTACCGCAGCGATTTCCGTTGCCGACCTGTCGGCGTAATACGTGAGCAGCACGATCGTTCTCTCGCGTTCGCGCAGAGCCGCGAGACACGGCGCGAGACGCCTGCTGTCGAGTGCGAGATCGTTCGGAGTCTCCGCGGCCTCCTCGAACGGCTCGAAGCGCGCGACGATTGCCGCCCGCCTCCGTTCGCCCCGCCTCTGACCAGCGACCATCATCCGGCTCGTACCGAGGACGAACGATCCGATCTGATCGGGCTCGCGGACCTCGCCCGCCCTGAGACGCGTGATCACCACCAGCATCACCTGCTGCGCCAGATCGTCAGCCGCGGATCGGTCCGGCAGATGCTTCAGTCCGAACAGCCGCACGCGCGGCGCGAATCGTCGATACAACTCCGTTTCGGCGGCGGTAGCTTCATCGGCATCCGTTGCAGCTACCGCACGCGCCACGACACCGTCGTCGCACGTGCTCATCGGCCTCGCACGCGAACTCGTCACGACGCAACGGTACAGGCCGCGCGACGGACGCGTCAATCACTCACCGGCTGTTCATGGTCTGCAGGCCGAGGTGTTGTTCCAACACGTCGCCGGCCGCGCGCAGCGCCGCGGCGCCGTCGCCTTCGAATGCCGAGCCGTGCATCGCCGCCAGCAGTCTGGGCTGTAACCGCGCCAGCGTCTCGAGACGGTCGCGTGTCTGTGGCGTAAACGGCACGTAGTCCATGAGAACCGGATGCGCCTGCATCATCGCGATCGCATCGGCATAACGGCCGACGACGTCGTCGCGAGTAACAGCCTCTCTGGGCCCGAGTTGGTGAAAGAGATCAGAGCAGAACAGCACGCGGTCCTGCTCTTCGAAGAGCATGCCTGCATCCCACCCGTGCGGCAGGTGAGGCGTGGGGACCCACTGGAATCGATGACGCCCCGTCGAGAGAACGTCGCCGGGGGCCAGCGCGAAAGGTGGACGTGTGGCGAAGTCCGTGATATTGACCGTCGCCCCCACCTGGCCGCACGCGGCTTGTGCGTGGGGAGCTCGGGCCAGCCACTCATTCAGCGCGCCGCATTCGTCCACTTCGAAATGGCTCCAACTGATCCAGCGCAGCGACGCGGGATCGATCAGGCGGCTGACGGCTTCCCACATTTCTGGAAACATCGTCCGCATGCCCGTATGGAAGAGCAGCGGTTGTTCATCTTTCACGAGGAAGTGATTGAACTGCAGGTCGAACTGCGGAACGTGAATCGAGATCCGGTACACGTCGCGTGCGATCTCGTCGATGACGGCCATGAGCACCTCCCAGATGTGCGTCTCATCAGGGAAGTGTCACGAGTTCAAGGAGTGTTACACCTCGACCGCAGGAAGGCGATGGTCCGAGTGTCAGGCGCGGGAGAAGACCATTCCGAATCCCTGCGCGCGCGGATTGACACCGAGCAGGCGCACCCCGTTCATCAGTCCGTGCGGCGTCGACGAGACCACGGGAACTTTGATCCTGTTCTCGAGCGGCACGATCAGATCGAGGGTCCGGAGTGCGCCGCACGACACAACTAGAGCGTCTGCTTTCCCCGAGTTGGCGTACGCGTCAGCGCCGAGGTTGAAAAGGATTTCCTGCGTGGCGGCTCCCTCGGGTACTCGCTCGTAACCGAGGCCTTTTGCCGAGGTCACCTCGAAGCCGTGTTCCTCGAGGAACAGCTTCAGTCTGCCGGTGACTACGTCGGTGTATGCGGTGGCAACCGCCACACGCTTCGCATTCGCCGTCCGGAGGCCGTCGATCAGACCGTTGCTCTGCGTCGTCGCCGGAACTCCCGTTGCCTTCGTGACGCGATCGACCAGATCCTGGTTGAACTTAGCGCCCTTATAGAAAGTCAACGACGATCCGAAGACGGAGATGACCATCGCGCCGCGCTTCTTGAGCGCCTCGGCTACAGGAACGACTCGCGGGATGGCTTCTTCGTAACCCTCTACCGTCATGCCGCCGGGGAGGCCGACGCCGTCCCCGAGAAACTCGACACCGGCGGGATAGAGTCGCTTCGCGTCTGGCGGAATCGGGTAGTCCTTGGGCGGAAAGATCAATCCAAGCGCCGGATCGCTCGCGAAGCCGGCCACAGGGGCGCCGAGTACCGCGCCTGCAGTGGCGGCGCCTGTGATCTTCACGAAGTCGCGACGAGACGTCGACATATGGCCTCCCAGCCCTCAAGTGGTCGCTTGAACTATACACCGCCGTCAGTTGGTCCCGGCACGTCCCAGCCATCGTGTCAGCTCCGCCATCGTGACGACGCGATTGTCCGCGGGGTAGTGCACCGGGATGATTCGCTGCACGTCGAGCTTCAGACGCTGAATGTTGTCTGCGAGGCTCAGCGTGTACGGGCTCGGCGGGTTCGGCGGTGTCGCAGCCGGGGGCTGCGGATTGTAGGCATCGGCTTCCAGCAGGACCTTCTCTTTCGGCAGATACGCCACGAGCATCCCGTCGTGGTGGAGGAAGTTCTTCAGGTGGTGAAGTTCCAGCACATGCGTCCCGTCCGTGAGGATCTTCCGGTCACCCATGCCTTCCACGATCGGCTTCTTCCCAGATGCCTGCGCCTTGTCCGGATTCAGCGTGTGCGGCAGTGAGAGCACCTTTTCCAGATACGCCTTGTTCGACTCGTGCGTCAGGATCGTTGACCCTTCGGCGACGAATGCGCGCAAGCCGCCGGCGTGATCGAAATGGCTGTGTGTGTTGATCACGTATCGAATCGGTTTGTTCGGGATGAGGCGCTTGGCCTCGGCGATGACGGCCAGTGCCCGTTCTTCGTACTGCCCCGATTCGATCAGCGCGATGTAGTCCTTGAAGTCGATAGCGATGACCGTGTATCCACCGGTCATCACGTAGACGCCGTCACTGAGCTTCTCCACTGTCACAGGTGGAGGTGCCTGAGCCGCCGCGGCCGGTGCGCCGCCTCGCCCCTGAGGCGGCTGTGTATTCACCGTCGCGTTGATCTTCACGTCGCTCACGCGCAGGTCGAAGACGGGATGCCCACCCTGCTGCTGCACGATGTGCATCGGGAACTGAACCCCACCGCCCACGTCCTTGTAATCGCTGTAGACGGCCACAAACGGCATGTCGCCCATGACCGGGTGATCGATCATCGTTTCCACGCGCGCGATCAGGTTCTTCTCGTCGACATAGGCCTTCACGGGTGCCTTGTTGTCACCGACGAAGGTGATCACCGTCTGCTTCGCGCCGCCCGGTGCCGGGGCGACGGTGGCATTGCGCGCGGCCGCCGCACGGACGAACGCGTGCGGCATCATCCAGATCTCCAGTTGCTGCGCCCAGGGAGAGCTGCCGCTCACGACATTGGACTGCGACTGCTCACCGATGATCGGCTGCTGGCCGCCGCCGCGCGGCGGATTCTCGCCCTGCACACGCACGCGATCAACGCGTGACGCCGTGGCCTCGAAATCGATGCCGCGGGTGTAGCTCTTCTCGATGAACTTCGGCCATGGTGCGCTCGCGTTCGGATTCTGGCCGAGGGCGTAGTCGAAGCCGGTTGCCGAATACTGGACGGTCTTGAGCGCGTCGGCGCCGAGCGCCTTCGAGACCGCGCCGATAGTGGCCTTGGCATCCTGGGCCGCCGCGTTCGCGGCGCATGCGCAGGCCAGCACGGCGATGAACAGAGATCTCTTCACCATCGTTCCCTCCTTCGCGACTGTCAGTTCGTGCCCGCGATCGTCGGTTTGGCCTTGATAGTTTTCACCATCTGATCGAACGGCTCGATGACGCCGTGCACCGGCACGTCACGGTCGATCTTCAGCTTCCGCTGCGTGAGATTGGTGAGTACGTTCTCACCCCACAGGTGCTGGTTCCATCCGGCGTCGTAAAGGTCGGCCTGCACGAGCATCCGCTCGCGTGGCACGTACGCGTAGAGGTTCGTTCCCTCGCGCGGATTGTCGAGCAGGTGATAGAGCTGCACCTCCATCGACTTGTCCTTCAGCGTCATCTGATCGTCCACCCATTCGAATTTCGCCGGCTTGGGATTCATCTGCAGCGCGTCGAGCACGATCGTGTGCGGGCGGGCAAGCAGATCCTTGAAGAACGCTTCGTTGGCACGATGCGTCACGATGGTCAGATCCTCCGCCACTGCAACGCGCAGCCCGCCCGAGTGATCGAAATGGTGATGCGACACGATCGCCGTCGTGAGCGGCTTCGTGCTGAGCGTCCTCGCCTTGTCGATCACAGCCTTCGAGCGCGCTTCGTTGAGCGGCACTTCGTAGAGCACGAGGTGATCGTCGAACTCGAACACGACGCTGCGATGATTGCCAGACCCGGCCAGCCACCAGATCCCTTTCGCGACCGGCTCCACGGTGACGACGACCGGGGGTGGCGTCGGAACCGATGCCGACTTCACACTGGCGGGCACAACCAGGGCGGCGACGTCGCCGTTCACTGCGTTCTTCGAGACCTGCAAATCGAACTGCAGGTACTTGTCCATCATCGTCGTCAGCCGCCGCGGCAGCTTCACTCCGTCAACATCTTCGTAATCCGAGAACGTCGTGACGATTGCCACGTCTCCCATGTTCGCGTTGTCGCTCATCGACGTCACCTTCGATGGCAGGTGCGTTGATTGTTCGATGGCGAGAGTCACGGTGTCGCCGAGAGCTGTGGTGATGTCCACGAGTTGCAGGCCGCCCTCCGTGCGAGGGTTCGCGAGCTTGGCGGCCGGATCAAGCGCGGCTCGCACGACAGTGATCGGGTGGTGGAGCAGTTCGACTCGCCGTTCGCGCACTGCCGCCTCACCGGTGCGATTCAGCGTGCCGTCGGGTGCGGTGTTGTACGCGACGACGCCATCGAGTCCCTGCGCGACCCGCTGAGTCGTCGCGCCAGCGAACTGGAATTGGGCCTCGCGCAATTGCTGCACGCGGGTCCGGCCGTTGGCCAGGTCGATCGCACGCGCGTGCTCCGTCACCTTCCACACCGGCAGCTCATCGTCTGGCAGCCGGTTCTGACCGGCGTTCGGTGCCGTGCCACTGCCGGTGATGTGCAGCGACGTCAGCGCCTGGATGCGAGAAGCGCCTCCGAGTGCAACAGCGGCATCGTCGATGACTCGCCGCTCCGGAGGAGCAGACGAACAGCCTGTCAGGAGAGCGGCGATGAAGACAAGCGCGCGTGTGCGAATCATGGTGGGGGATTGTAAACCTTGCCCCGGTCGAGAGCGAGTTGTTCTCTGGTCCGGCCGAACACATTATTCAAGGTATGAAAGGCCGGATTGGGCACCTCGACGATTGGGTCGCCGAAACTCCGGAATCGATTGCTGCCAGGCTCGAAAGCGCCAGGAGCGCTCAGGGTCAGGCGCGACGGACGATGGGTTCACCGTTGCCGTACAGACACCGGGAGTTGGCAGTGCGACCTTCTGGTTCTCGATGGTGGTGTTCTTCGTCTGCAGGATTCCGCTCGTGCTGTCGTCGCTGCGTCTGTATTCGGAAGCTACGGGGCGCGTGCTCAAGGAGAACGGCACGCGGCTGCCCGCAGATCTGCTGCGACATCAGCCGATTGCCAGGCGGGAACGCTTCACTCAGCCCGCGATCAGCCGCATCGGTTGACACATCTCTGTTGCATCGCGTCGATACACTGCACCTCCCAACTGGAGTAGGAGGTCGGCGCGTGAAACGACTGGTGATGATCCTTGTTCTGTCTACGAGCGCAGTATCCGCAGCCGCGGGTCAGTCTGTCGTGCAGCCCGTGCTGCGCACGGCACCACTGTTCAACTACGAAGACGCTCCTGCGACGCCGAACGCCCCACAGGTCACGGCCGCCGATCCTGCGACGCCGGCTGGCCTCAATCCTGGTCCCGGCACGCCGTGCGCTGACAGCGTGAGCGGCGAGACATTCGGGCGTTACAACAACGTCGACATCGCCCACGACGTTCGCCTGGGGAAGGGCCGAAAGCGCCGCGGGCTGACGTGGCAATCGTTTCGGATCGGGGATGCGACCGCGTGCGCTCCTTCAAGATCGATCTCGACGATCCCGATGGTCCGCTCGTCGACATCACGTCTCCACACGTGCCGCGGGTCTTTCCGCGCCGCAATGAGCAACCTTCCGAGCTGCAGCCGTCCGGTGCCGCAGAAGGGTGGATCGACAACCCGGTTGACGATCAAAACACTGTCTA
>Ga0247825_10003084_pt1 | contig 10991 bp, 8 predicted proteins | sample 13C_Vanillin_Day_FD_194413 | JGI IMG/M metagenome (GOLD analysis project Ga0247825, IMG submission 194413) | Soil microbial communities from agricultural site in Penn Yan, New York, United States - 13C_Vanillin_Day48 | ecosystem: Environmental > Terrestrial > Soil > Agricultural land | place... | reverse complement strand
AGGATGCCCTGCTCCGGACGCTGCGGGCGCGGCAAGGCATCGTACTTCGGCCCGCCCACGGCGCCGCACAGCACGGCGTCCGCCTCGCGCGCGAGCTTGAGCGACGGTTCCGGCAGCGGATCGCCGTGAGCGTCGACCCCGGCCCCGCCGAAAGGCGCTTCTTCCAGTTCCAGCCGGAGCCCGTCGCGGGCGAGTGCCTTGAGTACCTTTATAGCCTGCGCAACGATTTCGGGGCCGATTCCATCACCCGCCAATACCGCGATCTTCACGCGAATAGCCAGGGCTGGGCGGTGCGGTGCCGGGCCTCGAATGCCTTGATCTCCTCGGCATGCTCCAGCGTCAGTCCGATCTCGTCGAGCCCGTTCAACAAGCTGCGCTTGGCGAAGGGGTCGATGTCGAAGCTGAAGCTCCTCCCGCCCGGGGCCGTGACCGTCTGCGCTTCGAGATCGATCGCCAGACGGTAACCCGGGGTCTTCAAGGCGTCCGCGAACAGCCGGTCGACGGTCTGGGCGTCGAGCCGGATCAGCAGCAGGCCGTTCTTCAGGCTGTTGTTGTAGAAAATATCGGCGAAGCTGGGCGCAATCACCGCCTGGAACCCGTACTGCAGCAGCGCCCACGGCGCATGCTCCCGGGAGGAGCCGCAGCCGAAGTTCTCGCGAGCGAGCAGGACGGTTGCGCCCTGGTAGCGCGGCTGGTTCAGCACGAAATCGGGATTGAGCGGACGTCTGGAATGATCCATGCCCGGCTCGCCATGATCGAGATAGCGCCACTCGTCGAACAGGGTCGGGCCGTAGCCGGTACGCTTGATGGATTTCAGGTACTGCTTGGGGATGATCGCGTCGGTGTCGACGTTGGCGCGGTCCATCGGCGCCACGAGACCTTCCTTGCGGATGAATTTTTCCATGGCCGCTTCGCTATTTCGCCTTCTTCTGGATCTTCTCGCCGACGATCTCGACATCCTTGCCCAGGCCCTGCATGGTATTGCAGCCGGCCGTTGCAAACAGCAGTCCGGCAGCCAGCATTGCGGCTATCAGCTTTTTCATAGCGCGGCTCCTCAAAAATCGCGAACGTCGACGAAATGACCCGCGATCGCCGCGGCTGCGGCCATCGCCGGACTCACCAGGTGAGTGCGAGCGCCGGGCCCCTGGCGCCCCTCGAAATTGCGGTTGGAGGTCGATGCGATGCGGTCGCCCGGCGAGGCCAGATCGTCGTTCATGCCGAGGCACATCGAGCAGCCCGGTTGGCGCCACTCGAAGCCCGCCGCGCTGAAAATCTTGTCGAGACCTTCCTGCTCAGCCTGCTCCTTGACGAGCCCCGAACCCGGCACGACGATCGCGAGCTTGATGCCGGAGGCAATGTGCCTGCCCTTGATCACGTCAGCGGCGGCGCGCAGGTCCTCGATGCGCGAGTTGGTGCAGGCGCCGATGAAGATCTTGTCGGGACGAATGTCCACGATTGGCATGTTGGGCCGGAGATCCATGTACTTCAGGGCGCGCTCCATCCACTCGCGCTTGACCGGGTCCCGCTCCTCCTCCGGATCAGGCACCTTGCCGTCGATCGCGGTCACCATCTGCGGATTGGTTCCCCAGGTGACCTGCGGCTGGATTGCCGCCGCATCGAGCGTCACCACATTGTCGAATTTCGCGCCCGGGTCGCTCACCAGCGTGCGCCAGTAGGCGACCGCCTTGTCCCACATCGCCCCCTTCGGCGCCATCGGGCGGTTCTTGACATAAGCAATGGTCTTGTCGTCCACCGCTACCATGCCCGCGCGCGCGCCCGCCTCGATCGCCATGTTGCAAAGCGTCATGCGACCCTCCATGGAGAGAGCGCGTATCGCCTCGCCGCTGAACTCGATGGTGTAGCCGGTGCCGCCGCCGCTGCCGATCTTGCCGATGACCGCCAGCACGATGTCCTTGGCGGTCACCCCTCGTCCGAGCTTGCCGTCAACGACGACCTGCATGCTCTTGGTCTTCTTCATCACCAGGCATTGGGTCGCCAGCACGTGCTCGACCTCGCTGGTGCCGATTCCGAAGGCGAGACAAGCAAACGCGCCGTGGGTGCTGGTATGCGAATCGCCACACACCACGGTCATGCCCGGCAGCGTCGCGCCCTGCTCCGGCCCGATCACGTGCACGATGCCCTGCTTGCGGTCGAGAAACGGAAAGTACACCTTCGCGCCGAACTCCTTCATGTTCTGGTCGAGCGTCTCCACCTGCAGGCGCGAGACGGCGTCCCCGATGCCGGCAAGCCCCTTCTCCCAGTTACGGGTCGGCGTATTGTGATCGGCGGTCGCGACGACCGAGTCGACGCGCCACGGCCTGCGCCCGGCGAGTTTCAGCCCCTCGTACGCCTGCGGGCTCGTCACCTCGTGCACAAGATGGCGGTCGATGTAAAGCAGCGCCGTGCCGTCGCCTCCCTGATAAGCGACGTGGCTGTCCCACAATTTGTCGTAGAGCGTCCGGCCGGTCATTGCGTGCGTAACCTCATGGAAACTTTGGATTATTGCACAACGCTACGGACGCCAACAAGCCAAAGTGCCGGCAGATGGCCTCCGCGCATGCGTTCAGGGCGTGCGATTGCCGGCTTTGACTTTCCAGGCGACGAGCAGCATGCCAGCCAGCGCGCAGGCCGACGCGCCCGAGAACGTCCACGCGGCGCCGAGGGGGTCCCAGGCGTAGCCGCTTGCCAGACTGCCGGCTGTCCCGCCGATGCCGAACGTGAGACTTCCGTAAATGGCCTGGCCGCGCGCCTGGTGACGGCCGCGGAAGACCTGGTGAACGATACCGATCGCCGCCGCATGGAAAGAGCCGAAGCTTGCCGCGTGCAGCGATTGCGCCGCCAGTAGCGCCGTCAGGCTGCCGGCTCCCCAGCCGATGAGCAGAAAGCGCACCACCGTCAGCGCGAAGCTCGCGATCAGGATCTGCCGCAGCGACCAGGCCGCGTAGAGACGAGGCAGCCAGACGAAAATGGCGATCTCGCACACCACGCCCAGGGCCCAGAGCCATCCGGTCACGCCTTTGCTGTAGCCGTGATCGCCGAGGTGGATGGAATAGAAGGTGTAGTAGGGCCCATGCGCCACGGCCATCAGCGTGCAGGCGACGATAAGCGCGATGACATCGGCGCGCTTGAGCACATCGCTGATCGGCCCCTGTGCCGGTCCGTGCGCGGGCCGGGTGTCCGGGATGAGCCAGGTAAACGCCAACGTGCCCACCAGCGAGGCGCTCACGATCCAGAGCAAGGCGCCCACCTCGAACAGGTCGAGCGCGTAACCGACGCCGACGACCGCCACGATATAGCCGATCGAACCCCACAGCCGCACTGCGCCGTAGCGGCCCGTCTGCTCGCCGAGATGGCTCAGCGTGGTCGCTTCCACCAGCGGCAACGCCGCGCTGAGAAAAAATCCCAGTCCGAGCACCACCGCGCAGATCGCCAGAAACGAAGTGGAGGCGAACATGCCCAGCCAGCACAGCGCGCCGGCCGCGGCCGTCACGCGCACCAGACGGACGGGGCGACCGGCCGCGTCGGCGAGCCATCCCCAGAGATGCGGCGCGACGATCCGGGTGACCTGCGGTAACGCCATCACCACGCCGATTTCGGCCGCGGATAATCCCAGCGCGGCGAGATAGACGCTGAAGAACGGCGCGAAGGCGCCGATGTACGCGAAATAGAAAAAATAGAAACCGGCGAGCTGCCGGTGAGGCAGTGGACCCATTAGAGGCGGCTACGCCTCGTCGGGATCGGGGTTCTCGATCGCCGCGGCTGCGCGCAGCTTTGCGACCACGTCGTCGGGCGCTTGCGCCGGGATGCGCGGCGTATCGCAAACGACGTCGGCATTCTGGGCACGATGACGCAGGGCATGGTCCATGAGCGTGAGGGCCAGCATGGCTTCACAGATCGGCGTCGCCCGGATGCCGACGCAGGGATCGTGGCGGCCATGCGTCTCGATGACGGTTGGCTTCCCCGCGCGGTCGATGGTGCGCCGTGCCAGGCGTATGCTGGAAGTGGGCTTCACCGCCACGCTCGCCACGATGTCCTGCCCCGTCGATATGCCGCCCAGGATTCCGCCCGCGTTGTTCGTCAGGAAGCCCTGGGGCGTCATCTCGTCCGAGTGCTCGGTGCCCATCTGCATGACCGAGCGGAAACCCGCGCCGATCTCCACGCCCTTGACGGCATTGATGCTCATGAGGTTGTAGGCCAGATCGGCATCGAGCTTGTCGTACACCGGCTCACCCCATCCCGCCGGCACGCCTTGCGCCACCGTCGTGATCCGGGCGCCGCAGGAATCGCCCGACTTGCGCAGCTTGTCCATGAACTCCTCGAGCTGCGGTACGATGTCGGCGTTCGGCGCGAAAAAAGGATTGTCGTGCACCGCGTCCCAGCTCTGGAATGGAATCTCGATCGGCCCGAGCTGCGTCATGCAGCCGCGCACGTTCACGCCGTATTTCCGGCTCAACCACTTCTTGGCAATCGCCGCCGCGGCCACCCGCACTGCCGTCTCGCGCGCCGACTGCCGCCCCCCTCCGCGATGGTCCCGGATCCCGTATTTCTGCAGGTACGTGTAATCGGCATGCCCCGGCCGGAACAGGTCCTTGATCTTGGAGTAGTCCTTGCTCTTCGCGTCGGTATTGCGAATCAGCAGCGCGATCGGCGTGCCGGTGGTTCTCCCTTCGAACACGCCGGAAAGAATCTCGACCGTATCCTCCTCACGCCGCTGCGTCACATGGCGGGAAGTGCCGGGTTTGCGGCGGTCGAGCTCGGGCTGTATATCGGCTTCGGAAAGCTCGAGACCCGGCGGACACCCATCCACCACGCAGCCGATGGCGGGCCCGTGACTCTCCCCGAAAGAGGTCACGCAGAAAAGCTTGCCGAGTGTATTTCCGGACATCGATGCGCCCCGTTGTTTTTTGCGAACAACCCCTGATGCAAGGGAGCATAAGGGGAGATCCCCTCAGGCACTACCCGTAAAATTCGAAAAAATTCAAAGAGAAGTTTAACATGGCACCTTTACGGGCCTACCCCGAGCTATGACCAAGAAACCCGATCCTGGCCGCATCAAAGGACCCGGCGGGCTTTCCATGAGCGAGCTGCACGAACTCGTGAAGAATAGCCACGCCCGCGACCAGGCGGCCGGCAAGGCACCGAACAAGTTGAAGGAGCCTCAGAACCGCTGGCAGCGTCTCGTGCGCTATACGTGGGACAAGAATCGCGGCCGCGGCTGAGCGGGGCTCATTTCCCGCTTTCGGGCTCTTTCGACGCGGCACCGCTTCGGTCGAGCTGCCGCATGAGGCGCCGCGCCATGGCACCGAGTACCAGGACCCCCGCGATCAGCGCGCCCCAGAGGCTCCAGCGTTTCCAGTCGATCTCCTGCTCAAGACGCGCTTTACCGCCCAGTTCCTGCTGCGCCAGCGTCCCGGCGCTCGGTATCTTGACCGCGTGTGGTGCGCCGGCGGTGGCAGCGCGCACGGCGGTTCCGCCGCTCTCGCGATAGCCCGGTATCAGCGTGTCGATCGCATGGTGGGTTGGCTCTGCACCCCGCTTGCCGTAAGCAAGCTGGTACGGCGGCTCGCCGCGCGCCGCAAATACAAGCGTGTGGGGAACCCAGCCCGCTTCAATTTGAGGCATCCCGGCGCCCACGCCGCCGCCGCGTTGATCCACTCGCAGCAGCCAGTAGCGGTAAGCCGATGCGGCGATCGGGATCTCTGCGCTCGCGATCTCACCTCCGTCTCGCCGCAGCCGGTACGCCGTCGCGCGCGCAACCGGGCGCCACGGCTGGTCGGCGCGGTCCCGCACCAGCCATTCCACCCGCGCCACGGTATTGACCTCCGGCAGACGCAGCCGGACGCGGTCCACCGGGAAATGGCCGTTCAAATCGAACAGATATTCACCCGGTTTCCCGGCGCTGGCGGAATCAGCCACGATCCATTGGCGCGGCGCCTCGATCATCTTGTCGACCAGCTCCCCGCGCAGGGAAGTAAGCACGGGCGGCGGAGCCGCGCCCGGCGCAACCCACGACAGGCGCAAGTATTTCGGCTTCTGGCGCGACAGCTCGATGCGCTTGCGCTGCAGCCGCTGGCCGCCCATTTCCAGGTCCACGAGGGGGGCAGCGGCCACCAGCGTGCGCCAGCTACCGAGATCGTCGCTCGCTTCAACGCGCAGCTTGCCCGCGTAGCCGCCCGACACCGGCTCCCAGTCGAGCTCGATCGCGCGCAGCGCGCTCTCGAGCAGGCTTAAATCGACAAAGTAGCCCACCACGCGCATCTCGCCCTTCTGCTGCGGCGCCGTGGAAACGACGTCGATGCTGCTGCGACCGTCCGCACTCCGGCGCACCCGTATCGACAGGCCGTCCACGCCCGTGCCCGGTCGGGCCTGCAGCGGGAAGAGCGCGAGCGAGACCGGCGGCGTCGATTGCGCGCCCGACGTGGCGCGCGGGCGCCATGCGAACGGAACGGGATCGCCCGACCCGTTGAAAACGCGCACATCGCCCAGGTCCGCGCGGGTCACGCCCGAGTAGACCGCCTGCGGCAAAGTCACCTCGTAGAGTGCCTCCTTCCCGTCGGTCTTCACCGGCATGCCGTAGGCAAAATCGGCCGGCCGCTCCACCGCGGCCGCCGCGCCGGCGATCGCCACTATCCAAGCAAAGACGATGGTTTTCATGCGGTTTTCTCCTGTGGCCTGGGCGGCACCGGCGCGAAGTAGCCGACGACGATGACGAGAACGCCGACACTGATGAAAGAGACGACACGCTCGACGGTGCCCGTATTGGCGAGATCGACGAGAAACAGCTTTGCCACCACGACACCCAGCAGCGTCGCGCCGACGACCCATAGCGGCCGCAGCACGCGGCGCGTGGCGACGATCATCGCGGCGAGCGCGAGCAGGCTCCAGAAGAGTGAGAAGGCCGCCTGCACCAGCATCGACCGCCACATCGCGTCGAGGCGGAACGGAACATCGGCATAGTGGTGCAGCGTGCGCAGCAGCACGCCATTGAGCGCAATGAAGGACACCACACCGAGCACCGTCAGCGCCGCGGGCGGCGATGGCAGCCAGACACCCGGCATGTCGAGCCGCTTCACAGCAAGATACCAGGCAACCAGTGCGAGCAACGCGCCCGCTTGCGCAATGTCGAGCGGATTGATCAGCGGCACGTACGGCAGGGGTGCCGGATCGCCGTTGCTGGCGAAATTGGCCCAGAGCATCCAGCCCACCAGGAACGCCGCGAGCGGCAACGCGCCGGTGTAGAGATAGGCACGCCGATGCGCGCTGACGGGCCAGCCCAGCCGGTCGCCGCCCCCCGCGAACAGCGCGATGAACGCGCCCGGCACCAACGCCCATGCGATCAGCGGCCAGACACGCTGTCCGTCCACGTAACGATCGATCTGCCAGCCTGCTTCCCAGGACAGGATGAAGGCCAGCAGCCAGAACCCCGCTGCGTGGAAGCGACCGGGCCACGATGCGCCGCCGCTTTCGTGCGCGCGCAACAGCCAGAGGTGCACGGCGAACCCCAGTCCCCAGCCCAGGTAGGCGTGGTGCGCGAACGGATGGCGATGCCAGCTCACGCCCAACACGAGGATGAGCGCGGTGAGCGCCATCCACGGCAGAATCGACAGCGCCGCATAGCGGGCCATGTTCCAGTCGAGCCTGCGCCACAGCCCGCCGAAGGCGGCGCACGAAGCGGCAAAGAAGACGAGGTGAGGATGCCGGCCCCATTCCACCGGCACCTGCCGGTCGATCTCCACGAGACCGCCTCCGAACCACCACAGCGCACCCCAGGCAAACAGCAGGCGGCTGGCGATGAGCTCGACTTGCGAAACCCGGTGCCGGTTGCGTTCGACGTAGTAGCTGCAGAACAGGCCGGCACCACTCACCATGACGCAACCGAGATAGAAGCTGTTGAGGACCGGGGCTGCGCCATAGGGCCTGTCGGCACCCACGACGAAAGCGGCGCCGCCGGCCAGCTGCAGCAGCATGGCGAACACCCGGGGCAGCACCCGACCCTGCCGCACGCCGACCCAGAGGATGGCGGCACCTTCCACCGCCCACACTGCGGAAGTCCAGCGGCCGTCGAATGCCAACGGCACGGCGAGCGTCGCAAAGCCTATGCCCAGGGCCAGAAAGGATTCGACGAGCAGCCGCAGTATCTCCTTGCCGCGGGCGTGCAAGACACTTGCCAGCCCCAGATAGAACGCGGACACCGCAAACGCACTCCACGCGGCACCGAATTCCATAAGGCGCACCAGCGCGGTCTGCAAGCCGAAGGCGATCAGTGGCGTTCCGAATACCAGCGTGCCGTCCACGTAATGCGCGAGCCGGGGCGCCTGGCGGCGGGCAAACAGCACGGCGATCGCGACATAAAAGAGAAAGAACAGGATCAGGAACGGCTCCGTGGTGGTAAACAATTCCGGACGGTAGTACTTCGCCCCCCACAGCAGGCCGATGACGAAAGTAAATGCAAAGCCCACGAGATTGAGCTCGCGCCAGGCCTTGTAATAGGCGATCCCGAGGATGCCCGCATTGAGGACCGCGTAAAAGCTGAACAGCGCGACGTGATTGCCGCTGCCGGTGGAGGCCAGGATAGGCGCGAGAAACCCGCCGGCTGCGCCGGTAATGGCAAGCGAACGTGAGTTCTGCAATACCGCCACGGCCGCCGAAAATATCGCAATGACGGCAAGAAGCCCGAATGCCGGCTCGGGCGGCAGCAGGCGATAGAGGCGCAGCGCGGCAAACACCGTCAGGTAGAGCACGCCCACTCCCGCGCCCTGCAGCATCAGGGCGTAGCCCGCGCGCTTCGTGCGCAGCCGCCACCCCACGACCAGCAACGCGATGCCGCCCAGTGCCACACCGGTCAGGCGCAGCTCGATCGGAACCAGGCCGTGGTCCGCCGCGAACTTGAGCAGGAACGCGACGCCGAAGAAGAGCACGACGACGCCGACGCGAACCAGCGTATTGCCGCCGAACAGCCAGCGGGTAAGAGGATTGTCTGACGAAACTCTCGCCGCAGCCGGCGACGATGCCTCTCGCGCCAGCTGCGCTCCGGGCACAATGGCGGCTTCCTCTGTGGGCGGCCTCGCGGGAGCAGCCACTCCGACAGCAGTGTGCGCCGTCTGCTCGGACTGCGGCTGCGGCCGCGGGTCCGGTTCGGGTTGCGCGGCAGCTGCCGGGACGAGACCCGCTTGAGCGGCACCGGGCGCTGCGCCCCGCTCGAGCGCCTCGATCCGGCGATGCAGTTGCGCCAGCGCCTGGTCGACATCCTGCTGCCATTTCGCATCACCGGCCGGCGGCTTTTTCGATGAGGAAATCCCCACCGCCAATCCGACGGCCGCGCCCAGCAGCGCGCCGCCAAGCCCGCCCACCGCACCTATGAATCCCCCGACGATCAATCCGAGTAGCCACATGGCCCGCCCTCCTGATCCGGCTTCGATTTATTCGCGTTCAGCGCCAATCCCCGCGCATCGCCAGCACCCGTTCCTGCAGCCCTTCCGGCGTCACCACTTCGGGCGGCAGCGGCGCGCCCGCGACCAGCCCTATTCTTGACAGCACGCCGCGGCGGAAAGGACGCGACATGGCGCCTCCGCCCATGCGGCTGAAGAAGCTGCCCCAGAGCCCTCGCAGCGCGAGCGGCACCACCGGCACCGGCGTGCGCTCGATGATGCGCCGGATGCCGGGCCGGAAGGGATACAGATCACCGGTGTCCGTGATGCGGCCTTCCGGGAAAATCCCGACGAGATCGCCGGCCTCCAGCGCCCGCGCGATTTCGTCGTAGGCGCGCTCGAGCAGCGCGGGATCCTCCCTCGCCGATGCGATCGGTATGGCGCGCCCGGTGCGGAAGACGAAGCTCAATACCGGCGTGCGAAAAATCCGGTGATCCATGACGAACCGGATCGGGCGCCGGCAAGCCGCGGCGATGATCAGGGCGTCGACGAAGCTTACGTGGTTGCACACGAGCACCGCAGGCCCCTGGCCCGGAATATTTTCCAGGCCGCTCTTCTCCAGGCGATACACCGAGTGGATCAGCAGCCACACGATGAACCGCATGAGGAATTCGGGGACGAGGGTAAAGATGTAAAGGGCCACGGCGGCGTTGAGCACGGCCGTCACGAGAAACAATTGTGGAATCGTGAGTCCCAGGTGGAACAAGGCAATGGCGAGGGCCGCTGCCGCTACGACAAACAGGGCATTCAGGATGTTGTTGCCGGCGATGACGCGCGAGCGATGGCTGGTCTCGCTGCGGCTCTGCACCAGCGCGTAGAGCGGAACGATGTAGAAGCCGCCGAAGGTCCCGATCAGCAGCAGGTCCCCCAGAATGCGCCAGTGCCCGGCATCGAGCAGGAAGGCGGCGAGGCTGGACGGTCCATGCTGCAGGTGGCCGGCGAGCGCCCAATAGAGATCGGCCGCGAAGAGCGTCATGCCGATCGATCCGAACGGCACGAGGCCGATCTCGATCTTATGGCCGGAGAGCTTCTCGCAGAGCAGTGACCCCGCCCCGATGCCGATAGAGAACACGACCAGCAGGAGCGTGACGACGTGCTCATCCCCTTCGAGGACACTCTTGCTGAGGTTTGGAAACTGCGTGATGAACATCGCCCCGAAGAACCAGAACCAGGAAATGCCGAGGATCGACAGCAGCACGGTCCGGTTGCCGCGCATGAACTGGAAATTGCGCCAGGTCTCGGTAAAAACGTTCCAGTTGATTCGAAGCCCCGGATCCGCGGCGGGCGCAAGCGGTATGTATCGGCTCAGCAGCCAGCCGGTCGCCGAAAGCGCCACGGTCGTGGCCGCGACGCCGACGATGCCCCACCCCGCCTGGCTGATCATCCAGCCGCCCAGCATCATTCCCAAGAGGATCGCGACGGAGGTCCCCGTCTCCACCAGGCCGTTGCCGCCGATGAGCTCGGACTCCTTCAGGTGCTGTGGAAGGATGGCGTACTTCACCGGACCGAACAGCGCTGACTGCACGCCGCCGAGAAAAAGCGCAGCCAGCAACAGGCCCAGAC
>Ga0247825_10003082_pt1 | contig 10993 bp, 10 predicted proteins | sample 13C_Vanillin_Day_FD_194413 | JGI IMG/M metagenome (GOLD analysis project Ga0247825, IMG submission 194413) | Soil microbial communities from agricultural site in Penn Yan, New York, United States - 13C_Vanillin_Day48 | ecosystem: Environmental > Terrestrial > Soil > Agricultural land | place... | reverse complement strand
GAACGACATCGCGCGACTGGAACACTTTGTAAACCAGAATGAGGAAGATGCGGCCGCGCGCGCCAGAGCCGTGCGCAAGCTGTCCCTCCTGAAAACGCGGATCGAGCAGGCGTACTACGCGAAGACGGTTGCCAGGCTGGGCCGCTAGTCCGTCTCGCGCCGGATTTTTTGACCTTTGAGGAACAGCGCGGACCAGCGTTTTTCCCACTGCGCCCATTCGTCGAGCACGATGACCGGATCGACCAGGGCGTAATCGAACCTGTTGAGCGGGCTGTCGACCGCGCGGCTCGAGGGGGGCGCGGCGGGCGAGGCCGACCGAGCTGGGCTGCCCGAGGGCCGGCTGGAGCGCTTTCCAGTCCACCGGTGCACCCCGCTTCTTCAGGGCGCTCCACCCCCTGAACGTGGGCGTCCGGCACCATCAGGATCTCGCCGGATGCGACCAGCTCGGCAAGCAGCGTGTGGCCGCTGCGGATACAGATAGATGCGAGCGCCCTCCTCCGCCGAGGGCTGCTGCGCGCAGAGCGCCGTCGAGACCATCGCCAGGCACAGCAGGATATTCGGGCGCGCCACGCTTCAGGAAGGCTTCGCCATGTCGGCGGGTCCGTACACCAGCGAGACTTTCGCGTCTTCCGGAATCGGCGGCATGCTCGCCGCCCAGGCCGAATAGTCAGCCTTGAGAGTCTCGAAACGCGCCGGCTCGCGGTATCTCATGTTCGCCCGCTCCCGGGGATCGCGTGACAGGTCGAAGAGGAACTCATTTCCCTCGATCGCGAGGTATTTCCAGTTGCCCGAACGCACCGCCTTCTGCTCGCGGAACTTCATGCGCCAATAGAGGTTCCTCGGCTTGTCCTCGCCGAGGAGGTCGATGCCGTCGAGCGGATAGTCGGCGTGCGCCGCGACCGCGGCCGCGGCCAGGAAAGTGGCGCTCCAGTCCATCGTGATCGCGAGCCGGGCCGTGCTCCTGCCCCTGGGCAGCCGCGCCGGCCAGCGCGCGATGTAGGGCACGCGGATGCCGCCTTCGAGGAGGTCCATCTTGCCTCCGACGAGCGGCCAGTTGTCGGAGAAGCGCTCGCCGCCGTTGTCGCTGGTGAACACGACGAACGTGTTGTCGGCCGCGCCGCTCTCTTCGAGCGCCGCCAGCACGCGTCCGATGCCCTCGTCCATCTGGCGGATCATCCCGAGGTAGGTCTGCACCGAGCCGCCGTCGAGGTGCGCGATGCTGGAAATCCTTTTCGACTCCTCGGCATCGTCGCGCGTCTCCCACGGCCAGTGCGGCGCGGTGTAGTGCAGCGAAAGCAGGAACGGCCTGCCTTTCTGCCGCCGCACGAACTGGACCGCGCGCTCCGACAGCAGGTCGGTCATGTAGCCCTCGCGATGGACTTCCTCGTCGCCTTCGTAGAGGTCGTGCGTGCCCGCCGAATCGCAATGGCGGAAGTAATCCACGCCGCCGCTCATCGGGCCGAAGAACTCCTGGTAGCCGCTTTTCAGCGGCCCGAAGTGCGGCGCGAATCCGAGGTGCCACTTGCCGACGAGCGCCGTCGCGTAGCCGGCGTCACGCAGCAGCGAGGCCAAAGTGGGGTGAGATGCGGGCAAGCCGAGATCCGGCCGCCCGCGCCCGATGCGGCTCGCGATCGGCTCGTCGGCCGCGCCGCGCAGGCGGTATTGCCAGCGCCCGGTCGCGAGCGCGAAGCGCGTCGGCGAGCACACCGGCGAGTTCGAATAGCCGTCGGTGAAGCGCAAACCGTCGCTCGCCATGCGATCGAGATTGGGCGAACAGGGACTGCGACCGCCGTAGCAGCCGAGGTCGGCGTAGCCAAGGTCGTCGGCGAGGATGAAGACGAAGCTGGGCTTCAATTCAGTCGAGCTTCAGGCCGATGCGCTGCACCACGGGCGCCCACTTGCTCGCCGCGTCCTTGAGGAGGCGCGCCGTCTCCTGCGGCGAGCCGCCGAGCGTGACGATGTCGAGAGCCGCGGCGCGGTCCTTGACGTCTTTAAGGTGCAAAGCCCTGACGACTTCGCGATTCATGCGGGCCACGATCTCACCCGGTGTACGTGCCGAGGCAAAAAGAACGAGGTAGAACGGCGCGTCGAACCCGGGCGCGCCTGCTTCGGCGGCGGCCGGGACCTCCGGTGCGAGCGGTGAGCGCTTCGCCGTCGAAACGGCGAACGCCCTCAGCTTGCCGGCCTTCACGTGTGCCAGCACCGTCGGCGTGGCGAGGAAGCCGCAATTCACCTGCCCGCCCATCACATCGGTGGTCGCTGCAGCCGGACCCTTGTAGGGAACGTGAAGCATGCTCACGCCCGTCGTGGAAAGCAGGAGCTCGGCAGCGAGGTGTCCAGGCACGCCGGGACCGCCCGAGGCATAGGTGAGCTTCTCGCGCCGCGCAAGCTGCAGCAGCTCGCCCAGGGTCTTCGCCTGCACCGAGGGGTTGCACACCATCATCTGCGAGAAGCTGCCGAGCAGCGTGATCGCAACCAGGTCGCTCCAGGGATCGAACGGCATCTTGCCGAACACCAACGGGTTCACCGTGAAGAGCGTGTCCGTGGTAATCCCGAAGGCGTGGCCATCGGGAGCGGCTTTCACGACGGCATCGGCGCCCACGTTGCCGCTGGCGCCCACGCGGTTCTCGACGACGAAGGGCTGCTTCAGGGCGTCCTGCAGCCGCTCGTTCACCATGCGCGTGACGATCTCGGACGGACCGCCCGGCGGGAAGGTGATCATCATGCGCACCGGCTTCGCCGGCCAGTCCTGCGCCGCCGCGGCCCCGGCGGCGAAGGCTACCGGGACAAGCGTCAGGCGTACCGAGAGGCGAACCCAGGGGGGGACTTGCATCCCCCGATTCTAGTTACTTCGGCTTCGCCTCGTACGCGGCGATGGACTGCTTCAGGTCGGTGAACTCCGAGCAGGGGAAGAAGCACAGCTTGTCGAGCGAGCTCAGGTGCTCCTTCGCTTTCGGCAGGTTGCCGACCATCAGATAGGCCTCGCCGATGTACTCGTGCGCGCCGCGGTGCTTCGGGTCCAGGCGCAGCGCCTCGTTGTAGTGCTTGAACACGAGGTTCATGTCCGGATTCGCGCCCTTGCGGATCGAGTAGGCGTAGAGGCTGTGGTAGTCGGGGTTGTTCGGGTCGCGCGCAAGCGCCTCTTTCAGGACCGCTTGTGCCTGCAGCCAGTCCTTGCCGGCGGTGGCCTTGGTCGCCTGCTCGATCATGGGGTCGGTCTTGACCGCGGGCGTGGAGTCGGCGGGCAGCGCCGCCGCCGGCAGGAGCAGAAGGGCAGCGAAGACGAACAAGAGGGGGGAAGGTTTCATGGCTGATCTCTGGTGTGTCGCTATGGTTTGGAGGAAACTGGCTCCATTGTAGGAATCATCGTGCGGCGCGGGAAGCGGGTTTACCACGCCGATACAAACCGAAATGCGCCGGATACAAGTCGCACTCCTTGTCGCGCTAACAATCCTCGCGGGCGCGGCATTCCCGCAGGCGCCGGAATCGCGCCAGGAAGCCCCGCCGGCGTCGCGCCAGGAGGCGCTTCGCGGCCTCGCAAGCGCGGAGGCGGCGACGCGCGCCGCGGCGGTGCTGTGGATCGCGCGCAACGGCCTGGCCGAGGACGACGCGCCCCTGTACGACCGGCTGCGAGACAGTAGCGCCACCGTGCGAAGCTTCGCCGAGCAGGCGCTATGGCTGCTCTGGAGCCGCTCGGGCGACGCCGCGGTCGACCGGCTGCTCGAGCGCGGCGTGGACGAGATGCAGTCGGGCCGCGCGACGGAGGCGATCGCCACGTTCTCCGAGGTGATCCGGCGCAGGCCCGCGTTCGCCGAGGGCTGGAACAAGCGCGCCACCGCCCTCTACCTCGCGGGCCAGTATCAGCGCTCGCTCGCCGACTGCGGCGAGGTGCTCAAGCGCAATCCGCGCCATTTCGGCGCCCTCTCCGGCGCCGGCCTGATCCACCTCGAGCTCGAGCAGCACCGCCAGGCGCTCGAGTGGTTCCGCCGCGCGCTCGAGGTCAATCCCAACATGATCGGCATCGAAGCCGAAGCGCGGCGACTCGAGGAGCTGCTGCGCGGCCGCTCGACCTAGCTAGACGAAATCCTGTGCCGCGCGGTCGGCGTCGAGCGGCATGCCGGTGAGATAGCCCTGCATGTAGTCGCAGCCGCAGCTCTTGAGGAACGCGCGCTGGGCCTGGGTCTCCACGCCCTCGGCGATCACCTGGAGCTCAAGCGCGTGGGCGAGCGCGATGATCGCCGAGACGATCGCGCACTGGTCGGGATCGCCTGGCAGCTCGCTCGTGAACGAGCGGTCGATCTTCAGCTTGTCCACCGGAAAGCGCTTGAGGTAGGAAAGGCTGGAGTAGCCGGTGCCGAAGTCGTCGATGGCGATCGACACGCCGAGCTCCTTCAACCGGTTCAGCGTGGCGAGCGTGACGTCGGTGTGCTGCATCGCGGTGGTCTCGGTGATCTCCAGCTGCAGCAGGCGCGCCGGCAGCCCGGTCTCGTGCAGCGCGGCCGCGACCGTCTGCACCAGCCTCGGATCGTTGAACTGCCGCGGCGAGAGATTGACCGATACCGGCAGCCCGCGCTCCACGCCGATGAACGTCGCCCAGCGGCAGGCCTGGCGCAGCACCCATTCGCCGAGCTTCAGGATCATGCCGGTTTCCTCGGCGAGGTGAATGAACTCGGCCGGCGCGATCAGGCCGCGCTCGGGATGCTGCCAGCGCACCAGCGCCTCGTGCGCGGCGATCCGGCCGCTGCGCCCGTGGACGATAGGCTGGTAGTACACGCGCAGCTCGTCCCTGCCGAGCGCGCGCCTGAGGTCGGCCTCGAGGGCGAGGCGGCGCGAGGCGGCCTGGTTCATCTCGGCGGTGAAGAACTGGTAGTTGGCGCGGCCGAGCTCCTTGGCGTGGTACATCGCCGCGTCGGAGTTGCGGATCAGCGTCTCGGCGTCGCGTCCGTCGTCGGGAAACACCGCGATGCCGATCGAGGGCGTGACGATGAGCTCGCGCTCCTCCGCGATCACCGGCTGCGAGAGCTGGTCCAGCACTTTCTGCGCGACGCCCGCGGCGTCCTCGGAGCGCTTGATCTCGGGCAGCACGACGACGAACTCGTCGCCGCCGATGCGGCAGATGGTGTCGCCCACGCGCAGCTGCTTCACCAGGCGCTGGGCCACTTCCTTCAGCAGGAGGTCGCCGACGGCATGGCCGAGCGAATCGTTGATCGCCTTGAAGCGGTCGAGGTCGACGAACATCACCGCCGTCTGCTTGCGGTTGCGGTAGGAAAGCGCGAGCGCCTGCGTGAGCCGGTCCTCGAGCAGCCTCCGGTTCGGCAGCCCCGTCAGCGGATCGTGGTCCGCGAGGTGGCGCGCGCGCGCGTTCGCCTGCTCGAGCTCCGCGGTGCGCTCGGCCACGGCGCGCTCCAGCGCGTCGCGCGAGGACTTCAGCAGCTCGCGCGCTTCGTGCTCGGCGGTCACGTCCTCCAGGCTCCAGATCCACTCCTGGTCGGGCTCGCCGACGTCGATGCGCCGGCCGCGGGTGCGGCAGCGGAAGCTCGAGCCGTCGCGGCGCTTGAAGAGCCATTCGTTGTCGTGCGTCTCTCCCGGCGCCGTGCTGCTGTACGCGAGCCGTCCGGCCTCCTCCCAGTCGGCGGGCGATGCGAACAGCACCGCGGAGCTCTGGCCGACCAGCTCCCCCGGGCCCGCGCCCACCATCTCCTCGAGAAAGCGGTTGCAGCGCTGGATGGTGCGAGCGCGCACGAAGGCGATGCCCACCGAGGCGTTGTCGAGGATCAGCTCCTGCTCGCCGAGCGCCCGCTGCACGCGCTCCTCGGCCTCGTGCGCCTGCGTGACGTCCTCGAACAGCCACACCGATCCCTGGGCAGGGTCCCCGGGCTGCAGCGGCTGGACCGAGAACTGGCACCAGACGCGGCTGCCGTCGGGCCGCGCATGCTCACGCAGCACGTTATGGTGCTCATCCCGGCCCAAGGTCTCGTGCACCGGCTCGTCGCCGACCACGACCGCGTGCCCCGCGCCATACCCGAGCAGCTCCTGGAAATGCAGGTTGCAGCGCGTCACTTTGCCGTCCTGGCTGAAGGCGATGCCGAGGAACGCGTTCTCGAGCACCGCGTTCTGCTCCCGCACCAGGCGGCGCAAGTCGTCTTCGGCGCGGCGGCGCTCGGTCACATCCTCCACGATCCACACCGACCCCTGCTGCGGGTCCTGCGGATCGACGGCGCGCCCGTCGGAGCGGCTCCAGAAGAGGCTTTCGTCCTTGCGCCTGCGCGGCTCGACGCGGCGCGAGATCTCGCCGCGGGCGAGCGCCTCGTAGACCGCGCCGGCTTTCGCGTGCTCCGAGATGTCGGTGTAGAGCACGGCGGTAGGCTTGCCGTCGAGCTCTCCCGGCCCGTAGCCGTACATCTCCTCGTAGCGCCGGTTGCAGCGCACGATGCGCCGGTCCTTGATGAACACGATGCCGATCGACGCGGTAGCGAGGATCGCCTCCTGCTCGCGCGCGAGCCGCGCCACGTCGTCGGCATCGCGGCGCTGCTCGGTGATGTCCTCGACCGTCCATATCGTGCCCTGCTGCGGATTCGCCGCGTCGAGCGCCCTTGCGATCATGCGGGCGAGGAAGGTCGAGCCGTCCTTGCGCCTGAGCTCCCATTGCACGTCGAGCTGCCTGCCCTGCGCGATCAGCGGGGCGGCGACCTCGCCGAGCGCGGCGTAGCTCTGCGGGCTCGCGCAGATCAGCTCGCCCGGCTGCCCGATGAGCTCGTCGGTCCCGTAGCCGAGCATGCGCGCGAAGCGCGCGTTGCACAGGAAAAAGCGCCGCTCGCGCGTGAAAGCGATGCCGAGCGACAGGTTGGCGAGCAGCGCGTCGTACTCGAGCTGGGTGTAGCGCGTGCGGCCGGCGTAGCTTGGCGGCGGCGGCTCGCCTGGGCTCGGCGCGCCGCCCGCATGTGCTCGGACGGCGGGGGCAGGTTCGGTCACTTTCGGGGCGTCTCGGCGCCCGCGCGGCGGGCAAGAACCGTGAAATCCTCGGCGTAGCGCCGGACGTTCGCCGCGGCGCGGTTGCGCTGCTGCGGCGTGAGCGTCCTGTCGATCTCGAGGACCAGCGTGAAGTACTCCTGGCGGAAGCGCTCGCTCGCCGCCAGGTGCGCCGGGTCGCGCCCGCGCTCCCAGTTGGCGATCCAGTCGGGCAGGCGCTTCTGGGCCTCGCGCTTGCGGATCATGGCGAGGAGCTCGGCCTGCATGCGCTCGCGCTCGCGCGCGCGCAGCTCGTCGTAGAGCGGCGTGCGCTCGGAGAACTGCCTGACTTTTTCGAGCTGCACCGACGACAGATTTCCAACCCAGTCCTCCAGCCTTTGCTCTACCCGCTTGGCGCGGCGTTTGCGCCGGTCGGCCTCGGTTCCGCGCAGGTACTCGCGCGCGAACTTGCGGTTGTCTTCCGCGAACCGCTTCTCCATGTGCGTGACCTGCTGCGGCGTGAGGCGCTCGAGCAGCGGGGCGATCCGCTCAGCGGCGACACGCAGGCTCTGCCTTGCGTGCGCCACGAAAGAATCGTAACCCCAAACGAGGTCCTCGCGCGAGAGTCCTTTGGTCACCCGCTTCGCGGCGTCCTCGGAAATGCGCGCGTACTGCGGCAGGGCGTTGCGCCGATGCCACGCGAAGAACTCGTCGATGCGCGCCTCGAGCTCGTCCGAGGCCTTCTCGTCGAGATCTAGATACCCCTTCGCCCGGTAAAGAAGATAACTGTCGGCGTTCTCATAAGCGAGACGCAGCGAGCTGCAGGCCGCGAGCAGCCACACGAGCACAAGCGCAAGTGTGACTTTCATCACGGTTCTCACCAGAAGCTCTCCACCGTGATGTGGCCGGGCGCGCGGCGCCGGTTCTTGCGCATGCCGCGCGCCGCGAGCGCCGCGGCTGTGTCCTTCAGCATGTCGGGATTGCCGCAAAGCATGGTCTGGCTGTTACCGGCAGAAAGCGCGAAGCCCGCCGCGGCCTCGAGCCGCCCGTCGCCCACGAGAGCCGGAATCCGCCCGCGCAACGTACCGGGCACGTCTTCCCTGCTCACCACTGGGACATACGAGAAACGCGACCCGTGCGCCGTCCGAGCCCGCTCGATGTCCTCGCGGTAGACGAGCTCCGGTGCGTGGCGCACCGCATGGACCAGGACGACGTTGCGGAACCGCTGCCACGGTGCGCCCGCGCGCAGCATGGAGATGAACGGTGCGATGCCGGTGCCCGTGGACATCAGCCAGAGCGTCTCGGCAGCGGGAAGCTCGGAAAGGACCAGAAACCCGGCGGGGTTGGACGCGACGTAGAGGCGCTCGCCGGGCCGCAGGCGCGCAAGCCGGGGCGAAAGCGGGCCCTGCGGGACCACGATGCCGTAGAACTCGAGCAGCGGGTCTGCGGGGGCGTTCACCATCGAGAACGCCCGCGCCACGCGCTCGCCGTCGATGTCGAGCGCGACGCGCACGAACTGCCCCGCCTCGAAAGCGAGCGGCGCGCCTTCGACGCGGAGCGAGAACAGCGCCTCGGTCCAGTGGCGGTTCTCCACGACGCTGCCTTCGAGCCAGGTGCTCATTGCATCGGATACGGTTCCAGGTGCAAGTCCCGTACCTCGCCGCCGAGCATCACGATGGCCCCCTGCCGCCGGTTGTTGCCGGTGTCGGAGAACTCGAACGTATAGGTGCGCGCGATGCGCAGCTCGCCGTCCTCGTTGCGTGCAAGCCGCATGCGCGCGAAAGACACCGTATCGTCGAGGAACTGCAGGCCGTAGCGCTCGCACGCCGAGCGTCCGGCGCGCACCGCGCGCTCGCGCGCCCTCAGGCTGTCGGTCCACAGCAGGATCCCGCCGCCGAGAGCGAGGAGGGCCACAAGCTCCCACATCAGAGGCTGGCTTTTACCAGATCGGCGCCCTTTTCGGCGATTGCAACAACGGCGGCGTTGATGTTGCCGGAGGGCACGGCGGGCATCACGGAGGCATCGATGACTCTGAGGTTTTGGACGCCCTTCACGCGCAAGCGCTCGTCGACCACCGCTCGGATGCTGCACGTGGACACCGGGTGGAACACCGTGTCGCCGGCCTCGCGGCAGAACGCGAGCCAGTCCGCGTCGCTCTGCACCTGCGCACCGGGCAGGAACTCGTCGACCACGTAGTCGGAGAGCGGCGGCGTGCGCGCGATGCGCCGCGCGATCTTCAACCCTGCGACCATGACGCGGCGGTCGTTTTCGGTGGCTAGGTAGTTGTAGCGGATCGCCGGCGGGTCCGCCGGATCCGGGGAGCGGATGCGGACCGAGCCGCGCGACTCGACCTGCAGCTGCGACACCGAGCAGGTGAAGCCCGAGTGCGGGTGAAGCACGCCGCCGCGCTTCGCGGTCGAGAAGTTGATGAAGTAGATCTGTGCATCGGGTCTATGCAGCTCTTTGCCCGTTCTGACAAACGCGGCGGCATACCCGGCGCTCACGGTGAGCGGCCCGCGTTTCTTCAGCAGGTATTGAAGGCCGATCCGCGCCTGGCGAAAAAAAGAGGCCATGTCATCGTTCAGCGTGATCGGCTTGTTGCAGCGCCAGAACGTGCGCACGTAGAAGTGATCCTGCAGGCCCTCGCCCACCGGAGCGTCGTGCAGCACGGGGATGCCGTGCGCGGAGAGGAGCGCCGCCGGGCCGATGCCCGAGAGCTGCAGGAGCTGCGGCGAGTTGAACGCTCCGCCTGAAAGGATGACTTCGCGCTGCGCCTTTTCTGTTTTTCCATTGAACTGCACCCCGATTGCCTTCTTCCCGTCGAAAACAATCCGAGTGGCGAGGGCGTTTACTTCGATCTTGAGGTTCGGCCGCTTCTCAACGGGCCGCAGATAGCCCGTGGCCGCACTGCAGCGGCGGCCCCTGCAGGTGGTGGCCTGGTAGTAGCCGGCGCCTTCCTGGCGCTCGCCGTTGAAGTCGCCGTTGCGCGGGATGCCGAGCGCCGCGGCCGATTCGATGAACGCGTCGCACAGCTCGTGCCGGTCGGGCAGGTCGCCGACCTCGAGCGGCCCGCCCACGCCGTGCCAGGCGTCCGCGCCGCGGCTCTGGTTCTCGGACTTCTTGAAGTACGGCAGCAGGTCCTCGAAGCGCCAGCCCGGAACGCCCCAGCCGTCGAAGTCCTCGGGCTGGCCGCGGATGTAGACCAGGCCGTTGATCGAGGAGGATCCGCCGAGCACCTTGCCGCGCGGCGTGAACACGCGCCGGCCGTTCAGCGCGGGCTCGGGCTCCGACTCGTAGGCCCAGTTGATATCGGTACGCGCGAAAAGCTTGCCGTAGCCGAGCGGCACGTGGATCCAGCGGTCGGTATCGCGCGGCCCGGCCTCGAGCAGGAGAACCCGGGTGCGCGGATCTTCCGTAAGGCGGTTCGCCAGCACGCAGCCCGCGGAGCCCGCACCGACGATGATGTAGTCAAAACTCAACTCAACGGGGCGCCGCGATGTGCATGCCGCCGTCGACGTAGACGACCTGGCCGGTGATGCGCCGCGCGCCTTCGATCAGCCACACGATCGCCTCGGCGGCGTCCTGCGCCTCGGCAGCGGCCTTGAGCGGCGCGCGCTCGGCGAAGCGCCGCTCGAGGTCGGCCGCGCCGTCGGCGCCGTGTGCCGCGAGCTGCCAGGGCGTGCGTACGTAGCCGGGAGCGACGACGTTCAGGCGCACCTCCGGACCGAGTGCGCGGGCGAGCGAGAGCGTCATGGTCTCGAGCGCGGCCTTCGAAGCCGCATAGGCCACCGAGGAGCCGGTGCCGAGGATCGCGGCCACCGAAGAGAGGTTGACCACGCAGCCGTGCGCTTCCTTGAGCGCCGGGGCGCAGGCGCGGACCATCTGGTAGGGGCCGACGACGTTGACGCGAAAGATCCCGAGGATGTCGTCGGCCGAGAGCCCTTCGAGATCGGCGTGCGCCACGAATTTCGTGGTGCCGGCGCTGTTCACCAGGGCGTCGATCCGACCCCACTTGTCGAGCACGGCCTTCGCCACGCGCCGGCAC
>Ga0247825_10003081_pt1 | contig 10997 bp, 8 predicted proteins | sample 13C_Vanillin_Day_FD_194413 | JGI IMG/M metagenome (GOLD analysis project Ga0247825, IMG submission 194413) | Soil microbial communities from agricultural site in Penn Yan, New York, United States - 13C_Vanillin_Day48 | ecosystem: Environmental > Terrestrial > Soil > Agricultural land | place... | reverse complement strand
CCATTCGCCATTCTCCTTTGCTGCGTGCTTGCGGCGAGCGCCGCGAGCGCGCAGCAAAGGAGAATGGCGAATGGCGAATGGCGAATGGAGTTCATGAATAAAAACGGGGCCGCGGCCCCGTTTCCTCTTGTTAGCCGTCAGTCATCAGTCGTCACGCATTTTTCTTGAATTCGAGAACATCGAAGCCGCTATAGCGGTCGACCAGGTAGATCAGTCCGCGCTCGTCCACGTCCACGTCGTTCGACTGCGGCGCGACGCGGCCGGTCGCGGGCTCGGGGATGAAGTAGCCAACCTCCTCCGGCGCGGAAGGATCCTTCACGTCCACGATGCGCAGGCCGCCAGCGAACCAGGCACAGTACATTAGCGTGTCGCCGCCCTTCATGTGCTCCTGGAACTGGTGCGCGCCGAAGCGCCCCGGCGCGGCGCGGCTCCACGGCGAATCGAGCTCGCTCACCTCGTAGATCGAGAGCGGCTTGATACTCGTGACGTCGGTGATGTCGAACACCCACATGCAGCCGTGCGGGCGGCCACGGCGCTTCGCCATCTCGGCGGCGCTGTCGGCGTGGTCCTCCTCGTCGATCGCGACCGCGATCTGGCGGCCGTCGATGGTCTTGGGCAGCGCCATGAAGGTATGCGACGGCTCCGGGAACGGCGGGTGATAGTTATAGGCGCCGATCGTCTTCGGGTTGCGGATGTCGGTGACGTCCACCACGCGCACGCCGCCGTGCCAGCATCCTGCATAGAGCCGGTTACCGACGCGGACGGTGTGGTGCAGGCGGTGCTGGCGGCCGGGCCAAGTCGGTTTCTCGCCGCCCGCGAGATGCTGGCCCGGAATCCACCACTTCGATACTTCCTGCGGCTTGGCCGGGTTGCGGATGTCGTAGATCACCAGGATGTTGCCGACGTAGCCCGGCATCTCGGTCGAGATATAGGCGTAGTTCTCGTCCATGTCGAAGCGGTGCACGCCGCGGCCGTGAGTCTTGTGATGCGTGATCAGCTTCGGGTTCTTGCGATCCTTGATGTCGTATATCTTGAATCCGCCCTGGTCGTACGGCGTCTTCTCCATCGCCTCGACGGCGGGAATGTCGGCTTCCTTCACGCCGAGCTTGTCGGCGAGCTCCTTGTGGCTGGGGTCGCGGCCGAGCACTTCGCGCAATTGCTTCCTCAGCTTGGGCAGCTCGTCCGCCTTGCGCCCGATCGCGGTCATGTTCTGTTCCATGTTCACGATCATGATGTCGCCGATGACGCGCGCCTTGTGGCTGTGCGAGTTCTTGTCGCCGACCGGCAGCTGGGACAGCACCTTCGGATTCTTCGGGTCGGACACGTCGAGGATGCTGGTGGCAAGTCCTTCCTTGTTGGTGATGTGGCCGACGTAGGCGTACTTCCCCTCCACGTAGACCTGGCCGGCGCCCGGCAGGTCGAGGCGCGAGACGCGGCTGACGTTCTTCGTGAGCGAGGGGGCTTGTTGCGGTGCGTTCATGGCGGGAATCCTGTTGTGCAGGTGCGGCCCACGATTCTACAATGAATCGCCCGCATCGAAACCCGCGATTCATCATCTGGAACCGCATCACGACTAGACTCGTACGAGAGAGGAGACCTCCATGCGATCCGCCGCTATTCTTTCCGTCCTGCTCATGACCGCTACGCCGGCGATGGCGCAGAGCTACCCATCGAAGCCGGTGCGGCTCATCGCCCCTTTCTCGCCCGGTGGCGCGACGGACGTGCTCGCGCGCCTCGCCGCACAGAAACTCGGCGAGCGCTGGGGCCAGCAGGTCATCGTGGACAACCGCGTCGGCGCAGGCGGCCACATCGGCGCCGAGCTCGCGAGCCGCGCGGCGCCGGACGGCTACACGCTGCTCGTCGCAGGCACGCCGCACGCGATCGGCATGAGCCTCTACAAGAAGCTTCCTTACGATCTCGCGCGCGACCTGGTCGGCGCGAACCGGATCGCCACTTATCCGAGCGCGATCGCGGTGCACCCGTCGCTGCCCGCGAAGAACGTGAAGGGGCTGATCGCGCTCGCGAAGGCGCGGCCGGGACAGCTCAATTTCGGTTCGGCCGGCGTCGGCTCGCCGAACGGCCTCGCGCTGGAGCTGTTCAAGACGATGGCGAAGGTGAAGATGACGCACATTCCCTACAAGGGCGGCTCCGGCCAGATGGTGACGGAGCTGATCTCGGGACAGGTGCAGCTCGCTTCCATCGGCCTGCCGCCGGCGATGCCGCACGTGAAATCGGGGCGCCTGCGGGTGATCGCGGTGACCGGCATGACGCGCTCGGCGCTGCTGCCCCAGACGCCGACGGTCAATGAAAGCGGCCTGCCGGGATTCGACGTCACTTCCTGGTACGGAATCTTCGGACCCGCCGCGCTGCCAAAGGACATCGTCGCGAAGCTGAACTCGGACGTCGCCGCCATCCTCAACGCGCCCGATCTCAAGACGCGCCTCGATGGGCTGGGCGCGGAACCGGGCTCGATGACGGTGGACGCGTTCGGACGCTACGTGCGCGAAGAGATCACCAAGTGGGCGAAAGTGGTGAAGGACTCCGGCGCAACCGTCGACTAGCCCGAGGGATGAGGGCGGAGGGATGAGGGATGAGGAACGAGAGATAAGGGTAAGATTCGAACCCGCACTGCGGGAAATCCCGTCACTCATCACTCGTCACTCGTCACGCAGCAGGGAGAAGTGAAATGAACGCACCGAGTAAACCCGCGAAGGTCGCGCGCGATGGCGCCGGCGTCATCGTCGACTACCTGATCCGGGAAAAGGTGCCGTACGTCTTCGGTCTGTGTGGCCACGGCAACATCGGCTTCATCGACGCTCTGCACGCGCGCGCCGGCGACATCAAGACGGTTTCCGTGCATCACGAGAGCGTGGCGGGCTTCATGGCTGACGTGTACTACCGCGTGTCGGGCCAGCCGACTGCGACTTTCACCTCCTGTGGGCCCGGCTCGGCGAATCTTCCCATCAGCCTCGCCAACGCTTTCTTCGACTCCGTGCCGTTCTACGCGGTGACGGGCAACGTGCCGACCAGTCAGTTCAACCGCGGCGCGTTCCAGGAAACTTACCGGCACTACCAGGCGGACTTTCCGTCCACGGTGCGCGCGTACTGCAAGCGCGTGTTCCAGCCCACGACGGCGGCGCAATTGCCGGTCGCGGTGCGCCAGGCGTGGAAGACCATGGTCACGGGGCGGCCCGGCCCGGTGGTCCTCGACGTGCCGTTCGATATATTCAACGAGCCGATTCCGGAAGAGACGCCGCGGCCCGAGGACTGGAACGCCAACATCTCGTGCCGCTGCGGTGCCGATCCGGAAGGGGTGAAGAAGGCCGCCGACATGCTGATGGCGGCGCAGCGTCCGGTCATCCTCGTTGGACAGGGTGTGCGCTACGGCGGCGCGACCAAGGAGCTGCGCGAGCTGGCCGAGAAGCTCCGCATCCCGGTGGCGATGTCCGCGAGCGGCATCGGTGCTATCCCGGCCGACCACCCGCTGGCGCTGGGCCTCGTCGCGCGTAATGGCCCGTACCAGGCGAACCACTCGGCGCGGCAGGCCGACGTGCTGCTGGCTCTCGGCGTGCGCTTTGACGACCGCACCTCGAGCTCGTGGATTCCGGGATTCTCTTTCACCATTCCACCGACGAAGCTGATCCACGTCGACATCGACCCGGACGAGATCGCGCGCAACTATCCGGTGGCGCTGGGATTGATGGCGGACGTGCGCACCTTCCTGCGCCAGCTGCTGGCGGAGGTGGACGCCCGGATCAGCCGCGGCCAGATGCCGGCGGAGCGTGGTCCCTGGCTCGACGCTATCGCCGGCTACCGCAAGGAGTGGGAGACTTTCATCGCGCCCGGGTTCAAGGCCGACACGACGCCGATCGCGCCGCAGCGCGCGGCGCATGAAATCGACCGCGTGCTTACCGAGGACGCCATATTGGTGAGCGACATCGGCGTGCATCACAACTGGCTCATCCAGTTCTGCAAGCCGAAGCGGCCGGATTCGCTGATCGGCTCAATGGGTTTCGGCCCGATGGGCTTCGGCGTGGCCGGCGCGCTGGGCGCGAAGCTCGCCGCTCCGGACCGCCCGTGCGTCGCCGTGGTCGGCGACGGCGCATTCCTGATGCACGCGAACGTGCTGGGCACGGCTTACGAGTACCAAATACCGGTTGTCTACGTGGTCTGGAACAACTATGCGTACGGCTCTATCCGTGGACTGCAGCGCGGCTATCTCGGCGGGCGCGAGCTGGCCACGGATTTCAAGCATCCCGGTTCCGACAAGCCGTACAACCCGGACTTCGCCGCGATGGCGCGAGCGGCCGGCGTCGCTGGCGTGAGCGTGGGCAAGGCCTCGGAGCTCGCCGACGCTGTGCGCGAAGGCATCAAGAGCGGCAAGCCCTGCGTAATCGACGCCAATATCGACGGCGATCTGAATCCCGCCGGCGCCGGCATCTGGGAATTGCCGGGCATGGGCCGCAGCAAACCGGGCATCGGCAAGCAGTACGTACCATAAGAGAGGGGATCTGTTTCATGGCAAGACTCAAGTCTGAAGACCTGCGCAGCCACCGCTGGTTCGGTGGCGGCGATTTGAGCTCGCAGGGCCATCGCTCGCGCGCGCTGCAGATGGGCTATGCCCGCAATGATTTCGCCGGTAAGCCGGTGATCGCGCTCATCAATACCTGGAGCGACCTGCTTCCTTGTCACGCGCATTTCCGCACGCGCGCCGAGGAAGTGAAGCGCGGCGTGTGGCAGGCCGGCGGATTTCCGGTCGAGCTGCCGGTGATGGCGGTGAGCGAGACGTTTCAGAAGCCGACCAGCATGATGTATCGCAACTTCCTCGCGATGGAGACCGAGGAAATGCTGCGCTCGCACCCGATCGACGGCGCGGTGCTGATGGGCGGCTGCGACAAGACCACGCCCGGCCTCATCATGGGGGCGACCTCGATGGGTCTGCCGTTCATCTACATGCCGGCGGGCCCGATGCTGCGCGGCAACTGGAAGGGCGAGCAGCTGGGTTCCGGCACCGACCGCTGGAAGTACTGGGCGGAGCTCCGCGCCGGCCGCATCACCGAGGACGACTGGCGCGAAGTCGAGGAGGGCATCGCGCGCTCGTACGGGCACTGCATGGTGATGGGCACCGCTTCGACCATGACCTCGGCGGCGGAAACGCTTGGCCTCACGCTGCCGGGCGCGGCGTCGATTCCCGCAGCGGATTCCGGCCACCCGCGCATGGCGACAGCGAGCGGCCGCCGTATCGTGGAGATGGTTTGGGAAGACCTGCGGCCCTCGACGATGCTGACGCCGCAGGCATTCGACAACGCGATCAAGGTGGTGCACGCCTTGTCGGGCTCGACCAACGCGTTGATCCACCTGGTGGCGATGGCAGGGCGAGCCGGCATCAACCTCGACTGGGAGCATTTCGACAAGCTCGCCCAGCACGTGCCGGTGCTCGCCAACCTGCGGCCGGCCGGCCAGTACCTGATGGAAGACTTCTACTACGCCGGCGGATTGCGCGCGCTGCTGAAGGAAATTGCGCCGCTGCTCGACACGAAATGCCCGACCGTCAACGGCAAGACGCTGGGCGAGAACATCGAGACCGCGAAGATCAACAACACCGACGTGATTCGCACGCGCGAGAAGGCGCTGTCGCAGACCGGCGGTCTCGCCGTGTTGCGCGGCAATCTCGCGCCCGACGGCGCGGTGATCAAGCCACTTGCGGCGGAGGCGCGCCTGCTGAAGCACACCGGGCCTGCGGTGGTGTTCAAAGACTACGTCGACCTGAGGGCGCGCATCGATTCCGACGATCTCAAGGTGGACGAGAATTCCGTGCTGGTGATGCAGAACGCCGGGCCGCTCGGCGCGCCGGGCATGCCGGAGTGGGGCCAGCTGCCGATTCCGAAGAAGCTGCTGCAGAAAGGCATCCGCGACATGGTGCGCATCTCGGACGCGCGCATGAGCGGCACGTCCTACGGCACTTGCGTGCTGCACGTGACGCCAGAAGCGCATATCGGCGGGCCACTCGCGCTGGTGCGCGACGGCGACATGATCGAGCTCGACGTGGATGCGCGCAAGCTCGAATTGAAGGTGAGCGCGGAGGAACTGGCAAAGCGCAAGGCGGCGTGGAAGCCGCGGCCGTCGCATTACACGCGCGGTTACGGCAAGGTGTTCTCGGATCACATCACGCAGGCGAACAAGGGCTGTGATTTCGATTTTCTCCATCACGGCGCGCCGACACCCGATCCCGATACCCATCATTGACTGCGTGACAGGTGATAAGTGATAGGTGATAGGGGCCGGGCCCGCTGCGCGGAAATCCTTATCCCTTATCACCTATCACTTATCACGAGGGTTGCGTAATGGAACTGCCGAAGAACAAATTCAAGCAGGCGTTGCAGGAGAAAAAGCCTCAAATCGGCATCTGGTCGAGCCTGTCTTCCCACATCGTTGCGGAGGTGCTCGGCCATGCCGGCTTCGACTGGGTACTGCTGGACACCGAGCACTCGCCAAACGAATTGCCGATGGTGCAGGCGCAGCTCCATGCGATGGTGGGCGGGAGCGCGACGCCGGTTGTTCGTCCGGCTTGGAACGACATGGTGCTGGTGAAGCGTTTCCTCGATATCGGCGCGCAGTCACTGCTGCTGCCGTACGTGCAGACGAAGGAAGAAGCGCAGAACGCGGTGCGTTACACCCGCTATCCGCAGGAAGGCGTGCGCGGCGTGGCGGGCGCGACGCGCGCGGCGGGCTACGGCAGGACGAAGGACTACATGAAGCGCGCGCACGAGGAGATCTGCCTGCTGCTGCAGGTCGAGACGCGCAAGGCGATGGCCAACCTCGAGGCGATCGCGGAGGTGGACGGCGTGGACGGCATCTTCATCGGGCCCAACGATCTTTCGGCCGATCTCGGCTATCTCGGCAACTGGCAGCACCCCGAAGTGTGGAAGGTGATGGAAGACGCCGCCAAGCGCATCCGCAAGATGGGCAAGGCGCCGGGCATCCTGGTGGGCGAGGCGGAGGGCAAGCGCTGCCTCGACATGGGCTACCTCTTCGTCGCCGTCGGCGCCGACACCGGCATGCTGGTGCGCGGCTCGGACGCGCTCGCCGCCAAATTCAAATAGCAGTGATGAGTGACGAGTGATGGGTGATGAGTAAACCCGCTCGCGCGCCGCGCGTCCTGGTCCTCATCCCTCCGCCCTCATCCCTCATTCCTCGTCGATGAAAGCATCGACCTTCCTCACCGCGATCGTCTGCGCGACTGCGGTCGCGGTGTTCCTCACGCCGCCGCCCGAAGGCGTGTCGGTGGAGATGATGCACGCAGCGGCGCTGGTAGTTTTCACCGTCGGCCTGTGGGCCATCGGCTCGCTGCCCGAGCACATTGTCGGCCTGCTGTTCTTCATCCTCGCGATGGCGCTCGCGGTCGCGCCCGCGCAGGTGGTGTTCTCGGGGTTCGCCTCGCCGACCCTGTGGCTGGTGCTGGGCGGGCTGATCATGGCCGAGGCCGTGAACCGCTCGGGCCTCGCCCAGCGCCTGGCGGGCGTGCTGTTCGACCGCTTCGCGCTGTCATATCGCCAGCTTGTCGTCGCGGTGGTGGTCGCGTCGGTAGTGCTGTCGTTCTTGATCCCGGCGACCGTGGGTCGCGTGTTCCTGTTGCTGCCGATCGTGATGGCGCTGGCGAAGCGGGTCGGCTTCGAGCACGACAGCAACGGCTACAACGGGCTGTGCCTGGCGATGATCGTCGCGACCTATCAGTGCGGAACCACGATTCTTCCCGCCAACGCGCCGAACATGGTGCTGGCCGGTTCTGCCGAGACGCTCTACGGCCTGCATATCTCCTACGGCGAGTACCTGCGCTACCAGTTCCCGGTGCTGGGCGCGCTGAAGAGCGTGGCGATCATCGGTTTCGTGCTGTGGCTGTTTCCCGCCGTGTCGCAACCGGTGGCGGCCACGGCAAAAACGGAGCCGCTGACGCCGGAGCAACGGCGCATGATCGCGATCCTCGCGGTGGCGCTCGGGCTGTGGGCGACCGATTTCCTGCACGGCATCCAGTCCGGCTGGATCGCGCTCGCCGCCGGCACGGCCTGCCTGCTGCCGCGCATCGGCGTGATGCCGGTCGAGGCTTTCAGCCAGGTGAGGCTGGGAGCGTATTTTTACGTCGGCGCAATGCTCGGCCTGGGGCTGGTGATCCAGAAGACCGGGCTCTCCGACGGGCTCGGCAGCCTGCTGCACGGCGTGTTGCCGCTCGCGATCGGGGCGGATTTCCTCAACTTCGTCACCATCTCGGTGCTGTCGATCCTCGTCGGGCTGTTCAGCACCAACCCGGCGCAACCGGCGGTGATGGCGCCGTTGGCGGAGGGATTCGCGCACGCGACGGGATGGTCGTTGACGACGGCCCTGATGACGATCGGCATCGGGTTCACCACCTTCCTGCTTCCGTACCAGGTGCCGCCGGCGATGGTGGGCCTGCAGGTCGGCCGGCTGCGCGCCGGCGCGATGATCCGGCTGATACTTCCGCTGATGGTTTTCAGCGTGGTCGCGATACTGCCGCTGCAGTACCTGTGGTGGCGCCTGATTGGCGTCTTTGGCTGAAAAAAATCCCCGGCGCGCGGGGGATTTTTTTGCAACGATTCCTCAGTCGGCGTATTGCCCGGCGGCCTTGATGATTGGGCCCCACTTGTCGATCTCCGCCTTCAGCTGTTTCCGCAGCGATTCGGGATTGGCCTTTTCCACGGGCACAGGCTCGGCGCCGAGCTCGGCCAGCTTCGCCTTCAGGTTGGGGTCCTTCACCGCCGACTGGAGTGCGCTCACCAGCCGGTCAATAACCGGTTTGGGCGTGCCCTTCGGCAGGTAGAGGCCGTGCCACACCGCGACTTCGAAGCCTTTCAGTCCGCCTTCCTCGAGCGTGGGCACGTTTGACAGCGACGGCACACGCTTGCGCGTCGTGACGCCGTACACCTTCACGGCGCCGGACTTGATTTGCGCGGTGGTGTTCGTTGTCTGGTCGCACATGAAGTCGATGTGCCCGCCCATGAGATCCGCCATCGCCGGCGCGGTGCCCTTGTACGAGACGGTCTGGGTGTCGATTTTCACCGCGCTCATGAAGAGCAAGCCGCACAGATGGGATGCCGCGCCGAGCCCGGCATTGCCGTAAGTCATCTTCTTGCCATTGGCCTTGAAGTAGGCGAGGAAATCCTTGAACGATTCCGCCGGCAGGCCCTTCTTTGCGATCAGCGTCATCGGCACGTCTGCGACCTGCCCGACGTACTCATAGTCGGTGAGCGGGTTGACCGCCGGCTTGCGGTAAAGCGCCGGCGCGGTCGACATGCCGATATGGGCGAGCAGGATGGTGTAGCCGTCGGGCTTCGCTTTCGCCGACTTGGCATACGCGATCGTGCCGCCAGCGCCGGGCACGTTCTCGACGATGACCTGCTGCTTCAGTGCGGCCCCCATGGACTGCGCGAGATTTCGTCCCAGGGTGTCAGTCGGCCCTCCCGCGGCGAACGGGATGATGAGCACGACGTTCTTCGATGGATACTCCTGCGCCATGGCAGACGGGACAGCTGCCATCGCAAACAAACCGAGGCAGAGTGCGACTCTCCAAAGCATAACGCTTCTCCTAATTATTTGATTTTGCAAAATAAAAAGCTGGAGGCGGCGCCAGCCAGACAACGATCCCGCCAAGCGTTAAGACCTCAACGCGTGCCGGCGGTTGCGAGGGAATGCGAATCCGCGGAAACGGCGGGAGCCCGGCGCGCGGCGACCGTCGCTACGACCAGCATGTCGAGCATGCAATAGAACGCGCCGGCGGCGAGCGGGGGATTGATGGTGGTGAAGCCGAGCCACGGCGCAACCGGCGCCCAGGTCCAGTTGCCGAGCCAGGTGCCGTAGACCTCCATCGCGAGCGACAAGACGAACATCACCGCGTAGAGCTTGCCCGCGCGGCCGGACAGGATGCACAGCAGGAATAGCGCGAACAGCAGCGCGTCGAGCGTGCCGAGACCGGTCACGGCGAGGAGAAACACGAAAGGCGTGGCGGCGAGCGGCACGAACCAGACGATCCAGTCGCGTGCCCGTTCGGCGAGGATGCGGCCCAGCATGAACAGCAGCGCGTGCCCCGGCGGCACGAACAGGGGCACGTTGTAGAGCCGGTACTCGTAGAGTCCCCACACCAGCGACAGGAATATTTCGCCGAGCGTGGCGTAGAACACGCACACGGCGAGCGTGAGTTGGTCCTCCGCGCGTGCGCAACGCAGCCAGTAGAGCAACGCCGCCCAGATGCCGACATTGGTCAGCGTTTGGCCCCAGAAATCGACGGTCTGATCAAAAGCGAGGCCGCCGGCGATGATGGCGGTGATGGCGATGGCACGCGCGAGATTGCGCCGGCTGGTGTTTTCGTTCATGTCGCCTCGTGGCGCAATGTTAGCAGACGATATAATCGCGGCAATTGCATCGCCGCGAGGTTTTTATGAACGGAGTTGCCGTCGTAACGGGCGCAAGCCTGGGTATCGGGGAAGCCGTCGCGCGGCGATTGCTTGACGCGGGTTGCACGGTGATCACGCTGCAGCGGCGTCCGCCGCGCATCAAGCACGAGCGGCTGCTGTTTCACGCGGTAGATTTTGCCGATGGCGCCGCCGTGCAAGCTGCTGCCGCCGAGATCGCCGCGCGGCATTCTATCAGCTACCTGGTGAATAATGCCGGCGCCAACCGGCCGGGCATGCTCGGTGAAGCCACGACGGAAGACCTGGATTACGCGATGGCGGTGAACGTTCGCGCCGCGATGGTGCTGGTGCAGGCTTTCGTGCCGGCGATGCGCGCAGCGCGATTCGGCCGCATCGTCAATATGTCGTCGCGCGCTGCGATCGGCAAGACTGGTCGCACCGCTTATTCCGCGGCCAAGGCTGCATTGATCGGGATGACGCGCACCTGGTGCCTCGAGCTCGCCGCCGACGGCATCACCGTCAACGCGATCGCGCCCGGCCCGGTCGCGACGGAGCTGTTCGACCGCGGTCATCCGC
>Ga0247825_10003080_pt1 | contig 10998 bp, 13 predicted proteins | sample 13C_Vanillin_Day_FD_194413 | JGI IMG/M metagenome (GOLD analysis project Ga0247825, IMG submission 194413) | Soil microbial communities from agricultural site in Penn Yan, New York, United States - 13C_Vanillin_Day48 | ecosystem: Environmental > Terrestrial > Soil > Agricultural land | place... | reverse complement strand
GGCTTCGGCGCCGACGCCGCCGCCGGCGCCGAAGCCCGCTCCGCCGCCGGCGCCCGCGCCGCTCAGCGAGGACGAGCTGTTTTCGCGCAAGTCGCTGGATCAGTTGAACAGCGAGAACCCGCTCGGCGACGTGGCGTTCGACTACGACATGGCCACGGTGCGCGACGACCAGCGCGCCATCCTGCAAAAGAACGCCGACTGGATGCGCCGGTGGAGCACGACCCGCGTGTCGGTTGAAGGGCACGCCGACCAGCGCGGTACCAACGAATACAACCTGGCCCTCGGCGAGCGCCGGGCGAAGGCGGTCATGGACTACCTGGTGAGTCTGGGCATTACCGCCAACCGCTTCGTGGTCGTGAGCAAGGGCGAGGAATCGCCGCTCTGCACCGAGGAGACCGAAGGCTGCTACACCCGTAACCGCCGCGGCCATTTCGTGGTTACGGCCAAGTAAGGCGCGGCTTCGCGATTTCAGGGCAGGCTCCCTTCAGGAGCCTGCCCCCGTTTCTCTCCTACAATAGCGCCCGGTCCGGGCGCGACCTCCCGCCCAATCCGCAAGGAGTCCCCCGATGCGCGTTGGCTGCGCGGCCAGATTCGTTCGTCGCGGCGCCGTTCTCGTAGCGTGCCTGGGCGCGGCGGCGCCGGCGAGCGCCCAGGGTGCGCTCGACGCGGCGACCGCGACCCGGGTGGACGCCGCCGTCCAGAGCGTGCTGGCCCGAAGCGGCGCGCCCAGCGCTTCGATTGCCATCGTCCAGGGCGGGGCCATCACCTACGCCAACGCCTACGGCAGCGCCCATGTGGGGCCGCCGTCCGTGGCCGCGACGCCCGCGATGCGCTACAGCATCGGGTCCATCAGCAAGCAGTTCACCTCGGTGGCGCTGCTCCTGCTCGCCGAAGAGGGCCGGCTGTCGCTCGACGACCGCGTGTCGAAGTGGTTTCCCGAGCTGACCCGGGCCGGCGACATCACCATCCGGCAGCTGCTGTCGATGACCTCCGGCTACCAGGATTACTGGCCGCAGGACTACGTGATGCCCGACATGCTGAAGGACGTGACGCCCGCGGGCATCATGCGCGGCTGGGCACAGAAGCCGCTGGACTTCGAACCGGGCACGCGGTGGCAGTACAGCAACACCAACTACGTCATCGCCGGGCAGATTGCCGAACGCGTCGCCGGCGGGCCGCTGCTGGCCCTCCTGCGCGAGCGCGTGTTCACGCCGTTGCAGATGACCAGCGTCGTGGATACCGACCAGGCCGCGCTCGGTCCCGGCGACCCGATGCGGTATCGCCGTTTCGCGCTCGGTCCGCCGCGCGAGGCGCCGAAGGAAGGCAAGGGCTGGTTGTCGGCGGCGGGTGAGTTGGCGATGACGGCGAGCGATCTGGCGCGCTGGAACATCGCGATGATGAACCGGGCGGTGCTGAAGCCGGCGTCGTATCGCGAGCTCGAACGGGAAACCGTGCTCGCCAACGGCGCGCCGACAGGTTACGGGCTGGGCGTCAACGTCAGCGTCTTGAACGGACGCCGGCAGATCGCACACGGCGGCGAAGTGTCGGGCTTCACCGCCCGCAACGAGGTCTATCCCGACGAGAAGACGGCGATCGTGGTGCTCGTGAACCTCGACGCGAGCCCGGCCTCGAATCAGATTGCGGGACGCATCGCGACGGCGCTGTCCGCCGCGGCGCCGGCCACCGACGCGCAGCGGGCCGTGGAGCAGGCCCGCGCCATCTTCGCCGGGCTGCAGAAGGGCCAGGTGGACCGCTCGCTCTTCACCGCCAACATGAACGCGTATTTCACGCCGGAGGCGCTCGCCGACTTCTCTTCGAGCCTGGGCCCGCTGGGGCCGGCGGTCAGCGTGACCCAGAGCGGCCAGTCGCTGCGCGGCGGCATGGTGTTTCGGCGCTTCGCGATCACGGCCGGCGGCCGGAATCTCGCCGTGACCGCGTTCATCATGCCCGACGGCACGGTCGAGCAGTTTCTCGTCGAGCCCGCCGACTAGCCCGAGCGCCACACCCATGCCGGACGACCGCTGGCTGGCAGGCGACGCCTACGAGCGCTTCATGGGCCGCTGGAGCCGCCCGCTCGCCCATGCGTTCCTCGATTGGCTGCAGCCTCCTCGATCGGCGCGCTGGCTCGACGTCGGCTGTGGCACCGGCGCGCTGACCACCGCGATCTGTGCGCGCTGCGATCCGCGATCGGTCGTGGCGTGCGATCCGTCGGAGGCCTTCGTCGCGCACGCGCGCCAGGTCTCGGCGGATCCGCGCGCGAGGTTCGTGGTGGCGGGTGCCGGCTCCCTCCCGACCGTTGACGGCGGGTTCGACGCTGTCGTGTCCGGCCTGGTGCTCAACTTCGTGCCCGATCCCGCCGCGGCGCTGATGGAGATCCGCGAGCGTCTGGCACCTGGTGGCATTGCCGCGGTCTACGTGTGGGACTACGCCGGGCAGATGGCGTTCCTCCGTGCCTTCTGGGACGAAGCCGCCGCCCTCGACCCGGCTGCCGCCGCGCTCGATGAAGGCGCCCGGTTCCCGCTTTGCACTCCCGCAAACCTCGTGGCGGTCTACGAAGCCGCCGGATTTGCAGACGTGCGCACCGGGCCGATCGAGATCGCGACCACCTTCGACGACCTCGACGATTACTGGACGCCGTTCCTGCGCGGTACCGGACCGGCCCCGGGATACGCCGCGTCGCGGACCGACGACCAGCGCGCGCAGTTGCGCGAGCGGCTGCGCCTGCGGCTGGCGCCCGATGGCGGCCCGATCGCGCTGCGCGCTCGCGCGTGGGCCGTGCGAGGTCGCCGTTAGGCAGCGCCTTGCCCCTGCCGGGCGCCCGTCGTAGCATCCATCGCGCATGACGGTGCTGAGCGGCCAGGTGGCGCTCGTGACGGGCGCCAGCCGAGGTGTCGGGCGGGGCGTCGCGCTCGGGCTTGCACACGCGGGCGCGACCGTCTTCGCGACCGGACGCACGGTCGAGCAGGCGCCGCCGGAGTCCGGCATCGTGCCCGTCGCGTGCGACCACACCGATGACGACGCGGTCGGCCGCGTGTTCCAGCGCGTCGACGACGAGCGCGGCCGGCTCGACATCCTCGTCAACGTGGCCTGGGGCGGCTACGAGCGGATGGTGGAGAACGGGGCGTTCACCTGGGCGGCGCCGTTCTGGCAGCAGCCGGCGTGGCGCTGGGAGTCGATGGTGACCACGGGCGTCCGCGCGGCGTTCGTCGCCAGCCAGCATGCCGCGAAGCGAATGAGCGCGGCAAAGCGCGGGCTCATCGTTTAGATCTCGTCGTTTGCCGCGCAGAAATACGGCTACAACGTCGTCTATGGCCTGAGCAAGGCCGCGACCGACCGCATGGCGGCCGACATGGCGCACGAGCTCAGGCCGCACGGCGTGAGCGTCGTCTCGCTCTATCCCGGCCTGGTTCGCACCGAGAACGTGCTGTCGGCTGGCGTCTTCGATCTGAGCAACTCGGAGAGCCCGGAGTTCATCGGCTGCGCGGTGGCAGCGCTCGCCGCCGATCCCGACGTGGCGCGCCGCAGCGGGTCGGTGCTCGTGGCCGCCGCGCTCGCCAGGGAATACGGCTTTACCGACGTGGACGGCAAGCAGCCGCGTCCCCTGGAGTGGTGATGGCGTTCAAGTGCGGAACGCCGGCATCGGCCCGGCGATGCGCGACGACGTCCGCGAGCGCTAACCCGCGAGCGCCTGCCGCACTTCAGCGCCGATGGCTGCCGCCGCGGCGCGTGGATCCGGAGCGGCGATGATCGGCCGCCCGACGACCAGATAGGTCGACCCTGCCTTGATGGCCTCGCCCGGGCCCATGGTGCGATTCTGGTCGTTCTTGTCGGTGCCCGCGGCCGCACCGCGAATGCCCGGCGTGACGACGGCGAAGTCGGGTCCGCAGGTGTCGCGAATCTCGCGCGTCTCGAGCGGCGACGCGACCACGCCGTCGAGGCCGGCGCGCTGCGCCATGCGCGCCAGTTCCACCACGTGCTGCATCAGCGGCCGCGACACGCCGACTTCGTGCAGCGTGGGCTCGTCCATGCTCGTGAGCACCGTGACCGCGATCACCAGGGGCTTCGGCCGCCGCGCCGTCCGGGCCGTGTCCACCGCGGCCTTCGCCGCGGCCTGCATCATCGGCACGCCGCCCGAAGCGTGGACGTTGATCATCCAGGCGCCGGTCAGGGTGGCGGCTTCGACCGCCTGCGCCACCGTGTTCGGAATGTCGTGGAACTTGAGGTCGAGGAACACGCGCGTACCGGTGTCGGCGAGGCGCTTGACCAGCGCGGGTCCTTCCAGCGTGAACAGGCGGCTGCCGATCTTGACACCGCCGATCAGGCCGTCGAGCTGCTCGACCAATTGCAGGGCGCGGGCGCCGTGTTCGACGTCGAGCGCGGCTAGGAGCTGATCCACTGCTTGTCCCGTGTGCTGGTGTCGATCGACCCCACGAGGTCGGCCACCCGCGCCACGCCGTGGCGGCGCAGGTAGTCGCCCATGCCGTCGAGCAGCTTCGACCAGATGAACGGATCGACGAAGTTGGCCGTGCCCACCTGCACCGCGGTGGCGCCGGCGATGATGAACTCGAGCGCGTCGGTGGCGGTGGCGATGCCGCCCATGCCGATGATCGGAATCTTCACCGCCCGCCGGCATTCGTAGACCATGCGGACCGCGATCGGCCGGATCGCCGGGCCGCTCAGACCGCCGACGATGTTCGACAGCTTCGGCCGCCGCGTCTCGACGTCGATCGCCATCGCGAGGAAGGTATTGACCAGCGACACCGCGTCGGCGCCGGCCTCTTCGGCCGCCTTGGCGATCGAGGCCACGTCGGTGACGTTGGGCGTGAGCTTCGGGATGACCGGCAGGTGCGTGACCTTCTTCACCGCCGCGACCACGTCGAACGTCCCGTGCAGGCTGCAGCCGAAGGTGATGCCGCCCTCCTTGATGTTGGGGCACGAGATGTTCAGCTCGAGCGCATGGACGCCCTCGGCGTCCGAGAGGATGCGCGCGAGCTCGACGTACTCGTCGAGCGTGCTGCCGCAGATGTTGATGACGTTGGTGGCGCCCAGGCGGCGCAGCTCGGGCAGCTTTTCCTTGATGTAGCGGTGGACGCCGATGCCCTGGAGGCCGATGGCGTTGAGCATGCCCGACGGCGTCTCGACGATGCGCTGCGGGGGATGCCCGGAGCGTTCCTTGACGAACAGCCCCTTCGAGACCACGGCGCCAATTGACGCCAGGTCCACCGCGTCGGCGTACTCGACGCCGTAGCCGAAGCAGCCGCTGGCCGCCATCAGCGGGTTTCGGAGCCGGAGCGATCCGATTGCGACCGAGAGATCCATGGAGTGCTCTTTCACCGATAGGGCACGGCTGAAGCCGGCCCCCGCGTCAGTCAATCCCACACCAGTTCCGCGCCCTTGAACACCGGGCCGCCGATGCACGACCGCACGTAGTGCTGACCGCCGCCGGCGTCCTTCACGGGAATCACGCAACTGTAGCAGCCGCCCATGCCGCAGCCCATCACGCGCTCCACCGACACCTGCGACGGGCGCCCGTGGCGCTCGGCGAGATGCGCCACGGCTTCGAGCATCGGTTCCGGCCCGCACGCGTATACCGTCACATCCGCCGACCCGGCCTGCTGCAGCTCGCGTTCGAGCGGCACCGTGATGCGGCCGCGGTCGCCATGGGTGCCGTCCTCGGTCGCCAGCTTCAACGTGATGCCGCGCGACGCGAACCAGTCGAGATAGAAGAGCTCCTTGCCGCTGCGGGCGCCGTAGAAGAGCGTGGTCGGCGTGCCGCGTGCCGCCAGCGCCTCGCCGAGCGTGGCAAATGGCGCCAGCCCGACGCCGCCGGCCACCATCCACGCCTGCGCCGGCGGATCGACGAGTTCGAAGGGCTTGCCGAGCGGGCCCAGGCAGGACACCGTGTCGCCTTCCACCGCATCGAACAGCATCGAGGTAGTGATGCCGATGCGCTTGCTGAGCAGCGTGAGGCCTTCGACGCGGCCGTTGACGCGCAGTACCTCGAACACCGAGAAGGGGCGGCGCAGCAGCGGATCGCCGCCGCGGCCCGGCTTCACCATGACGAACTGGCCGGGCGCCGCCGCGTCGGCAATCTCGGGAGCGGCGAGCGCGATGACGTTGTAGTCGGGGGAGAGGCGCGTGTTGCTGATGACCCGTGCCTCGACGTCGACGGGCATTGACGCTGGACGTCTTGAAGGCTCTGAGTTCATGCGTTCGAGTCGAGTCTTCGCAGGCCTTCAAGACGTCCCGCCCGCCCGGAGGGCGGGCAATTAGACACTGTCCTGGCGAGGCGGAGTCACCATGCTCGTCGGTCCGAGGCGAAGTCTCGCCAGTATATAATGGTCACGCTCTTTAACCGCGGTCCTGAGAGGCCGCAAAGAGGTGCAACATGCCCGTCGTCATGGATGCGGACCGCATCGGCCGCACCCTCGCCCGCATTGCCCACGAAATAGTCGAACGCAACAAAGGCGTGGACGATCTCGCCCTCGTCGGCGTGCGCAGCCGCGGCGTGCCGCTGGCGCGCCGTCTCGCCCGCTCGATCAAGGACATTACCGGCGACGACGTGCCGACCGGCGCGCTCGACATCACGCTCTACCGCGACGACCTGATGCGCCATGCCGTCGGCCCGCAGCCGGTGGTGCGCCGCACCGAGATCCCGTTCTCGATCGACGGGCGCAAGATCCTGCTCGTGGACGACGTGCTCTACACCGGCCGCACCACGCGCGCGGCGCTCGACGCGCTGATCGACTTCGGCCGTCCCAAGGCGATTCAGCTCATCGTGCTCGTGGACCGCGGCCACCGCGAGCTGCCGATCAAGGCCGACTACGTCGGCAAGAACCTGCCGACGGCGCTGGACGAGAGCGTGCAGGTGCGGCTGCAGGAAATCGACGACCGCGACGAGGTCGTGCTGGAACAGGGAGGTGCCGCATGAACGTCCAGGAACTCGACACCCGCCCCGCGGTCACGTCGCTCCGCCGCAAGGACCTGCTGGGCATTGCCGATCTGTCGCCCGAGGAGATCGCGCTCGTGCTCGACACGGCCGTGGCGATGAAAGAAGTGGGCTCACGCCCGATCAAGAAGGTGCCGGCGCTGCGCGGCAAGACCGTGGTCAACCTGTTCTTCGAGCCGAGCACCCGGACCCGCACGTCGTTCGAGATCGCGGAGAAGCGCCTGAGCGCCGACACGCTCAGCGTCGCCATCGGCACGTCGAGCGTCGTCAAGGGGGAAACCCTCGCCGACACCGCGCTCAACCTCGAGGCGATGTCGCCCGACATGATCGTGTTGCGGCACTTTTCGTCCGGGGCCTGCCACCTGCTGTCGCGCATCTGCCGCTCCTCGATCGTCAACGCCGGAGACGGCACCAACGAGCACCCCACGCAGGCGCTGCTCGACGCCTTGACGATCCGCGAGCGGAAGGGCCGGCTCCGGGGCCTCAAGGTGGGCATCATCGGTGACCTGCTCCACAGCCGTGTGCTCCGCTCCAACATCCATCTGCTGACGAAGATGGGCGCCGAGGTCTGGGTGTGCGGGCCGCCGACGCTCATCCCGGCGGAGATCGCGCGCTTCGGCGTGCGCGTGACGAGCGACGTGCACGAGGCCGTGGCCGACGCGGACGTCGTGATGCTGTTGCGGATTCAGCTCGAGCGCATGGAAGGCGCGTACTTTCCCTCTCTGCGCGAGTACTTCCAGGTGTTCGGCATGACCGAGGCGCGGCTGCGCCTCGCCAAGCCGGACGTGATGATCATGCACCCGGGTCCGATGAACCGGGGCGTCGAGATCGCGTCGGAAGTGGCCGACGGCCCCTACTCGGTGATCCTCGACCAGGTGGCCAACGGCGTGGCGGTCCGGATGGCCGTGCTGTACCTGCTCGCCGGCGGAGCCGAACATGAAGAAGCTGCTTAGGGGCGGGCGCGTCGTCGACCCTGCCAACGGCCTCGATGGGGCGTTCGACATCCTCATCGACGGCGGCCTGATTGCCAGGGTCGGACGCGACCTGCCGGTGGACGGCGCCACCGTGGTGGACGTGCCGGCCGGCCTGGTGCTGTGTCCCGGTCTCATCGACATGCACGTGCACCTGCGCGAGCCCGGGCAGGAGCACAAGGAAACCGTGGCCACCGGCACGGCTTCGGCTGTGGCAGGGGGCTTCACCGCCGTCGCCTGCATGCCGAACACGAGCCCGGTGAACGACAGCGCCACGGTGACGTCGCTGATCCTGGCCAAGGCCGCCGCGGCGAACCTCGCCCGTGTGTATCCGATTGGCGCGGTGTCCAAGGGATCGAAGGGCGAGCTGCTGGCCGACATCGGCGAGCTGAAGGCGGCCGGGTGCGTCGCCATCACCGACGACGGCCATCCCACGGCGACGGCCCTGCTGCTGCGGCGGGCCCTCGAGTACGCCGGCATGTTCGGGATGCCGGTGGTCGAGCACTGCGAGGATCCGACGCTCAAGGGCGACGGCGTGGCCCACGAGGGGTTTCACGCGTCGCGGCTCGGGCTGCGCGGCATTCCCGGCGCGTGCGAGTCGCTGGGGGTGGAGCGCGGCGTGCTGCTGGCCGAGCTCACGGGGTCGGCCTTCCACGTCGCGCACATGAGCGCCCGCGGCTCGATGCGTGCCGTGCGCAAGGCCAAGGAAGCCGGCGTGCGCGTCACCTGCGAGGTGGCGCCGCATCATTTCACGCTGACCGACGAAGCGCTCGGGTCGCCGGTGCCGTACGACACCAACACCAAGATGAACCCGCCGCTGCGCGAGGCGGCCGACCGCGACGCCATGCTGCAGGGCATTGCCGACGGCACCGTCGACGTGATTGCCACCGATCATGCGCCGCATCACTACGACGAGAAGAAGGTGGAGTTCGACCGCGCGCCCTTCGGCATCGTCGGGCTCGAGACGGCCGTGCCGCTGTCGTTCGACCGGCTGGTGCACAGCGGCGTGATCCCGCTGCGGCGGATGATCGAGCTGCTGTCGGTGAACCCGGCGCGGGTGCTGCACATCCCGGGCGGCACGCTGTCGGAAGGCGCGCCCGCGGACATCACGGTGCTGGCGCCGGATCTGCCGGTGCGTATCGAGGCGGCGAAGCTGCGGTCGCGGTCGAAGAACACGCCGTTCGACGGCTGGCAGCTGCGCGGAGGCGTGGCGGCCACCATCGTCGGCGGCAGAACCGTGTTCGTGAACGAAGAGATTTTCGCAGGGGCAGGTCTGTAGACCTGCCCATGGAGAACGATTGAGCAAACGCGACGAGATTCGGGAGAAGGCGCTGGCGGGTCTGCAGAAGCATCACGTCCTGATGCTCGACGGGCACTTCGACTTCGGGAACGGCTATCACGGCCGCATCTACCTGAACCCGCACCAACTGTTCCGGCAGCCGTCCACCATCTGGCGTTTCGCGCAGGACCTGCTCGACGTGCTCCCCGGCGAGATACTGGCGCGCACCGAGGTGGTGGCGGGCCCGGTCACTGGCGGCGCCCTGCTTGCCCACACGGCCGCCGGCCTGCTCGACAGCCGTCGCGACCTCTCGCGCCCGCCGACGCTGTTCGCGCCGTTCCGTCCCGAAGGATCCGGCGGCTACGCGCTCACGCCGTTCTACCGGGAGCAGATCGCCGGCCGCCGCGTGCTGCTCGTGGACGACGTGCGCAACACGGGCCAGACGCTGGCCCGGTGCGCGGAAGTGGTGCGCGCCGCCGGCGGAGAGGTGGTGGCCACCGCACAAATCTACGATCGCCTCGAGGCCGTCGCCGATGCGGGCGTGCCCAACGTGGCGCTGGCCGAATACAAGGCGCCCGAGAACCACGAGGCCAGTTCATGCCCGCTCTGTCAGGCCGGCGTGCCCGTCACCGCGTTCTGACCGGCGCGCCGCGCGGCGAGCTCCAGGCGAAGCTCGATACGCTCTACCGCACGTTCGATCACGTCGACTCGGCGCTCGATCCCGTCCACATCGTGCGCCGGTACGCGTCCCCCGAGGACCAGGAGATCGTCGGCTTCTGCGCCGCAGGGCTGGCCTTCGGACGCGTCGCCAGCGTGCTGCAGTCGGTCGAAGCGCTGCTGCGAATCATGGGCCCGCATCCCGCCGAGTACGTCCGCCGCTTCGACGCCGCTCGCGACGCCGCCGCGCTTGCGCCGCTCGTGCACCGCTGGATTCGCGGCCGCGACCTCGTGGCGCTGGTGCTGGTGCTGCAGCGGATGCTGCGGGAGCATGGATCGATCGAGGCGTTCTTCCTCGCGGGCGACGATCCGTTGGCGCCGGACGTGCGCGCGGCGCTCGACTCCTTTTCGACCCGCGCTCTCGAGACCGATCTGACGGCGGCCTACGGGCGCCGCCGCCCTGCCCGGGCTGGCGTCGCCTATTTCTTTCCGCGGCCGTCGGGCGGGAGCGCCTGCAAGCGGCTCAACCTGTTCCTGCGCTGGATGGTGCGCAAGGACGCCATCGATCTGGCGGTGTGGACGCGCGTGGCGCCGTCACGTCTGGTGGTGCCGCTCGACACCCATGTGATCCGGGTGGGCCGCTGCTTGCGCCTGACGCGCTATACGAGCCCGGGCTGGAAGATGGCGGCCGAGATCACGGCGTCGTTGCGGGAGCTCGACGCCGGCGATCCGGTGCGATTCGACTTCTCGCTCTGCCACGTGGGCATGATGAACGCCTGCGGCTTCAGCCGCGCCCAGCGTGATGCCCAGTGCCCGCTGCGCGGAGCGTGCCGACCGGTGGTGCGTGGCCGGCCCGGCCGTACGTAGGGAGTAGGGGCCGGCTTTAGCCGGCCCTTGGGCCGCCGTGAAGGCGGCCCCTACGGCAGCATCTGTACACGGCCCGATCGCCTGAGGCGCAGAGCACCGGTGCGTGCGATCCGGGCCAGCACGATGCCGTGGACCATCCGCGCAAAGCGCTGATAGAGCTCGGCAAAGGCGTCCCCGTCGCCGGCCTGCGCGCTCCGGACCACGTGGGCGATATCGGTCTCGGCCGGGGCCGGCGCGATCGGCATCACGATCTATCGAGAAGGACGGCGACAACA
>Ga0247825_10003079_pt1 | contig 10998 bp, 9 predicted proteins | sample 13C_Vanillin_Day_FD_194413 | JGI IMG/M metagenome (GOLD analysis project Ga0247825, IMG submission 194413) | Soil microbial communities from agricultural site in Penn Yan, New York, United States - 13C_Vanillin_Day48 | ecosystem: Environmental > Terrestrial > Soil > Agricultural land | place... | reverse complement strand
CGCCTGAGCGTGACGTGCGGTCGATTCAGGAGATCGAGATCGGCCGGCACGGACTCATCGTTGAGCGCGGGTCGCGCCGCGGCCTGTTGCTGCCTCAGGTCGCCACCGAGCACTCGTGGGACGTCGAAACGTTCGTCTCGCACACGTGCCTGAAAGCGGGTCTCGGCGCCGAGGCGTGGCGACACGATATCCGCATCGCGGTTTTCGAAGCGCAGGTGTTCAGCGAATATCAGGACGGAAGGATCGCCCTTTCCTGAATCAGCGGGCATCACCAGCTCGGCAGTAATGTCCATGCCCTTCCGATCGCATAACCACACGGTATAGTTACTGTCCCTTCGGGCGCGCGATCGCACCTCAGGGCAGTACGGGATGAAACGGATCCTTGTCGTCGACGATTCGCCGACGATTCGACGGATGGTGCGTGCGTCACTCGCGCGATTCTTTCCGAACGTCGAATTCCTCGAAGCCGCTTCCGGGTTGGAGGCGATCGAGCGCCTCGCAATCAGCGCGGTAGGTCTCGTCGTGCTCGATCTGAACATGCCCGACATGCACGGGCTCGAAGTTCTGCAATTCATTCGATCGCACCAGAAGTACCGTCAGACTCCCATCATCGTCCTCACCACCAGGGGTGATGAGAACAGTCGGTCGGCCGCCATGCAGGCCGGCGCGTCGATGTACATGACGAAGCCGTTTACCCCTGACGCGCTCGGCCGTGAAGCCCGCAAACTGTTTGGGGCAGACGACGGACTCACGGCTAGCGCGTGATGGAAAGCGACTTTCTCGATCGGTTCCTCAACGAGTACTACGCCGAGAGCGAAGAGCATCTCGCCGCGATTCGGCGCGCGCTGCTGCAGCTCGAGGACTCGATCGGACAGCCGCGTCCAAACCCCAGCGTGACCGAAGAACTGTTTCGCAGCTTCCATTCGATCAAGGGCATCTCAGCAATGGTCGAGCACCGCGAGGCGGAGCTGCTGGCCCATGAAATGGAGAGCTACCTTCGGGCGCTGAGGGAAGGGCAGTCGCTTCTCACCACGCCCGGGATTGAGGCCCTGATCGAAGGCACACGGTTGCTCGACGACGCGATCGCGTCGCATCGCGCTGGCCGGCCGCAGCCCGACACAACACCGGCGCGCTCGGCCCTACAAGCGCTCGTGTCAGAGCACGACGCTACCGCCCTCGTTGTGAATGCGGCGCCGATCCCCGATGGCCCGGCCTGGCAGTGCCTGTTCACGCCCTCACCGGCCCTGCTGGCGCGGGGCATCAGTGTCGATGTGGTTCGTTCACGTCTTCGCGAGCACGGGGAGATCCTGCGCGCGCAACCACTGATCGGCGAGGCGGGAGCCATCAGCTTCGAATTCCTGATCAGCGGCATTCCGGACGAGGAAACCCGTCAGTCCTGGTCCTCAGACGGCATGCTGTGTTCGCCGATCGAATTGCCGAGACCAGACGCGGCCGGCATAACGGCGGCGCCACGCGCTGCCGATGCGGAGTCTGCCGCTTCGTCGGCGCACTTCGTCCGCGTGGACCTCTCCCGGCTCGACGACCTGATGCGCATGATCGGGGATCTCGTGATCCTGCGCGCCCGCCTCGTTGATGCGCTCGACGCGGTCGAACCGCACGTGCCTCCGGCCCACTGGCGCGGACTGCAGGAGACGACGTCCGGCATCGAACGGCAGCTTCGTGAGCTTCGCGAAGGCGTCATGCGCGTGCGGCTCGTGCCAGTGGGCGAGATCTTCCGGCGGATGCCGTTTGCCGTGCGCGACCTCGCGCGCGACACCGGGCGCCGAGTGCGGGTCGAAATGAAAGGGCAGGACACGCAGATCGACAAGTTCCTGGTCGAACGAATGATGGACCCTGCTCTCCACCTGGTCCGCAACGCCGTGGCCCATGGCCTCGAGGGCGCCGAGGAGCGGATTAACTCGGGCAAACCACCCGAGGGCACGCTGCTCCTGGCCGCGTCTGCGGCCGGAGAGGTGGCGACCATCGAAATCGCAGACGACGGCCGCGGCATTGATGTCGAACGTGTGGCGGAGCGCGCCCGCGCGGCCGGACTGAACGTCCCGGCCGTCCTCGATCATGCGGCCCTGCTCGATCTGATTTGCTCCCCGGGCTTTTCCACCCGCGAAGACTCCGACCGTGCCAGCGGCCGCGGATTCGGGATGGCCGTCGTCCGGCGGACCGTGCAGGAGCTCGGCGGATCGATGCGGTTGTGGACCGAAGCGGGGCGGGGCACGCGCTTCACGATCGAGCTGCCGCTGACCCTCGCGATCACTGATGCGCTGCTGGCCAGGATCGGGCCGCAGACGTTCGCTGTCCCGCAAACCGCGGTCCGCGAGGTCATCGAGCTCGATGAATCATCCATCCGCCGTGTGGAAGACGGCGAGGTCGCGCCGTACCGGGGAATGGCGCTGCCAATCATCCGGCTGTCGGCACGGCTGGGCCTGCCTTCCACCCATACGGGACGCCTTCACGCCTTCATCATCGGCACTGGATCTGCCGCCGTGGGACTGGTGGTCGATCGCATCGTCGGACAACGCGAGATCGTCGTGCGGTCCACGGTCGATCCACTGATTCGCGTCGAGGGTGTGGCCGGCGCGACTGATCTCGGCGACGGGCGTGTCGTCCTCATTCTGGACGCCGGAGCCATTGCACGGCTGGTGCGGCAGCGCGGCGGCCCGGCAGCGCAGGCGGCGACGGCCTAGGAGGAAGCGTGTCGGACAACACGGACAACTACATTCTCTTTGCTGTCGCCGGGACGACCTACGCGTTGCCCAGCAACCAGGTGGCGCATGTCGAGATGGTTGAAGAGATCACGCGCGTGCCGAACGCGGCCTCGTTCGTCGACGGCGTGGTGTTTTCACGCGGACAGGTTGTTCCGGCCGTCAACCTCCGTGTGCGCTTCGGGTTCGAGCGCGCGCCCCGCGATCTCAGGACGCGCCTGCTTGTGGTGCAGCTGGGCGGTCGCAGCGTCGGCCTGCTCGTTGACGCCTGCCGCGAGTTCCTGACCATTCCCGCGACCGGCATCCAGCCACCCGGCGAGGGGCTGGCCGGCGCCGGCGCGCGCTACATGAGCGGCATCGCCACCCTGAACGATCGGCTGGTCGTGATTCTGAACCTCGGCGCGCTACTGGATTCGGCGGAACCGATACTGGCCGCGTAACCCGGCCTGGAGAGAGCAATGGCATCGCAGCGACGAACGACGAGCGGGAATGGCAACGGTCACGTCAACGGCGCGAGAAGGCATACCGCCTTCGATCCGCGCCGGGTGCTGACACAGGCGCAGCACGTGACGGCATCAGCAACCGAGATTGCCGCCGTGGCGACGCAGGTCTCCGATGGTGCCGAGGAGCAGGCGCGCTCGCTGGGAGAAGCAGTCGCTGGCGTCACCGGCGTGACGGCTTCGCTGAAGGAATCGGCTGCCAACGCGGAGTCCATCGCCGCCTCGACCGAGGAGCTGGTCTCCGGCATTACCGAGATGGCCGCGTCGATCGAGCAGGTATCGGCGGGAACCGCGCAGGTGACGGCGGCGATTAGCGAGAGTGCCGTCGCCATGCGGCAGGCCTCTGGCTCGATTCAGACGGTGACGAATTCCGCGCGCGAGATGGCGACGTCGGCCGAAGGGGTCACGGCGTCGGTCACCCAGATGGCCGCGTCGATTCGCAGCGTCACCAAGGACGCCGAGCTCGTGTCCTCATCCGTCGAACAGATGACGACGTCGCTGACGGAAATGGCGGCGTCGGTGAAATCGGTGTCCGGAAACGCCGACGACCTCGCGGCGGCGGCGGAGGAGACGGCGTCGTCCATCAACGAGATGGCGGCGTCAGTGGAGGAGGTTGGCGCCATGAGCGAGAACCTCGCCACGATGGTCGACCAGAACGCGTCGGCGATCGATCAGGCCTCGCGGTCGATTTCCAGCGTCGCCCAGAACGCGCGACAGATCACCGATGCGGCGACGAGCGCCGCGACCAGCGCCACGCAGATGGAGCGCTCGATCGAGTCGGTTGCCGCAATCGCGAGGCGTGCCGACGATGTGAGCCGTCGCGTGTCGCAGGACGCCGAGGAGGGCGGCGCATCTGTGCAACGATCGATTCAGGGCATTGCGCGCCTGCGCGAGACGATGACCCAGTCCTCGTCTGTGATGAAGGAGATGGGCAAGCGAACCAGCGAGATCAGCACGATCGTGGACACCATCAACGTGATCGCCGAACGGACCAACCTGCTCTCGCTCAACGCCTCGATCGAGGCAGCTCGCGCCGGAGATGCCGGGAGGGGGTTCGCGGTCGTCGCCGAGGAGATCCGCAACCTCGCCGATCGCTCGGCCAAGGCTACCGCCGATATCGCCGCGATCATCAAGGGTCTGCAGGATGTGGCGCAGGAAGCGGTCAGCGCATCGACCGAGAGCCTGCGCGTGGCTGACGACGCCTACGCCGTTGCCGAGACGGGCGCCGCCGGGCTGAAGAAGATTCTGAAGGGCGTCGGCGAAACGGTGGATTTCGTGTCGCAGATCGCGAAAGCGACCGACGAGCAGCGCGCGGCCGGTCGCGCCGTCAGCACGGCCGTTGCCGCCAACGCCGAGCAGGCGACGCAGGCCGCAGCGGCGACGATGCAACAGGCCGCTGCCAGCGCCACGCTCGTGCAGTCCACGGGGCAGATGAAAAAGATCGCTCAGGAAGTCAGCAAAGCGGTTGCCGAGCAGGGCCGGGCGTCGCGCGACATCATGAAGGCGGCACAGAGCACCGCGCGCCTGGCGCTGGAGGTGCGAAAGGCCACCAGCGAGCAGACGACGACCGTGGCGCAAATGGCCCAGGTCAGCGAGGGTCTGCGACGGAGCGCCGCGACGACGTCGCGGGCGCTGACGGAACAAGTGGTGGCGACGGATCAGCTCACCCGTGCGGCGGCAGATCTCATGCGTCAGGCCGAGACGGCCACCGGCGAAATGACGCAACAGGCTGCCGTCGTCGTGCAGCTGACGGGCAACATCGAGACCGTTCGCAAGCAGGGAGAACAGACCACCAAGGCTGCTGCCGAGCAGGCGCGGACCATGCGTGAGATGTCCACGGCGGCTCAGGCCACGGGCCGGGACATCCAGACGATGACGCGCGCCAACCGTGAGCAGCTGGCCGTTGCGTCACGGGTCGCCGCGCAGCTCGACGACATCCGGCGCATCACCGATCGCAATCTCGCAGGAGTCAAGCAGACCCGCGGTGGGACCGAGGACCTGCTGCGCCAGGCAGAGACCCTGACCGGCATCATGGACGACGCGTTCGGGTCCAAGGGCGGCGCCAACGGGCGCGCGCGAGTCCGCTGACGCCGCAGGTGAACGACGCGGCTGGGATCGGCGTGCTGACGACCGATCGACAGCTGCGGATCCGCAGCTGGAACCCGTGGCTGGCTGCCGCCACCGGGCGACAGGAAGCCGAGGTCGTTGGGCGGCCCCTGGAGGATCTCACGGGCGGGCCGACGTCTGCCTGGTATCACGACATCTTCGACGAGGTACTCAGCAGCGGCACGCCGCGCGTGCTCGCGCCGTCCTTCCATCGTTTCCTGATTCCGTGCGCCCCACGCGAAGCCTCGGCGCATTTCGATTGGATGCAGCAGCGGGTCACGGTGGCGCCGCTGCATCACGACGAGATCATCGCCGGTCTGATCGTGACGATTGAAGACGTCACGTGGCGCCTCGACGCGGAGCGCGAACTGGCCGTCGAGCTGCAACGTCGTCCGGCCGCCGCCGCGGTCGAAGGGGTGGGAGCGCTCGACTGGAAGATCCGGCGCGCCGCCGTCGAGACACTGCAGCGGACCGCGTCACGCGATGACCTCGAGCATCTGATCCAGAGCCTTCGTCGCGACCACCACGACATCAACGTTCTCAGCAGCGCGCTGCAGGTCCTCATTTCTGCCGACATCGACATCGCGCCCGCCTTGATTCAGTTGCTGTCGGATCCCGACGCCAACCTGCGCATGCACGCCGCGCTGGCGCTCGGTCAACTGAACAGTCACGAAGCGGTCGGCTCTCTGATTGAGCGTCTCACCGACGACGATCACAACGTCCGTTTCCACGCCATCGAGGCGCTTGGCAGGCTGGGAGCGCCCGACGCGGTCGAGCCGCTGGCTGGGATCGCGGCGTCGGGTGACTTCTTTCTTGCGTTCGCGGCGATAGACGCACTGGGCAAGACGGACGATGCGCGCGTGGTGGCGCGGCTGACCGCGCTGCTCGGCGATGACGGGTTGCGAGCGGCGGTCATCGACACGCTCGCACAGCTCGGGGACGAGGACAGTGTGGGGCCGCTGGTCGGGCAGCTGAATGAGGGTGTGGCGGAAGCGCCCGCCGTTGCGGCGGCCCTCGAGCGCATCTACTGGCGCTACGAAGAGGATTACCAGGCGGGTGCGCAGATCGCCGCGGCGGTCCGCTCGGCCGTTACGGCAGCGGGCACGGCGACACTGTCAGGAGCCGTCGCGCGCCGCGCGGCCCCGCTGCGGGCGCTGGTGACCGTGCTTGGCTGGATCGGCCGGGAAGCCCTGCCTGCGCTCCTCACCGTCGTGGACGACGCCGATATCCAGGCCACCCTCGATACCGCGCTGGTCAGCATTGGCGCAGACGCCGTCGATCCGTTGCTGGAGCAGCTCGAGCACGGATCTCGCGAAGCACGCCTCGTCGCCGTGTCAGTGCTTGGGCGGCTGGGAGCGACGCGCGCGCTCGAGCCGCTCGCCGGTGCGCTCGCGGCAGCGGACGCCGAGCTGGCGGCCGCGGCGGCCGGCTCGATTGCGGCGCTCGGCGATCCGCGTGCGCTGGACAGCCTGCTGCCGCTCTTCGCGCATCCACGCGCCTCGGTGCGTCAGGCGGCGATTTCCGGGGTCAATGCCATCGGCGCGGACGCGACCGCCGCACGCATTCACGAACGACTGACGGATCACGATCCGAGGGTGCGCGAATGTGCGATTCGTGTAGCCGGGTATTTCGGATTTGCGGACGCTGAAGACGCCATCCTGGAGGCAACGTCCGACGAACACGAGGACGTGCGCCGCGCGGCGATCGATCAATTGCCGATGCTGCGGAGCGCCAGGGCGGTCCCGTCGCTCGTCACCGCGCTGGTCCACGATACACCGCGCAATCGTGCCGCGGCCGCGCATGCGTTGAGCCTGGTAGATGACCCGGCGACCGAACAGCCGCTGCTGCTGGCGCTTGAAGACACGGATGCGTGGGCGCGGTACTTCGCCGCCGGAAGCCTTGGCCGGCGACGGATTGAGGACGCGGCCGAACCGCTGGCGCATGTGGCACTGCACGACGCAGCGACACACGTCCGCATTGCCGCCTTGCATGCGCTGGCCGCTCTTCAGGCGCCGCGTCTCACGGGGATCGCGGCCACGATGGTTCGCGAGGCCGATCCGGATCTGGCGGCGGCTGCGCTCACGGCGCTCTCGTCGGCCACGGGACCGCGCGTCGACGATCTGCTCGAGGAGGCCGTGCGATCGTCCAATGTTGCCGCGCGCATTCCTGCAGCGCAGGCCATCGCCGCGAGGCCGGCGCGGCGATCCGCGGAGGCGCTCGGGTGGGCGGCTCTCGTTGCAGAGCCCCGTGAGCTGCGGAGTGTCGCGATCGAGGGGCTCAGGCGCCTGGCGCGGTCCGCTTCGTCCGAGGCGATGCAGGCGGCAGTGACCGCACTGCTCGCGCTCGGGGCGGAGCGGAGCACTCATGACGACGCGCTGGCGGCGATCGTCACGCTTCCGGAAACAGCAGTCGACGTGGTGGCGGGCGTGCTGGCGAGCGGCAGTCCGGCGTTGCGCCTGGCCAGCGTTGAGGCGCTGGCACGGATGCGGCACCGGCGCGCGTCCGACGCGCTTGGACGCGCCCTGGAGGATCCGTCACCGGCTGTCCGCTCGGCGGCGGTTGCCGCATTCGGCCGGCTCGGCACGCCGCGTGCAGCGGACACGGTCGCGGCGATGCAGAACGACGACCCGGACGAAGGCGTGCGGCGCCGTGCCGAGGCAGTGTGCCGGCGTCACGGCTGGCAGCGGGCCGCGGACCGGAGATGACGCAGGCCTCGTTCATGCGTATCGCACCGCCCACGCCGGACACTCAGGGACTCCGCATCCCCGAGCGAACGCTCGTACTGCTCCGCGATCTGGTCAATACGCAGACCGGGATCTTCTATGACGCCGAGCGGCTGTCCTCCCTGCGCGATCGGTTGGCGCCCCTGGCGCTGGAGCGGGGGTTTGATTCGTTGCTGGACTATTACTACCTGCTCAAGTACGACGCCGACGCGGATCGCGAATGGCGACGCGCGATCGACGCGCTGTCAGTGCAGGAAACGTACTTCTGGCGCGAATCCGACCAGATTCAGGCGCTGACCGCCCATCTGCTGCCACGGCTGCAGGACGCCGGCCGGCGTCAGGTCCGCATCTGGAGCATCCCGTGCGCGACGGGCGAAGAGCCGCTGTCCCTGGCGATGGCTTTGGAGGAGCAGGGATGGTTCGACCGGCTGACCATCGAGCTGCACGGCAGCGATGCCAGCGAGGCGGCGCTCCGGAAGGCGGCGGCTGGCCGCTATGGCGCACGCGCGTTTCGTCAGCTTCCGGTGGCGCTGCGGGAGAAGTACTTCGACCTGGAGCCGGGGGGGCGTGAGTGGCGCGTGAAGCCGTCGCTGCACGCGCGGGTCTCGTGGAGCCGGGTAAATATCGTCCAGCCAGACGAGATGGCGCGCCTCGCCGCCTCAGACATTGTCTTCTGTCGCAACCTGTTCATCTACTTTGCCGAAGCCACCATCCGTGTCGTGACCGAGCGGTTCGCCGAGTGCATGCGCACGCCGGGTTTCCTGTGCGTTGGCGCCTCGGAGTCGCTGTTGCGGCTGACGACCCGGTTTGAGCTTCAGGACGTGGGAGGGGCGTACGTGTACGTCAAGTCATGAGCACCGCTTCAACACAGACCAATACCCCGGTCGCTGCGATTGTGCGGGTCCTCGTCGTGGACGACTCTGCCTACGTACGCAAGATGGTGACGCAGATGCTGTCGCGGAGCCCGTTCGTCGAGGTTGTGGGGACGGCCCGGGATGGTCTCGAGGCGCTCGAGATGGCGGAGGAGCTGTCGCCGGACGTGATCACGTGCGATCTCAACATGCCGGCGATGGGCGGCGTGCGCTTTGTCCAGGAGCAGATGGCGCGGCGGGCGATTCCGATCGTGATCATGAGCATTGCCAACCGCGCGGGCGAGGAAGTGCTGAAGGCCCTTGACGCCGGCGCCATCGACTTCGTGCAAAAGCCAACCGCTCTGGCGAGCGAGCGGCTGCTCGACGTCGCCGACGAGCTGCTCGAGAAGGTGAAGGCGGCCGCGCGCGCGTCGGTCCGAATCGTGCCCGCCGAAGCGACACTCGCGGGGCCGCTCCAGCCTCAGAGGGCACGCGTGGGCGCCGGCGCCGCTGACATTGTCGTGATCGGTATCTCGACCGGTGGGCCGCAAGGGCTGAAGCTCGTTATTCCCCGGCTGCCCGCGGATCTGCCGGTCCCGGTGGCGATCGTCATGCACATGCCTGTCGGCTATACGGACCTGTACGCACGCAAGCTGAACGAGCTGTGCGCGCTCGAGGTCGTGGAGGCGCAGGAAGGACAGGACGTGAGTGCCGGCACCGTGCTGATTGCGCCCGCGGGGCGTCATCTCATCTTCCAGCGCATCGATGGCCGTGTCGTCGTCCGGCTCGAGCTCCGACCGCTGGACACGCCGCACCGGCCGGCCGTGGACGTTCTGTTTCAGTCGGCTGCGAACGTCTACGGGGCGCGCACGCTCGGTGTCGTGTTGACCGGCATGGGTCATGATGGCCGCGACGGCGCCGCGTGGATCAAGGCCAAGGGAGGACGTATCCTTACGGAAGCCGCGGAGTCGTGCGTGGTCTACGGCATGCCTCGGTCGGTGGATGAGGCAGGACTCTCAGACAGCAGTGTGGTTCTCGAGCAGATGGCCGCCGCCATCCTGGAGCGCATATGAAGGCCAGAATCCTCGTCGTCGACGACTCCGGCCTTGCGCGCCGGCGAGCACGCACGATCCTCGAAGGCGCCGGTTTCGAAGTGCTCGAGGCCGAGGACGGGATGTCGGCACTCGAACGGTACTTCGTTGCCAGGCCCGACGTCGTGCTGCTCGACCTGGTGATGAAAGGGATGTACGGACTCGACGTGCTGGCGAAGCTTCGGGAACTCGATCCTAACGCCAAGGTGATCGTGGTATCCGCCGACGTGCAGACCTCATCCCACGACATGGTGGCCGACGCCGGCGGTGCGGCGTTCGTCATCAAGCCGTTCGAGCCCGATGAGATCGTCGCCAAGGTGAATTCGATGCTGAGCGAGGCGCACTGATGCAACTGAACACAGTGCAGCATGACGCCCTCGTCGAACTGCTCAACATCGGGTTCGGTCGCGCCGGCGCGTCGCTGTCGCGGCTGACCGGCCACCGCGTGTTGCTCGAGGTGCCGCAAGTCTCGATTCATCCGATCAACCAGCTGCACGAGTTTCTCGACAAGGTCGTCGAGGACGAAGTCGCCAGCGTCCATCAGATCTTCTCCGGCCCCGTGGCCGGCGACGCGCTGCTGATGCTCGATCCGATCGCCGCGTCGGCGTTGAAGGAGCTCCTGACCAGCGAGCCGGCGCTTCCGCTGGCGCTCGACGCCTCGACGCGCGAGGTGCTCACGGAAGTGGGCAACATCGTGCTCAACGCGTGCCTCGGCACCTTCGGCAACCTCCTCCATCTGAAGATCGGCTTTTCAGTTCCCGACATCCACGTCGCGACGGTGAAAGCCGTTCTCGATTCGCTTGAGTCAGCGGGGGACGGCTTCCGCTACGCGCTCGTTGTCACCGCCGGCTTCCGGCTCCGCAATGCCGAGGTGACCGGGTACGTGGTCATCGTCCTGAGCGTGCAATCGCTGAACCGGCTCCTGACCGCGGTGGACGACTGGGAGCGCCGCGAACGGTTGATGTGATGGCGGGCCACGATCAGCGCATCGGCGACGCGACCCTCCG
>Ga0247825_10003078_pt1 | contig 11002 bp, 9 predicted proteins | sample 13C_Vanillin_Day_FD_194413 | JGI IMG/M metagenome (GOLD analysis project Ga0247825, IMG submission 194413) | Soil microbial communities from agricultural site in Penn Yan, New York, United States - 13C_Vanillin_Day48 | ecosystem: Environmental > Terrestrial > Soil > Agricultural land | place... | reverse complement strand
GCTCCAGCCGATGAGGTGCACCACGAGCCGGCGCCGCAGGAACCACCTCCGGTTGTCGTCGCGGAGGCTGCCCCGGACAAGTCGCGCAGCGCAACGGCGGTAGAGGAGCCGCCGCCGGTTGCACCGCAGGCGATCGAAGAACCCGCGCCGGCACCGGAGCTGGAAACGCAGCCAGAAACGCCCGCGCCAACACCACCGACGGCAGCGGGCCGGTTCGTGCCGCCGACGATCCGGCTGCGCATCGAGGAACCGGGAAAGATTCCACAGCCGGCGCGGCCGCTGGCGCCGGCCAAACGCCCGCAAGTCTCCCAGCCGCGCATCGTCCAGCCGCCCGCCGCGCAGACGCCGGCAACCGCGCGTCCGGCGACACCAGGCGCCGGCAAGCCCGGTGCGTTGCGTCCCGGCACAGGCGGACAGCGTCCCGGCTACCCGCCACCGCCGCGTCCGACGACGCCGGGAATGCTGGGCGGACCGCGCCCGCTTCCAGCCCAGCCCGTTCGTACGCAGCCGGGGCAGCAGGCACGGCCAGGCATGCCCGGCCAGGCACCCGGAGTGCGGCCGCCGTTCGGTCAGCGCCCGCCGATGGGCCAGCAGCGGCCTGGTCAACGGCCGGTGCAGACGAAGCGCGAGCGCCCGTCGGCCCCGGCGATGCCGATGGCGCCGGCGGCGCCACCGCCGATTACGCGCACCATCACGCTTGCCGAAGGCATGACGGTGAAGGACCTTGCCGACAAGCTCGACGTGCGCGTGAAGGACGTCCTCGCCAAGCTGTTGATGAAGCGCATGATGATGACCATCAACAGCACGCTCGACATCGAAACAGCGAAGGACATCGCCCGCGAGTTCGGCGCCGAGATCGAGATGCGGAGCTTCGAGGAGGAGCTCGTGTCGGCGCAGGGCGAAGAGTCGAAGGCCGAGGACATAAAGTCGCGCGCGCCGGTGGTCACCGTCATGGGCCACGTCGACCACGGCAAGACGTCGCTGCTCGACGCCATCCGCGAGACGCGCGTCGCTGAACGCGAAGCGGGCGGCATCACGCAGCACATCGGCGCATATCACGTGGACGTCGGCGACAGCCGCAGCGTGGTGTTCCTCGATACTCCCGGCCACGAGGCGTTCACGCTGATGCGCGCCCGCGGCGCCAAGGTCACCGACGTCGTCGTCCTCGTCGTTGCCGCGGACGACGGCGTGATGCCGCAGACGCGCGAGGCGATCGATCACGCCAAGGCGGCGAACGTCCCGATCGTCGTGGCGATCAACAAGATCGACAAGCCCGGGTCGAATCCGGAGAACGTCAAGCGCGAGCTCGCCGAGCTGAACCTCGTGCCCGAAGACTGGGGCGGCCAGACGGTGATGGTGCCGGTGTCGGCGAAGAAGAAGCAGAATCTCGATCAGCTGCTCGAGATGATCCTGCTCTCCACGGACATTCTCGAGCTGAAGGCCAACCCGAAGCGCAGCGCGTCGGGCGCGGTGCTGGAAGCGAAGCTCGATCGCGGCCGCGGCCCGGTGGCGACCGTTCTCGTGCAGGACGGCACGCTGAGCGTCGGCGACAACTTCATCGCCGGTCCCGTCGTCGGCAAGGTTCGCGCGCTGATCGACGACCGCGGCCGGCCGGTCAGGTCAGCCGGCCCGGCAACGCCGGTCGAGGTCCTTGGCCTGACGAGCCTGCCGCAGCCGGGCGATTCGTTCCAGGTGGTCGCGGATGCCGCCAAGGCGCGCCAGATCGCGATGTTCCGCGAGGGACAGGCGAAGGAGCGCGCGCTCAGCTCGAAGGGCGGCCGTCTCACGCTCGAATCGCTGAAGGATCAGATCGCCGAAGGCGGCGTGAAGGAACTGCCGCTCATCGTCAAGGCCGACGTGCAGGGCTCCGCCGAAGTGCTCGCCGACACGCTGACCAAGCTCTCGGACGAGCGGGTCAAGATCCGCATCATCCGCTCCGGCGTCGGCGCCATCAACGAGTCGGACGTGCTGCTGGCGTCGGCGTCGAACGCCATCATCATCGGGTTCAACGTCCGCCCGGATCGCAACGCGCAGGACGTGGCGGAACGCGAGCAGGTCGACGTCCGGCTCCACTCGGTCATCTATAACGTGACCGAGGAGATCAAGAAAGGCATGGCCGGCCTTCTCGAACCGACGTTCAAGGAGGTGCGCCTCGGCAGCGCCGACGTGCGCGAGGTCTTCAAGGTGCCGAAGGTCGGCGCCATTGCCGGCTGCATGGTGACCGAAGGGCGCATCACACGCGCCGGCGAAACGCAGGCCCGCCTGCTGCGCGACAACGTCGTCGTGCACGAAGGCAAGATCGGATCGCTGCGCCGCTTCAAGGACGACGTCAGCGAGGTGAAGTCGGGCTTCGAGTGCGGCATCGGCCTGGCGAATTACAACGACATCAAGGTCGGCGACGTGATCGAAGTCTTCACGATGGAGCGCGTCGCTATACCGGTGTAAGTTTTGGGATTCAGACCAGATCGCGTCGGCGACCAGATCCGGCAGGAGCTGAGCGGGCTGCTCAGCCGCGGCGCGGTGCACGACCCGGGCATCGGCTTCATCACGCTGACGCGCGTGAAGGTGTCCCCCGACCTGCAACAGGCGCGCGTCTATTACACCAGCCTCGGCGACGATGCCGCCCGCGTGCAGACGGCGAAGGCGCTCGAGCGCGCGACCGGGTTTTTCCGGCGCCATCTCGGCGATCGCCTGCGGCTGCGGCGCGTTCCCGAACTCCAGTTTCAGTTCGACGAATCGATCGGCCATCAGGATCGTGTCGAGCAGATTCTGCGCGAGCTCCACGAAGAGGACGAGCGGCGGAAGGCTGACAGGACGAATGGCGACGCCGACACGCCTTCGCGCGAAGCGCTTCCGCGTGTCAACCGTGACCACGACTGATCGCGATCTTCGACACATCGTCGAGGCGATCCGCGGGCGGCAGCGTTTTGTCGTCACCTCGCATGCGCGGCCAGACGGCGATGCCCTCGGCAGCTCGATGGCCATGGCCTACGCACTCCGCGATCTCGGTAAGGACGTGCGGGTCGTCAGCCGCGACCCGGTTCCGCCACAATTCGAGACGTGTCCGGGCGTGGACCAGGTCATCGTTGCCGACCACGTTGCCGACCCTGGGGATGCGGTGATCGTCATGGAGTGCGGCGATCTGACCCGCCCCGGCATCGGCGGGCTCGAGCGCGGATTCGTCATCAATATCGACCACCATCCCGGCAACACGATGTACGGGGCGCTCAACTGGTTCGATGTATCGGCGGCGGCATGCGGCGAGATGGTTTTCGATCTGATTCTCGCCCTCGGCGTGCCGCTGACGCCGGAGATCGCAACTCACGTCTACGTCGCGGTGCTCACCGACACCGGCTCGTTCCACTACTCGAACATCACAACGCGAACGTTCGAGATCGCCCGCCGGTGCACCGAGACCGGTATCAGCCCAGCGGCGATCGCGCGCGATGTGTACGACAGCAACAGAATCGGCCGCCTGAAGCTGTTTCGCGCCGTGCTCAATGGCATGCAGCTCGACGCCACCGAACGCGTCGCCACGATGGCGGTGACCCGGCAGATGGCATCGGACTGCGGCGCGACGTACGAAGATACGGAAGGGCTCGTCAATTTCCCGCTCTCGGCGAAGGAAGTGCTGGCGGTCGTGTTTTTCAAGGAGGACGCGGACGCCGACTGGCGCGTCAGCCTGCGGTCGAAGGGCGATATCGACGTCAACGCCGTGGCAAAGGAGTTCGGCGGCGGCGGCCACAAGAACGCGTCCGGCTGCGGCGTGCGCGGAACGTTCGAGCAGTGGAAGCCGGTCTTCGAACAGAAAGTCACATCCGCTATCGAGTCGCTTTCCACCCGTGTTTAACCACGAAGATCACGAAGAATCGAAGATCACAAGGATTTGTTGTTTCGTGTTCTTCGATCCTTCGTGGCCTTCGTGGTTAAGCTCTAGCTGAAAGTTGCCGCGATTTGATGGATGGCGTTCTCGTCATCGATAAACCAAGCGGCGTGACGTCGCACGACGTCGTCGCCGTTGCCCGCCGGGCGATTGGAGAACGCCGCATCGGACACACCGGGACTCTCGACCCGCTCGCCACGGGCGTACTACCGCTGGCGTGCGGACGGGCGACGCGGCTGGTTCGGTTTCTCACCGCCTCCGACAAGGAATACCAGGCAACGGTTCGCTTCGGGATGACGACCGACTCGTACGACGTGACCGGAACCGAGACGAGCCGCTCGGCTCTCCGGCCCGACCGCGATGCCGTTACGCGCGCACTCGCGTCGCTGACCGGAAGTTATCTGCAGACACCGCCCGCGTTTTCCGCGAAGAAGGTGGCAGGGCGTCGCGCCTATGACATGGCGCGGCGGGATCAGGCGGTCGAGCTGTCGCCCGTGCCGGTCACGGTCACCGCCGCCGAACTGGACGCGTTCAACGGCGACACTGCGCAGGTGCGTCTGGTCTGCTCGGCGGGTTTCTACGTGCGCGCGTTTGCGCACTCGCTGGGCGAGCTGACGGGAACCGGCGCGTGCCTCGAGGCGCTGCGGCGTACCAGGAGCGGCGAGTTCACGCTGGTTCGACCCACGACCCTGGACGAGCTCAGCAGCGGCGTCCCACCCGTCGCCGTCGTCCCGATGGAACGTCTGCTGACCGCCCTGCCCGCCGTCGTCGTCACGGCGGAAGGCCGGGACCGTGTCTCTCACGGCCAGGAGGTCGAGGGAGCCTCTGGAACGGCCGAATGGGTGCGGCTGATGGACGGAGGAGGCCGTCTCGTGGCGATGGCGCGGCCCGGTTCTCGGCAGGGTCTTTTGCACCCGGCGGTGGTACTGATTTAGAATCAAGTCTTTGCGGGAATAGAAGATATCCCCGCCTATGCGCTCTGCGCTACGGCGGGTCCGCCGAAGCGCGTTGCGGAGGCGGACGCATACATACGGCGGGCTGGTTCGCTGGCAGACGACGCGCAGCGCTTCTGGGCCGTTCGTGGAGGTTACATCAGTGGCGTCAAGCAAGGACCGCAAGAGCGGCATCATCGGCACGTACCGAACTCACGACAGCGATACAGGGTCTCCGGAAGTGCAGGTCGCGCTTCTCAGCGACCGCATCAACTACCTCACGGAACACTTCAAGGTTCACGCGAAGGATCATCACTCGCGCCGCGGCCTGCTCAAGCTGGTCGGGCAGCGCCGGCGTCTGCTCGATTACCTGAAGAGCAAGGACTCCGATCGCTATGCGGAGCTGATCCGCCGCCTCGGTATCCGCAAGTAACACGTAGGGCGTCTTCATGGGCGCCGAATAACGAAAGTGCACATGCACAACGTCAATTTGCAGAAGCGCGAGGTCCGGATCGGACCGCGCACGATTTCCATTGAAACCGGCAAGCTCGCCAAGCAGGCCGACGGAGCTGTTCTCGTCCGGTCCGGCGACACGATGGTGCTTGTCAGCGCCTGTCATGCGGCAACGCCGCGCGAAGGCATCGACTTCCTGCCGCTGACCGTCGACTACAAGGAGTACGCCTACGCGGCGGGACGCATCCCGGGCGGATTCTTCAAGCGCGAGGGGAAGCCACCCGAAAAAGAAATCCTCACCAGCCGGCTGATCGACCGCCCGATCCGCCCGCTCTTCCCCGAGGGCTGGCACTACGAGACGCAAATCATCGCGCTCGTGCTGTCCGCCGACACCGACAGCGACCCGGACGTGCTGGCGATTACCGGAGCCTCCGCGGCGCTGGCACTCTCGGAAGTACCGCTCCAGAAGACGATCGCGGGCGTCCGCGTCGGCCTGCTGAACGGCAATTACGTGATCAACCCGACGCACGAAGAGCGCAAGCAGAGCGCGCTCGATTTGGTGGTCGCGGGCAGCCAGGACGGCATCGTGATGGTCGAGGCGGGCGCCAAAGAGGTGTCCGAGCCGCAGGTCGTCGGCGCGCTCGAGGCGGCCCATGCCGCCATCAAGGAGATCGTCGGCGCGATCGACGAGCTGAAAGCGACTGCTGGCAAGCAGAAGCTCGAAGTCAGCGGCAAAGACATCGACCACGCGTTCCACGCCGAGGCGGAATCGAAGATGTTCGGACCGCTCGCCGAAGCGATGCGGATCAAGAACAAGCTCGAAAGCTATGGCACCGTCGACGCCGTGCTGAGCGATTACCTCTCGAGCCTGGCCGACGACGACGTCGCGGCGCAGCGGACGGCGGAGGCGAAGCACATCTTCCATGGGTTGAAGGAGAAGGTGCTGCGCGACGAGGTCCTGAACCGCAGCGTGCGCCTCGACGGCCGCAAGTTCGACGAAATCCGCCCGATCTGGACCGAGGCCGGCGTGCTGCCGCGGGTGCACGGCTCGGTGGTCTTCACGCGCGGTGAAACCCAGGCGCTCGTGACCTGCACGCTTGGCACCGCCGATGACGAGCAGAAGGTCGAGCACGTGACCGGCGAGTACTACAAGCGGTTCATGCTCCACTACAACTTCCCGCCGTTCTCGGTCGGCGAGGTCGGCCGGTTCACCGGCCCCGGCCGCCGCGAGATCGGTCACGGCGCACTCGCCGAGCGCGCGCTGTCGCCCGTGGTTCCCGGCGAGGACAAGTTCGCCTACACCGTGCGCATCGTGTCGGACATTCTCGAGTCGAACGGATCGTCGTCAATGGCGTCGGTGTGCGGCGGCTCGATGGCGATGATGGACGCAGGCGTGCCGCTGAAGGCGCCCGTCGCCGGCATCGCCATGGGCCTGATCATGGACGAGAAGAGCGGCAAATGGGCCGTCCTCTCGGACATTGCCGGCGCAGAGGACCACTACGGCGACATGGACTTCAAGGTCGCCGGAACGGCCGACGGCATCACGGCCCTGCAGATGGACATCAAGGTCTCGGGCATTACCTCCGAGATCATGGCCAAGGCGCTGGATCAGGCAAAGGCCGGACGGCTGCACATCCTGAACGAGATGGCCAAGACGCTCGGCGAGACGCGCAAGCAGATGTCGAACTTCGCCCCGCGCATCATCACCATCAAGATTCCGGTGGACAAGATCCGCGACGTCATCGGACCGGGCGGCAAGATGATCCGCAGCATCATCGAGCGCACCGGCGTGAAGATCGACGTCGAGGACAACGGCACGGTCAACGTCGCATCGGCGGATGGCGAATCCGCAATGAAGGCGATCGGAATCATCCAGGAGCTGACCGCGACGCCGGAGCTGAACAAGACCTACATGGGCAAAGTGCAGCGCATCACCGACTTCGGCGCGTTCGTGGAGATCATGCCGGGGACCGACGGGTTGCTGCACGTCTCGGAGATCGCGAACCATCGCGTGAAGGATGTCCGCGACGAGCTCAAGGAAGGCCAGCAGGTGCTGGTCAAGGTCATCAATATCGACCCGACGGGCAAAATCCGCTTGAGCCGGAAGGCGCTATTGCAGGAAGAAGCGGGAAAGGCTGAGACGGCCACGGCCAAGCCGTAAAGCCAGGCAGTAAACCAGGAACCGCCGGGGGGCGTCTAAACTTAATAGATGACCCTGTCGCGGCGGACTCTCGGACTGATTCTCCTCGGGACCGGCGCCTGCCTCCTCGCCGGTCCCGCGTCTCGCCTGCTTTTTGCCCAGGACCAGGCGCCGAACCGGCGGGAATTCTCGATTGCCGCCCGCGACTACAGCTTCTCACCCAACCGCCTCGAGGTCATGCAGGACGACCTCGTCAAGTTGACCGTGGAAAGCGGCGACGTGGCCTATAGCTTCACCATCGACGAATACCGCCTCTCGCGGCGGATCCCCGCCGGTGGCAAGGCCGTGATCGAGTTCCGCGCCGACCAGGTCGGCACGTTCGACTTCTATTCGAACATGACGAGCGACGCGCGCCACTCCAAGATGCGCGGCCAGCTGACGGTGCGACGCAGGTAGGTTGCCTACCCTTTCGGCGCGACGTAGCTCTTTCTCGCCCGCGGTTTCATCCCGCCCTGCTTCACCCTGACCTCGATTTCGTGGACCTTGCCGTCGCGACGCGGCGGCTCGTAGGCGAGCAGATACTGGCTGTGGAGCTCCTCGGCCACCTGCGCAAACGCGAGGCCGAGGTTGTCACCAAAGTTGATCTCCGTGTAGCCGCCGCCGGTCTCCTCGGCGACGCGCGCCAATTGCGGATCCGGCAGGTCGGCCGATAGCGCTGCCTGCAGGCCGCCGATGCCGAGACCAGGTGCCGACCGGTTCCCCCGGCTCCGCATCCCTACCGCGTAAATCATCACGTCCTGGCGGCGAGCCCGATCGATGACATCCCCCTGAGTGACAAACCGGTCGCGGAAGCTCGTCAGGCCGCTGTCGGCGCCGTCACTGAGCACCAGTACGACATGCCGCGCCTCGCCTTCGGCGCTGCCGGCCGGGCGCCCGAAGGACTCGATGGCCTTGTCGATGGCCCGCCAGAGCGGTGTTGGCGCCTGCGGATCGATCGCCGACGGCAGCGCGCCAACCAGTTCGCGGGCGTCACGCGTGAACGTCTCGCTGATGACGACTTCCTTGCCGAACGTTCCCACTCGCGCGACGTCGTCCGCACGCAGGTGTTTGACGAGCTCCGCGGTGCCGCTGCGAAGCAGCGGGAGATTCCCCAGCATGCTGCCCGAGACGTCGAGCAGGACGATCAGCCGGATCGCGCGCGGCAGGTTGACGAACAGCGTCACCGGCTGTGTTTTTCCTTCGTCGCGGACCTCGAAATCCTCCTGCCGCAGCGTCGTGACGAGACGTCCGTTCCGATCGGTGACGGTCACATACGCGCGAACGAGCTCGCTGCCGCCGCGAAAGACGGTCTGTTCCGGGGGCTGTTGCTGCTCCTGCGCGGCGGCGGCAGCGACAAGGCTGGCGGCAGCGAGGACGGTGATGAGAGTCCGTAGCATGGGGAAACTCCTGCAGGTCCGCCTGAAGGCGGACACTACGAGCGACGCAGAGGCAGACGCTAGGCAGGATCCAGCTTAAAGGATCTGGCGGCGGAAATCCTGGCGGATATCGACGGGTGACTGTGGAAAAGCGTCTCGACGAGCTTCGAAGGCTCCTCTTCGGCCAGGTTCTGCGCCGACAGGCGTTTCATGGCGGTCACGAACGCCTCGAGATTGCGCGTCATCTTCAGGGCGTAGCGATCGGCGCGACGCTCGTGCGACCGTGACAGGGCGTTGCGAAGCGGCATCAGGACCAGTGACACCATCCCCATGGTCAGCAGCAGAAGCGGCAGAGCCGCGATATCGCCCTTGCCTGCCACGCCGAACGAGCCCGCCCACGCCGTCAGCACCGCATCCGAAATGTAGAACCCGAGCGCGATCAGCGCGGTCTCGAACACAATCGCCCTCCAGATATCGTGGTGCACGTGATGCGCCAGCTCGTGCGCCAGGATGACCTCGATCTCGTCGTCCGAATAGCCGGCGAGCAGCGTATCGGACAGCAGGATGCGGCGCGTGCGACCCAGGCCAGCGAGCGCCGCATTTGCCTTCTTCGTGCGATCGCTGATCCGCCACTCGAACGTCCCGAGCACCGGCGCTCCGGCGCGTTCGGCCAGCGCCGCCAGCCGCGCCGCCAGCGTCGCGCGCGCGAGCGGCTTCACCTCGTAGAAGAGCGGCAGCAGCAGCACCGGTCCCAGCTGCGCCAGCGCGACGATGACCAGCGAAAACAACAACGCCGCTGCCAGCCACCACCGCTCGGGATCCCAGCGGATCAGGCTCCAGAGTCCGGCCGCGGCGGCAAGGCCGAACGCCGTGCCGATTCCCCATCCCTTCAGATGATCCTTCCACCACCGCGCCGTGCTTTCGGTCGAGAGATCGTATCGGCGCTCGAGGGTCACGCCCTCGTAGAAGGCAAGCGGCAGCTGCAACAGGTCATGGAGAACCGCCACGGCGATCACGTAGACCGCGAGCGTGCCGAGAAACGTGCCGCGGGCGAGACTGGCTGACGCATCGCGCAGAGACGCCGACCAGCCCGATACGAGCAGGACGAACAGGAACAGCGCGCCAAGAGCGGCGCTCAGAACGGACGCGCGGCGGCGCAGACGGTGATAGCGGGCGGATTTGTCTTCGTTCGCCACCTAGGTTGGCGGCTCGCCGGCACCGATGCGGACGTTGCCATTGGTGGTCTTGAGCTCGATCCGTGGACCGTTACCGGTGCCGAGGCGGCCGGATAAACGCTGACGATCTTTCGTCGTCGCCACAACCGGCAGCGAGTCGCGCACGACCACCCCGCCGTTGAGCGTTGTCGCCTCAACTGTCGCGTTCGTGTCCGGCGGAAGTCCCAGAATGGCGTGGCCGTTGACGGTCGTGATCCGGATGTCGCCAGTGACCGCGATCATCTGGACGATGACGATGCCGTTGACCATCTGCGCTTCGAGCCCCCCGGATACGCCCCTTCCCATCACGCGGCCGTTTGTCGAGTCGACGGTGAAGCGCCCGTTCACATCCGTCAGCGTGATGGCCCCGTTCTCGTTCTTGATGGTCACGAGCGAGCCCACCGGGACGGTGATGCGATAGTCCGTTCGCACGCGCCGCCGGAAGGCTTCCTGACCGGTAGGCTTTATCGACTGGATGCTCACACGGTCGGCCACCGCCTCGACCGTGGAGTATTGCTGCTTCAGCAGATCTCTTGCCGCCTCGTCGCTGGCCGCACGCGCGCGACGCATGGTGCTCACTTCGACGGCCGTCCCTGTGCCGCCGACGAGCTCGACGTCGCCGTTCTCGGTCTCGAGCTCGATGCGTCCGCCTTTGGCGAGAGGGTACGTCCGGGTCGATTCGTCCTCGGCGCGTCCGCCCTCGCTGACATCGACAGACACGCCACCCTGGTCGTTCACGCGAACGTCGCATGCGGCCACGGCGGCGGAGGCGAGGATGGCGGTTGCCGCGATGAAATAGCGGATCTTCATGTCTGGCACTACGTGCCGGAACCGGATCGGGTTCACCGAATAGTATCCGGCTGAAGCCGGACTCCACGGTCGCTAATTCAGCTGGACGGAAATCAGCTTGGAAACCCCGGGTTCCTCCATTGTCACGCCATACAGCCGGTTCGCGATCTCCATTG
>Ga0247825_10003077_pt1 | contig 11003 bp, 10 predicted proteins | sample 13C_Vanillin_Day_FD_194413 | JGI IMG/M metagenome (GOLD analysis project Ga0247825, IMG submission 194413) | Soil microbial communities from agricultural site in Penn Yan, New York, United States - 13C_Vanillin_Day48 | ecosystem: Environmental > Terrestrial > Soil > Agricultural land | place... | reverse complement strand
GCCATGATCGGAACCGGTGCCGCCATGGACCGGGGAATGATCTACTGGCACGTCCGGCTCTCCGACAAGCAGCCGACCATCGAGGTCCGGGTCGCGGACGTCGCCATGACCGCGGCGCACGCGGCGCTCTACGCGGTGGTCGTGAAGGGTCTCGTCGGGTGGGCGCTCCAGTCGCTGGACGACGGCCTCACCGTGCCGTGGCTGCGCGCCGAGCTGCTGCGGGCGCAATTGTGGCGCGCGGCCCGTGACGGACTCGACGGGGAATGCACGAGCCCGGCCACGGATCGGGCCCTGCCGGTCCGCCGGCAACTGGAATTGCTGAACGACTGCGTGGCCCCGGGGCTCGGCGCGAGTGATCGGGCGTTCCTCGAGTCGGGGCTCGACACCGTGTTGCGCGAGGGCACGGGCGCCGAGCGGCAACGGGCCGAGTTCACGCGCGTCGGCACGCTGGCGGCGGTGGTCGACCTCCTGACGCGCGAAGTGGTCAGCTGACCGGAGGTGGCGGAGTCAACTCGGCGACGCCGGCGGTGGTGGAGCCGATGTAGCCGGGATGCAGCAGTCCGGCGGATCCGACACCCGTGAGCAGGGCACCTGCGCTGGTGTCCGGTCCGGTACGCAGCGGACCGGGGTCGTCGATCAACGCTTCCACGGTCGCGGTGTCGACGAGGCTGAGGTCGATGCGCTGCCCGGCGGGCTGGTAGACGGCGAGGACGACCGGGTCGGGGTAATGCGCGGCGGTGCGGCGCATGACGTGGAACGCGGGGTCGGTGCCCAGGGCGAGCACGGTGACATTCGCGAACGATGCGAGTCGGTCGGCGACCGCACGGCCTGCCCCGCTGCGCCACGTACGCCCGTACAGGGTGAGCGCGTCGGACAGGTGGCGCTGCTCGGTGTCACCTCGCGGGCTGCCGCCCGCCGGGTCGAGCAGGGCCCGCCACCGCTGTTCATAGAACTCGCACGCGGTGTCGAAGTCGTCGTCGGACCCGGCCGCCGCGACGTCGCCGCGCGAGGGCGCTGCGGGTTCGAGGACGGATCGACCACCGGCGAACAGCGTCTCGGCGTGGCCGGAGGCAGAACAGCGGGCGACCAATTGCACCGACCATCGGAGGAGCAGCCCGTCGCGGCAGGTGTACCGGAAACTCAGCTCGTACCGTTGCCCTGCCGTGCGATCGTCGTCGAGGTCGATCATGTGCGCGTAGTCCGCGCGGATGACGCCGTCCACCTCGGTTTCCGCGGTCATATGATCGAGTGTCCACCGCCGACGCGACCGCTGCGTGGCGATCGCCCGTGTTCGGCCTGCTCGGTCCCGGTTCCGGGGTGTCGGCGACCGTGTCCGCCACACGTGGCACGATCTTCGCGTGAGCACACCAACTCAGCTCGAACAGCTCCATCTCGTCCTCGGTGACGAGGAGTTCCTCGTCGAACGTGCGGTGGCGCAGGTCATCAGCCACGTTCGCGCGAACGCGGACGTGGCCGCGGGCGCTGATCTTCCCGTCAACCGGTTGAGGGCGGGCGACGCCGGGGCAGCCGAACTCGCCGAACTGCTCAGCCCCTCCCTGTTCGCCGAAGACCGCGTGGTGGTGCTCGAGGCCGCGGCCGAGGCAGGCAAGGACGCCGTGGCACTGATCCTCGACGCAGCCGGGGACCCGCCTCCGGGCGTCGTCCTCGTCGTCCTGCACTCGGGCGGCGGACGGGCGAAAGCGATGACCGGGGCGCTGGAGAAACTCGGAGCGGTGGTGCACTCGTGCGCCAAACTGAAGTCCGGCGACCTCATCGGGTTCATCCGCGGCGAGTTCCGCACCCTCGGCGTCCGGGTGTCGCCGGAAGTGGTGCAGACCGTGTTCGAGGGGGTCGGCTCGAATCTGCGCGAACTGGCGGCCGCGTGCTCGCAGCTCACCGCAGACACCGGCGGAAAGATCGACGTCGCCGCCGTTCAGCGGTACTACTCGGGCAAGGCCGAGGTGAGCGGTTTCGACGTCGCGGACAAGGCCGTCGCCGGCGACACCGCAGGCGCGATCGAGGCGCTGCGCTGGGCGATGCTGCGCGGCGTACCCCACGTGCTGCTGGCGGACGCGCTGGCCGACGCGGTGCACTCGATCGCCCGGGTGGCCCCGGCGGGACGGGGAGACCCGTTCCGGATGGCGTCGGAACTCGGCATGCCACCCTGGAAGATCAAGAAGGCGCAGGCCCTCGCGAAGGGATGGACACCCACGTCGGTGGGTGAGGCGCTGCGTATCGTGGCGTCCCTGAACGCCGACGTCAAGGGCGCGTCGGCCGACGCGGACTACGCCGTCGAGAGTGCCGTCGGACGCGTCTCCCGGCTACGCCAGGTCTGACACGCAGACACGACAACAGCCGCTCGATCCGAGGATCGAGCGGCTGTTGGAGAGCCTACGACGGAAGAACCGTCAGATCTTGTTGATCGCCTGCGCGAGAGCAGACTTCTTGTTGGCAGCCTGGTTGGCGTGAATGACGCCCTTGCTGGCTGCCTTGTCGAGCTTGCGGCTGGTGGCGACGAGGAGCTCGTTGGCCTTGTCCTTGTCACCGGCCGCCGCAGCCTCGCGGAACGAGCGGATCGCCGTGCGCAGCGAGGACTTCACCGACTGGTTACGGAGTCGGGCCGCCTCGTTGGTACGGATCCGCTTCACCTGGGACTTGATGTTGGCCACGCGTAAAATCCTGTCGTCTTAAGCTGGTTACGGTCGAGAAAGCTCTGGGCGCACACATATGCACCGACAGGCGAGATTACCAGTGATCGGTGTCCGATCTCAAACCGGCGCCGGACGCGCCGGGAAATCCTGCGGCTGTGCTGCTGAACGGGTGTGCATGTAGCAGCATGTCTGGGATGACGCCCCCAGCATCGAAGTCGTCAACAGTAACGAAATCGTCGGCAACCTCGAAAGCCCCCGTCCGGAAATCGGGGGGAAGCACGCAGGCGGGTGCGAAGGCATCGGGAACCCAGCCGCGGACACGGGTGACCGCTCGGCCGCGCAAGCCCGCCCACGTGTTCGACGGGTACGCCGACGTCGGGCGCTACGGGCTGGCGTTCGACGAGATGTTCGACCGCGACGGCACCGTCCGCCCGCCGTACAAGGGCGTCTTCAAGGCGCTCGAGCCCGCGGACCGAGCCGACCTCGCCGCCCGATCCGACGCCCTGGGCAGGGCGTTCATCGACCAGGGCGTGACGTTCTCGCTGTCCGGTCAGGAACGGCCCTTCCCGCTCGATCTGGTCCCGCGGGTCATTGCCGCTGCCGAGTGGACGCGTCTCGAGAAGGGCATCAAGCAGCGCGTGCAGGCGCTCGAGATGTTCCTCGACGACGTGTACGGGGAACAGCGCATCCTGCGTGACCACGTGCTGCCGAAGCGGTTGGTCACCTCGTGCGAGCACTTCCACCGGGAGGCGTCGGGGATCGTCCCGCCGAACGGGGTGCGGATCCACGTCGCCGGCATCGACCTCGTCCGCGACGAGAACGGGGTGTTCCGCGTACTCGAGGACAACCTGCGTTCGCCGTCGGGGGTGTCCTACGTCATGGAGAACCGCCGCACGATGGCGCGGGTGTTCCCCGACCTGTTCATGTCGCACCGCGTGCGGTCCGTCGGCGACTACGCCTCCCATCTGTTGCGGGCGCTGCGCGCGTCCGCCGCCCTCAACGAGGCCGACCCGACCGTCGTGGTGCTGACACCCGGTGTCGCGAACTCCGCGTACTTCGAGCATTCGCTGCTCGCGCGCCAGATGGGTGTCGAACTGGTCGAGGGGCGTGACCTGTTCTGCCGCGACAACATGGTCTACATGCGCACGACCGAGGGCGAACGCCAGGTCGACGTCATCTACCGCCGCATCGACGACGACTACCTCGACCCGATGCACTTCCGGCCGGACTCCGTGCTCGGGGTGGCCGGCGTCCTGAACGCGGCCCGGGCGGGCAACGTCGTCATCTCGAGTGCCGTCGGGAACGGGGTCGGCGACGACAAACTCGTCTACACGTACGTCCCGCAGATCATCGACTACTACCTCGGCGAGAAGCCGTTGCTCGCGAACGTCGACACGTTCCGGTGCTGGCTCGACGAGGAGTGCGAGGAGGTCCTGGACCGGGTCGACGAACTGGTGATCAAACCGGTGGAAGGGTCCGGCGGCTACGGCATCGTCTTCGGCCCCGACGCGTCACCCAAGGAACTGAACACGATCGCCCGGAAGATCAAGGCCGACCCGCGCGGGTGGATCGCGCAGCCCGTCGTCCAGCTGTCCACGGTGCCGACCAAGGTCGGAGACGAATTGGTGCCGCGGCACGTCGATCTGCGGCCCTTCGCGGTCAACGACGGTGACGACGTGTGGGTGCTGCCGGGCGGGCTGACCCGTGTGGCCCTGCCCGAGGGGTCCCTCGTCGTGAACTCCAGCCAGGGCGGCGGAAGCAAGGACACGTGGGTGCTCGCGAGCCGGAGTTCCGACGAGGAGCGGGAACTCGCCGGTGAGGAGCTCGTGACCGAGCCGGCGCAGTCCGCCGAGGCCGAGCAGGGACCCGAACTCAGTACGACTCAGCTGCAGCAACAACAGCAACAGCAGCAGCAACAGGGCCAGGGCCAGGGAGGTGATCGCTGATGCTGGCGAGAAACGCGGAATCGCTGTACTGGATCGGCCGGTACGTCGAGCGGGCCGACGACATGGCCCGCATCCTCGACGTCGCCGTGCACCAGTTGCTCGACGACGCCTCGGTGGACCCCGACCGCACGTCCCGGTTGCTGCTGCGGGTGCTCGGCATCGAAGCTCCCGACACCCAGCTCGACGTCCGGTCGGTGACCGAACTGGTGGCGTTCAGCCGCAACCAGGTGGGCTCGATCATCGACTCCCTCGCCAGCGCCCGCGAGAACGCGCGGGGAGCCCGGGAGGTCACGTCCAGCGAGATGTGGGAGTGCCTCAACACCACGTACAACGGCCTCGCCGAACGGGAACGGGCGTCCAAGCGTCTCGGGCCGCACGAGTTCTTCCGGTACGTGGAGGAACGCGCGGCGATGTTCGCGGGTCTGGCCGACTCGACGATGAGCCGCGACGACGGATACCGCTTCCTGCTGCTCGGCCGCTCCATCGAGCGCGTCGACATGCTCGCGCGGATGCTGTTGTCCCGTGCGGGCGACCGCCCGTCCTCGCCGGCGTGGGTGACGGTGCTGCGTTCCGCGGGAGCTCACGACACCTACCTGCGCACGTACCGCGGCGCGCTGGACGCCAACCGGGTGGTCGAGTTCATCCTGCTGGACCGGCTGTTTCCGCGGTCGGTGTTCCACGCCATCCGGCAGGCGGAGTTGTGTCTCGCCGAGCTCGACCACCAGCCCGACAGCCGCGTCGGACCGAGAGCCGAGGCGCAGCGCCTCCTCGGCCGGGCCCGGAGCGAACTCGAGTTCCTGCCGCCCGGCGTGCTCCTCGAGGATCTCCAGGATCGGCTCGCGGGGTTGCAGGAAACCTGCCGCGAGCTCGGAGAAGCCATCGCACTGCAGTATTTTCACGCCGCGCCGTGGGTGGCGTGGACCGATGCACGGGCCGTCGGCGGCGACGCCGTCGTGGAGGGAGAGCTGTGAGCTGGCGTATGAGAGTCGTGCACACCACCGGGTATGCCTACGACGCACCGGTCACGTCCTCGTACAACGAGGCGCGACTCACCCCGCGCGGTGACAGCAGGCAGACGGTGATCCTGAACCGGGTGGAGACGACGCCGGCGACGCGGTCGTACCGCTACACCGACTACTGGGGCACTGCCGTCACCGCATTCGATCTCCATGCGCCGCACAGGGAACTCGAGGTAACCGGGCTGTCCGTGGTCGAGACCGAACCGTTCTGGGAGCCGGAGGAGAAGGTGGACTGGGACGAGCTGGCCAGCCCTCCGCTCACCGACCGGTTCAACGAACAGCTGAGCAACACCACGTTCGTGCCGCGCAGCCGAAAGCTCGACACCATCGCCCGGGACCTCCGCAAGGGCCGCACCCCCGACGAAGCCGTTGTCGCGGCGGCGGACTGGGTGCATCGGGAGATGGATTACGTTCCGGGCACGACGGGCGTCCACACGTCCGCGGTCGACGCCTGGGCCGAACGGCAGGGTGTGTGCCAGGACTACGCGCACCTGACGCTGGTTCTTCTGCGCAGCATGGGAATTCCGAGTCGCTACGTGTCCGGCTATCTGCACCCGAAACCCGATGCGGCGGTGGACGACACGGTGGCGGGGGAGAGTCACGCGTGGGTCGAGGCGTGGACCGGTGCGTGGTGGGGATACGACCCCACCAACGCCGTCGCGGTGAACGAACAGCACGTGTCGGTGGGTATCGGACGGGACTACGCGGACGTTCCGCCGCTCAAGGGCATCTTCTCCGGGGGCCGCGCGACAGATCTCGAAGTCGTCGTGGAGATCACACGCCTGGCGTAAAGTGCCAGCCAGATCTATCTGTGGAAAGCAGGACTAACGATCCATTTCGACGAAGGTGGGTTCAATGTCTCCAACCGCACAGGAATACGTAGAAGTCGAACCGATCTCGGATCTCAAGAAATACGTAGCTGAGGCGGTCGGAACGTTCGTACTGGTCTTCGCGGCGGTGGGTACGGCGGTCTTCGCCGGAGCCAAGGTCGGGAACCTCGGTGTGGCACTGGCATTCGGACTGACGCTCCTCTTCCTCGTCTACGCCATCGGCCCCATTTCGGGCTGCCACGTCAACCCGGCCGTCACGGTCGGACACCTCGCTCTCGGCCGGTTGTCCGTCGTGAAGGCGGGGTTGTACGTCGTCGCCCAGGTCATCGGCGGTCTCGTCGCCGGTGTGGTGGTGTACGCGATCGCGCAGAGCCTGCCCTCGTACAACCGGGCCGACGACGGTCTCGGCGCCAACGGCTGGGGCGCCCACAGCCCGTCCGCCATCAAGGGACCGCTCGGCGGGGTCATCGAGAACGGTTACGGCATCGGTGCGGCGATGATCGTCGAAGTCCTGCTCACCGCGCTGCTCGTGTTCGTGGTCCTCGCCTCCACCGACCAGATCTCCGACGTCCCCCTCGCCGGTGTCTCCATCGGGTTCACGCTCGCCGTGATCCACCTCGTGTCGATCCCGATCGACAACACGTCCGTCAACCCCGCCCGCAGCCTCGCCGTCGCGCCCTACCAGAACGGCGCGCTCGCCCAGGTGTGGCTGTTCATCGTGTTCCCGTTGATCGGTGGCGCGGTGGGAGCGCTCGTCTACCGGTCACTGTTCGGCCGGTACGACCGACTGCAGAGCTGACAACCGGCCGACCCGTCCCGGACCGGCGCGACCTGCGAGCCGCACTTCTCGCGTGCGTCGTTCTCGCGCTCACCGGGGCGGTCCCTGCGACCGCGACCGCCGAGGACGCACCGCGGCCGGGACCGACCTACGTGGCCCTCGGCGACTCCCGGGCAGCCGGGCCGCTCATCGACTTCACCGAGCACCGCGACCTGTGCCTGCGATCACCGGACCTGAACTACCCGGCGAAGCTGGCGCGGCTGATCGGTGCGGCCACCGTCACCGACGTCACCTGCTCCGCCGCGAAACCCGCCCACGTGATCAGCACCCCGCAGTTCGTGGGGACGGGATTCGCTCCACCGCAGATCGAGGCGCTCCGCCCGGACACCGACGTCGTGACGCTCAGCATCGGCGGGGGCGGTTCCCATCACCTGCCCGTGTCGGTGCGCTGCGCCGCTGTCGTTCCCGGCGCGGATGCCGGTTGCCGCGACAACCCACGGGCGGAGCAACTGGCGGTCGAGGGGATCGCGACGATGGCACCCCAGGTCGACGCCGTGGTGGCCGCGATCGTCGCGAAGGCACCGAACGCCGAGGTCTTCCTGATCGGGCACGGCGGTTCCGTCGGACGGCGTGGCTGCTGGCCGAACATGCCCGTGTCCGACGCGGACGCGGTTTGGCTCGAGCGATACTTCGCCCGCTTCAACCAGATCTACGTCGATGCCGCGGCTAGATACGGCGTGCACTACGTCGACATCGCGAAGGCCGCCGTGGATGGTGGGCACGACGCCTGCGCGCCGGCGGGGCAGCGGTGGTTCGAGGGCATCCTGCCGCAGTCACCCGCGGAACCGGCGCATCCCAACGCGCTCGCGATGACTGCGATCGCCGAGATGATCGCCGACGATCTGCGCCGGTGACGGCGTCACTGCCAGCTGAAGTCCGCCCGCAGTCGACGCGCCACGATCTCGAACGTGTCCTGTGCCATCACGGCGCCCTCGCGGCGGATCCCCGCCTCCGGCACGTCCAGCACCCGGTCCAGGCGGATCCAGCTCGGACGACCCTCCGCATCCCACGCCCCCGAGCCGACCGCGATCCAGTCCCGGTCGCCGTCGTGCTTGCTCTGCGAGGACAGCATCAACCCGAGCAGGGTGTCGCCGTCACGTCCGACGACGAGCACGGGCCGGTCCTTGCCCTGGCTCGGATCCTCCTCGTATGCCACCCACGTCCAGACGATTTCGCCCGGATCCGCGCGACCGTCCAGGTCGGGGGAGTACTCCACCTTCCGTGCCCGATGGGCCGTCGGGGCGGAATTCGCGGTGACCGGACGACCCGGGGCCGGCTTCGGCGCGGCGGCCGTCGACCCGGTCAGGACACCGGCCGCGCGGTCCAGCGCGCCGGACTTCTGCAGCGCCTGGATCAGCTGCGGGCCCTTGTCCCGTGCAAGTCGGCCCAACGTCTTCCCGATGCTGCTCCACGTGCTCGCCATGGCCGCCGAGCTTAGTGCGTGTATGCCGCGGCAGCCGCAACGCGGTGGCTTGGATATCCTGACAGGTGACAGTGGCCCGGAACCGGGCCGGTGCCGGTCCAGGTAAGGGGTCCCCCATCAGCAGCTTCGCCGACAAGACGTTCACGGATCCTGCCCGGATCCGGAATTTCTGCATCATCGCGCACATCGATCACGGCAAGTCGACCCTGGCCGACCGCATGCTTCAGCTCACCGGTGTGGTCGAGGAGCGGCAGATGCGCGCCCAGTACCTCGACCGTATGGACATCGAGCGCGAGCGCGGCATCACGATCAAGGCGCAGAACGTCCGGCTGCCGTGGAAGGTGGGCGACGAGGAGTTCGTCATCCACCTCATCGACACCCCCGGGCACGTCGACTTCACGTACGAGGTCTCCCGCGCACTCGAGGCCTGCGAGGGTGCGGTCCTGCTGGTGGATGCCGCGCAGGGCATCGAGGCCCAGACGCTCGCCAACCTGTACCTGGCGATGGAGAAGGACCTCACCATCATCCCGGTGCTCAACAAGATCGACCTGCCCGCCGCCGACCCGGACCGGTACGCCGAGGAGATCGCACACATCACCGGGTGCGAGCCGGGTGACGTGCTGCGCGTGTCCGGCAAGACCGGCATCGGGGTGAAGGAACTGCTCGACGAGGTCGTGCGGCAGATCCCCGCCCCCGTCGGCGACCCCGACGGTCCGGCGCGCGCCATGATCTTCGACTCGGTGTACGACGCCTACCGCGGAGTGGTCACCTACGTGCGCGTCGTGGACGGCCGGATCTCGCCGCGCGAGAAGATCACCATGATGTCGACGGGCACTACCCACGACCTGATCGAGGTCGGCATCATCTCGCCCGAACCGAAGGCCAGTATCGGCCTCGGCGTCGGCGAGGTGGGGTACCTCATCACCGGTGTGAAGGACGTCCGGCAGTCGCGAGTCGGCGACACGGTCACCGCGGCGCGGGGCGGTGCGACCGAACCCCTCGTGGGCTACCGCGACCCCAAGCCGATGGTCTACTCCGGCCTCTACCCGCTCGACGGTTCGGACTACCCGGTGCTGCGCGACGCCCTGGACAAGTTGCGTCTCAACGACGCCGCCCTGGCCTACGAGCCGGAGACGTCGGTGGCGCTCGGATTCGGATTCCGCTGCGGATTCCTCGGACTGCTGCACATGGAGATCACCCGCGACCGCCTCGAGCGCGAATTCGGGCTCGAACTGATCTCGACGTCGCCGAACGTGGTGTACCGGGTGGTGATGGAGGACGGCTCCGAGCACGTCGTCACCAACCCGTCGTACTGGCCGGAGGGCAAGATCCGCGAGGTATACGAGCCGATGGTGAAGTGCACCGTCATCGCGCCGAGCGAGTTCATCGGCGCGATCATGGAGCTCTGCCAGAACCGGCGCGGCGAACTCGGCGGCATGGACTACCTGTCCGAGACCCGGGTCGAGCTTCGCTACGAGATGCCCATGGGCGAGATCATGTTCGACTTCTTCGACGCCCTGAAGTCGCGGACAAAGGGGTACGCCAGCCTCGACTACGAGGAGGCCGGCGAGCAGCAGGCCGATCTGGTGAAAGTGGACATCCTGCTGCAAGGCGAGGCCGTCGACGCGTTCTCCTCGATCGTGCACCGATCCGCGGCCGGCGCGTACGGCGGACGGATGACGTCGAAGCTGCGTGAGCTGATTCCCCGCCAGCAGTTCGAGGTGCCGATCCAGGCGGCGATCGGCTCGAAGATCATCTCGCGTGAGAACATCCGCGCGATCCGCAAGGACGTGCTCGCCAAGTGCTACGGCGGCGACATCAGCCGTAAGCGCAAGCTGCTCGAGAAGCAGAAGGAAGGCAAGAAGCGGATGAAGACCATCGGCCGGGTCGAGGTTCCGCAGGAGGCCTTCGTGGCCGCGTTGTCGTCCGAATCGGTCGGGGACAAGCCGAAGAAGTAGCACCGACCGCTCGGTTGTTCTCCTCCGTCGACGTCTGATCGAAAGTAGGTGCGGCACGTGGCCCTCGAAACCTGGCTCACCCGGACACTGGGAATCGAGGTGCCGATCCTCGGCGCCCCGATGGGCGGACGGGCCGGCGGGGCCCTCGTCGGCGAGGTGTCGAAGGCGGGTGGGCTCGGCCTGCTCGGCGCGGCGCGCTACGCCACCCCGGAGTGGGTGGCGAAGGAGGCGGCGGTCGCGCGGAGCATCGGCGGCGACGCCTTCGGCATCGGGTTGATGACCTGGGCGCTCGACGACGACGCCCTGCTCGACGCCGCGCTGGCGGAGAACCCGCGGAC
>Ga0247825_10003076_pt1 | contig 11004 bp, 12 predicted proteins | sample 13C_Vanillin_Day_FD_194413 | JGI IMG/M metagenome (GOLD analysis project Ga0247825, IMG submission 194413) | Soil microbial communities from agricultural site in Penn Yan, New York, United States - 13C_Vanillin_Day48 | ecosystem: Environmental > Terrestrial > Soil > Agricultural land | place... | reverse complement strand
GCTGTGGTGACAGTGGCATGCATACCGCTCGGGTCACCGGCATGGAAGCCGCAGGCGACGTTCGCGGTGTCGATCAGAGATACCAGGGCGTCGTCGTTGCCGAAGGAGTGAATTCCGAACGATTCACCCATGTCGGAGTTGAGGTTGACCATGCGTGCTCTCACTTTCGTAATTAAGTATGGTGGTGACCGAGTCTCGGCGGGCCGCCTATTTCGGGTCGTTTTCGTATTCGTAGTAGTCGCAGAACAACTTCCCGTTGCGCCCCCAGTCGTCCCGGGTGACGTCGGTGAAGATGAACTGGATGGTCTCGGGTTTGCAGTCGGCGATGCGCGCGATTTCCGGAGTCAGCGTCGCGACCATCTCACGTTTCTGCTCGAGGGTGCGGCCCGGGAACCAGTCGATGCGGACGAAAGGCATGTGTTGCCCCTTTCTGTGGGCCGGGGTCAGGAGTGGGCGACCTTGGGGGTGTCGCCGGTCGGATCGACGTAGATGTCCTCACCGTCGATCTTGACCGGGAATTTCGCCAATTCGGCGTGGCCGGGATTGATCCCCGTGCAGGTGGGCAGGTCGAACTGCCACAGATGCGCCTTACAGGTGAGGGTTTTGCCCACGAGTTCGCCCTCGACGAGTTCGATCTGCTGGTGCGGGCAGATCGCCTGGGTGGCGATGACCTCGCCGCCGTCGAGGTGGGCGATGAGAATTTCCTGATCGCCGACCGTGAAGGACTCCATGTCCCCTTCCCACAGGTCGTCGAGGGTGGTGACGAGTTCGAAAGCCATGGTTGTTTCCTCAGAAGAATCGATCGAAGTGGACACGGTCGACGGGAATGTGCCGCTCGAGTACGAGGTGACGGACGACGGCGTCCGTCATGATGGGCGGGCCGGCGACATAGATGTCTCGCTCGGCGAGATCGGGGATCTCGGCAACCGCGAGGACCTCGTGAATGAAGCCCCGCGAGCCCACCCAGTCTCTCGACGGTTCCTCGGAGATCGCCTCGGCGAGCGAAGCATGGGCCAACCGCGGGCTGACCTCGTCGACGAATTCACGCGCGCACATGTCCTCCTCTCGGCGTCCGCCGTAGAAGAAGTCCAGGCGCCGGCTCGCAGCATCACCGCGGCCGGCGAGACCGCGCGCGACCGACACCATCGGCGCGAGCCCGGACCCACCGGCGATGCACACCACGTCCCGCTCGTTGGCCTGCAGATGCGCATGCCCGTAGGGTCCGTCGAGGTTGACGACGTCGCCGACAGCGAGCTCGTCGACGAAGCGCGGCGACACCGCACCGCCGGGCACTCGTTTGATCTGGAACTGCCACACACCCTCGCCATTAGGCAGATTGGACATCGAGTAGGCGCGCTCGACGGGACGCGCACCCTCCGGGTCGGGGACCGCGATCATCGCGAACTGACCGGGCAGGAAGTCCGCGACATCCTCGGTCCGGACGGTGATCTCTCGCAGGTCGTGCGTGAGTTCACGAATGGCGGTCACTGTCGCCGGTGCAACCTGCGGACGGGTGCGCCCCTCCGGCCACTCGGCATCGAGGGTCAGCGTCACCGCGCAGTCCGACAGCGGCACCGACTGGCAGGCGAGCAGCTTTCCCTTGCGCTTGTCGCGGGCGGTCAATCCGGTGGCGTCGGGATTGATCTGATCGACCCCGCCGTCGGACAGGATGTACTTGCACGCGCCGCAGCCGCCGCTGTTGCACTCGTAGGTGGCCGGGAGCCCGGCCCGGAGGGCGGCACGCAGCAGCGTGTCGCCCTCCGGGCAGCGGAAGGTGCGGCCGTCACCGAGGGTGACGGTGCGTTCCACCATGGTGGTGACCTGCGGGCTTGCCATCTCAGCCTCCGAGCGGCAACTGGTACCGGAAGGTGCGGGTGGCGGCGATGGCAGCCGAGGCCGCGTCCGGGTTGTCGGGCAACTCGTCGCAGAAGGCCTCGATCGCAGCATCGGCCAGCGGCACCCAGCGGTCGAGCCACCGCTGGATCACGGCCACGTTCTGTGGGTTCTGCGCCATGTGCTTGACCAACTCGATCGACCAGCGGCGGGAGCGCTCGCTGTCGCGCAGTGCGGCCTCGGCGACCAGCGCGAACAGGGTGTCACCATGACGGCGGGCGCTGATGGCCTGCTGCCGATAGAACGCCTCGTCGATCGCGGGCTTCGCCACCAGGTTCAGCGCCACGAACGCCTCCGCCCAGTCCCGGGTGCCCAGGACACACTCGAGCAGCTCCCGGAACCGCTGCCACGCCGGTAGTTCCTCCCAGTGCGAGCGCTCCGAACTGCCCAGGCCGAACGATGGGTGCGACTGCGCGAGTTCGGCTGTGCGGTAGGCGACATGCGAGAGCCACCGCAATTGGTCGGCGCTCTGGAACGCCGCGCAGTTGCTGATCGTGCTGGCTGGGGCCATGTGCACCAGATAGGCGCTGGCCATCTGCGCTGTGTGCAGAAGATAACGGCCGGGGGCGTAGAGCGTGGCGAGGCTGGCCACCCACTCGGAATCGAGGCCCTTGTCGTGTTCTTCCTCGTTGTGCTGGTCCAGCAGACCCTCGACGTAGTTCTCCTGACCGTCCTGCAAGATGTTGTAGGAGCGGTAGACGAGTTCGTCCGGATCGCGGAAGCCGTCCCAGTCCTCGTGCTGGATCGGGCTGCCGTTGCGGTACTTGCGGTACCAGTCCGCCATCGGACCTTCATGCGCGACGTCCCAGGGCTGGTCCTGGTCGCGGGTGTGCCAGTGCAGCTTGGTGGAAACGATTTCGTACTCGCTGGGGCGGCGCCGACGGGCGGCGAGGTGGCTCCACGTCTTCAGTGGGCGCAGTGACGCGGTCATGCGGATTCCTCCTGGGTGTTGCCGGGGGTGGCGTGGCTGGCGAGGTAGAACCGGACCGACTCGGTCCCGGTTTCGATGCGCCCGACGAACGAGGGCATGCTCACCTCGAGCTCACGCATCTGGAACGGACGGCCGAGGTGCTCTTCGATGGTCGCCCGGTGCAGCACACACTCGCCGCCGTCGACCTCGATGCGCACGTACGACCCCCGGTTGCGGACGTCGACGCGTTTGCCTTCGTTGTCGATGCGGGCGGACTCGGCGACGGCCTCGGCGATCTCGCCGGACTGGACGACCGGTCCGACGGGATCGGCGATCGGTGCAAGGGCGGTGAAGTCGGTGCTCATCTATGCCTCACTGAAGTAGAACTCGACGGTGTCGGTCGGTTCGAGCCCGGTGTCGGCGAGCCGCATGTCCCGGGGGAACGGCTGGTTGCTGCCTTGGGCCCGGGCGCGAATGACCTTGCCCGGCTGGTCCGGGACGTGGATGCCGACCGAGTGTTCGGCGGCGGCCGCGGCGACCTCGTCGATGGTGTTCTCGGTGTCGACCGGGACAAGTTTGAGGACGAAGTCGCCGTCAAACTTCGAAGAAATGGGGAACAGGGCCATGAGCTTGTCCTTAGCTTTTCGGGTTCACGTTCAGCTGGCGGGGACGAGGCGCTTTTTGTAGGCGTCGACCCACAGGTAGTTGTGGGCGTCGACACCGCCCTCACTGATCGTGCCGAGGCCCATGTACTCGAGGGTTCCTTCGAGGTTGGCGGGCTGGATGTCACCCCCGAGGAAGCGGTCGATCAGGTTCTTGTGGTGCTTGTAGCGCTCCGGGTCCTGCTCGAAGATCCACTTGTCCACCTCGGAGGCGAAGTGGTACTTGCGGCCCTCGTGGACGAGGGTGTTGTCGTGCAGGCTGCGCCCGGGAGTGCCGACGATCGGAAGCTGGGAGACGTTGCAGACCATCGGCAGCGTGCCGGGGATCGTCTTCTCGTCACGACCGGTGGCGAAGTTGTCGATCATGACGTCCCAGACCTTGCCGAAGGTGTCGTTCCAGCCGGGGTACTTCTCCTCGAGCCAGTCGCGCTCTTCCGGACTGACGCCGGCGGCCGGGTTCCACCACAGGGTCGGGCGCCACGAGTAGGTGCCCAGGTGCTGACCGTGGTGGTGCTCGTCCAGGTCACGCATGAAGATGTCCCAGTACCAGGGCTTCTTCAAGCCCAGATCCTCGATGGACTTGATGAACTGGGTGACAATCCACTCCTGCATGAACTCCTTGAACGAGCTCTCCCGCACGTCCAGGGGGACGTAGTAGTCCATCGGGATTCCCGACAGGATCGTGAAGAGCCGGTACGAGCGCCAGAAGGACACGTCGATGTGGTTCTGCGCCTTCGCGACCTGACCGTTCTCGATGAGCATCTGCAACAGCGGAGTGCCCAGCTGGGCGTGCCGCGCCTCGTCGGACTGGATGCTCTGGATGAGCTTGGAGAAGGTGAAGTCACCAGCATTGGCCGCGTCACCCGACAGACCGATGAACTGCAGGTTGGTGAAACCGGTCTCGAACGCGAAGTTCGCGTAGATCGAGGTTTCGACCGCGTCCCGGGTCATCATGATGTCGTCGAAGTAGTGGCGAGCGCCGAGCGCGACCCAGTTGTTCGTCCACATGGTCTGGTGCGACCAATCGAACTGCCGATCTTTGTTGATGTACTCGTGCGGGAAGAACAGCTGGATCTGGCCGTGCCGCATCTCGTCGAGCATCCCGAACGTCGCCATGTTCCGCATGCCGGGCGCCTTGGACCAGCGAACGAAGCGTGATTCCTGCAGTGCCGCTCCATATTCCACCAGCGCGACGGCGGCGTAGTGCTCCTTGAGGATGGAGATCCAGCCGGCGTCGGCCTTGTTGTAGAGGTCGTTGCGTTCGAGCGCGGCCTTGACCGAATATGCTCCGGCGTCCTTCTGCCGCTGAACGTCGACATACTCGCGGTAGGTCACCTTGTAGGGCTCATCGTACGTTGCCCAGACTTCGTCGGGGATGCCCTCGCCGCCGCTCATCTCCGGCGGGAAGAGTTCGTCGGCAGTGATGTAGGTCGGTGTCCACTCGGTGGTCCGTGCCAGGTCGTACCAGGCGCTGCGGTCCAGTAATGCCATGTCGTTCTCCTTGTGAGTCGAGTACTTCTCGAGTAGGGAGGTCAGCTGCCGTGCTTGCTACCGAGTGGGCCTTCACCACCCGGATAGCAGAACGTGATGCTCGGTGAGTAGAAACCGAAGGTCACCGTGAGCGGGTCCGCGGGACGCAAGGCGTACACGTCGTGATTGGGATCGAGGAACTCGAGGGACTCGACCTCGAACCCACCCGCCATGTCGGCGACGAACGGGTACCGGCCACTGGTGAAACCGTCGTCCTCCCCGCGGGTGATATAGCGCAGCTGACCAGTCGATCGGGTGGTCGGGGAATCACTGATACGGGCCGTGGTCCGGATCGTGGGCTCATCGCCGAGGAAGGTCGTGGCAATGACCCGATCGGTGGTGACGTCCAGTTCGGTGCGGCCCGGGCTGGTCGGAACACCACGCTCGGCGGCGTAGCGATTCATCGACTCCGAACTGTTGAAATAGTGCGTCCACCACCGGGCGGGAACACCCGCTTCGGTGTCGAGCCCATCTAGATCGGCACCGAGATAGGTCAGCGAATATGCACCGAACGAGTCCGCCGCGGCGGCACCGTTCGAGGTCTGCATCGGATCGGTGACGATGTACTGATTCAGGTAGCACGCACCGTCGGCAGCGGGGGTCAACCCTTCGGGTACCAGTTTCGCCACCGCCTGCGGATCAGCGGGCAACCACACTAAGTACAGCATCTGACTATTGGCGATCAGTTGCGGTGCGTGAAGGGCACTACCGGCGCCGGGGGGCGAAGAACCCGCTGAAGGTGGCATGGCGTCTCCTGTGCTTCGAATGGATTTCGTGTGTGAAGCCACACTGTGGCATCGGACACCTTCGGCGGACTGCGCAGTCTGGACAAGTTCGGAGAGCTCGTTGGACATCGTGGCGAATCCACCCACTCGGCGCGCGGGACGGCGGCTCATTACCGGCGACACGTGGAGGCCGTCATCACGGTGCCGTGGAACTACCCAGTCCGAGACCAGCCGAATGACCTGCTCCCCGGGCCGGTGCAGCCCACAGCCGCGACCACCAATCGTTCTTGGGTCGGGTCCAGGGCATACATCTGCTCGCGGTCCAGTGCATCGTCCAACTCGATCGTCAGTCTCCGATTCTCGGCAACGAGGCGCTCGCATTCGGTGGACAACGCCTGCACCAGAGCGGCGAGATGCCCTGTCCGGCCCCCGGTTTGAGTCGTATCGCTGGAGTATGCTTGTGAACTCATGGCTATCCTCCTCGCACCCCGCATCTTGATGAGCGAGGTAGCTGAGAACGTCGGTGACGTTGGTACCGCTATCGTCTGACGGGTTCCGTTCCAGACCAATGCGCACTCTGGCCCAATCCCCGCTGGCTACCGGTCCGCCGTGGCCATACAGCCGGGGAATAGGCCATTTCTGTTACGAAACGGGTTCGCTTACGAAAACGGGCAATTCCTTGTCGGGTCCGTCGATGTATCAATCCTTGCCATACCAGGCTGGTTGAGGGACAGGAATCACGCCGAGTTCCTTGAACCGGGCGATGTCGTCTTCCTTGACCCAGTCGAGGTGCATGAGTGGAGCCGCGAATCCCGGATGCCGTTCTGCTCGGCAGCTGTGAGTCAGGTCTCGGGGCGTGGTTGGTATGCGAGGTCGTCGCGTGACTCCTCGTGGGCTATGCGGTTAGCTCGGCTCTAAGCAGCACTGCCAAGCCGCTTACCCATGCCACGCTAGCGGGGCAGTCCAGATACTCCGTACCCATAGCCGGTCCAGTGGTCCAGAATCCGTTGCTGCATCTCGGAGGGGAAGGAATTGCGGAAGCTTGCGGTGACACCGCGAGTGTGGCCTGCCAGTTGTTCGGGTTGCAGGCAGCTCATCACCGACTTGCCGCCGCGCCCTGTCCGTGCCTCGTCCTCTGTGAGGTACGGGACCAGGGGGATGCCCGGCGCGTCCGGGTATAGGTATTCACCGGTGCCGGGGTGGTAGCGGGTTGCCATGGCCCACACAACCTGCTTGATGTCGGTGATGTCGATATCGTTCGCGACCAGCAGGACCTTGGGCACCAGCCAGCCGGTGTGCGCGGTGAAAAGGACACCCGCCACGGCGTCGGCGAGTTCACGCTCGGTCATCGGAGCCTTCGCTAGCCGCTGAAGGTCGAGCGATACGACGATCCAGCAGGTCGCGGCCTCGTAGGTGCACCACGCCATGTCGACCGGCAGACCGCTCGAGCGCAGCAGGTCCAGGCTGACCGCCGAAATCATGGTGCCCCAGATGGTGTGGTTTTCCTCCGCGGGCAGGCCGGCGACGCAGAACGGCAGGATCGGGTCGGTGCGGAACGTGACGGCTTCGACGTGGAAGACGGGCTGGGGTTTACTCTCCGCGAACGAGTACCCGTGGTACTCGCCCATAGGCCCTTCAGGGGCGGTCTCGTCGGGGCTGATGTACCCCTCCAGTACGATCTCGGAGTTGGCAGGGACGTACAAATCGTTTGTCTCGGTGCGGATCACCTCTACGGGGTTGCCGGTCAGGGCGCCGACGTAGCCGTCCTCGCTGACCTCCGCAGGGAGGGGCATGCCCGCCGCGGCCAGCGCCGCGGGAGGGGCACCGAGCACCATTGCCCACGGAGTACGCTGCCCCTTCTCACGCCACATCTGGTGAATCATGCCCAGGTGCTGTTGCGGCATCGCGGGTCCGACCAGGGTAGTGGGGCCGTGGAGCATCGAGCGGCTCACGGACCAGCTCGTCCATCGTCCATCCGGGGAGCGCACGATGTGGATTCCGTAGGTGCCGAAGTAACGGCCGCCGTCTTCTTGGTGCAGCAGCGGGACGGGGAACCGTTCCAGGTCCACATCGTCGCCGAGGAGCACGTTCTCCTTGCATGGACCGGAGTCCACCACCCTGGGGGCAACAGGGTCGGCGTGCATTGCGGAGATCAGTCGTTCCAGAAGCTCACGAGGCGTGGTGCCGCGGGGTAGACCGAAGTGGGCCGCGAGCCGCCCGTACATGCCCTCCTTGAGGCTGCTCAGGCCGGCGGGTGCACCCAGGAGCCGGAAGCCCTCCTCGACTCCGCTCAGGTTACTGAACAGCGGTGCGGGACTCGTTGTCTCGTAGACGCGGCGGGTGATGGCCGCGGCTTCGAGCGTGGGGCTGACTGGCGTGCGGATATCCACCGCATCACCCGCGCTCAGCAGGTCGGTGACGAAGTCACGGAAATTGAGTGCGCTACCACGTTGGGTCATGACGGACCTTTCTTCGGGGGTGTATGTGCCGGGCCATACGGTCGGCGTCGGAGATGATCAGGAAGCGGATGTGTGCGCACGCCGGGGTGCGGAGAGTCTGGTGGCACCCAGACCTGCGCCGGCAGTGAGGCCGTCCGCGTCGCCTCGCGGTGTGGCACCGCGCCCGGCCTCCCTCATGCCGTTCCACCGCGAGGCGGACGGCAGGTCCAAGCCGAATTGGTCCAGGACCCGCGCAACGATGTGCTCGACAATGTCGTCGATCGTCGATGGCTGGTTATAGAACGCGGGTACCGGCGGCATGATGATCGCGCCCATCCTGGTGAGCTCGAGCATGTTCTCCAGATGCACGGCCGACAACGGCGTCTCGCGGGCAACCAGCACCAGTCGCCGCCGCTCCTTCAGCATCACATCGGCGGCGCGGCCGATGAGGCTCTCGCCGTAGCCCGTGCGCATCGCCGCAAGTGACTTCATGCTGCACGGCACCACGACCATGCCGTCGACCCGGTACGACCCGCTGGAGATCGGCGCGCCCTGATCATCCGGGCTGTAACAGACCGAAGCCAACTCCTGCACGTCTCGCACCGAGAAACTCGTTTCCTGCGCGAGTGTCGCCCGTGCCCACCGGCTGATGACGAAGTGGGTCTCTACCTCCAGTTCCTGCATCGCCTTCAGCAGGCGCACCCCGATGGGCGCGCCGGTGGCCCCTGTCATCGCGACGACCAGTCTCACCCTGCCGCTCCCTTCACATCCCATGTATGACGCACACGTCCTATTTTCTATTGACGGTATAGTACGTACACGTCCTAATCAAGGGAGCGGGGTGCAACACCTATGTCACATCAGGACCTGCAATCGGGTGCGGTGGCGGCGGCGATCAACGGTGTGGGCCCGTTGGCGCGCCGGCTGAATCAGATTCACGCCCGCCTATGGCACGAGCAGGTGGACGCAGACCTGACCGGTCCGCAGTTCACGGTCCTGAGTCTTTTACACACACAGGGGGAAATGGACCAAGGAACTTTGTGCGCTCTCGCCTACCTCGACAAGTCGACCGCCGCGCCTCTTCTCGACCGCCTGCACCGGCGGGAGCTGGTCGAGATCACCAGGGATTCCGCCGACCGGCGCCGCAAGGTCGTGCACATTACCGACACCGGCTCCACACTCGCCGTCCGGCTCGCCCCCGCGGTTGTCGCGGTGAGTGAGCAAATTCTGACCCAATTCTCCCCGGAGGAGCGGGATCAGCTCCTACGCCTGCTGCACCGCGCGACAGAGGGGCAGCAGCAAACGGTGCCTGAGGATCGGGTTGCTTCTGTTTCCACGGCGAGTGATTGAGATGTATCCGCAAACCTGGAAAGTGGGCGCGACCCTGTCCACCACGGTTCCCACGGCGCGGGAATCTGCGTTCCGGCAAGGGCTGACCTGCGGTGCGATATCACCGATCCGTCGAACCCGCATTCGCCCAACGCCGACAGTCCTGGCGCATGTGGAGGCCAATGCTCATGAGAGCTGGCGCTATCCCCGGCGCCAACCGCGATTTCATTCCCACTCGAACCGCCATGGGGCCTGGATATTCCGACGGTTCTCATGCATCGAATGCGGGCGCCATCGAATGCGGGCGCCTGACGATTGGCCGCCTTAGGCCCCTTGTAGCCGGATCCGGCGACGTCGATGCGAATACACGCGGCGGTCGGGATGTGGGCGCCCATCTACACGAGTTGGTGGACATCACGAGCATGTCCGCCGCGAGGTTGCGACATTCGTCGACCCATCCGGCGCCGGCTTCGGAGGTTCCCTCGAAGCTGGCGGCGCCGCGGGACTCGAGGTGCGGTCTCCGCCAGTTCCGGACAGGCCCGGGGGGGCGGGGTGGCTGGCCTGCCGTCGACGATCGGCGACCTGCGCGTTTGTGCAGAGGATCCGATGCATCGTCGAGACCGAGCAGGTCGATGCCCTCGTCGAGGAATTGGGTATAGACCTCGAGTGGGATAGGTCGACGAACCGGTCACTGTCGAGGACAGTCCGGCATCCGGTGTCGTTGAGCGTGTTCTCCGGAGCATGACGGCGGAGACGGTCGGGCCCGGGCCGCAGGGCCGGTCTGGTGAGGACACGGAATTCGCTGACCGGTGTCGGGACGTCGGTCGCTGATTGCCAGGCGCTGCTCGGAGAATCGGTCGACGTGTTCAGGCTGGTGACAAGGGTGCGCAGTGCTGCGGGTGGGGCAGATTCGCACGCCGTGGTTGAGGAGAGAGGCCAGTCATCCCGCGTACCGGACCTGACCGCCGACGACCGTCATTCGTACGCTGGGTTCCCGGATCCCTTCCGGGTCGACAGTCAGCAGATCGTCCGACAATGCCACGAAGTCGGCGAGCATGCCTCGCGACAGGCGACCCTTTCGGTGCTCCTGCCGATCCGCATGGGCCGACCCGACAGTGAAAGCGCGCAGGGCCTCCAGCGGGGTCACCTTCTCGGCAGCGTTGAGCACTCGGCCGCTGGCCGTCCTGCGGTTCTGACAACCCTCTCCTACCGGGCACCTGGAGGTACCCGAGGCGGGGATGGGGCGGTTATCGGTCAGTGGTCGACAGCGGCGGCGGCCGAGCGAAGTTCTCCGTCGGGTTCTGGGTGCGGCGAAGTCCTCTATTACAGTCCCCGGCACCGGGGTTCGCTCATCCTGCCGGACCCGCACGCGGATACCGGGGACGATCTCCGGGCCGGGCCGGGCTCTGCGGATCGGCTCGCTGTGGCGGTGGACGACGGTGATGTTCGTGCCGAACTGGTCGAGTGGTGTGCGATCGTGGCCGAACGTCGAGGGGGCCGTGACCGCCCTCCGCAAC
>Ga0247825_10003075_pt1 | contig 11005 bp, 5 predicted proteins | sample 13C_Vanillin_Day_FD_194413 | JGI IMG/M metagenome (GOLD analysis project Ga0247825, IMG submission 194413) | Soil microbial communities from agricultural site in Penn Yan, New York, United States - 13C_Vanillin_Day48 | ecosystem: Environmental > Terrestrial > Soil > Agricultural land | place... | reverse complement strand
CCTGTTCAACGGCTCGCCGGGAAACCCGGGCAACGGCTTCTTCCAGGCCCCCGGGACCATCGGTGAAGGCACCGGCATCTTCGGCGCGGGTCCGAAGGCGGTCGCAGCGAACAACTGGGCGTTCCGGCCCGGCGGAGGGCTCGAGGTTGGCGCGCCCGGCTGGGAGCTGATGCTCCACGAGTTCGGCCACGCGCTCGGGCTCGTTCACGAGCATCAGAACCCGATGGGCGGCATCCCGTGGAACAAGCCTGCCATCTACAAGGAGCTGTCGGGCCCTCCGGACAACTGGGACAAGGAGACGATCGACTTCAACATGTTCCAGGCGTTCGATCGCGGAGAGACGAACTACACGCGGGTCGATCTCAACTCGATCATGATGTACGGGTTCCCAAAGCGTTGGACACTCAACGGGGCCTCCCTGCATTTCAACTCGGAGCTCTCCAGGGTGGACAAGAAGTTCATCCAGATCATGTATCCATGAGCTGAGCCACGAGGGCGGCGGGTATGACCGAGGCCGATAGAGCGATCATCGTCGGAATCAACCGTTACCCGGGCTTGAGCGACCTCGATGGCCCGGAGCACGACGCGGAGGCGTTCGAGCGCTGGGTCACCTCGCCCACTGGAGGCAACGTCCCCCAGGAGAACGTCCGGCTCATCCGCTCCTCGGGCTATCCCGAGAGGGGCGACGCGCTCAAGGCCGAGCCGACGGTGGAGGCCATCCAGGGCGCCGTCGACGAGCTGCTCCAGGCCGCCGAGACGAGCCAGGAGAACGGCACCGGCTACCGCGCTGGCAGGCGGCTCTACCTGTACTTCGCCGGGCATGGCTTCGAGCCGCAACCCGAGCAGGTCGCGCTGCTCACCGCGAACGCAACGCGGCGGCGCGGCTACCATGTGGCTGGCAGGATCTACGCGGACTACTTCCGCCGTGCGGGGATCTTCGATGAGGTCCTGCTCTTCATGGACTGCTGCCGCGAGCCGCTCTCGCAGATCCCGCTCTACATCCCGCCGTACATGATGATGAAGTCCAACGAGGCGCCCGAGAAGGCGAGGTGGATGAACGCATACGCGACGAAGTGGTCGCGCAAGTCACGCGAGCGGATGGTCGAGGGCAAGGCGCGCGGCATCTTCACGGTGGCGCTCCTCAAGGGGCTGTCGGGACAGGCGCGCGACCCTGTCTCGGGGGACATCACAGACGCGTCGCTCGCGGACTACCTCTATGAGCACATGAAGGATCCGCTCACGCCCGAGGAGCTCAACGACCCCGAGATCCCGAAGCAGCCGGACATTGACTACGACAAGGATCCGGCGAACCGGATCACGATTGTGAAGGCCCCACCTGCGGCCAGCTTCCCGGTCGTCTTCCAGGTGCCCCCCAGTGCCATGGGGAAGAGCCTTACAGTCCTCGACAGCCGCTTCCAGACCGTCTTCGAGACGGCCCTCTCCGGCGACAGGGCCGTGACGCAGCTCCCGCAGGGGTACTACCTGGCGGAGATCATGGCGGATCGTGTGCGCGTCCCCTTCCAGGTCCCCAGCAACGAACGAGAGGGGAGCACCCATGTCACGCTCTAGCCCGACGGAGGGTAGCAGGCAGGGAGAGCTGGTGAGGCTGGACGTCATCGCCAGGGATCGCGTCGCGGAGATCGTCGTCATCGATCAATCGCTCAAGCCCTTCGCGTACGGCGTCGGGCAGATCTCTGTCGAGCTGCCGCCCGGTATCTACAAGGCCCGGGTGATCACGGGTGCACAGGTGCGCGAGCAGTTCGCGGTCCTCAAGGCTGGTGAGGGCCCGGTCAAGGTCGAGTTCGACCCGATCGCCTTCGCCTCTCCCGCACCGCTCGGCGCGACAGCGAAGGCGCAGGATGACCACATGGAGGCCGCCCGCGCGCAGAGCCTCAAGGTGCACGTGGACCTTGGTGGGAGCAGCGAGATCTTCCTCTTCCTCCGCGACCTCACGAAGCCGGGCAAGGCGCCCGCCGCCTCTGCGGAGCTCGCCGCCGGGGTGAAGCTCGTGGACGCGGGCGGGCAGCTCCTCGTCGACTTCCAGGCGCAGGGTGCACGTGATGCAGGGGAGAATCCCTGGTATGCGTGCAATGTCGCGCTGAAGCCGGGGATCTACCGGCTCGTCACCGGTGCAGGGGCAGAGGGCCTCGCGCAGACCGTGGTGGCCTCCGAGGGTTGGCAGACGCAGCTCTTCCTCATGCGAGAGCCTGTGGGGCAGGGCGGGGATCGGCACATGCTGAACATGGCGAGCGCGTCGATGTTCCTCGCCAAGCGGGGCCAGGGCTTCCAACCCCGGGAGGAAGGTTTCCGGCTCATCGAGTTGGCGCGCATCGGTCTCGCGAACCGGCGCAAGATCCTCTCCCGCGCCGACATGGACCGGCTGCTGGACGGCAAGTTCGAGAATCCGCTCTATGGCCTCTTTGGCGCTCACCTCTTGCTGCTCGCGCGCCCACCGGATCGGGAGCTGATCGCCAAGGTCGTGGGCAACCTCCGGGGCATGTTGGGCACGCAGCACCCAGACGTGGAGGCGATCGCGTTGGCCAGCGGCGCGCCGGACGCGCGGGAGAGCTTCGACCACCCGCCGATGCTGGCGCGCAGCTACTGGCTGGTCATCGAGCGGTCCGCGAAGAAGCCGTGGCTCGTGCCACCCGGCTCGGTCATGGTGGGGATCGCGGCGCGGCTCTGGAGCGGCCCGGGGTCGTGGCTCGTGTATGGCGAGCCGGGCATCATGGATGCTCCGATGAGCTTCGCGCTCGAGAGTAACTCGCTCACGTCAAACGAGGACCTGATCAAGCAACTCCGTCACCAGGACCTTCAGCGGCTCACTCAGTCCCGCATCGAGCTCACGGCGGTGGAAGAGGCTGTCTTGAGGTACCTCACGCCGTCGAGCGCAACCCGGCTCTCGCTTCGGGTGCTGAGCTTCCCTTTAACGGACGACACGGACTCGGACGAGGAGCGCCTTGTGCGCGCGCTGGGCGTTCCTCCCGCGGCGCTCCATGACGCCATCCGGGGGATCCTCGCCAAAGCACGGCTCTTGGGGTCATCCTGAAGTTCTATTCCGCATCCGCGGCGCGAGGCCTGCCCACGACGCCCTCGAGTCTGGGCCCTGGACGGACAGCCGGCTGGCTCCTGCCCTCGTGCAGCACCCAGAAGTCCTCCGACTCCGGGATGGCGAGGAACAGATACTGCCCACCTTCCGAATACAGCAGGTGCTCGCGGACGAGCGCCTCGGCGAGCCGCCGAACGCCCTCCTTGCCCCCCATGCGGAGGTAGGCCTCGGGGTGGCGCGCCAGGAGCCGCTTGCACCCACGCTCGAGCGACAGGGGCTCCTCGAAGGTCCTCAGGACGAGCCCGCTGAGGGGATCGAGGATCCTCATGCCTGCTCCAGGCAGGGGCCGGCGGTCGATGATCTGGAGGCGCTCCCCAGGCAGCCTCGTCACCGTGAAGGTGGCCCTGGAGCCAGCCCACTCGGCCACGGCGGCCCGCAACCGCTCGCCAAGCCGCCCGCGCTCGGCGACACCGGGCGCATCGAAGTCCAGGTCGAAGCAGAGATCCTGGATCTCCGCATCCGGCAGATCCCACACGAAGCGATAACCGGGCAGAGGCCCCTTGATGCGGATCTGATACTTGTCCGGCTGATCGAAGTAGGGGCTGAACCGCTCCAGGCTGAACTCGACGACATCCGGCGAGGCCAGGTGGAAGAACAGGGGCAGCCGCGACAGCAGAGCCTCGTACCACTCGGCTCTCTCTCCCGGCAGCCCGTAGAGCATGTTCCAGTAGGCGTTGATCCCCAGCTCGCGCGTCCGGCGCAGGAAGCAGAGGTTGATGATGGGCGTGGTGCCCTTCTTCACCATCTCCAGCACTTCCGGCACCAGGCTCTCCAGCCCGGGCTGGAGGTGGATGAAGCCGCCCCGCGCCAGGCCGCCCATCTGAGCGCGGGTCATCACAGCGCGGACCTCGAAGAATAGCTTGGTGCCGGGCAGCTCACGCTCGATCTGCCGGGGCAGGGACACCAGGTGCCTGGGATCGATGATGTTGTCCGTCGCGACGAAGATGGCGGCTTGGTGCTGCTCGCGCTGGGTTCTCAGCTCCTGGACCACCGCCTCGACTGGGCGCGCGCGCTGCTTGGTGACCTCGCCGTTGAGCCCGCAGAACAGGCAGTGGCTCTGGACGGCCCACCAGCACCCGCGCGAGGCTTCGAACGGCAGGCGCACCTCGATGCCCGCCGCGAAGCTTGTCCGCTGCAGTTGCTCGAAGTAGTCCTGATAGGCCGGTGCCGGGTAGTCGTCGAGCGACGCCACGGGCTGGGGAGGGCGGCGGGTGCAGGTGCCGCTCGCATCCCGCCAGAGCAGACCAGGGATCTCCGTGGGCTCCTCGCCTCGCAGCAGCGCCTGCACGAGCGGGGCGATGGTGAGATCCGCCTCGCCGTCCACGACGCCATCCACGAAGGTGAAGTTCCTGTGCAGCGCGCGGCCCATCGGCCCCGAGCACCCCGCTCCGCCGAAGAGGACCTTGAGGTGGGGATGGCGCTGCTTCAGCACGCGTGCGAGCGCCAGCGAGGAGACCGGCTGGAGCATCGTGGTGGAGAATCCGACGACGCGCACGTTCGCCCAGTCGACCGCCTCGCATACCCACTCGATGAAGCCCGGCACCACGCCCTTGAGCCGCCGGATCTCCGCGAGCTGCTCGGCGCTGCACCCCTGCTCCGCGGCGAACGCATAGAACCGGCTCGCGAACGTCTCGCCAGTGCGCTCATCACCGCCGCGCCCAGGGAAGAGCACCTCGGAGAAGAGCCAGTCCGCGATGAAGTTGTGAAAGGAGCTGTACTCCTCGTAGGTGGACAGGCCGATCCGCTCGGCGAACTCCAGGTTCGCGTACAGCCCGCGCGCCGGGATGCCCGCGCGCTCGAGCCTCGCGCAAAGGATGCCGAGCTGCAACGAAGGCTGCCGGACGGAGGCCCAGGGCATGGCCACCATCACCACCGGCGAGGCCCACCGCTCCGCGCGAGTCTGGCTCATCCCACCACCTCCACCGGCTCTCGGGCCTGGCTTGGAGCACCCTGAAGGTTCGTGGTGGCCTGCCCGGCAGCCGGACGGAGCCAGAAGCCCTTCTCCTTGGGAACCGCGAGCGCGACGAAGCTCTCCTCCTCACGCCACACCAGGCCCTTGCGGTAGAAGCCGGAGACGCGGGCCCGGATGCCCCGCGCCCCTCCGAGGCCCAGGTAGGTTCTCGGCGAGTCATCGAGGATCCGCTGGGCGAGCACCCGCAGGTCCGTGGTTCGCTCCAGGTTCCGGTAGAGCAGCGTATCCAGAGGGTCCAGCTCGTGCGTGGACAGCTGAGGATAGCGGCCATCCTCGATCCAGGCGCGGTCGCCCCTCAGCTCCACCGTCAGCGAGGCCGCTGGATGGAAGGACTCCCACCGCTGCACTGCCTCGGCCAGCAACTGCGCCACCGGCCCGGGATCGTACCCATCCAGATACTCGAACTCGAAGTTCATCGCGATGTCGTCGAGGAGCTCTCGGGCCACAGGGTACGCGAACTGGAGCCCCTCCTGGGGGCCGGTGACCCTGATTCCATACCGGCCAGGCTCGGAGTGGTAGGGGCTGAATCGCGCGAGCGTGAGCGGCAGTGGGTTGGGAGGCTTCAGGTGGTACAGGGCCGGGAAGTGGCGGATCACCGGCTCGTAGTGATCGAGCCGCTCGCCGGGGATCCCGAACAGCATGTTCCACAGAAGGCTGATGTTCAGCTCCTGTGCCCGCCGCAGCAGGCAGACGTTGTCGATGCCGCGCAGCCGCTTGTTCATCGCATGCAGCACCGGCGTAATCAGGCTCTCGATGCCTGGCTGGCTGTGAAAAGTGGTGCTCGAGGCGAGCCGCTCGAGCGACTCCCGGGGCACTGCGGGTGTCATCTCGTAGAAGAGCACCGCGTCCGGCACCTGCTCCTCCAGCAGCGGCGGCAGCTCGCGGAAGAAGCGCTGGGGGATGATCTCGTCCACCGCCACGAACGTGTTCACCCCGTAGCGCTGGCGCTGCTCCACCAGCTCGCTCACGATCCGCTGGGCGCTGCGCGAGCGGTACGTCATCGTCAGCCCATTGAGGCCGCAGAACGCGCAGTGCCTGCGCTCGCCCCACCAGCAACCGCGGGAGCCCTCGAAGGGGATCGAGCGGGGATAGAGGCTGCCTAGGCTCGACGCCTCGAGCTGCTGGAAGTAGTCGGCGAAGTCGGGGACGGGGTTGCGCTCCAGCTCGTGGAAGGTGGCGGCGCGCTCGTTGACGACCACCTCCTCGCCCCGTCGCCAGATGATGCCGTTCAGGTCCTCGACGCCGCGGCCTGACAGCAGCCGCCGGAAGAGCTCGCCGACCCAGGCATCACACTCCTCGCGCACCATCACATCCACCGCCGGCAGGGCGCGCATGAGCGCCGGCCCCATGACGCCCTGGCAGGGGGCCCCTCCGAAGACGATGCGGATCTCAGGTCGCGCGGCGCGGATCATCCGGGCCAGCGCGGCAGCGGGCACCGTCTGCAGCATCGCCGTGGTGAACCCCACCACCCGTGGAGAGACCGCCAGCACGTGCTCCAGACACCGCTCCAGGAATGGGCGCACCTCTCGCCTCATGGTGCGGAGCTGCTCCAGGTGCTCGGCCGGGGCACCCCGCGTCCTCAGGTAGTGGAGGTAGGCCCCGGCGGCCGCGTCATCCTGCCCGAAGGCGGCCTGGGTAAAGACCCACTCGCAGCTGGGGCGGTGGAAGTCATCGGTCGCCCGGTAGAGCTCGGGGCCGAGCTGCTCGGCGTACCAGAGCGTCGGGTAGAAGGAGCGCGCCTGAATGCCTTCACGGGCCAGCAGCGCCTGGATCAGGCCGAGCTGCATCGACGGGCGATGAAACTCGGCCCACGGCATGTTGATGAGAAGGACTTCGGCCGGCTCCGGCCCCGCACCGGAGCGCGAGCTCATGCAGTCACCCGCAGCGGCTCCGGCTCCGCCACCTTCCCTTGAGGCGGCGCCTCCAGCCAGAAAGCGTCGTCGTCGGGGACGGCCAGCGCCACCAGCTTCTCTCCCTCACGGAAGAAGAGGTGCGCGGCCTCCATGCGCTCCAGCACCGCGCTCGTGTTTCCGCGCAGCTGCAGATACGCCTGGGGCGACATGCGCAGCAGGGCCTTTCCGAGCTGCTCGACCGTCTGGGGCGACTCCGCGAGGCGGTAGAGCATGCTGGCGATGGGATCCAGCCGGTACGTCCGCTCGATGCCGCTGCGCGTGTCCGCGAGGAAGACCTCGTCGCCTTGCAGCGTGGCCCGGAGCTGCGCCACCCCGCTCCGGTTGCGCTCCTGCCAGCGGGTGACCACCTGGGTCAGGAGGAGGGCGGTCGGATCCGGATCGTACCCGTCGAGGTAGCGGAACTTGAAGTAGTAGGCCAGCTCGTTGAGATCCTCGGTCTTGAAGCCGTAGATGTACTTGTAGTCGTCGAGCGCTCCCGTCACCTCGATGCCGTTCTTCTCGGGCTGGGAGTGGTAGGGCGCATAGCGCTGGAGGCTGAGAGGGAACGCGACGTCCGGAGGCGGTAGGTGGTGCAGCCAGGGATCGATCTTCGGTTGCAGCTCCTGGTAGTGCTCCAGCTTCTCGCCCGGGAAGGCATAGAGGTAGTTCCAGAGCGGGACGATGCCGAACTCGCTGCAGCGGCGCAGGAACCGGACGTTGTGGATGCCCGTGGCGCCCTTGCCCATGCCCTTCAGGATGGGCGTGGAGAGGTTCTCCAGGCCCGCCTCGAGCTCGCGGATCCCCGCGCGCGCCATGCCGCGCATCTGCTGCCGCGAGACATCCGCACGGATGTCGTAGAAGACCTGGATGTTGGGGACCTTGGCCTCCATGGCGGCGGTCAGCTTGTCGATGGAGCGCTTGTCCAGGATGTTGTCGGCGGCGGCGAAGTTGCTGATGCCGTAGCGCTCCTTGAGCGTGTGCAGCTCATGGACGATCTGGTCCACCGACTTGGCGCGGTAGAGCATTCCCTGCCCGTTGAGCGCGCAGAACTTGCAGTGGCTGCGCTCGCCCCACCAGCAGCCGCGCGAGGACTCGAACATGACCAGCACTTCGGTCTTCTCGCGCATCGGCAGCTGTGAGAGCTGCTCGAAGTAGTCGCCATACTCGGGCACGGGGTTCTTGGTGAGGTCCTTCACCAGCGCCGCGGGATGACCGACCACCGACCTCCCATCCTGGCGGTAGCACAGCCCCGGCAGCCCCTCGAGCGGCTCGTTCGCCAGCAGGCGCCGGAACAGCTCATGGACGATGTCATCCACCTCGCCGCGCACCACCACGTCCACATGCGGGAAGAGGCGATGGAGCGTCTGCCCCATGATCCCCTCGCAGTTGGCGCCACCGAAGACGATCTGGATGTGCGGGTAGCGCTGCTTGATGAGCAGGGCCATCCGGAGCGAGGCGACCGTCTGCATCATCGACGTGGTGAAGCCCACCACCCGATAGGACTCCCAGGGGATGGACTCGAGGCATCGCTCGAAGAACTTCTGGCTGGCCGCGCGCAGGTCCTGCCACAGGGCCAGCTCGGAGGCCCCGGCCCCCCGCGAGGCGAGATAGGAGAGGTAGCCCTCCTGCGCGGGAGTCTCCGTGAGCCCCTCGGCGAAGACCCACTCGGAGGCCATCACGTTGCGGTTCTTGGTGGCCTCGTACGTCTCGGGGCTGACCAGGTCGGCCAGCAGCAGGTTGAAGTAGGCCACGTCGGCCTGGATGCCAACCTGCGCGAGCTGAGCCTTGATCAGCCCGAGCGCCAGCGAAGGTTGGGAGGTGCTCGCCCAGGGCATGCAGGCCAGCAGGACTTGGGCTCCAGGGGAGGCTTTCAGCAACGGCATGTCACTCTCCGCTAGCGGTACAGGTGTTCAACCTTCCAATGCAGCAGGCTGGGCTTGGGGCGGCCATCGCCCGCGGTGGCGGGCAGGGCCTCGGCGACGCTGGGGCGGCCATCGAAGTACCAGAAAACATCCGGGTCCTCGGGAACGGCGATCGCGACGTCCTGCTCTCCCTCGGTGAAGACCAGCCGCGCCGCGCGCAGTTGATGGAGGATGTCCCGCACGCCTCGCACGCCGCCTTCACGCAGGTAGTCCGCGGAGCACCGGGCCGCCAGCAGTGGCGCGGCTGCATCGGGCTTGCGGGGGCGCTCGAGCACTCGGTACAGGTGCGCGGCCAGGCCCGTCAGCCGGTGCACCTGGCGTTTCCCGAAGCGATCGTCCGAGATGATGACGTCCTGCCCCTCCAACGTGGCCTTCAGCGAGATCTTCCGCGCATAGTAGGCGTAGTTCCAGGCCTTCGTGGTGGCGACCACCAGGTTGCCGACAGGCGCCGGATCATAGCCATCCAGGTAGTCGTACTCGAAGTAGTAGGCCAGCCGGAATACCTGCTCGGGCGGCAGGTTGAAGATGTACTGGTAATGCGGCAGCGGCCCCCGGATGCGGACGCCCATGGCCTCCGGCTTATTGAAGTACTCGCTGAAGCGCATCATGCTCAGCCCGAAGCCGACGTAGGGCGCGGGCAGATGGAACAGCCCTGGGTTGGCGAACTCCATCAGGCCTGTGTAGTCGGAGGGGCGCTCGCCGGGGAACCCGTACAGGTAGTTCCACATCGGCCAGATGCCAACCTCCGCGAACATCCGCAGGACGTGGATGTTGCGGATGCCAGTGACGCCCTTCTGCATCAGCTTCAGCACGTGCGTCGAGAAGGACTCGATGCCCGGTTGGACTTCGTCGATCCCCGCGCGCTTCATGGCAATGAGCTGCTTGCGCGTGAGATTGGACTTCACGTCGAAGAAGATCTTCGCGTTGGGGATCCGCGCCTCGATGGCTCGGCACAGCTCGGCCTGGGAGCGGTGGTCCAGGATGTTGTCGGCGGCGCCGAACCAGGTCACCCCATGGCGTTCGGCCAGGTGGGCCAGCTCATCCACCAGCCGCCCCGGCGACTTGGCCCGATACTCCATCGAGCTGCCGTTGACCGCGCAGAACGTGCAGGGAATCTTCTGGCCATACCAGCAGCCGCGCGAGCCCTCGAACACGATGTTGACGTGGACGTCCTTCGCGTACGGCATGCTTCGAAGCTGCTCGAAGTAGTCGTCGTAATCCGGGAAGGGGTTGCGATCGAGGTCGTGGAAGATGGGCGGCATCTCCGCGATGTGCACGGCCCCTTGCTCCCGGTAGCAGACCTGGAGCCCCTGCAGGGAGCGGCCCTCGCGCAGCCGCGAGAACAGCTCACCCACCAGGCCGTCACAGTCACGGCGGGCGACGACGTCGATGAACTCGAAGTTCTCGAGCATCGCCACGCCCATCTCGCCCTCGCAGTTGGCGCCGCCGAAGACGATGCGCAGCTCGGGGTTGAGCTCCTTCGCGCGCCGCGCCAGCGCCAGCGAGGCAAGCGACTGCACCATCGTGGTGGTGAAGCCCACGACGCGGTAGCGCTTCCAGTCGATGGACTGAGCGCACTGCTCGATGAAAGGGGCCGCGGCGGCCTGCACGCGGGCCCACCGCTGCAGATCCTCTTCGGGGTAGCCGCGCCGGGCCAGGAAGCCCAGGAACTCCGAGGGCTCGCGGAAGGGGCCGAACGCCGCCTCCGCGAAGATCCAATCGCAGGCCAGGACGTCGCGGTCTTTCAACGAGCGGTAGAGCTCCAGGCCGACGGTCGCCGCGAACTCCAGGTTGCAGTAGCGGACGTCCGCGCCCATGCCCTCGCGCGCGAGCAGAGCCTTGATCAGCCCGAACGCGAGGCTCGGCTGCTCAATGGAGCCCCACGGCAGGCTGACCAGGAGGATGTCGTTACCTTTGGACATGGCCTAGGCGCCTGGGAGTTTCACTCTCCCTTGTTCCAGTCGCCGTAGAAGGTGATCGCCGAGCGCGCGGGGCCCGTCATGGTGGAGCCCGCCGCGTACTTGGACATGGCCGAGCCCGCCGCGTACTTGGACATGGCCGAGCCCGCCGCGTACTTGGACATGGCCGAGCCCGCCGCGTACTTGGACAT
>Ga0247825_10003074_pt1 | contig 11006 bp, 13 predicted proteins | sample 13C_Vanillin_Day_FD_194413 | JGI IMG/M metagenome (GOLD analysis project Ga0247825, IMG submission 194413) | Soil microbial communities from agricultural site in Penn Yan, New York, United States - 13C_Vanillin_Day48 | ecosystem: Environmental > Terrestrial > Soil > Agricultural land | place... | reverse complement strand
TCCCGGGAGCCGGTCAATGATGAGGGTCGGAATGCTGGTGCTGGTGGCGGCGGTCTGGCTGGCGCCGGCTGCGGACGCCCGCGACTGGCCCCTGGGACCGCTCGCGCAGGCGCAGGGGGACCGTGCCCAGAGGCGGGCGGGGCCGCCCCCTCACCGCGGCGAGCAGCAGCGGCCCCCGCGGCACGACGGGCAGGGACAGAAGCGGCTCACCCAGGAGGAGCGCCGGGAGCTGAACCGGGATCTGGATCGGGCCAACCGGGAGATTTACCGCCGCCGCTAGCCGGGCCCGCCCGTTTGATCACGGAAAGCCCGCGCATTTCGTGCAATTCGTCCCGTTTCGGCCTGGCTGACGTCCCATGACATTGGCTTGGGCCGCTCCGTCCCTCGCATTCCATATGGTGTCGGGCCCCCCGGGCAATTCGCGCCCGCCGCGCTAAGACGCTAAAATGTCGCTTCGCAGCCGCCTCTCAGCCGGGCATTGCCGGGGCGGCCCGGGTTGGTCAGCAGGGGACTAATAACGGGATAAGAAAGCCATGCTAGCGACGCGCATCCGACAGAAGGACGGCATTTTCTATTTCGCGAGCATTCCGGCCAAGGACATTCTCGCGAAGGTCCGCTTCATCAGCCGATATTACGGGGAAGGCGACCAGATCGCGCCCCAGATGATCTCGCAGAGCGACGAGATCGCCCAGTTCATCGCCCGCATCGAGCACAACGACGCCGCTTTTCAGCGGCAGCTCTCGCGCGCCAAGGTCCGCGCGCTCAAGAATTTCTACGAAATGGCGGTCAGCCAGCCGCCGATCCCGGGGACCGTGCTGCTCTTCACCAGCGAGAAGCTCGGTTTCACGGCTCTCAGCGGCGAGCAGAACGTCGGCCATCTCCAGGAGTCGAACTCGAAGTTCCTCATCATCGACGGCCAGCACCGGCTTGCGGCGCTCCAGTTCTATCTGCGCGAGCGCCCGGGCGAGGGCAACAACATCCATGTGCCGTGCGTGATCTTCGACAGCCGCAGCGAGGACTTCGCGGCGGAGATGTTCGTGATCATCAATTCCACGCCCACCCGCATCAACAAGAGCCACCTCGTCGACCTCTACGAGCGCATTTCCTGGGCCGAGCCCGACCGGCGCTTCGCGGCGAAGCTCGTGGACAAGCTCTATCGCGAGGGCGACAGCCCGCTCAAGTACCGCATCAACCGCCTGGGCGGGCGCAGCCAGCAGGAGAAATGGATACTCCAGGCCGAGCTATTCAACGAGCTGCATCGCTGGGTGAGCGGAGAGTGGCGCAAGATCCAGCGCGCGTCCCACGGCTCGCGCGAAGCCGACCGCTACTACGCCATCGTGCGCGACTTCCTCAAGGCGTGCCAGAAGGTCTGGACGACGTCCTGGGGTCATCCCAATTACATGGTGACCAAGCCGGTCACCCTGAAGGCGATGATCCGCGTATGCGCCGATCTTGCGCGCGTGGATGCCGAGCCGGCCGACGGGCGCCAGCAGCGCTGGGAAAAGCGACTCGCACCCTGGACGGAACGGATGCGGGAATTTCGCATGGAAGGTTTCTACGAGCGCTTCCCGGCGAAGGGCCAGATCGAGCGCGTGACGCGTTTGCATCGCGACCTCGCGAAAATGGCCGACATCGAGGTGCAGTCGCGCCGCGGCGGAAATAACGGCTGACGCCCCGCGACGCCGGACGGGCGGATTGCGGATCGTGGTCGTGTACAGTCCCCCTCGCGGGGAACATCTCCGTCCGCCAATAAATTGACCGCCGCTACTGGGCGGCCGTCACCATGATTTCCACGCGGGTATCCGGCGTGCCCAGCCGGGCTTCCACGCAGGCGCGCACCGGCTTGTTGTCGGGATCCACCCACGCCTTCCACGCGGCATCCATCTGTTCCTTCTCGCGGATGTCGGCAAGCCAGACCTGCGCCCACAGGATCTTCGACTTGTCGGAGCCGGCCGCGGCGAGCGCCGCGTCGATCTTCTTCAGCACCTCTTCGGATTGCGCCTTGCACGAGGCGCTGCGGTTGTCGGCGGTGGTGCCCGCGACGTAGACCAAGCCGCCGTGCTCGACGGCACGGCAGAGGACGGGGCCGGGATTGTGACGCTTGATGTTCATGAATGTTCTCCTGGGTGGCGAGGGCTGCCGTGTGCGGGACACCGGGCCCGGCAAAACTGTATCATCAATGCGGGGCCGCCGTTCGGCGGCTCGCCCGCCTAACAGCATCCTTCGGGGGATATCGTCATGCCCAAAGTACTCGTCGTCCACGGCGCGGGAATGAACATGCGCGGCAAGGCCCAGGTCGAGGTCTTCGGTCCGATGAAGCTGCCCGAGTACGACCAGCATATCCGGCAGTACGCATCGGCGCTCGGCGTGGAAGTCGAGATCTTCCACTCCAACGTGGAAGGGGAGGTGATCGACCGCTTCTACGCAGGGCACGACGGCGGGATCGCCGGCGCCGTCATCAACCCGGCGGGCTTCACCACCGGCTATCCCGCCCTTGCAGCGGCGATTGCGCAGGTGAAATTTCCCACCATCGAGCTGCATATTTCCAATCCCGCCCGGCGCGGCCGGGTCTCGGAGATCGCTACTTCAACCCGCGGCGTCATCACCGGCTTCGGCATCTTCGGCTACTACCTGGCCCTGCGCGGCCTCCAGGACCTCCTGGGGGCGGGCAGCAAGTGACCGTGGACATGGCGCAAGCGCTGCCATTGGAGGGGGTCCGCGTCGTCGAGTTCTGTCACGTCGTCATGGGGCCGACCTGCGGCCTCGTCCTCGCGGATCTCGGCGCCGAGGTGGTGAAAATCGAGCCGCTCGACGGGGACCATACGCGCAAGCTGGTTGCGTCGGGGGCCGGTTTTTTTCCGACCTACAACCGGAACAAGAAAAGCTTCGCGGTGGATCTGAAGTTGCCGCGCGGACGCGAGGCCGTGCTGAAGCTCATCGCCGGCTCGGACGTCGTTACCGAGAATTTCCGCTCGGGCGCGATGGGCCAGCTTGGCTTCGGCGAGGCCGCGCTGCGCAAGCTCAATCCGGGCCTCATCTATTGTTCGCTGAAAGGCTTCCTGCCGGGACCTTACGAGCACCGCACGGGTCTCGACGAGGTGGTGCAGATGATGGGCGGCCTGGCCTACATGACGGGCGGCCGCTACGGTCCGCTGCGCGCCGGCGCATCCGTCAATGACGTCATGGGCGGCATGTTCGGCGCGATTGCGATACTCGCCGCTCTCCATCAGCGCGGCAGGACCGGGCGAGGCCAGTATGTGCAGAGCGCGCTGTTCGAGAACAATGCCTTTCTCATGGCGCAGCACATGATGGAAGGACTCGCCACCGGTAAGCCGGTTTCGCCCATGCCGGACCGCGTGCGCGCCTGGGCGCTCTATGACAATTTCAAGACGCGCGATGGCGAGCTGGTTTTCGTCGGTGTGGTGACAGATACGCAGTGGAGAAAATTCTGCGAGTCTTTCGGATTGAGCGAAATGCTGTCCGACCCCGCTCTCAAGACCAATCCGCAGCGGGTCGAGGCGCGGCCGCGCATTGTGCCCATCGTAAGCGCAATCTTCGCCGGCATGACCAAGCAGGAGCTCATGGACCGATGCGAGGCGCTGGGACTGCCTTTCGCGCCCATCGCCCGCCCCGAAGACCTGTTTGACGACCCGCATCTCAATGCATCGGGCGGCCTCACGCCCGTGACGCTGCCCAATGGCGTGAAGACCAAGGTGCCGAGTCTGCCGATCGAAATGGCCGGTGCGCGGTTCGGCACGCGGCTCGATCTGCCGGCCGTGGGCGCGCACACACGCGAGATCCTCGAGCGGCTCGGCTACGACGAGGAGGCGATCGCCCGGCTGGCCGCTGACAAGGTCGTTTACGCGGGATGAATTTCGCGAGCCGCGGCGGGCGACGCGCGCCGGCCTAGAGGTTGAAGCCCTGCGTGATGAACTGGTAGATGAAATAGACGCCGGCGGCCATGACCACGTAGATGAGGACATCGGGCATCTTGCTCGTATAGCCTTTGGCGCGCTGCCTGTCGATCCACAGCTTGCCGATAACCAGCACGCCGATCGTGACCGGAATCGCGACCACCGGATTGGAAAGCTGGAAATCCCAGATCGTGCCCAGCGCCCTGTGAACCCAGCCGTTTTCCCTGAACATGTAATAAGCCACGCCACCAATTCCGGCCAGAACAAGCCCGATGGTGACGAACGACTGGACGTACTGGAGAATCTGCTTCACGCGTACTCCCCGAATGCGCGAAAGTGGCTTTGCTGCCATTGTACTGGCAGGGCGGCGCCGAAATCCATAGCGCGGAAAAAGCAGGACCGCAGCCTTGTTTGCCCGGGTGGCGATCATTGACATCGCCTCGATTGCGCTGGCAATTATACGGGGTTCCCTGCGCGGGCTAGAATCCGCCGGTGAACATCCTCGCGCTCGATACTTCCACCGAATACTGCTCTGTCGCCTATTGGCGTGACGGCGAGGTGGATGCGCGCGAGATCCTGGCGGGACAGCGCCATTCGCAGCTCCTGCTGCCAATGGTCGACGAGCTGCTCCGACATCACGGTGCGACCGTCAGGCGGCTCGACGGCGTCGCTTACGGACATGGGCCGGGGTCGTTTACCGGATTGCGAATTGCCTGCGGGGTCATCCAGGGCCTCGCGCTCGGCGCGGCACTGCCCGTCGTGGGCGTCGGTACCCTCGCGTCCATGGCGGAAGGATCGGGCCAGGGGCGCGTGGTGTGCTGCCTGGATGCGCGCATGGGCGAGATCTATCACGCTGCCTATGCCCGGACCGACTCTGGATGGCAAACGGTGCGCCCGCCCGCCCTGTGCGCGCCTGGCGAGGCGCCGCCGCTTCCTGACGGGTCGTGGACCGGCTGCGGCAGCGGGTTTGCCGTGCACGGCCCGGTGCTGCAGCAGCGCTATGCCGGCCGGCTCTCGGCTATCATGCCGGAGATCTTTCCGCACGCGCGGCACATGGCGCGGCTTGCGGCGCGCGAGTTCGAGGCGGGCCGCTCGGTTGCCCCGGAGCAGGCGCTGCCGCTCTACCTGCGCGACAAGGTGGCATTGAAAACAGGCGAACGATGAGCACTCAGTTGGAAACGATGCGGGACACGATGCGCGACGCAGTGCCCCGCTACCGGCGCATGACCGCCGCCGACCTCGAGGAGGTGGTGGCGATCGAGCAAGCCATCTATCCCCACCCGTGGACGCGCGGCAATTTCGCCGATTCCATCGAGGCGGGCTATCACTGCTGGATCGTGGAATGCGCGGGCGCCGTTGCGGGCTACCTGGTGGTCATGGCGGCGGCGGGGGAGGCGCACCTGCTGAACCTGAGCGTGTCGGCTGCCTGGCAGCGCCGCGGCATCGGGCGCCAGGCGCTGGGCTTCGCGCTCAAGCTTGCGAGCGACTACGGCGCCAGGCATATCCTGCTCGAAGTGCGCCCGTCCAATCGCGCAGCGATTTCCCTTTACACGGCTGCCGGATTTGCCGAAATTTCGGTGCGCCGCGGCTACTACCCCGCAGGAGGCCTTCGCGAGGATGCCATCGTCCTGCAGCGCACGCTCGAAAAGCATGATTCGTGATTCGAGCCCGATGAAATCCCGACGCGATCTGATGCTGGAGGAAATGGGCTTGACCCCCGTGTGGCGTTTGCGCGGCGGCGCCCAGTCGGGGGCGGCGGCCGACGTGGCGGTCGCTCCCGCGCCGCACGTCGCGACCCAGCCATCGCAGCGACAGGTCGTCAGCGAGCGGCCCGCAATCCAGGATCCTCAACCCCGATCCCCGGACGCCGGCGACCGTCGCGCTGCGATCATGCAGATGGATTGGCCGGCGCTGAAGAAGGACGTCAGTGGTTGCACTGCCTGCGCGTTGCACGCCAAGCGGACGAAGACGGTATTCGGGGTCGGTGACGAGAACGCCGACTGGCTGTTCGTGGGGGAAGGTCCGGGCGCCGACGAGGACGCCCAGGGCGAGCCGTTTGTCGGGCAGGCGGGGAAGCTGCTCGACAGCATGATCGCGGCCATCCAGCTCAAGCGCGGCGTGAATGTCTATATCGCGAATGTCGTGAAATGCCGCCCGCCGGGCAACCGTAATCCCGAGGCCGGGGAGGCGCTGGCCTGCGAGCCATACCTGCACCGCCAGATCGACCTGATCCGGCCGAAGCTGATCGTGGCCCTGGGCAAGGTCGCCGCCGCCAATCTGCTGGCGACCGACGCCAGCGTCGCGAGCTTGCGCGGAAAGGTCCATCAGTATCGCGGGACGCCGCTCATTGTGACCTACCATCCGGCCTACCTGCTGCGCAGCCTGCCGGAGAAGGCCAAGGCCTGGACGGATTTGCGTTTCGCCATCAGGACCATGGAAGAGCTGGCAGGAAGGTAATATGGTGACCCGTCACGCAGTATCACGCAGTAGCACGTCATGGCTTCCCGGAGAACACTCATGATCAAGCGTTTCCTTACGATCGCGGTACTGGTTTCGGCGGTGCTCTTGCAGGGGTGCGGATACAACCAGCTGCAGACCACCGACGAGCAGATCAAGGCGGCCTGGGCCGAGGTATTGAACCAGTACCAGCGGCGCGCCGACCTGATCCCCAACCTGGTGAACACGGTGAAAGGCTTCGCCGCGCAGGAGCAGCAGGTGCTGCTCGGCGTCACCAACGCGCGCGCCAAGGTCGGGTCGATCCAGGCGACACCGGAGCTGCTGAACAATCCCCAGGCGTTCAACCAGTTTCAGCAGGCACAGGGCGAGCTCTCGTCCGCCCTGTCGCGGCTGATGGTGGTCGTGGAGCGTTATCCGGAGCTCAAGTCGAATGAGAATTTCCGCGATCTGCAGGCGCAGCTCGAGGGCACCGAGAACCGCATCACGGTGGCGCGCAACCGCTACATCAAGGCGGTGCAGGAGTACAACGTCATCGTGCGCTCCTTTCCGACCAACCTGACGGCGATGCTGTTCGGGCACAAGGAAAAGCCGCAGTTCACGGTGGAGAACGAGCGGGCCATCAGCAAGCCGCCCGCCGTGGACTTCGGCGCGCCGGCGCCCGCGCCCAAGTAACGAGCCGAAATGCTGGAAGCGATAGCCGGCGGCCTTGCGGCCCTGCTGACGCCGCAGGCTGTCCTCTTCATGTTCATCGGGGTCGTCTACGGCCTCGTCATCGGCATCCTGCCCGGCCTGGGCGGCGTCGTCGCCATGGCGCTGCTCCTGCCGTTCACCTACGGATTCGAGACCGCCGCCACGCTTGCGCTGCTGCTCGGCGCGCACATCGCCACGATCTGGGGCGACTCGGTCACCAGCATCCTCTTCAGCGTTCCGGGATCGGCCAAGGGGCTTGCGCTGTGCTTCGACGGCTACCCGATGACCAAGCAGGGGCAGGCGACCCGGGCGCTGGCGGCTTCCGCCACCGGCGCATTGCTGGGCGGCATCATCGGCGCGATCTTCCTGGCGTTGTGCATTCCACTCATCCGGCCGGTCATCCTCGCGCTCGGCCCGAGCGAATACCTGATGATGGCGCTGTGGGGCCTGACGGTCATCGCAACGTTCAGTGAAGGCTCGCTCATGAAGGGCCTGATCGCGAGCCTGCTCGGCGTGCTGGTCGCGTTCGTCGGCATGGACGTCGTCACGGCCACCCCGCGATTCACGTTCGGCAGCGAGTTTCTCATGGACGGCATATCGTTCCCCGTGGCGATGATCGGCCTGTTCGCGGTCTCCGAGATGATGAAGCTCGCCATCAAGGGCACGCCGATCGTGGACCGTGCGCTGGTCAAGGAGGCGAGCACGGTGTGGGAGGGAATTCGCGACGCGTTCCGCCACTGGTGGCTGGTCGTGCGCTCCGCCCTGCTCGGCCTGTGGATCGGGGTGCTGCCCGGGGTGGGCGCGAGCGTGGCCGGCCTGGCGGCCTATGCGCAGGCGGCGCAGACCTCGGCCACGCCAGAGCGCTTCGGCAAGGGCGCAGTCGAAGGCGTCATCGCGCCGGATGCCACGATGGGCGCCAACGAAGGCGGCGGGCTGATGCCCACGCTCGCTTTCGGCATACCCGGCGGCGAGAGCATGGCGATCCTGCTGGTGGCTTTCATCAGCCTCGGGGTGGTCCCCGGGCCCGACATGCTGACAAAAAACCTCGATCTCGTCTTCAGCATGGTCTGGATCATCGTCATTGCCAACGTGGCGGTGACGCTCATCGGGCTCGGAATCACGCCGTGGCTCGCGCGGCTGCCCTCGCTGCACGCGAACCTCATGGTGCCGCTGGTGCTTTCGGTGTGCTTCGTCGGCGCCTACGCGACGCGCGGGCGCATCGAGGACGTGGTGGTGGCGGCGGTTTTCGGGCTGGTGGGTTTCCTCATGGACAAGTATCGCTATTCCCGTGCGAACTTCGTGATCGGGATGGTGCTGGCGGTGATGATCGAGCGCAATCTGCACATCTCCCTGACGCTGTACGGCACTGACTTCCTGCTCGACCGCCCGATCGCGCTCGGGATGTTTCTTTTCGTCATCGTGACCGCCGCGCTGCCGTTCGTGCGGCACTGGCGCCGCCGCGCGCGTCTTCCGATGGGGGAGGCGACATGAGCGACAGGGAAGGGATCAGGGGGGCGTGGAGCAGGCAACCCGAGCCCATATCCGGGGCGGCCGCATGAGCCGGCGCGCGCAGGAGAACGTCGTGGCCGCGGTGTTGCTGGCCGTCTTCGCCGCAGTCATCGCAATGTCCCTGGATTTCGGCCCCCGCGCGCGGATGATTCCGCTTCCCCTGGCCGTCCTCGGGGTGATCCTGACGCTGGTGCAGATCGTCTGGCAGAACGTCGCCTCGACGGAGTCGCTGCAGATGGATTTGATTACGGTCGCCGGCCGATCCGAGCCGGATGCAGGGATGGGAGTCGCGAAGGCAGGCGCAACAGCATCGTGGCGAAGCGAAGCCGGCGCTTATGGCATCGTCGCGACCCTGCTGGCGCTCATGCTGGCGGCCGGGCCGATACCCGCGGTGCTCGCGTTCACGGGCGGCTACTTCCTCATCACGCGCCAATATTCCTGGCTCGCCAGCTTGATTTACACTGTCGCTTTCACGCTGGCGGTGTACCTGCTGTTCTTCGTGGTGCTGCAGATCCAGCCCTATCACGGCCTGCTCGCGCCGCTGATCGCCCGATTCGAATAGCGAGCCCGCCGTTCCGCAACCGTGTATCGAGGAGGAAACTCGCCTATGAAAACAAATCGCAGAAAGCTGGTGCTCGCGGGAGTGCTCGCGCCCGCCATGGCCGGGATCGCCGGCCGGGTCGGGGCGCAGGCGACCGGGTTCTACAAGGACAAGCTCGTCACCGTCAACGTGGCGGGCGGCGCATCCGGCGGGCACACCCGCTACGCGCGGCTCATCCAGCCCTACCTGCAGAAACACCTGGGCGCGCGGGAGGTGCGCATCGTCAACATGCCGGGCGGCGGCGGATTGAAGGCGGCGAACTACATCTGGCGCGCCAAGCCCGACGGTCTGCAAATATTTTTCGGCAACGTTTCGACGCTGATCCTGGCGCCGCTGGCCGGCAGCCCCGGCGCGAATTTCGAGTCCACCAAGCTGACCTACCTCGGCCGGGCCACCAGCGAGCCGCGCGTGCTGTGCGTCGGCGGCAAGTCCGCGATCAAGTCCATCCAGGACGTGCAGAAGCTCAAGCGCCCATTCGTCTATCCGTCGCAGGGAACCGACGAGGACTTCTACACCATGGCTGTCCTGGCCGACGCGCTCGGGTTCAGGATCAAGGCGGTGACGGGCTACGAGGGCAATGCGGACACCGCGCTCGCGGTCATCAAGGGCGACGGCGATGGCCACATTACCGGCTGGAGCGAGTCCCTCGGTCCGATCCGCTCGGGCGACAAGCATCCCATCCTGATGGTGACGTCCGCGAAGTCGCCCGACTATCCCAACATACCGGTCGTCACGGAGTATGCCCCTGCGCCAAAGCGCGACATCGTGCGCGCCATGGCAGCCATTCTCGAAACGCACCGCAGCTACATCGGTCCGCCGGGGATGGATCCGCAGGCCGCCGCCGCCTTCCGCGCCGGCGTCACCGCCGCGCTCAAGGATCCGGCGCTGCTCGAGGAATCCAAGAAAGGGGATCGGCCGGTCGCGCCCATGGACGGGGAGACGCAGCAGAAAGTGATCGCGCAAATCACCCGGGCCAGCGCGAACCTCGCGCCGATACTGAAGTCGGCGGTCAAGGCGATCCAGTAGATGGGCAAGCCGGAAAGCGCGCCGCCGGCCCCGGGCTGGACGACGCTCGAGACCGATCTGCTCGTGGTCGGCGGAGGCGTGGCCGGCACCATGGCCGCGATTCCGGCGCTGGAGGCCGGGCTCAAGGTCATCCTGTGCGAAAAAGGGAAGGTGCTCGATCACTGCGGCAGCATCGGGTGCGGCGTGGACCATTACCTGACCGTGATGGACACGGGGCCGGAATGGGATACACCCGAATTCCTGATCAAACACGTTCCCGAGCTCACCGATCATATCGTCGACATGGCGGTGGCCGGCCGAGTGATCCGCGAGATGCCGCGCATCTTCCGCAAGATCGAATCCTTCGGGGTCGACTTCAAGGATCGCAGGACCGGGGATTACTACCGCCTGCGCTCCTTCGGCTTGCCGGGGACCTACCACATCAACTTCGACGGCACGGATTTCAAGAAGCACATCGGCGAGCGCGTGCGCAAGGGCAAGGCCACGGTCCTCATGCGAACCATGGTCGTGCAGCTGCTCGTCCGCGACAACCGGGCCTATGGCGCCGTGGCGTTCAATTTCCGCACGGGCGAGTGGTATGCCATTCGCGCGAAGGCGGTCGTGCTTGCGGCCGGTGACGTGAACCGCATTTCGCGTAACGCCTCCGGGCTCGCCTTCGACTCGTGGCATTTTCCGTACAACACGGGTGACGCGCAAGCCATGGGCTATTACGCCGGCGCAGCGCTCGCCAACATGGAATCGGTCGAGGCGACGCTCACGCCCAAGGGCTTCTCGTGTCAGGGGCTGAACGCGCTGGTGAGCCTCGGCGC
>Ga0247825_10003073_pt1 | contig 11006 bp, 9 predicted proteins | sample 13C_Vanillin_Day_FD_194413 | JGI IMG/M metagenome (GOLD analysis project Ga0247825, IMG submission 194413) | Soil microbial communities from agricultural site in Penn Yan, New York, United States - 13C_Vanillin_Day48 | ecosystem: Environmental > Terrestrial > Soil > Agricultural land | place... | reverse complement strand
CTTCTGCATGGCGCGCCGAAGTAGCCTGCGGACTGACGGCGGCGTGCCGGGGGGCAAGGCATTCCAATCGGGTTCGCGAGTGAGGATCGCCGCGATCGAGTCCGAAACTGTCTCGCTGACGCCGAACGGCGATCGGCCGGCCAGCATCTCGAACAGCACGCAGCCGAACGCCCAGATATCCGCCCGCTGATCGACGGGCTTGCCTCGCGCCTGCTCGGGGCTCATGTATGCCGCGGTGCCGAGAATGAGACCCGCCTGCGTCGCCGGCGAGACCATCGTCGGCGAGATCGAGGCGCTGGCCGCAGGCGACGCCGCGGATTCCATCGCCTTGGCCAGGCCGAAGTCGAGCACCTTCACCTGACCGCCAGGCGTCATCTTGATGTTGGCCGGCTTGAGGTCCCGATGCACGACACCGTTGTCGTGCGCGGCCTCGAGCGCGTCCGCGACCTGCCTGGAAATCGCCAGCGCCTCGTCGATGGGAATCGCGCCCCCGGCGATACGGTCCGCCAGTGTCGGTCCCTCGACAAGTTCGAGGACGATACCGTTGATGGATGCGGTTTCCTCGAATCCGTAGATCGATGCGATGTTCGGATGGTTCAGCGTCGCGAGCAGCTCGGCCTCACGCTGGAAGCGGGCCAGGCGATCCGGGTCATCCGCCAAGCCATCCGGAAGTACTTTGATGGCGACGTCACGCTTGAGGCGCATGTCACGCGCGCGATACACCTCGCCCATTCCTCCCTGACCCAGCTTCGCGACGATCTCGTATGCGGCAAGGCGGAACCCTGGTGAAAGCGTCATGGATGAGGTTGCGGCCGATTATATAGACTGGCGACCGTTCAGCTCTCGAGCTTGAGCGTCCAGTCCTCGCGCGTGTCGGTGAGGTTGGGGTTGTAGTACGGGTCGACCTGCGCGAACCGGGAGGCCCAGCGCTTCAGGAACCGGGCGTCATCCGCGGGGGGATGCAAGCGCCCGCGGCTGGAGCCCTCATGGTGATACAGCTGCGCGTGCGGCGTATAAATGACGGCATACCCGCGCTCGCGAATGCGCAGGCACAGATCGATGTCGTTGAGCACCACGCGCAGCTCCTCGTCGAACCCTCCGACCTCCTCGAAGATCCGGCGCGGCACCAGCATGCAGGCCCCCGTGACCGCGCTGCAGTTCCGCGGCAGATCCGCCAGCCGCGGAACACCAAGCACCTCCCGGGGCGCCCAGCGGAAGGCATGGTGCGCGACGCCGGTGCGCTTGAGCACGACGCCGGCGTGCTGGATCGTTCCATCGGAATAGAGCAGCTTGGCGCCGACCGCGCCAACACCGGGCAGCTGCGCGTATTCGAGCATCGCCGTCAGCCAGTCCGGCCGGACGATCTCGATATCGTTGTTCAGGAAGAGCAGCTGCTCGCCTTTTGCCATGCGCACGGCGAAGTTGTTGATCGCCGAGTAATTGAACGCGTGCGGCCACCGATGGACGTGCACCGGGGGACCGAGCGAGGCGAGATATGTCAGCGCACCGCTGTCGGTGCTGCCGTTGTCCGCCACAACGATCTCGTACGAACCGTATTCCGTCCGATTGCGGATGCTGTCGATCGTCGTCCGCAGCAACTCCACCTGATTACGCGTGGGAACGATGATCGATACCAGCGGCCGCTGTGTCAGGTGAAACCGCGTGGCGTAGCAGCGCGACCCGCGGCTCGTGAAGACCGGTTCGGCACAGCCCGGGCGCTGCCGCCGTACTAATGCGTCTTCGATTGCCCGCTTTTCGTCCCGGGTGGCGGCGTGATGCGCGACGATGCCGTTGCGAGTCATTTCACGCGGCCGCAGGTGACAGAGCACGTTCGGCACGTGCGCGATTCGGGTTGTCCGCTCGCTCGCGCGGAGCATCAGGTCATACGCCTGGCCATCGCCGAACTCGCGCCGCACTCCACCCACCGCGTCCACGAGGCTGCGGCGGATCACCGTGAACGGTCCGAGATAGTTTGTGGCCAGGAGCAGCTCAGGGTCCCACTCCGGCTTGAAGAACGGCTCGACACGCTGGCCCGCGGCGTCAAGCACATCCTGGTCCGAGTAGACGATGTCGGCGGCGGGGTCGGCGTTGAGGCGCTTCACAACAGCGAAGAGCGCCTCGGGAGCCAGTTCGTCGCCCGCCTGAACGAAGGCCACCACGCCGCCGCGGGTCGTCTCCACGCCGTCACACACTTCCCAGCGCTCGTAGACCTGCGCGCGCAGGCTCTCGAGCGTGCGGCGGCGCGACTCCCCTGCCACGCCACCCGGCGTGATCAGCACGCTGACGAGCGGTGTGTCCGGGAGCCGCTGCTGCTCTGCGCGCATCGCGGCATAAGCCTCGGCGCCGGGTGCGGTTCGTGCGATCCACGTCTCGTAGTCGCCGGGGGTCGGCGTCCAGGTATGGTCCTCGACGGTCAGCGGCCGCCCGCGCAGGGCCGAGCCGATCTTTCGCGCCGCAAACTTGAAGACGAAGGCGAGCCCATGGTCGACCCAGATCTCGAATGCCCGCCGCACGAAACGGTACGGCTCGCGCAGGAGCGGATTGCGCAGCAGCCGCGCGCTGATCTTTCCGAACCGACGCTGCGCGCGCCATCCGAGCGATGCGTGCGCGCGTCGCATTTCATCGAACGACTCCGCGACGGCCTGTTCCTGGGCGGCGACGAGCGAGGTCAGGCCGGTGATCTCGGCCAGAAGATCCTGCTCCGCGCCCGGCCGATCCTGGGGATCGCTCGCCTCGCCGCTCACGAAGGGTGCACCGAAATATCGACAGGCACCCAGACCTGACCGTGGATCGCCTTGCCCGACGCCGGCGGCGCCACGGTCACGATCAGCGCGTTGTCGATCCAGTCGTAGTACGCCCTCGTATAGCGGTCGGCGGCGATGGCGCTGCTGACGCTGTAGGTCCCGGGTATCAGCGGCAGACGCAGGCGGAAGTCGACAACGAGCGTCGACCCTGCCAGGCGGGGCGGCAGCGTGATCCCCTCCTCGAAGGTGTTCGTGCCGATCAGCTCGATTCCCGCGCGATCGCGAAAGCCGAAGCCGATGATGCTGCTTGGCACGTCGGCGAGGAACTCCGCGTGCACGCGAAGGACCGCCTCGTCGTTGAACGCGACCGCCGTCGCCGGCCGGCCGCACGAGTCGAGCAGCTCGATGCGGCGGATCTTCGCGGCGCCTGTTCCATGCCGGAAAACCCTGACCTGAGCGTCGAAGCCCGGGTCCGCCGCGAATGTCGGCTCTGCCGGTGACGTACTGATCGTGACCGGATCATGCGGCACCTGCGTCTTCGCGATCTGCGCCGACGCGCGCGCGAAATACAGACTGGTGATTTCGGCCGGCCCGCCCTCTTCGAGGATCTGTCCCGCATCGAGCAGCACGACGCGCGAGCAGACGGCCTTGATCATGCCCATCTCGTGGCTGACGAACACGATCGTCGTGCCGCTCGCCTGCATCTCGCGGATGCGCAGGAGGCACTGATGCTGGAAGACGGCATCGCCAACGGCAAGCGCTTCGTCCACGAGGAGGATGTCCGGATCGACGTGGATCGCGGCGGCAAACGCCAGCCGCACGAACATCCCGCTCGAATAGAGCTTGACCGGCTGGTCGATGAACTCGCCGATGGCGGCGAAGCGCTCGATCTCGGGCAGACGGCGGCGGATGTCCGCGACGGTCAGTCCGATCACCGTGCCGAACACCTCGACGTTCTCGCGGCCGGTGAGCTCGGGGTGAAAACCGGCGCCGAGCTCCAGCAGCGACGAGACGCGTCCTCGCACGGCGACCCGTCCGCTCGTCTGCCGGACGATCCCCGCGATGATCTGCAGGAGCGTGCTCTTCCCGGAACCGTTGACGCCGACGAGCCCGAGTGTTTCGCCGCGCTCGATCCTCATCGTCACGCCGCGCAGCGCCTGAAAATTGGTGTGCAGGACGGGCGCGCCGGGCACGAGCATCTCGACGGCCCGGTGACGGCGATTCCTGTAAATCTTGTAGGACTTCGTGATCTCGTCGAGCTCGATGACAGGCTCGCTCATCAGAGCACGTCCGCGAACTCGTACTTCGATCGCTGGAACACCCAGTATCCGGCGATGAAGACCGTCAGCGACACAGCGCAGAACACAGCGAAGGGCACCAGTCCGGGCGCCCGGTTTTCGAGAATGGCGTCCCGGTAGGCCTCCACCACGTAGGTCATCGGGTTCAACCAGAACAGCCACTGCACACGCGCGGGCACCAGCTCCAGCGGATAGAAGATCGGAGTGGCGTACATCCAGAACATGAGCGCAAAGGTCACGAACTGCCGCGTGTCGGAGAGCAGCACCGAAAGCGTCGCCAGCACCCAGGCCAGGCCGGTCGTGAACAGGAATTGCGGAATGACAATGGCCGCGAGCGCCAGCAGTGGCCAGCCGGGCACGCGTCCGACGACGAGCAAGGCGCCCAGCAGGATGACGAGACCGAGCGATTCGATCGCCAGCGCCACCAGCACCTGGTGGAGTGGCAGCACCTCGGAGGGAAAGCGTATCCGTTTGACCAGCGAGGATTGATCGTGGATCGCGGTCGTCGCCCTGGTGAGGCCATCGGAAAACGCCAGCCATGGCACGAGACCACAGAATAGATAGAAGACGAAGTCGGTGGTGCTCCCGTTCTCGCCGAAACGCACCTTCATCACGGTCGAGAACACGAACGTGTAGAGCGCGAGAAGACTGAGTGGACGAATCAGCGGCCAGGCGAGGCCGAGAGCGGAGGTGCCGTAGCGCGTGCGGATCTCGCGCTGGACGAAGGTCGTGATGACCGGCCGCTGACGTACCAGAACCTGGAACGGGGCGGCGAGCGCATCGATCACCATTCGTTGATACTTGCACTATTCTACAGCCCGTGCAGTCGGACCTGGCCAGGTTCGCCGGGTGGTGCTTCCTCGCCGGCGTCTTCCTGATGATCACCGGCGACGGCCTCACCAATTTCAGCGAACCATTTCCGGCGCAGGCATGGCCCTGGCTCTATCTGCTGCCGTTGGTCCTTGCGTGCGTGGCGATGCTCCTGGCCGGCCGGATTGGCCCGCGGCACCCGGCGCGAGTCGGCGTCGCGTATTCCGCGCTCGCCGGATTGCTGGCCGCGTTTGCGCTGTCAACCCTCCTGTCGCAGGAGCGGACGCTCAGCGCGGTGGCACTTGGATGCGTCGCCGGCATCGTCGCCTTCTGGTGGTTCTCCGGGCAGATGCTCGAGGATTCACGTCTCCTCGAAGCGACGTGGATCGTCGCCGCGCTCGCCGTTCTGGAGCTCGCCATTCGCGTGATCGTGTCGCGGCTGAACGAGGGACTCGATCAGATCCCGCTCGAGGTGCGCTCCGTCACGTGGCTCGGCAAGCACCAGATCACCTGGGTCTTCAACCTCGTGGCGCCGTTTCTCCTGGCCCGATTCATCGGCGACCAGCGGCGTTGGGTTTCCCTCTTCAACGGCGCCGTGTGGGCCGTCGTCGGTCTGGCCAACTACCTTCTCCTGGCCCGAATGGGCGTGCTCGTCTTTGTCCTGGCGACGCTCGGGGTGTGCTTGCTCAACGCCGCCCACTGGCGGCGATGGATCGTGCTGATGGGAACGGCGGCCGCCGGCGCGGCGATCGTCATCGCCAATAACCTGCGGATCACAACCTTTGTCGCGTCGACATTCCTCGACCGGGCGCTGAATTCCGGAATCGACCTGAGGTTGCGCGTGTGGAAAGAAGCGTTGGACATGTTCCAGACGCATCCGATCGCCGGGATCGGACTCGGCACGTTCGACAAGATCGCGTATCAGATGCCGGCGACGGTGGCGAACCGGGATTTCCAGATGAACGGCTGGCACGCGCACAACGTGCCGCTGCACATCCTCACTGAAGCCGGCGTGCTCGGCCTGGCGGCATGGGTGTTCCTCTGGTATGTCATCGTCCGCGCACTCGTCCGCGCGTGGCGGACCGGAAGCCGGGACGCGCGCGTGTACGCCGCGGCGGCGCTCGTGTCGGTCGCCGCATTTCAAATCCTGTCGATGACGGAGGTCCTGATAGCGGCCCGCGTGCAGGCGAGCCTGCAGATGAATCTGATGATTGCCCTGCTCATGGTGCTGGGACTGCGAATGTCGCTCCCTCCGCCGAAACCGTAAGGGCACCCGTTCAAGGGTGCCAAGCCGCCGATTCGCATCCGGCGCCGCGCTATGATGCAAGCAATGCGCGGTCTGCTGAAATTTCTCTTCTATCTCATCCTTCTCGCTCTCATCGCCGGCGCCGGTGCATGGTTCTGGGCCGGACGGCTGGACGGGCCGGCGATCGAAGTCCGTCAGCCAGGAAAGTTCATCGGACAAGCGAGCTCGCTCGAGATGATGGCGCAGGCGCCCGGCGGCGCCTTTTCGCGCCTGACGGTTGCCGTCGAGCAGGGCGGAAAGACCTATCAGGTCTTTGCGCTGAACAACGACGAGGCGGCCGTCAAACGATCGGCCGACCGTCTTCTCGTGATGCGGCCGATTGGCAAGCGGGCACTGCCGGAATTGAAGTCGGGGCCGGCGCGGATCGTGGTGAACGCGGCGCGACCAGTGTTGTACGGCCTGCGCAACGCTGAATCATCGGTCACACGCGACGTGCAGGTGCGGCTCGAACCGCCGCGGCTGACGGTGCTGTCCACGTTTCATTTCGTCAATCACGGCGGCAGCGAGTTCGCCGTCTTCCGCGCGACGCCGGAGGATGTGCAGTCCGGCGTCCGCGTCGGCGACAAGGAATATCGCTCGTTCCCGGCGTCGGGTATCGGCATTTCCGGGGATTCCGCACTTCGCGTGGCGTTCTTCGCGCTGCTGTACGACCAGCCGACGAACTCGCGAATCGACGTCTTCGCGCGCGACGAGGCCGGAAACCAGGTCATCGTCCCGCTCGACTACCGGGTCTTTCCGAAGCAGTACAAGAAGAGCCGCATTGAAGTCGACGACCGATTCCTTCAGCGTGTCGTTCCGGCAATCGCGTCAACGTCGCCCGAGGAACAGATTCCAACGGACGACATCCTGAACGGCTTTCTGAAGATCAACCGCGACCTCCGCCAGAAGAACAACCAGTACATCCGCGACCTCGCGAAGAAATCATCAGCAGAGCTGCTGTTCATGGACGCCTTCCAGCAGCTGGGAAACTCCGCCGTTCAGGCACAGTTCGCCGATGCCCGGACGTACATCTACAACGGTAAGGAGGTCGATCAGCAGGTGCACCTCGGTTTCGACCTCGCGACCACCGCGAACGCACCGATCTCCGCCGCCCAGCGCGGCGTCGTCGTCCACGCCGACGACCTCGGCATCTACGGCAATTGCGTGGTGATCGACCATGGCCTTGGCGTGCAGTCGTTGTACGGCCACCTGTCATCAATAGGTGTCAGGGTGGGCGACAAGGTCGAAAAAGGTCAGGAGATCGGCCGCAGCGGTCAAACCGGCCTGGCGGGCGGCGACCACCTCCACTTCACGACGCTCGTGGGCGGAGAACAGGTCACCCCTGTCGACTGGTGGAGCACGCAGTGGATGCAGGATCGCGTCCTCCGAAAAATTGCGGCTGCCCGCGGCACCCCTTAATTCCGAGGTCGCCTCTCTGGGATAATCACGGGTTGGGAGTCGACACTGTATGCAATCCAGGCTTCATCGCGTCTTCACGGGCTGTGCCTTTGCCTTCGCCGCCGCTGTTGCGCTGACCGCGGCCGCATGCGGCAGAAGCGAGGAGGCACCGCCGCCGCCGGCCGCCGTCAGCAACCCGGTCGATCCTTCAACGGCAGGCGCGATCACCGGACTCGTGAAGTTCGAGGGCACGCCACCCGCCGCGGAGCCGATCTCGATGGACTCCGACCCGTACTGTGAGAAACAGCCGCAGAACAAGACCGAAACGGTTGTCGTGGGCGAAGCGTCTGGTCTTCAGAACGTGTTCGTGTACGTCAAGGATGGACTTGGCGACCGTGTGTTCCCAGTGCCGTCAACGGCGGTTGTCCTCGACCAGCAAGGCTGCCGTTACGTGCCGCACGTCCTGGGCATCCAGGTCGGCCAGCCGCTGGAGCTTCGGAGCAGCGACAACACGCTTCACAACATCCACGCCGTGCCGCAGCAGAATCGCGAGTTCAACAGAGCGCTGCAGCTGGCAGCCCTGAAACATACGCACACCTTCAGCACCAAAGAGGTCATGGTGCCGTTCAAATGCGACGTCCACAAATGGATGAACGCCTACGTCGGCGTGCTCGACCATCCGTTTTATGCGGTGACGGCAGCGAATGGCCGTTTTGAACTGAAGGGGCTGCCGCCGGGCACGTATACGATCGAGGCGTGGCACGAAAAGCTCGGCACGCAGACACACATGGTCACGATCGGCGAGAAACAGACCAGCGACGTCGCGTTTAATTTCAAGGGCTAGTGGCACTCAGGTTCTATACGCGATTGGTCGCACTCTCGACCGCCGTGCTCATCTTTGCCGGCGGTCTGGTGACGAGTACGGGGTCGGGGTTATCCGTCCCGGACTGGCCGAACACCTATGGCTGGTTCATGTTCACATTCCCGCTCGAAAAGATGGTGGGTGGGATTCGCTACGAGCATTCCCACCGTCTGATCGCCAGCACGGTGGGCTTCCTGATCCTTGTCCTCGCGTTGTGGTTGTGGCGGGTCGAGCCGCGGCGATGGGTCCGGCAGCTGGGATACATCGCGCTGGCCGCGGTGATCACACAGGGAATTCTGGGCGGCATCACCGTGCTGTGGTACCTCCCGGATCCCATATCAATTGCGCATGCCGGCCTCGCGCAAATCGTCTTTTGCCTGACCGCCGCCATCGCCCTGTTCACGTCGCGCAGCTGGGCGAACACCGCCTCGCCAGCGGTTGACGACTCCGTGCTGCGGAAGCTCACGGTTGTCACGACGATGTGGATCTACGTGCAGATTCTGATTGGCGCGGTGATGCGGCACACGGATGCCGGCCTGGCGATTCCGGACTTTCCTCTCGCGTTCGGACATCTGATTCCGCCGCAGTGGGATCCGAAGATCGCCGTTCACTTCGCCCATCGTGTCGGAGCGCTGGTGGCCAGCGTGTTGATCCTCGCGACCGCTGGTCACGTCTTCTACCATCACCGCCGCCGCGGCGTCCTGGTGCGTCCGTCGGTGCTGCTGCTGGTGCTCCTCGCGGCTCAGGTCACGCTTGGCGCGCTCACCGTGCTGACTGCCAGGCAGTACGTCATCAACTCGCTGCACGTCGTAACCGGCGCATCAGTGCTCGTCACCTCGCTGGTGTTGACACTGCGCGCACACAAATCGCGCCTCGGGGCGCTTGCCGGAGGAATCGCTGCGACTTCCCTCGGTGTGGGGCGGGTGCCGCCGGAGCGGGGCGCCCTCGAAGGCGGACCCGCCGGGCCGACCCGAACAGGCGCGCGCGCATGAAACTGGGCGCGCCAGCGGCTGGCGTACATCCGCGCGGACCGGCAGGGCCTGATGCGTCCGTCGCGGCCGGCGCCGTACACCGGCTCACCGATTTCGTCGCGCTGACCAAGCCGCGACTGAATCTTCTGGTGCTGGTGACGACGCTTGCCGGCCTGTATCTCGCATCGCCGGCCGGCGTTGAACCCGCCCTGCTCGTGAACACGCTGGTTGGCACGGCCCTCGTTGCCGGCGGAGCCGCCGCGCTCAACCAGGTGTGGGAGCGCCGCACTGATGCGCTGATGCGACGGACCAGCATGCGGCCGCTGCCGGGAGGCCGGCTCGGCGCTGGCGAAGGCGCCTGGTTTGGTGCGCTGCTCTCCGTCATCGGGCTCGCGCAGCTCGCCGTTGCCGTCAACGCCACCGCTGCCGGCGTCGCCGCATCGACACTCGTGAGTTACGTTCTGGTCTACACGCCGCTGAAGCTGCGCACGCCGATGGCCACGCTCGTCGGCGCGATTCCCGGCGCGCTGCCGCCGGTCATCGGTTGGAGCGCGGCAACCGGACGGATCTCGCTGGAAGCGCTCGTCCTCTTCGGCATCGTCTTCTTCTGGCAGATGCCGCACTTTCTGGCGATCGCCTGGCTCTACCGCGATGACTACGCCAACGCCGGCATTCCGCTGCTGCCGGTCCTCGAACCGGACGGACGCCGCACCGGTCAGCAGGCGCTGGTCTACTCGGCAGCGCTCTGGCCGGTGAGCCTGCTGCCCGCCGCCGTCGGCCTCGCGGGTGTCCCGTACATGATGGTTGCCACTGCGCTCGGGCTGTTGTTCGTGTGGCTGGCGCTCCGCTTTGCGCGCGAGCGGTCGATGGCAACGGCACGCACGCTGTTTCTGTTTTCCATCACGTACCTGCCGCTCCTCCTCGGCGCGCTCGTAGCCGATCGGCTCTGGCTCTGACCGAGCGCCTGGATGGAGATCGCCGACCTCCCCACGCTGAACGCAAGCCTGAACGCGCTCGCATCCGTCTTTCTCGTTGCCGGCTATGTGATGATTCGCGGCCGCCGGATCGACGCTCACCGGCGGTGCATGCTGTCGGCTCTCGGAACGTCGGCGCTGTTTCTCATCAGTTACGTCATCTATCACGCCAACGCCGGCTCGGTCCCGTTCCGCGGCACCGGCGCCATACGCGTGGTCTATTTTGCCGTCCTGATTCCCCACATCATTCTGGCCGCGGCAATCCTGCCGCTGGCGCTCGTGACGACCGCGCGCGGACTCCGCGGCGATTACACGCGGCACGTCCGCATCGCGCGCTGGACCCTGCCCGTGTGGTTGTACGTGTCGGTGACCGGCGTCATCGTCTACCTCATGCTGTATCACCTCTAAGACGGGGATCAGGGCTTGGGGATCGGGGCTGAGGGCTCAGGGATCAGGGCTCGGGGCCAGGGATCAGGGCCCCAGTGAGCGGGGATTGGGGACCGGGGGTAAGATGTTCGCCCGGAGGAAACCATGGTCCCGCGCCTGCGCATCGTAATTGCCGTGATTAGCGCTATCTGGCTGGCAGTGCCCGCGTCGGCACAGACCGCCAGGGCGACGGGCACGGTTCGCGACATCGACGGCAAACCGATCAAAGGCGCCACGA
>Ga0247825_10003072_pt1 | contig 11009 bp, 8 predicted proteins | sample 13C_Vanillin_Day_FD_194413 | JGI IMG/M metagenome (GOLD analysis project Ga0247825, IMG submission 194413) | Soil microbial communities from agricultural site in Penn Yan, New York, United States - 13C_Vanillin_Day48 | ecosystem: Environmental > Terrestrial > Soil > Agricultural land | place... | reverse complement strand
GATGACCACGGCGACATTGGTGCGCCAGTAGTAGGTCAGCCCGCGGACGACGAGATGCCTTACGTGCATGTGTTATGTCGACGATTGCATGTCACCCGCGAACGCGCGTTGCCAGCACGTCGGCCGGCGCGTCGCTCGGCACGACCACTCGAAGCGCGCTGGGACGGGCTCGGGCACGAATAGTCGAGCCCCCCAGGAACGGCTCGCCATCTACATGGTACGGCACGGGTTGCCCGGATGTGACCTCGATCTCGATGCCTTTGACGCTGCTTACGCCGGGAGTCTTCTCGATCTGCCCCGTGAACAAGCGCGGCGTCTGCAGAATGATTCCCAAAGGCGACCGGCCTGCCACGACCACGACATCGAGCCGGCCATCGTCAAGCGCCGCGGCCGGGGCGATGAGTGCCCCGTTGCCGTACTGCCGTGAGTTGGCAATGGCGATGAGCAGCGCGTCCACGCGAACCACGACGCCGTCGGTTGTGATGGTGTAGGTCGCGGACTTGTACGTGAAGAATTCCCAAGCCGCGATCTGCAGATAGCGCAAGAAGCCACGGCGAACGAGACCGGGCGCGGCGAAACAGTGGGCCACGCGCGCATCGAGGCCGATGCCCGCCACGTTGAAGAAGAGCTTCAGGTCGAGCTCGCCCGCATCCATACGACACTCGCGGCCGTCGAGGGCGGCGGCGAATGCGCGGGCGGGATCCAGCGGGATGCGCAACTCGCGAGCCAGACCGTTGCCCGACCCACTTGGGATGATTCCCAGTGTCGCCTCGCGAAACGCGAGCACCGAGGCCACTTCGTTGACCGTGCCATCTCCGCCCCACGCGAACACCGACGTGACGCCTCGGGTCAGCGCCGCCTGCGTCAGCTCCCGCGCGTGTCCCACGCGTTCCGTCAGGAAGACCTGAGCGTCCAGGCCGCGTGCGGCAATGAGAGCTGCCGCTTGCTCGGCGCGTGCGCGCGCAACCTCCACTCGGCCGCCGGCGCCGGAAATCGGATTGATGATGACCGCAACCGGGGTTGGCACAGATCCGAGGGCAACTATATCGCCGGGCGCTCAAAGTCGTGCCTCAAGCGTGCAATCGGCACAAGGTGGGCACGGCGCACCATCGGGGTGGCCATCCAGGCCTGAACTTACCGAAATCCAGAACCCGAAACACGGAATTAACACAAAAGAAACGGTTGTGAAATTCCCCTCGGATACCGTGGCAACTATGACGCAGGGATTCGTTCGTTACATCGGTGTTGCCGCGTTCACTGCCATGGCTGTCGCGTGCGGCGGTGGGGGCAACCAGCCCGCGTCCGAGGGTGGCGAAGCGCCGGCGCAGCTCATTACGGTAGACGGTTCGAGCACGGTGTTCCCGATTGCCGAGGCGGTGGCGGAGGAGTATGGCAAGGCCAACCCCAACGGTCGCACGCCGACCGTGGGTATCTCGGGCACCGGCGGGGGCTTCCAGAAGTTCTGTCGAGACGAGGTCAACGTCAGCAATGCGTCGAGGCCGATACGACCCGCCGAAATCGAAGCCTGCAAGATGGCTGGCGTCGAGTACATCGAACTTCCCATTGCCTACGACGGCCTGGCAATCGTCGTCAACCCGAAGAACACCTGGGCCACGACGATCACCGTCGCCGAGCTGAAGACCCTATGGGCGCCAGAGGCGCAAGGGAAGATCCTGCGCTGGAATCAAATCCGCGCCTCGTGGCCAAACCGCGATATCCGCCTCTTCGGCGCGGGCGTAGATTCGGGAACGTACGACTACTTCACGGAGGCCACGGTCGGTAAGGAAGGCGCCAGCCGAGGCGACTTCACCTCGAGCGAAGATGACAACGTGATCGTCCAGGGCATCGGGAGCGACGAGCTCGCCCTCGGGTTCCTGCCGCTCGCGTACGTCGAGGCCAACAGTTCGCGCCTGAAGATCGTCCCTGTAGACGATGGGAAAGCGGACAACGGAAACGGGCCGATCGCCCCCAGCGCACAGACGGTGCGCGACGGCACTTATCAGCCTCTGTCGCGTCCGCTCTTCATCTACGTATCGCGGAAGGCGGCCGACCGTTCCGAGGTTCAGCAATTCGTCGAGATGTTCTTCAGTCGAACGGATCTCGTGCAGGAAGTCGGCTATATCGAACTCACCCCTCAGATCTACGAACTCGCCCGGAAGCATTTTTCCGACCGCAAGATTGGAACGGCGTTCGGCGAGGGGGGTTCCCAGGTCGGCATGACGCTCGAAGCTCTGCTCGCCCGCGAAAAATGACCCTTCGACCAGCTCAGGGTCAGCCCGAGCATCGCCGAGGGATCCAGAGATGAAGCGGTTCGAGTTCCTGATCGAGTGGGCGCTGTTCCTCTGCGCTTTGCTGTCGATTGGCACGACCGTCGGCATCATCCTGGTACTGGCCGTGGAGACATTCGCCTTCCTTCGTGAAGTGCCGGTCACCGATTTCCTCTTCGGCACCAACTGGACGCCGCTCTTCGCCACACCGAGCTTCGGTGTGCTCCCGCTGGTCGCGGGGACGGTCATGGTTTCGGCGATCGCGATGGCCGTCGCCCTTCCCATGGGTCTCCTGAGCGCGATCTATTTGAGTGAGTATGCCCCGCTCGGTGTTCGCCGCATGGTCAAGCCGGTGCTCGAGATTCTGGCAGGCGTGCCGACGGTGGTTTACGGGTACTTCGCGCTGCTGTTCGTCACGCCACTCTTCCAGCGGGTGTTGCCGGACCTTGCGGGCTTCAATGCGTTGAGCCCAGGAATCGTGATGGGGATCATGATTCTCCCCCTCGTGTCGTCGCTCTCCGAAGACGCGATGCAAGGCGTGCCTCGTGGTCTCCGTGAAGGGGCGTACGCCCTTGGCGCCACAAAGATGCAGACCAGCCTCCGCGTGGTCCTGCCGGCCGCGTTCTCCGGCATCACCGCAGCCTGCATCCTTGCGGCGTCGCGTGCGATCGGCGAGACGATGATCGTGGCGATCGCCGCCGGCCAGCAGCCTCGCCTCACCTCCAACCCGATGGTGCCGATCGAGACGATGACCGCTTACATCGTGCAGGTGAGCCTCGGCGACACGCCACAGGGCACCCTGGAGTACCGCACGATCTTCGCCGTCGGCATGCTCCTCTTCCTCGGGACCTTGGTACTGAACCTCGTCAGCGCCTGGCTGCGCGCACGGTTCCGGGAGGAGTACTCGTGACGAACGGACAACTGCTGGACGGCGGGGCGCAGCGCGCCATCAACAGGCGTCGCTATCTCGACGTGCTCTTTCAGGCCCTCGCGCTGCTCATTCTGTGCCTGGCGCTCGGATCCTTGGCGGCACTCATCGCCGACGTGTGGAGCGACGGATTCAGCCGTCTGTCATGGGCCTTTCTGAGTGGATTCCCGTCGCGAAGGGCCGCCGACGCGGGTATCTGGCATGCCCTGTCCGGGAGCATGTTCGTGATCCTGGTCACCGGTGCCCTGGCTGTCCCTGTCGGCGTCGCTTCGGCCGTCTATCTGGAGGAGTACGCCCGGCGAAGCCTGATGGCCCGGATCATCGAGATCAACATCACGAACCTCGCGGCCGTGCCCTCGATCATCTACGGACTGCTTGGGCTTGGACTCTTCGTCAGGGCGATGGGCATGGGACGGAGCGTGCTCGCGGGTGCGTCGACGTTGGCGTTGCTGGTGCTGCCCGTGATCATCCTCTCGACGCGAGAGGCGCTGAGAGCGGTCCCGCCTTCCATTCGTGAAGGCTCGTACGCGCTCGGGGCCTCCAAGTGGCAAACGGTGTGGTATCAGGTGCTGCCTGTGGCGCTCCCGGGCATCCTGACGGGGATGATCCTGGCCCTGTCGCGGGCCATCGGCGAGACGGCGCCGCTCATTTCCATCGGCGCGCTCACCTTCGTGGCGTTCGCACCGGATGGCCTCTGGTCGCCGTTCACGGTGCTGCCAATTCAGATCTTCAACTGGGTCTCTCGCCCGCAGGTCGAGTTCCAGGCCAACGCCGCCGCAGGGATTCTGGTCTTGCTCGCGCTGCTCCTCACGATGAACGCGGCCGCCATCTGGCTGCGTGACCACTACCAGAAGAAGCTGACATGAGCGATCCGGGGGCACGCCTTCTCTCGCTGGGCGGATTGGCCACCCGTGGCGGCCCGCAGCCAGCCATCGATCGGCCCGTGAAGGTCCAGGCGGACGCGCTGAACTTCTCGTACGGCACGACCCGAGCGCTCACCGACATTTCGATTGGGATTCATCCCAATGTCGTGACGGCGTTTATCGGCCCCTCGGGCTGCGGGAAGAGCACCTTCCTGCGAACGCTGAACCGGATGAACGACATCATTCCCGGGACGCGTGTCGAAGGGAAGATCCTGATCGACGGCACCGACATCTACGGACCCGGGATCGACGTCGTCGCGCTCCGGCGACGGGTCGGCATGGTGTTCCAGAAGTCGAATCCCTTCCCGAAGTCGATTTTCGACAACATCGCCTACGGCCTGCGCATCAACGGGATGGCCGGAAGCCGCTCGGAGCTGGCCGAACGTGTCGAGGAAAGCCTGCGCCAAGCGGCGCTGTGGGACGAGGTCAAGGACCGCTTGCAGGACTCGGCGCTCGCGATGTCGGGCGGCCAGCAGCAGCGGCTCTGCATCGCCAGGGCCCTGGCTGTCCGCCCCGATATTCTTCTCATGGACGAGCCGGCGTCGGCGCTGGATCCGATCGCCACGCAGAGAATCGAAGAGCTGGTGTACGACCTCAAGAAGACGTACACCATCGTGATCGTCACCCACAACATGCAGCAGGCCGCGCGCGTGTCGGACTTCACCGCATTTTTCTGGCTGGGACGTTTGGTTGAATACGGCCGGACCGATAAGATGTTCACCGCTCCGGCGGAAAAATTGACGGAAGATTACGTGACCGGACGGTTCGGGTAGCACGAAGGGCACGAAGAAGACGAAGGGCACGAAGAAGAAGTTAAGGGTACGAAGAAGACGAACGGTAGCAAGAAGACGAAGCAAGAACGATGTCCTCATGGTTCCGCCGCCTTCGTGAGCTTCGTAGCCTTCGTGTCCTTCGTGGTAGGAGATAGATGGAACGCGTCGTTCGACACTTCCAGGAAGAGCTCGAAGCGCTGCAGGCCCGCCTGCTGGAAATGGGCGGGTTGGCCGAAGAGCGCGTCCGAGCAGCCTTGCAGGGGCTGGTCACGCGAGATACCGCCATCATCGAGCGGGTGATGCGCGGCGACGAGCCGATCAACGAGCTGCACATCGAAGTGGACAACCGGTGCTTTACGCTCCTGGCGCTCTATCAGCCCATGGCCACGGATTTGCGGTCGATTGTCGCGGCGGTGAAGATCAACACCGACCTCGAACGCGTTGGCGACCTCGCCGTGAATATCGCGGAGGCGGCCCAGCGCTACACGAACCATGCGCCGGTCAAGAAGCTCATCGACATCCCGCAGATGGGGGAGATCGCGCAAGTCATGCTGCGCGACTCGCTCGACGCCTTCGTCCAGCGCGACACCACCCTGGCCAAACGCGTCCTCAGCGAAGACGACCGGCTCGACGCGCTCAAGACCCTCGTGTTTCGCGAACTTCTGGCCTGCATGCTGGAGGACGCGGCGACGGTCGAGCCCGCACTCGACCTGATTCTGATTTCGCGGCACCTCGAGCGGATCGGCGACCATGCCACGAATATCGCGGAGGACGTCATCTTCATGGTCTCGGCGCTCGACGTCCGCCACCTGCCGCCCTCAGACACCAATTAGTTTTCGGATAACGCCGTCGTAATTGATTAGAATGGGTCGGATGGGCGAGGCGCGGCTCTGCGTGCAGTGCCGCCGGCACCCTGTGGACGACCGGTGGCGGCCGTTCTGCAGCGAGCGTTGCCGGAACGAGGACTTGGCGAAATGGGCCGACGGACGGTACCGTGTCGCTGGAGAACCCGTACCCGCCCCGGACAACAACCCCGATTCGGACCCTTAACCGTTCTCCTCCGCTTATGGCCGACACGCTTACCGTTACCGACAACCGCACCGGGAAGCAGTACGAGATCCCGATCAAGGACGGCGTCATTCGTGCGACGGACCTCCGCCAGGTCAAGACCGAGACCGACGATGCCGGTCTGATGACGTACGACCCGGCGTTCATGAACACCGCCGCGTGCCGCAGCCGCATCACGTATATCGATGGCGACAAGGGCATCCTCGAGTACCGGGGCCACCCGATCGAGCAGCTCGCCGAACATTCCACGTATCTCGAGACCGCCTATCTCATCCTCTTCGGCGAGCTCCCGACGTCGGCGCAGCTGGCGAGCTGGACCCACGACATCACCCAGCACACGATGCTCCACGAGAACATCAAGAAGCTGATGGAAGGCTTTCAGTACGACGCGCACCCGATGGGCGTCTTCCTGAGCACGGTCGGGGCCTTTTCGACCTTCTACCCGGACGCCAAGAACATTTTCGACGAGCAATCGCGGAAGAAACAGATTCACCGCTTGATTGCCAAAGTCCCCACCATCGCCGCCTACGCCTTCCGCCACAGCATCGGCCGCCCCTACAACCAACCGGACAACGAGCTCAGTTTCACCGGCAACTTCCTGAACATGCTGTTCAAGATGACCGAGCTGAAATACAAGGTGCCCCCCGCGCTGGAGCGTGCGCTCGACGTGCTGTTCATTCTCCACGCGGACCACGAACAGAACTGCAGCACGAGTGCAATGCGTGCCATTGGCAGCTCGCAGGTGGATCCCTACTCGGCGATGGCTGGTGCGGCCGCGGCCCTCTACGGCCCGCTGCACGGCGGGGCCAACGAAGCCGTCCTGCGGATGCTCGCCGAAATCGGGAGCATCGACCAGGTGCCTGGCTTCATCAAGCGCGTCAAAGCCGGCGAAGGCCGACTGATGGGATTCGGTCACCGGATCTACAAGTCCTACGATCCCAGGGCCAAGATCATCAAGCGCACGGCCGACGAGGTGTTCGAGGTGACGGGCAAGAACCCGCTGCTGAACATCGCGCTGGAACTCGAGCGGATCGCCTTGCAGGACGACTACTTCGTCACCCGCAAGCTATACCCGAACGTCGACTTCTACTCCGGTCTGATCTACGAGGCCATGAAGTTCCCCGTGACGATGTTCCCCGTGTTGTTTGCCATTCCTCGGACCGCCGGCTGGATCGCACAGTGGGAAGAGATGATCCTGGATCCCGAACAGAAGATCGCCAGACCGAGACAGATCTACACGGGTTCGCCGCGGCGCGACTACGTGCCAATCGACAAGCGAAGCTAAACACGCTCCGAGGTGCGAGGGTGCGAAGGTGCGAAGGTGCGAGGGTCCGAACGCTGCGGGTGATTCTCTGCACCGTAGCCCTAGGATCGGCCATCGTGGCCTGCTCGGCTGCCGCGGATGACGAGGCGGCACAGGCGCCCCTTCGCGCCGTCCCGCCGCCGACCAGCGCCGTCGCAGCACCCAACGCTTCCACCCTCGCACAGAGTCCCGCACCCGCGGGGTTCGACAGTTCCAGAGCCTACGAGCACCTCCGCCGGCAGGTCGCGTTCGGTCCACGGCCGGCAGGTTCGACCCCTCTCACGCAGGCTCGCCAATACATCCTGACGCAGCTCCAGACGGCAGGCATCACGGTCCGGGAAGAAGCCTTCGACGCCGCCACCCCGCTCGCCCAGGTGCGCATGGTCAACCTCATCGCGACGATCCCGGGCCGTCGCCCCGAACGTATCGCGCTCGCGACCCACTACGACACGAAGCTGTTTCGAGAATTTCGATTCGTGGGCGCCAGCGACGGGGCATCGTCGACGGCAGCAGTGCTCGAGCTGGGACGTGTGCTGAAGGCGCGTCAGAACGAGTTCACAATCGAGCTGCTCTTCTTCGACGGCGAAGAAGCGGTCGTCGATTGGAACCGCAACAACGACAATACCTATGGGAGCCGGCGCTACGTCGAAACCGCCCAAAAGGCGGGAACGCTTGGTGGCCTGAAGGCACTGGTCCTGCTCGACATGATCGGCGACCGAAACCTGACGATCCGCCGCGACTCCAACTCCACGCCCTGGCTCACCGACATCATCTGGGCGTCGGGGGCCAAACTCGGCCACCGTGCGTACTTCCTGTCCGAGGAAACGACCATCGATGACGACCATATGCCGTTCGTGCGGGCTGGCGTGCCGTCGGTGGACATCATCGACTTGGATTACGCAGCCTGGCATACGGCGCAAGACGATTTGGACCGCGTGAGCGCCCGCAGCCTGCAGATCGTGGGGGACGTTGTCCTCGATGCGATTCCGCAGATCGAGCGGCACCTTGCCGCCGCCCCCGCACGCCGATAGGCAAGTCCCCCACAGGGCCGCCTAGAGAGCGATTCGTCTGAACCACGAAGGGCACGAAGAGCACGAGGGTACGGAAGAAACGCTCCTTCGTGTCTTCGTGGTTTCTTGATCAGCTGGCTCGTTGTTTTTAGGTTAGGGAGCGAACGCCAGCCAGAGTATCGCTACCACCGCCACTAGGACGCAGACCACAACGATCGTCTTTCCCCACTTGCGCCTGGGCCGAACGAACACCGAACTGGGCTCGGGCGGCTTTATCCTCGGCTCGGCGGTCGCAGACCCGCATCGATAGCAGATGAGCGCGTTGGCAGCGATCTCGGTGCCGCACTTGCGGCAAGTCATCTCGAGGGCATCTTGGGGATGGTCATCGCTCGCTCAAACGTCGGTTCGTCGTGTTCTGATTCGACACTCGTGTGCCATAGCGAGGCAATAGCATCTCCAATGGCTGTGACTGCTGGAAGTGCAAGTATATCCGTCGCTTATCCGTATCACAGGCGCCTTCGAATGTATCAATAGCGAGCACGTCACCAATAGCCGCCCATCCCGGCCACAATTTGGCTAACCCATTGGTGCAACTTGAGTTACGCCTCGATAGATCAGCCAAGACTCCACTGGTCTGGGCCTTGCTCTGCAATCGATGGCATGAGGCAAACGAACTCGAGACCGTCGGTCTATCAGGGAACGTTCAAAACCGATCGAACCCGTCGAAAAATCACGTGGGACCTGTCCACGGGCTAAAGACCTCGCGATGGCAATCCCTTCTCCAACGTCCAGCGTCCGCGACCTCTCGGTCGCCGCGCGCGCCTTCGTAGCGGGAACCGTTCTCGCCGGCGCCGTGGTGCTCGTCGTGAACTTCCCGACGCAGGACGTCAACGTTCCGCTGTTCCTTGCATTCGCCCTGGCTTCCTCGCTGGCGTCCACTGTGAAGGTGCGCCTGCCGCTCGGCTCGGGCTCTTCGAATCTCTCGGTGTCCTACACGGTCGACTTTGCGTCGCTTCTCGTCCTTGGCCCCGGTCCGACCATGGTCGTGGCGGCCGTGAGCGCGATGACGCAGTCGGCGTTCGGCACATCCCGACGCAATGCACTTCATCGCATTCTCTTCAGCGCGGCTGCGCTCGTCCTGACGATGCAGGTGGCCGGGTGGATGTTCACGGTCCTCGGCGGTCGCGCGGGTGTCTTCGATTCACACCTGGTTCGACCGTTCGTCGCAGCCGTTCTCGTGTACTACCTGATCAATACCGTCGCGATGGCCACGGCGATCGGCCTTTCGACCCGGCAGCAGGTGTGGCGAGTCTGGCACAACAACTTTCTCTGGACGGCCCCGAGCTACTTCGTGGGCGCAGGCGCAGCTGCGGCGGGCGTCATCGCGTGGACGATGAACTCTGGTTGGCTGGTTCCCCTGGCCTCCGCACCGGTGTACCTGACGTTTCGGTCGTACCGGATCTACCTCGACCGTCTCGCGTCCGAGCAGCGGCACAACGAGGAGATCCGCAGGCTGCACGCGCAATCGGTCGAGGCGCTGCGCGCCGCCAAGGAGTCGGAGCAGCGATACGCGATGGCTGCCGCCGGCTCCAATGACGGCCTGTGGGATTGGGACCTGGATGCAGACCTCTTCTACGTATCCGATCGCTGGAAGCTGATGATCGGACTCTCGGCGGCGGACCGAATCGAGCGCAGCGAGCAGTGGTTTCGCGACGTGCACCAGGACGATCTGCCAGGGCTTCGGGCCGAGCTCGCTCGACATCTCGACGGCGACGCCCCCCATTTCGAGCACGAGTACCGCATGCAACACCTCGACGGATCGCCGCGTTGGGTTCTCTGCCGCGGGATCGCAGTCCGTGACCCGACGGGCAAGCCGACGCGCATCGCCGGGTCTCAGACGGACGTGACGATGCGCCGCCGGGTGCAGGACGAGCTCGCGCACGCGGCCCTGCACGACGACCTCACGGGGCTGGCAAACCGGATGCTGTTCACCGCGATGCTCGACCGCTCGTTGGCCCGCGCGCAACGCGCGCAGAACTACCAGTTCGCGGTGCTGTTCGTGGACCTCGACCACTTCAAGCTGGTCAACGACAGCCTCGGCCACGTCGCCGGCGACAAGTTCCTGGTCGCGATGGCGAAGCGCTTCCTGAAGCAGATGCGACCGGGCGACCTGCTCGCGCGACTCGGTGGCGACGAATTCGCGGTGCTGCTCGACGACATGCCCGATGTCGCCACCGCGAATACCATTGCCGAGCGGCTGCAGCTGGCGCTGCTCGAAGCGTTCGAGATCGATGGGCGTGATTTTTACGCGTCGGCCAGCATGGGCATCGCGGTCGGCAACAACGGCTATCTCAGGTCGGAAGATCTGCTTCGCGACGCCGACGCGGCGATGTATCACGCCAAGTCACTGGGCCGCGCGAGGTGTCAAACATTCGATCCGTCGATGCACGCGTCGGCCCTGCAGCGGCTGACGATCGAAACCAGATTGCGGCGGGCGGTGGAGCGGCAGGAACTCACCCTCGAGTACCAGCCGATTGTCTCCCTCGGCGCGCAAGACGTCTGTGGATTCGAAGCACTCGTCAGGTGGAAACACGCGGATGGGACGATGACGCCGCCTTCGGAGTTCATTCCGATCGCGGAAGAAACCGGCCTGATTGGGCCGATGACCCGCTGGGTTCTGAAGGAATCGTGCCGGCAGGTGGCGGCGTGGCAGCGCGCGTTAGGTCGTCCCATCCCC
>Ga0247825_10003071_pt1 | contig 11011 bp, 10 predicted proteins | sample 13C_Vanillin_Day_FD_194413 | JGI IMG/M metagenome (GOLD analysis project Ga0247825, IMG submission 194413) | Soil microbial communities from agricultural site in Penn Yan, New York, United States - 13C_Vanillin_Day48 | ecosystem: Environmental > Terrestrial > Soil > Agricultural land | place... | reverse complement strand
GGATCACGCGGAGCGTTACCGCAATCTTCCGTATATCGGGACAATACCGGAGTGACCTTCAGAATTGCAGGATTGCAGAATTGCAAGAAGGAAATACAGAAGTACAGAAGTACAGAAGTACAGAAATACAGATTGCAGATTGAACGTTGAAGAGCCGACTCCCTTTCTCACTTCTTCCTTCTTTCCTTTCTTTAACTTCCTGCAATTCTGCAATCCTGCAATTCTGCAATTGTTGTAATAATTGCGCGCGTGGCCATTCATCTCGTCGACCATCCGCTCATCGCTGACGCACTCACCGTGTTGCGCGATCGGACGACGCCGTCGGAATCGTTCCGTCGTGCGGCGACGCGGATCAGCGTGCTGCTGGCGGCGGAGGCTCTGCGAGATCTGCCGACCACGCCTGTGACCGTGGAAACGCCGCTGGCCTCCGCCGCCGGGCAGCGGGTCTCGGCTGACATCGTCGTCGTGCCGGTGCTGCGCGCCGGGCTCGGGATGCTCGATGCGGTTCTCAGCCTGGTGCCGGCCGCACGGGTTGGACACATCGGCCTTCAACGGGACGAAGTCACGGCCGTCGCGTCACACTATTACTCGAAGCTGCCGGCGGGGCTCGGCTCGAGCGTCGTGCTGGTCATCGATCCGATGCTCGCCACGGGCGGGAGCGCGGTCGCGGCGGTGGATCTGCTCAAGCAGGCGGGCGCGGCCCGACTTCGGCTGGTGTGCATCGTGGCAGCGCCCGACGGGGTGCGAGCCGTGGAAACGCGTCATCCGGATGTGGCGATTTACACGCCCGTGATCGATCAGTCGCTCAACGACCGTAAATTCATCGTGCCGGGGCTCGGCGATTTCGGCGACCGGCTCTACGGCACGAGATGATCTGACGTCGTTGCGGGCGCAAGTTGGGCTGCGCTAGACTTTGACATTCAGATAGCCAGTCACGGGGGCGCTTAGCTCAGTTGGTTAGAGCGCGTGCTTCACACGCACGAGGTCACTGGTTCGAGTCCAGTAGCGCCCACCACTTCACAAGGGTCTATTCCTGGGATTTCACAGGTTTCACCCATCCCAAAGAATGACTCCAAGTCGCAGTCACTCCGCCCCTTCTAAACCAGGCGGAGGTGGTAAAGGCCCGCCCCATGGAGGGAGCGGGCCTTTCTGTTTTGCAGCGTGTGCCTGTCAGTAATTCAGCGTGAAATTGAGCCGCATGAACCGAGGCCCGAGGATCGCGGTCGGGTTGTTCCACGTCCCGCCGTTCGGGGCGGTGTAGGAATACTGCGACTCGTAGGCGGTGGGGTAATTCGTGTTCAGCAGGTTCTGGAGGTCCACGCCGACGTCCAGACGACGCCCGCTGAACCGGAAGACCTTCGCGAACCGCATGTCGATCTGATTTCGACGGGTGTCGGCGTAGAGCCGATGGGTCTCGTCAAGCAGCGCGACCGTGGTGGTGCCGGTCGCCAAACCGCCGGGCGGCAGGCGGCCCAGCAAGTCCCGAACGACCAGGTTCGGCACGTTCATGTTCGCGCCGCTCGGCGTCGCCCCCGAGGGGGCGGCGCCGGTGTTGGTCGGGTTCGTCGTGCCCGTGCGCTGCTGCGCAGGCTGCGAGCGCAGCGTGGAGCTGATCAGCACGTCCACCTTTGGGACGGTGTACGACGCCGAGCCGCGGAACGTCGTCTCGTAAGGGTCAACCAACCGGCAGTTCCGCGCGTCCGGGCTGTCGATGTTCAACACGGACGCGCACGTATCGATCGTGGAGCGGCCGGTTGTGGTGCCGGCCTGGAGGTTCAGCCCCCGCGAGGTCCGCGCGTTCAGCGTGATGTCGACGCCGTGCCAGAAGTGCGTCCGGGCGGGGCCGAAGTCGGTTTCGAACGTCACGTAATTGTCCGCGCCTCGATTGGCCGCGGCTTGCGTCAGCGTGTAGACATCGACCGGGTAACCGCCGCCGCCGGGCAGGCGCGCGTCCTTCGGCGCGACGATGGTCCACTTCTCGTAATCCCCTGGGCCCACCAACGTGTTGTCGGTGACGGTGTAGTTCCCCCACCAGCGCCGGTTGTAGCCGACATCCAGCGAGACGCGAGGGGCGAGCTCCTGCGCCACGTTGATGCCCCACTGCCAGTCGACGGGCCGCACCCCCCAGCCCTTCAACAGATCTGGGTTCACCCGCGTCGAGCCCCCTGTCTTGCCGAAGTTGAGGCTGTCGCCTGTCATCGCCCCGCACGTGTCTCCCCCCGGGACGACCTGCGCCGCCGGGTTGAGCATGTCGCAATCGACGACAAAGTCCTTGTCGGTGTCCGACCAGCTCCGCGAGGCGATATCCACGGTTCGCGTGCTCGGGTTGTTGGCCGTGTAGATCGTATCGTTTGTCGCAGGCGCCAGGTAGCGCCCGAGATTGAACTTCACGGCCGTCTTGCCGTTGCCGAATACGTCGTACGCGGCTCCGACGCGTGGCGAAATATCCCGATAGCTGTTGACCCCCTGTGTCCGCTCGAACGTAATCGGCGCGGCGTTGAAGGGCGAGGTGACTTGCGTGCCGTTGCCTTCGGCGGGACTGTAGCTCGAAGCCTGATCGTAGCGTAGCGCGCCCTGCACGCTGAGACGATTACGCGTCCAGGTGTCCTGTACGAAAATAGCGTTGGGAATCGTGCGATCGGCCGTCTCCCATTCAGGAAGCCGGAACGTAAACTGGTTCGGCACCCGGTTTTGGAAGCGGTAAGCGAGCTGGGTCGCGTTGCTGTGAAAAATGTTGTCAGACGTCGTGTATTGCCCCTGGTATCCGACCTTCACGCTGTGTGCGCCGGTGACGTAGGACAGGGAGCCCCGGTAGGCGTTCAGAGTGACGTCCTGCACACGAAAGCCGTTCACGCCGCGGTAGGAGAAATTGGCATTATGACCGTCGATCGCCGACTGCTCCGTCACCGGCGTCTGGTCGAAGATGCCGTCCGGCGAGGCCGTGCCCGTTCCGCCGTTGGTCGTGTAGGCATACCGGGAAAAGCCGGCTTCGAGCAGTACCCGGTTGGTCCACGGATTCGACCACGTGGCCTGCGTCACCGAGTACGGCAGGTCGAAGTACCCCAGGTGGGCCTCCGGAGAAAGGGTATTCGAGCCAAGCGCGACCCAGTCGGCTTCGCGTTGACGGCAGCCCTCCCCGGCGGTCGTGAGAGTCGAGCCCTCGCATCTCTGCTGCTGCTCTCGAGAGAACGTCACACGGTTCTTCGCAGTGACCTGGCCGGTCAACCGCCCTGACCAGATGTCACGGCCCTGCACCGACCGGGGCTCGACGCTCGTTTCCGCCGCCCGGTAGTCCCAGTGCGAAAAGTCCCCGGCGTATGCATTGAGGCGCACGTTCCCTGCGCCGGGCGCCATGGTTGAATACTTCCGGTAGCTGCCGTAGAACCACAGCCGGTCGCGCTTGATCGGACCACCGAACGACCCGCTCGCATCATACGCGTTGATGAGGCCCTGATTTTTCTCGATCCCCACCGCGCGTAGATCGTCGTCGAGGTTATCGCCGGTCGACCACTTGCCGGCCGTGTTATAGAACGCCTGCCCGCCGAACGTGTTGCCCCCCGATCGCGGCACGATGTTCATGGACGGACCGCCAGTCTCGCTCTCGCCAAGGGCGCCCGAGACGACCACGGAGATTTCCTCGACGTTGTTCGTGTCGTAGGTCAGCGACGACATGCCACCGCCGTTGAACGGGCCCGCCACGGTCATGCCGTTGATTAACATGCGTCCTTCGTTGAGCCTGCCGCCATGTGCCGTGAAGAACGTCATCGTCGGCGTTGCGGCCTGGGCGGCCCCGTCGGTAACGCTGAGGCCAGGCGTCGCGTTCAGCAGCGAGCCAGCCGCGCGCGTGGCCGGCAGCGTCTGGATCAGGTCCTTGCTGAGCACCGTCTGCCGCAGCGTGTTCTGGACGTCCACGACCGGCGATTCGCCGGTGACCGTGATCGTTTCCTCGAGGCTGCCGACCTTCAAATCGGCATCGATGCTGGCCGCGAAGGAGCCGGTCAACTCGATGCCTTCGCGCCGGACCGTCGAAAACCCGGTCAACGTGAATACCACCGCGTAGGTGCCCGGGAGCAGATCGACGATGCGATACTGCCCCGAGCCGTCCGTGACGGCGGTACGGGATTTTTCGATCAGCACCGGGCTCGATGCTTCGACGGTCACACCCGGCAGGACGCCCCCTGATGAATCTGTGACGACGCCGGTGATCGATGCCTGAGCGTAAGCGGACGCGGGGATCACGACCACACAGGTGAGGCCGAATAGCAGTCTCGTGAGCAAGCGCATAAGGGTTCTCCTCTTCACTCGAACCGAAGGGCCACGGAAGCGCACGGCTCTCGCGCGCGAGCCTTGCACAGCTAGCTGAAAGATTCCTGAAAGTCGCACCGGGACCCAGCTCGACCCATCTCTTGCGCCACGACGCCGGATTTCAGTGCATCATGACAACCGTTACTTTCTGATGCGGATTCTGCTGGCGGATGATGACCAGGAAGTCGCGGAGTACATCCGCAAGGAGCTCGAGGACGAGGGCCACTCGGTATTGGTGTGCCATGATGGCGCCTCCGCCTTGCGTGCGGCGGAGCTCCACGCGTTCGACATCGGCATTCTGGATGTGATGATGCCCTGCATGGATGGGCTGGAGGTGACGCGCCGGCTGCGCCGCGAGAGCATCCGAACGCCGATTCTGCTGTTAACAGCCCGGGATGCACCGGAAGAGGTCGTCCGAGGGTTGGACTCAGGCGCCGACGATTACCTGACGAAGCCGTTCTCGTTCGATGTCCTGCTCGCGCGCCTTCGAGCGCGCACTCGCAGCGCTCCGCGCGACGGGCAACGGCTGAGATTTGCCGATCTCGTCCTCAATCAGGACACGCGTGAGGTCTCGCGCGGGAAGCGGCAGATTGCGCTCACGCGCACGGAGTTCGCGCTGCTCGAGTGCCTGATGCGCGCCGCAGGTCGCATCGTCTCTCGCGAAGCCCTGATCGAACAGGTTTGGGGGGACCGCGAGGTAACGGCCAACAACCTGGAGGTGTTTGTCCGCTTCCTTCGAGAAAAAATCGATTGCGACGAAGAGAGTCGGCTCATCCACACCGATCGCGGGGTGGGCTATAGCCTTCGGAGTGCTGAATGGTGAACGTACGCTCCTTGAAATTCAGGCTGGCCGTTTGCTACTTCCTCACCGTGGTGTCAATTTGTGCGCTTGCGGCCGGCGGATACTGGCTCGCTGTTCGCTCTGCGCTGAATTACGCGTTGGATCAGCACCTGCGCTTCCGGGTGATGGGATTAGGAAAGTATTTGGAGGAGGCGGCGGACTCCCACGGACCACAGCCGATTGCATCAAGGCTCGATCAGATCGACCAGCTCGGCGAGCTGTACCAGGTGTTCGATGGGGACGGCGGCCTGATTGCGCAGTCGTTCAACATGACACGCCGCGGGGTGCGCGAACGACCGCCGCGCGATCTTGGCTCCGAGATTCGTTTTGAAACGGCCGGCCCTCCCGATTTCCCCCTGCGGCTTGCGTGGCAGAAAGTGACGATTGCCGGCCAGCCGCTCATCGTGGGGGCGGCCGATCCGCAAAACAAGTACGACGGCGTGCTCACCGCATTCACGTCGATCCTGCTGCTTTCAACGCCCATCATCCTGACGCTCGCAACTCTCTGCGGCCTCTGGCTCGGGCGTCGCGCCCTCGCCCCGGTCGCCAGGATTACCGAGGATGCCCGTGCCATCACCGAGCAGAACCTGTCCGCACGACTGGCCGTGCCGGACTCGAAAGACGAGCTGCAGCAACTGTCCGAAACGCTGAACGCAATGCTCGACCGAATCGAGGCGTCATTTTCGCGAATCAAGCAATTCACGGCGGATGCGTCTCACGAACTCCGGGCGCCGCTGACCTTGATCTACACGGCCGCTCAATACTCGCTCCGTCGCGAGCGGAGCCGCGACGAGTTGTTGGCCGGTATGCAGCAGATCCAGCGCGAGTCGCAGCGAACAACCGCGTTGATCGATGACCTGCTGCGGCTGGCAAGGGGCGATGCCGGCAAGGAAACCGCCCCTCTGCGGCCAATGGATGCGGAGCCGCTCCTGCGCGACGTCGCCGAACAAGCGAGAACTCTGGCTGCCGACAAATACATCGATGTGCAACTGCACGTCGAAGTGGATCCGCTTCCCGTCCGGGCAGACGAGGCCAGCCTGCGACGGCTGCTCTGGATCCTGGTCGACAACGCGGTCAAGTTCACGCCCCGCGGGGGCACGGTCATCGTCACGGGCAGCCGGGACGCGACCCACGTGACTATCTCGGTCGCGGATACCGGCGTTGGCATTGCTCCAGAGGATCAGCCTCATATCTTCGAGCGCTTCTGGCGAGCGGACCAGGTGAGGGCTCGCGATGCCGGCGGCACCGGCCTCGGACTGACGATCGCCAGACAAATTGCGGAACAGCACGGAGCCGGTCTCAGCGTGGAGAGCGAGGTCGGCGGCGGTTCAGTGTTCACGCTCAGACTGCCGGCAGAGACGGTTGAGCCAACTGCCGCGTCTCTCTTCATGTCCTCCTCAGGCGTGCGCTGAAGATCGTGAGTACGATGGGAAATGCCGGAGGATCTGGTTCTTCGGGTTCCGAGGGAAGAAGAGGAAGAGGAGTTTCTCCGAGCGCACCGCGCCACCTCGCCAGAGGCCCCTAACTTCCTTCACTACTACGAGGACGGTATGCCCTTCCGTCGTTACCTGGCAGTGCTGGCGGAGCGGGAACGAGGTGAGAACCTTCCGCCCGACCACGTACCTTCGACGTTTCTCTTTGCGTTTGCAGGGACTCGGATTGTTGGACGCGTTTCGATCCGCCACTCGCTCAATGACGTTCTCGAGCGGGCGGGTGGACACATCGGCTACGTGGTTGTGCCGGAGTTCCGCCGGCTGGGTTACGCGACGACGATCCTGCGCCTGTCGATCCAACTCGCTCTTGATAAGATCGGCCTCCAACGCATCCTCGTCACCTGCGATGCCGACAATGCAGGCTCGATCAGGACGATCGAGAAGAACGGCGGCGTCCTCGAGAGCATCGTCACCGTTCCAGGTTCGGAAAAACCGATCCGGCGGTACTGGATTGAAGCACGCTCTGTCGAAAACTGCTCTAGAATCTGAGATTGGAGGTCGAATTCACCATGACCCGTCGTCCCACGGCGGCGGCGCTGCTCGTGGCAGCCGCTGCGACATTGGCGCTGCCCGGCGGCGCGGCGGCTCAAGGCGAGCCCGTCGCCTCTGACCGGCCGATCATCCTCACCGTCGGCGAGAGCACGACGGCCGGCTACGGCGTCCCTCGCGAGCTCTCGTATCCCGGTCAACTGCAGACTGAACTGGACAGGCGCGGATATCGCTATCGCGTCGTCAACCAGGGCGTCAGCGGGAGCACCACGCAGGACGCCCTCACCCGCCTGAGCCGGGGGATGGGACTGCTGCCCAAGATCGTCATCATCGCGCTCGGCGGCAACGACTCGGGGGGGCGCGTTCCGATCGAAAGGACGCGCGCGAACATGGACCGGCTGATCTCCATGTACAAACGGGGCGGCGCCCTTGTCTTCCTCTCGAACCGGAACCTTCCGGGCGACGAAGGCAAAGACGCGAACACCATTTTCGCGACACTGGCTGCCCAGCACGGCGCCGTGTTGATGCCCCCCTTGCTGTCGGGCGTCGACGGACACGCCGATCTGCTGATTGGCGATGGACGCCATCCGAACGCCGACGGCTACGCGATCGTCGTCCGGAACATCTTGGCCGTGCTGGAACCGTATCTGAAGGAGGCTTCGGCTCGTTCCAGCTCCAACTGATCGGGATCGCGCAGGAGACGCCACCGTGCGGGTGGTCAAGGAGGTGCGCAGTGCGGGCATGTCTACTGGCCGTGGCGATCGTGGGAATCGTGGCGTCAGCGGCTGACGTCGGGTTGACCCAGACCGGGACCCCGCTCGGCCCGTCACTCGAGGGTGTCTGGAGAGGAACGATCTCGGTCACGACCGGCGCGAATGCGTCGACCAATCCCAACCGATTGCCCAACATCATCATCTACACGAGACGGCACTACAGCGTGCTATCGCAGGACGCGTCGGTGCCGAGGCCGCCGCGGCAACCGGTCGATCCCCCCAAGGATGCCAACAATCTGACCGACGCGGAGAAGCTGGCACGGTACGAGCTCTGGCTTCCGGTCATCGCGACGTCGGGCGAGTACGAGTTGAACGGGAACATGCTCACGCACCGTCCCGTGATCGCGAAGGGCACGCCTGCAGATCAGACGTTCGAAGTCGAATTTCAGGGAAAGGATACGTTCGTGCAGATCTCGAAGTCCGGGCTCGGGCAGCCCGCCAGCGTGACCCGCCGAACGTTCGTGCGGATCGAATAGACCCGCACGCCAGGAGCTAGCCATGCAGACTGTTGAAATTCAACCGGCACGATGGTCCCGCACGCTCGAAGAGTTCAGCGCCACCCACGAAGGCTGGCTCGTCTCGGTGGACGTGCTGGCCCCCACTATCGGGGCTCAGCCGGAGGTGCGCGAGCTTCCGCTCGTCGGCGTCGTCGCCGAACCCGGCGCGGACGGCGGGGTCATCACGATCTCCGCTGCCAGGCCCGAGTCAGGCCAAATCACCCATACGATTCACTCGCCGACCCGCCTCTGGATCGAGCGGACCAACGACGGGGCCGACGCCGCCATGGAGATTGAGTCGGCCGAGGGGACCAAAACCATTCTGCGGCTCAAGACGCCAGCCTCCCCTTCCTCGGTCGACCTCCGTTGAGGGCTATTGCTTGAGGGTCAACACAGGACAGGTTGCGCTCCTGACAACATGGTTCGTGGTCGACCCGAGCAGGGCGAGGTCGATGGGGTTGCGTCCCCGGACGCCGATGACGATGAGGTCGGCACGTTGCTCTTCGGCCACGCGGAGAATCTCGACGTACGGCTTGCCGTGACGGATGACGATCTGCGGAGAGCACTCGGTCCGCACGGCCTCAGGGATAATCGCCTCGAGCCGCTTCGTCGCCCCGTTCTCGAGATAGCGGCGGTATTCGGCAAGGGCGGCAGCCTGCTGGGACGGCAGGGCGTCGAGCGCGGGCGCAGGCGGCTCTTTCCAGGGCCATTCCAGAACGTTGATCAGCGTCAGCCCGGCGCCCGAGTGTTGAGCCATCGAGCAGCCCAGCTGAAAACCGGCAAGAGACGCCTCGGAGAAATCGATCGCGCAAAGCAATTGCTTGAAAGGCACAACGGAGGTGGAGTGCGCCCGCGGCGGGACGGTCAGGACCGGACACGGCGCTTTCCGCAGCACCTTCTCGGCCACTGAGCCCAGAACCAGACGCTCGAAGCCGCTCGCCCCGTGGGTCCCCATCACGATCACGTCGGCAGGCAGTCGCTTCGCGCGTTCGAGAATCTCGACCTCGGGCCGGCCGACGTCAACTGTCACGTCGACGTGGAGGCCTTCTTCGAGGGCCTCGCGAAAGCTGGCCGCAGTCTGATCGTGCGCGCGCTGCACATCCGCCTGCGACGCGCTCGCGGTCGTCGTGGGTAACGTCGGAATGGGCGTGACCATCGGCGTATATACGTACTGGGCCGTGATTCGACCCTTGTACCAGCGCGCGAGCGTGGTCGCCAGTTCGATGGCGTGCGTCGACGCCTCCGACAGATCCGTTGGACACAGGATGTTATTGATACGAGGAGTGACCGGTTCCATTGGGCGACCTCACCTCGAGTCGGTCTTCGCCGCGTCCGCACGCAACCGCTCCACCGCGGCCTTCCGGTGCGTCGGGTGGCGAATCGTCAATACCGGACAGGGGGCAGATCGAACGACCTGCTCGGCGACACTCCCCATCAGGATGTGCGTGAGCCCTCCTCGCCCGTGGGTGCCGATGACAATCAACTCGAATTCTCCTTCGGTTGCGAAGCGCGAGATGGCCAGGCCGACGGGTTGTCCCACGATGACATGCACCCCGCTCTTGATGCGGGCCCGGTCGTCCGTCGTCAGCAATTGTGTCAACTGCTCTCGAATCGCGGCCGCTTCTTCGCCGATCTCCGTCGCCGAATCGACCGCGAGGGCGGGCCAGCCCGCGAGCAGCATGGGATCTTCGCCAACGTGGACGAGGTGAAGTTCCGCGCCGGATTGAAGAGCCAGTTCCCTCGCGTAGTGGAGCGCCGTCTTGGACGGTTCACTGAAATCGATGGGAACGAGTATCTTCCGAAAGACCACACCCATATTCCACTCCCCTTCTAGCGCTGCGCGTGGCAACCGTTGGGCCCAGGCGAGACGGCCGAGGCCCTATCACGATAGCATCGGATGTGCCCACGCCACCTCGGCGATCGTCCCCGACGGCCTGCCGGTTTCCCGGCAGGTGGTTACGATGCCGCACAACTCCCTGAATCGACATGACCCCCACCGTTTTCGACGTGCGGGAGCTGGCCAAGGTCTATCGTATGGGCGAGGTGGCCATCCATGCGCTTCGTCAGGTCAGCCTCGTGCTCTACGAAGGGCATTTCGTGGTCCTCCTCGGACCTTCGGGGTCAGGCAAATCGACGCTGCTCAACATTCTCGGCGGGCTCGACGTGCCTTCCAGCGGTCAGGTGCTCTACAAAGAAACCGACCTGACCCGAGCAAACGAAGCGGAATTGACGGCTTACCGCCGCCGCCACGTCGGCTTCGTCTTCCAGTTCTACAATCTGATTCCCAGCTTGACCGCACAGGAGAACGTCGCCTTGGTCACGGAGATCTCGGACAGCCCGATGGACCCGCTGGACGCGCTGCGCATGGTGAACCTCGATCAGCGCAGCGATCACTTTCCCGCGCAGCTGTCAGGCGGCGAGCAACAGCGGGTGGCCATCGCGCGGGCCATCGCCAAGCGCCCCTCGGTTCTGCTCTGCGACGAGCCGACCGGCGCCCTTGATATCTCGACCGGCATCGTCGTGCTCGAGGCGCTCGCGCGCGTGAACGCCGAGCTCGGCACCACGACCATCGTCATCACCCATAACGCCGCCATCGCCGCCATGGCGGATCGG
>Ga0247825_10003070_pt1 | contig 11015 bp, 3 predicted proteins | sample 13C_Vanillin_Day_FD_194413 | JGI IMG/M metagenome (GOLD analysis project Ga0247825, IMG submission 194413) | Soil microbial communities from agricultural site in Penn Yan, New York, United States - 13C_Vanillin_Day48 | ecosystem: Environmental > Terrestrial > Soil > Agricultural land | place... | reverse complement strand
GTCACCGTGCTCGTGAAGGTATGCAGCGTCAGGCCGACGCCGTACGCCTGCTTCATGTCGCGCCAGTTCAGGTCCTGGACACGCGGGGCCACGGTGCCCGAGTCGATGAAGAGCGACATGTCGGCGAACGGGCCGGCCGTCCAGCGCCATTCAGCCGTCAGCAGCAGCCGATTGCGATCGCGGAAACGCCAGGTGGAGTACCCGCGGAGAGTGGAGCTGCCGCCCAGGTCCGGCAGCAGGAAGTACGGCACCTCGTTCCCGTCCGCCGTCGAGGTCGACGAGGCAAGGGCGCGCAGTGCGACAACCCAGTTCTCGCGCATCAGCGGCACGAAGTGCTGGAGGTGCACGTCGACGCGCTTGAAGCTCGCGGCGCCGTCGTTGATCTGGCGATAGTCGGAGAGATCGACGCGTGCCAGGCTCCCCCGCCGCGTGTATCCCGGAGAGGTACGCGTGTCGTATTCGGCGAAGACGCTGCTCCGTCCATACGTCGGATCGGCCTCGGACGCGGTGACGAAGTCCCGCTGCGCGGCCATGTCGATGACGTCGAAGGCTCCTCCGACCGCCACGTGCTCGGTCGCATCAATCCGCACGGCCGTGCCGGCCGTGGCTTCCCGATAGGAGAAGCCCCGGCGCTCGATGTCCGCGGCGCTCATGCCGACGCCATAGAACGCCACGTCGGGCGCGTCCAGCCAGTTACCGCGCGCGGTCAGGTGGACGCGATCCCCGGCGAACCCGGGCAGCGTGACGGAACCCTGCACCGTCTTGTAGTTCCTGATCGACCAGGCTCCGTGCAGCGCGATCCGGCCGGTATCGCCAAGCTGGCGGCGATAGCCCGGGCCCGCGGCGAAGCCGCCGCCAGGCATCACGCTGCCGATGAACGTGTAGAACCGTTTCGGCGAGTTCATGAACGAGTCGATACGCTCGAACAGCGCTTCGACCCGATCGGGTTCCCCGGCCTGCGCGCCGGCGGCCTTCTCGGCCTGCTCGCGGGCGAGCACGCCTTCGCGCGTCTCCTGCGCACGGGCGGACGATGCCAGCAGGAAAACGAGCGCGACCGCCGTGGCACCGGCGAAGCGCCGTGGCGCGACGCGGGGAAACGCCGGCTTGAACCCGACGAGCAACAGCGCGATGCCCAGCCACACCACGGTCAGCGCGACGTTGACGATGGCGAACTGCTGGACCGAGAGGTCGAGCACCTTCGCGCCCAGGAAGACCACGCCCGCGGACAGCACGTCGCCGAACCGGACGAAGAAGGTGTCGATCGCCTGCTTCGCCTTGTACTTCTCCTCGCGGGTCGTCGGCAGCCACAGCAGCTGGCGCGCCGTGTTCATGATCGAGTAGTCGGTCGCGTTCTCGGCGGTCTTGACCCACCGCACCACCGTGAACCCGACGCCGGCGGCGATGATCGCGTAGCCGCCCAGGGCAATCAGCGGCAGCGCCAGCAGCGCGCCGCGGAGTCCGCTGTATTTCACCAGCCGCGAGGTCACGAACGCCTGCAGCATCAGCGCGGTGATGTTGACCCAGAACTGGTACTGCCCCGTGAACGCGCCGATGTACGCCTGCTTGTCGAAGCCTGCCGTCGCCTGCGCCAGTTCGTTCACGTGCACGGTGAGGAGCTTCGCCACCAGGTATTCGCCGGTGGTGTTGACCACGTTGAGCAGGACGACCAGCGCCGCGATCAGGAGCAGGTACGGATTGCCGAGGACCAGGCCGAACCCGCCACCGGCCTCGAGCGGCCGCTCCGCGTCAACCTGCCGCGCCTGCTCGCGCCCGTCGATCCAGTAGTAGAGCGCGATGCTCGCGGCCAGCAGGACGGCCGCCACCTGCAGAATCGTCGACGGCGCCGCGCCGGACTGGAACAGGCGCCCGGCGGCGAGCGAGCCGAGCGGCGCCCCGGCGGTCATGCCGACGGCGATGATCGGGAACAGCCGGCTGCCGGCGTCCTTGCTGTAGATGTCGTTGGCGAACGACCAGAACTGGGCGACGAGCGACATGTTGAAGACGCCGACCCAGATGAAGAAGGCCACCCCGACATACGGCACGCGCGCGGCGACGGCCGCCGAGAACAGCTCGATGCAGAGGATGAAGAACGCGGAGACGGTCATCAGCAGCCGTACCCGGCCGACGCGGCTGGCCAGCCAGGCATAGGCGGGGACGAATCCCATCAGGACCAGCGCCTGACCCGCCGCCGCATACGACCGCACCTCGGCGCCGCCGCCGAGCAGAATCAACGGCTCGCGCACGGTTTTGATCACCGAGTAGCAGACCAGCAGCAGGAAGATGTTGAGGAGCATCAGGACGGCGGTGGTGCCTTCGCCGGCGCGGATGTCGCTGAACATCGAGAGCGCACGATCGAGACGGGACTTACCGGACATCACGTTCTCCTTCGCCCCACGATTCGGCGGGCCCGACTGGGACCCGCCCGACGTCTTGTCTATGACTGCGATGTGGGGCTGCCGGATAACGCGCTAATCAGTCGGGAATCCCGCAACGGGAGCGGCATCACCGCGATTGGCGGCGCCGCGCACGGTGAGCGAACGGCTGGATCGGAGGAGATTCGCGATGGCCTGGCTCCGCGCCGCCGCGGACTGCCGGACACGCGATCGCACCAGGAAGGGCCACAGCTTCGGACGGATGTCGTGCGGGAGCACGCCCTCGAGATATTCCAGCGCCGTCCCCCGCAGGTAGGCATCGTCACTATGCAGGCTGCGGAACGCAATCAGGAGCGGATGCCGCGGCAGCACGAGCGAAAGCAGCGTGAAGACGTGCGCGAGACTCTGGCCGGCGCGATCGCGCACGAACGCATCGAGCGGCGAGGCGCTGACAAAGCCGTCCAGCAACCGCCGGCTCTCCCAGACGGGCTGGCTGACGGTCACCTCTTCGAGCACGACCGAGAACACCCGCTTCGAGTCGATGTGCACAAGCGGGTTGCGGTCGACAATCGCCGCCAGCGAGCGGGCCGTCTGGAACCGGACGTCGAAGCGCGGATCGTCGAGCGCCGCCAGGAGGCCGTCCGCCGCGCGTTGCGAGACGCCGACTGAGAACACGCGCGCCAGCCGGCGCCGGATCGTCTCGTCCTGGTTCGGATCCAGCAGGGCGTCCGTCAGCTCGCCGATCCGCTCCTCCGCGACCTTGCGCAGCGCGAAGAGCGCATAGTCCGCCAGCGACGGCGACGCGAGCAGCGGGATCACGTGCGGCACCAGCGGTCCCTCGAGCCCCTCGGGCCGTGTCAGGACGCGCATCGCCGACTCGTGATTGCCTGAGCGCAGGCGAACGATGTCGGCCACCAGGCTGTCGGCCGGAAGCGCGGCCGCACCGGTCATGACGGTTGTCGCCGCAGCGGCAGGCTTGCGCCGGAGGCTGTTGAGCACCCGCACGGTTGACGGATCGATCGTCTCCCCCGGGGCGAGATCCGACCCGCGGCTCACGAGGCTGGTCTCCAGCGTCCGCAGATACCAGCGATGCAGCCGGCTCGCCACCGCGATGGCCGCGATCGACGTGGCGGACGCGATGCCCAGCATCACCGCCGTCTGCGCGGCCGGCACTGTCAGGATCACGACGCGCACGATCGCGGCGCCGACCGCGTCGCCCAGCCGATCGAACGCGACATCGATCAGCGACTTGGCGGAGCGGCGCTCGCCGACCGGCATCGGCGTGTAGAACAACTCGTACCCGGCTCGGAACCACGACGCGCGGAACACCGCCTCGCCGCCGCGGGCGACGACCAGGCTGGCGAGGGCAGGATTGAAGAGGCTCGCGAGGCTGCCGGCGATCAGCGCCAGCGAGGGCGTGCTGGTCGTGAGCGCAAGGCCGAACCGCTCGAGGACCTTTCGGCTCGACAGCGTCTGGAGGAGCAGCGACGCCACGCTGGTCCCGGCGTAATAGAGGGCAAAGAAACTCAGCAGCCCGTCTCCGGGGCCGAGCGACTCGACCGCGCGCGCCTTGAACACGTAGTCCACCACCGCCGCGCTCGTCGTCCCGAGCAGCACCAGGGCGGCCAGGCTTCGCAGCGCGGGTGTCTCAGCGATCAGCCGCAGCCCGCCGCGCATCGTCGGACGCGCCTCGTCGAGGACAGCGGCACGGTCGTCGGGAGACCCGGGCCACGGGTCGGGATCGATCGAGACGGCGGCGGGCTCGCCGCTGAGGGCGACGCGGCGCACCAGAAGTGCGGCGGCGAACTGGAAGCCGGCGAGCACGAGAATCATCACGGGGCCGCCACCCACCGCGGCGAGCCGCTCGACGATCAGGGCGCCGACCAGCGCTCCCAGCGTCCCTGCCGCGGTGATTCGGCCAAATCCCTTCTTCGCGGTCCGGGGATTGAATCGCTCGGTCGTGATCAGCCAGAAGCCCGAGGCCAGGAGCGGACCGACGCCGGAGATGTGCAGGTAGAGGGCAACGGCCGCGAGCGACGGTCCGCGGGAGCGGAGGAACCACTCGACGATGAACAACCCGCCGCTGACGAGATAGAGCACCGGGACCAGCGTGCCCGGCGACACTCGCCGGCCGGCTCGAGCGTGCAGGAAGACGAGGACGATCGAAAACAGCGCGGTGGCCGTGACGACAGCGGGAAGCGCGGTGACGGTCCACGAGGTAAAGAAGAGGGCATCGCGCGTGGCCTTGCCGGCCGCCAGCTGAGCAGCCACGACGGCGGCGGAGATCATTGCCAACGACATCGAGCGGGAGGTCTGGGTCATCCTGGGTGCTTGCGCGATCCTTCTCCCGTTTAACGCGACAAAGGGTCCCGGACGCCGCAGTCGCCCTCTAAACAGAGGGACTTAGAGGCATTCCGCGGTACACTTGGCGCACTCCACCGTGCCCGATCGTCCCGACGCGAAGGACTACGCGATTGCCGCGCTGACTCCGCCGTCTGCCTCGCTGAACCTGCCGCCTGGCGGAGCGGAAGCTGGACAGTCGACTCATCAGTTCGTGGCAGGCGTCCTGTTTGCGGGCCGCTACAGGATGGTTGCGCCTCTCGGGGCAGGCGGAGCGGGGGAGGTCTGGCGCGCCGACGACCTCGTCCTCCAGACGCCGGTCGCCCTGAAGGTGCTCCCGCCGACCGCGGCGCATGCCCGCGCGCGCATCCTGGACGAAGTCCGGCTCGCCCGGCAGGTGACCCACCCCTCCGTCTGCCGCGTCTTCGACGTCGGTGAGGCCGAAGGCTGCGTGTTCTATTCGATGGAACTCGTGGACGGTGAGGATCTCGCGACGCTCCTCCGCCGGGCCGGCACGCTGCCGGTGGAGAAAGTGGCCGATATCGCCAACCAGCTGTGCGATGCGCTGGCGACGGCTCACGCCCAGCGGATCGTGCACGGGAACCTCAAACCGGCCAACGTCCTCCTCGATCAGGACGGCTTCGTGCGTGTGACCGACTTCGGGTTGACGCTCGAAGAACGCAGTCACGACGCCGACGCACCTTACCGCGCGCCCGAACTGCAATCGCCAGGAGGGCAACCGACCGAACGCACAGATCTCTTCGCCGCCGGCGCCATCCTCTACGAGCTGTTGACCGGGAGTCCTCCGGCGGTCTCCCCGAAAGGCGGCGCGAACCGGGCCCGCACGCTCGCCCGGCTGGCGCCCGGAATCGACCTCCACTTTGCCCGTGGCGTGGCTGCGGCGCTCGCCCGCGATCCGAATCAACGGCCGGCCTCGGCGGTGACGCTGGCCGAACGGCTTCGTGGCGGCGAGGCACCGCGCCGGAAGGACTGGGGCTGGATGGCCGCCGCGGTCGTCCTGCTGGCTGTCCTCACCGCCGGCGCCGTCCACCTGTTCTCCACCAGAACGCCGCAGCAACTCTCCGACCGCGACACGATGGTCGTCGCGGATTTCACCAATTCGACCGGTGAGGCGGTGTTCGATGGCGCCCTGAAGGTGGCGCTCGCGGTGGCCCTGGAGCAGTCGCCCTTCTTGAAGGTCGTGCCGGACGAGCGGATGCGCGAGACGCTGCGGCTGATGGAGCGATCGCCTGACGAGCCGATCACCCGGGCACTCGCGCGCGAGATCGCCGCACGCGAACAATCGCGGGCGCTCGTCGCCGGATCGATCGGCAAGCTGGGCAGCCATTACGTCCTGACGCTCGAAGCGCTCAACGCCCAGTCGAATGAGGTGATCGCCCGCGAGCAGATCGAAGTCGAAAGCCAGGAGGAAGTGCTCGGCGCGCTCGGCACAGCGGCCGCAACGCTGCGCGGCCGGCTGGGCGAATCGCTCGCATCCGTTCAGCGGTTCGACGTGCCGCTCGCTCGCGCCACCACGTCGTCGCTCGAAGCGTTGAACGCCTATTCGCTCGCGCTCGACGAGGGACGGATGAATCTGCGGAATGAAGCGATTCCCCACCTCGAGCGGGCGCTGGAGATCGATCCGCAGTTCGCCCTGGCGCAGGCCATGCTGTCCGGCATCTTCTACAACAATGGACGATCGGCAGAAGCCCCGACGTACTCGCGGCGGGCGTTCGAACTGCGCGACCGCGTGAGCGAACGCGAGCGTTTTTTCATCTCGTGGCGCTACTACATCGACTCCGCCCAGGCGTGGGACCAGGCGCTGGCACTCGCCGCATCATGGACACGCACGTACCCTCGCGAGGCATTCGCTTTCAACAGTCTCGGCCTGGCGACCGGCTCCTTCGGCAATCATGAGCTCGCCATCGAGGCGTACCGGACGGCGATCGGACTCGACCCGCGATTCGTGGCGCCGCGTGGCAACCTGGTCGGCTCATTGCTGGCTTCGAACCAGTACGACGAAGCGCGCGCCGCGATCCGCGAGGCCAGGCAGCAGGGCATCAACGGCCTGAGCCAGTATCGCGCCACATATGCCCTCGCCGTCGTGGCCAACGACGACGCCGCGATGGCCAGCGCCTTGTCCGATGCGCGCAACAGCCCGGAGGCGTCCCTGCCGTCCCTCAACTGGGAGGCGCACACCTTCGGCTTCGGCGGACAGTTACGACAGGCGCACCTCATGTTCCAACGCGCTGTTCAGGAGGCCGTGGGCGCGAACCAGCGCGAGCGAGCGGCCCAGTGGGAAGCCGAAGACGCCGAGTCGCATGCGCTGGCGGGCCAGTGCGAGCTGGCGCGTCCCGAGGTGGCGTCCGCCCTGGCGCGCAGCCGGGACAACTACACCATCGAACGCGCCGCCCGGACGCTCGCGGTCTGCGGGGATGACGCCGCCGCTTCCGTGCTCACGGCGGAACTCCAGCAGCGCTTTCCCGACGCCACCTTGACGCAGCAGATCCACCTGCCGGTGCTGAACGCCATCCTCGCCCTGCGTACCGATCCGGCGCGCGCCGTCGATCGGCTCAACGCCGTTCGTCCGTACGACGGAGCGCCGGCCGCAGAGTTCTGGCCGGAGTACGTGCGAGGGCTCGCATACCTCGGGCTGAAAGATGGACATAAAGCGGCCCTGGCGTTCCAGGGCATCCTCGACCATCGCGGACGCCTGCCGACGTCGGGACTCTATCCGCTGGCCGTCCTGGGACGCGCGCGAGCCGCCGTCCTGACCGGCGAGACCATCCAGGCGCGCACTTCGTACGAGCAGTTTTTCACGCTGTTGAAGCAGGCGGATACGCACCTCGCTCCCGTGGACGAGGCGCGTCGCGAGTACGCCGCCCTGCGGTAGTACACTGCTGGCACCCAGCCAGCCATGTCCTTGCACCAGCAGGCCAAGGACCTGTTCCTTGCCGCCCTCGAGCACGCTCCTGCCGAACGTGCCGCGTTCCTTGCTGCCGCCTGCGGCGAGAACGCGTTGCTGCGTGCCGAGATCGACTCGCTGCTGGCCTTCCACGACGAAGAGAACGAAGCAGGGAACCAGGACAACGCCACGACGACGGATGGCACTGACACCGGAGAGTTCGTTCCGGGTGCCCCGGCGGCAGAGCTGAACGTCGCACCCGGCGACGTCTTCGCGCGCCGGTACCGCATGATCTCGCGCATCGGGCGCGGCGGGATGGGCGACGTCTGGCGCGCGGAAGACCTGGTCCTGCAGACGCCGGTCGCACTGAAGCTGATCGACGCCCGCAGCGAGCACGCGCGACAGCGCATCCTCAACGAGGTGCGGCTCGCCCGGCAGATCACCCACCCTTCCGTCTGCCGCGTCTTCGACGTCGGCGAAGCCGAGAACGGCGTGGCGTTCTACTCGATGGAACTGGTGCAGGGCGAAGACCTCGCCGCGCTGCTCCGGCGCGTCGGCCGCCTGCCCTCACCGAAGGTGATCGACATCGCCCGGCAGTTGTGCGCCGGACTGGCCGCCGCGCACGACCAGGGGGTGCTGCACCGCGACCTGAAACCGGCGAACGTCCTGATCGACGACCAGGGGATCATCCGGATCAGCGACTTCGGCATCGCCATCTCGCGCGACAGCGCAGGCCGTCACCGGCTGACAGGCACGCCGGGCTACATGGCGCCGGAGCAACTGGTCGAGGGAACGCAGTTGTCGGAGCGCACCGACGTCTACGCGCTCGGACTGGTCCTGTACGAGCTACTCGTCGGCAAGCATCCCTTTCCTCCCGGCCGCCTGACTCCGCCGCCGCTGCCGTCCAGCGTCGTCCCGAACGTGGACCCGCAGCTCGAGCGCCTGGTCATGCAGGCGATATCCGCGGATCCGCTGAACAGGCCCGAGTCGGCACTCGATATCGCGGCGCGGCTGCCGGGGACTGGCCGTGCCATCGGCACGAATGCACCCGCGGCCGCGCGGCGCTCCGTGAGCACCCGCGCGTGGCTGGCAGGTGCCGCGGCCGTGGCGCTGGCCGGCGTGATCGCGGTTGTCGTGTCGTACTTCCCCGGACGTGGCGCGGCGCTCACCGAACAGGACACGATTGTTCTCGCCGACTTCGAGAACATGACCGGCGATCCCATTTTCGAAGGGACGCTCAAGGTCGCACTGGCCGTCGCGCTCGAGCAGTCGCCCTTCCTGAAGGTGTTTCCGGACGATCAGGCGCGGGAGACGTTGCGCCTGATGCAGCGCCCGCCCGATACGCGCGTGACCCGCGCCATCGCCCGCGACATCGCCCGTCGCGAACAGCTCAAGGCGCTGATTTCCGGCTCGGTCGCCAGTCTCGGCCGCAACTACGTCATCACGCTCGAGGCGATGAATGCCGAAACCGGCGACATCATGGCTCGCGAACAGGTCGAGGCCGCCGGCAAGGAAGAAGTCCTGACGTCGCTTGGCGAGGCGACGACGCGCATCCGGCGCAAGCTCGGCGACACGCTGGCCACGGTACAGCGGTTCGACGTGCCGCTGGCGAAAGCGACCACCGCCTCGCTCGACGCGCTGCATGCCTATTCGCTGGCGCTGTCCGATCGGGCCGAGGTGCCGCGCCTCGAGGCGATTCCGCACCTGCAGCGCGCCATCGAGCTCGATCCCGAATTCGCGATGGCGTATGCGTTCCTGTCGAGCGTCTACGCGAACACGTATCAATCCGCACTCGCGCCGGCGCAGGCAACGAAGGCGTTCCAGCTGCGCGACCGCGTCAGCGAGCGCGAACGGTTCTTCATCTCCTGGCGTTATTACCGCGACGCGGCGCAGGCCTGGGACAAGGCGCTCGACCTGGCGAAATCGTGGACCGCGACCTATCCGCGCGAGTCGAGTGCCTTCAACAGCCTGGGCGTGGCCTACATCCGGCTCGGGCAGTTCGAGCCATCGGCGACCGCATTCCGCGAAGCGATCCGCCTCGACCAGAAATTCACCCCGCCGTACGGCAACCTCGCGGCAGCGCTCCTGGCGCTCGATCGGTACGACGAGGCGCGCGCCGTGCTGAAGCTGGCGGCGGACCGCAGGCTCGATTTCATCGGCGCCCGCCGGTTGTCGTACCTGCTCGCGTTCGTGCAGGGGGATACCGCGACGATGGAACGTGAGCTCGCCCAGTCGGTCGGCCCGCGCGAGACGAACTCCGCATTCGGGTGGCAGGCGCACACGTCCGCGTTCGGCGGGCAGGTCACGGACGCGCACGAGCAGTTCCGCGTCGGGGTGCGCCTGGCGCTGCAGGGACGCTTCACCGAGATCGCGGCGCAGCTCACGGCCGAGGACGCTGAAAACCACGCCATCGTCGGCGAATGCACCGCGGCGCGGAGTGAAGCGGCGTCGGCGCTCGAGCTGAGTCGCGACAACGCGACGCTCGAGCGGTCCAGTCGTGCCATGGCGTTGTGCGGCGCCGAACAGCAGGCGGCGGGGTTGACGGCCGAACTGGCGAAGCGCTTCCCGGACGCGACCCTCATCAGGCACATGTCCCTGCCGATTACGGGCGCCATGAGCGCGCTCCACCGGGGCCAGGCCGCACACGCGCTGGAGCTGATCGACACCATCGCGCCGTACGACCACGCGCCATCCAGCGAATTCTGGCCGTCCTACCTGCGCGGGCAGGCGCAGCTGCAGCTGCGCGATGGCCGTGCGGCCACGGCGGCGTTCCGGCGGATCATCGACCACCGGGGCGAAGTGCCGGCATCCGTGCTGTTTCCGCTGGCACACCTCGGACTGGCGCAGGCCGCGGCGTTGAACGGCGACGTCGACCAGGCGCGCCAGTGGTACCAATCGTTCCTGGCGCTGTGGAAGAACGCCGACCAGAATCTCGCCATCCTCAAGCAGGCGCGGGTAGACTACGCCCGCCTCGGATCATCTGGACCGGATCCGGTCAACGTCAGCCGCTGAATATGTCGACACCGCCCGACCCGGGTCACGAGCTGCAACAGACCATGTACGGCGAGCTGCGGCGCGTCGCCGCCCGCTACCTGCGCCGTGAACGCCGCAATCACACGCTGCAGCCGACGGCTCTCGTCCACGAGGCGTGGATGCGGCTCCAGAACCAGCGCGACGCGCAGTGGCAGGGCCGGACGCACGTGCTGGCAGTCGGCGCGCAGGCGATGCGGCGGCTCCTCGTGGATCATGGCCGCCACCAGAAGCGGGACAAACGCGGAGGCGGCGCCAGTCCGCTCGCACTCGACGACGTTTTGAACGCCGCTGCCGCCGGTGGTGCCCCGGTCGAAGACCTGCTGACCGTCGAAGAGGCGCTGACCCGCCTCGAGCAGATCGACCCG
>Ga0247825_10003069_pt1 | contig 11016 bp, 12 predicted proteins | sample 13C_Vanillin_Day_FD_194413 | JGI IMG/M metagenome (GOLD analysis project Ga0247825, IMG submission 194413) | Soil microbial communities from agricultural site in Penn Yan, New York, United States - 13C_Vanillin_Day48 | ecosystem: Environmental > Terrestrial > Soil > Agricultural land | place... | reverse complement strand
GACGCTTGGGAGGTTGCAGCGCTTGAACCGAATCGATTCCTGGGACTGCGTGGGTTGAGCGATCTACGAGGCCGTAGCCTTGATCCCGCGCTGCCACGGCCGTCGGCCTACACGGAAGGACTCTGGGGCTTCCTGTTGAATGAGTTGCCTGTCGGGCGAACACGTCTCGTGATCGGCGGTTATCAAGTCTTCCGCCCTCGATGGCTTGAACGATTCGTCTCCTACTGGCTCTTTCCCCCGGTTGTCTGGATCATGCAGGCACGAATGTTGGCCGTGCTCAAGCGCAACGTCGAACGAGCGGCCCGCCGAAGGACTGGTTAGCCTCTGGCCCGAAGACCTCCCCTGGTTGGTAGAGACGCACGAACTTGCCGCGGAGCGCGCGCGGTTCTCTCTGATCGCTGGCGCCGTACGGGTCGGTACGACTATCCGACATGCGGCGACATCAGCTGCTCGCTTCCTGCGGACCGCTTCGATCTCACCGAGATCCAACGCCAGAATCGCCGCCAGCGCGCGGTCGTTCTCGCCCTGGACCAGTAACTCAACGACTGCGGCGAACTGATCAATGGGATCGTCCGGCAGGGTGGCCGGCTCGGCACCGAGATCCATACGAGAAGTATCCACGTGTTGTATCGCGGCCGTGCCCCGTGCCCGTGCCCGGCGCTAGCGAACTTGCCGAATACAACGTGCATGGAGTAGAGATGCCCGATCCCAGCCCTATCTCGACCCGTATCGCCCCGCCGAACGACGTCTCTAACGCGCAACTCGTCCAGTGGGCTTTCGAACGCATCAACGCCAAGGACGTCGAGAGCCTGCGCAACTTCTTCTGGACCGCTGACTCCACGGCGCATGCTGTGACGGAATCCCGGGCGAAGATTGAATCGGCGACCGTGCTCGTTGAGGCTCTTTCGCGCGAGCGCTGCGGATGTTTGTGCTGCAGGTTTCCGGTATGGCCATGGCCAAAACGGACCCTGGTGACCGCAGAATGGCGATCAGCCCGTTTTGCCTTGTCGGATGGACTCGGTAACTCCCTCCACAAAGCAGCACGCCCAATGGTGCAATGACGCAGGAGTGGAGATTTCTCGCTATCGGCTATCTTGCAAGAATCTGTGAGCACCCTACGGAAATGGACGCAGCACCGATTCCCGATAAGGCGGGGGATTCGGTGCATGAGGGGTCGGTGCACGAGTAGAGCTGCTCGTCCGGCCATGGAAGAAGTGCGAGTGATGGATTCACCGGGGAAGCGTTCCGCACTGGGGATTCTGGTCGATGCAGTGGTCGGCAATGTAGCCATCGATTCACCCGAAGTCGGTGCCGTCTTCGAGCGGTTCCAGGTACAGGCGTCGGAACGTGCGGCATTTACCGAGGAGGTGCGCCGTCATCAAGGTCAGCTCACCCGCCTACAGCGACGCGAGCGCGAACTCGGGGTGCTGTTCTCGAGTGCCCGGGAGCTCGCCGAACTCCGTGACAGCGACGCCCTTCTTGGTCGGTTGGTGCGCCGTGCCCACGAGATGATGGGCACGGATGTCACCTACCTGTCGGAGTTCGATCCGGCGACCCGGGAACTGAACGTCCGCAAGACCGCCGGCTCGGTGACGCCGCAGTTCCAGCACCTCCGCGTCCCGCCGGGCAAGGGACTGGCCAGTCAGATCGCCGATTCCCGTGCCGCACAGTGGGTTCTGCGCTACCAGGACTATGCGGAGGGACCGCACGAGGATCTCATCGATGATGCCGTCGCCGCGGAAGGGATCGTGTCGATCCTCGGGGTGCCGATGCTCTCGGACGGTCACGTGCTGGGTGTGTTGTTCGCCGCCACCCGCCAGGAACACACATTCACCCCGGACGAGATCGCCGTGCTGTCCGCGCTCGCCGATCACGCGTCGGTGGTGCTGCAGACCGCCAGCACCCTCGAGCAGGTTCGCAGGTCCGAGGACGAGGCTCGCACCGCACTCGACCGGCTGACCCACTACCTGCAGGTCCGCGACCGGTCCACCGTGGTACACCAGGAACTCATCGAGGCGGTTCTGGTCGGAGGCGGATTCGAGCAGGTAGCCGGCACGCTCTCCACGGCACTCGGACGAACGGTCACGATCGTCGACCGAGATCTGCACCCCGTCGCCTCCCACCCCACGCCGGCCGGGCAAGTGTCCGTCCAGTTGCCGCCGGTGGTGCTCGATGCCATCACCAGAAGCCGGACCACCGGCCATTGCGTTCGAGTCGACGACCCCGAGACGCCGATCGTGGCCGCTGTCATCGCGGGTGAACTGTATTTCGGCGCGGTGCTGATCGGGTACGGGGAACTCGAACTCGGACCGGTCGACGAACGGACCATCGAACGCGCCGCGCAGGTCGGCGCACTGCTGTTGCTGCAGCAGAACGCGGTGGCCGACGCAGACCTGCGGGCCCGCGTCGAGTTGGTCGCAGACCTGCTCGACCCGACGCCCGAGCGGCGCCGCGATCTGGAACGACGAGTGCGCGCCCAGCGGGTCACCCTCACCGCCCTCGACACCGTTGTGCTGATCTCGGTCCCGGCCGAGAACCGTGCCACCGCCGCCCGCGCGGCCAGTGCGTTCGTCGGTGATCGCGGCCTGGTCGGGGAACATGCGGGCATGGTCGCGGTGGTTCTCACCACTATCGCCACACCCGAACTGGTCACCGACCTGCGCGACTACCTGCGGGAAACGCTGCACGGCCCGGTCCTCGCAATCACGACACCCCGGGCGCAGTCGCCGGACGCGCTTCCCGCCCGATTCGAGTCCGGGCTCCGTACCGCTCGCCTGCTGGCTGCGCTGGGCACCACCGATGCCGCGGTCAGCACCGACGCCTACCTGCCGTACGCGCTCCTGTTCGACACCGATGCGCGGACCTTGAACGCGTTCATCGACGAGACCATCGGTCCGGTGCGCGCCTACGACGACGCCAAGGGCACAGACCTGCTCGCCACCCTGCGCGCGTTCGTCCGCAACGAGGGCAGCCCGACCAAGACGGCGCGGGCCCTCAATTACCACACCAACACGATTCTGCAACGCCTCCACAGGCTGGAGACGTTGCTGGGACCCGAATGGCGTAGCGACGAACACCTGTTCCGAGTCTCGGCCGCGGTCCGCCTCGATGAACTCCGCAAGAAGTGACAGTGACACATTCCCGCAATGGATATGTGTGCCATCGATACATGTCGTGGTCGGCTGAATGCCCCTACCGTGTGAACCGAAACACATGAAAGGGTAGTCGTCGGGACGCACCACACATCCGGCCGCCCGTGAATACGTGGAGGAACGCCAGTGCCCGTCAACAGCCGCATCCCCGGCCTGAAGGATTCCAGCGCGCAGCAGCGCCGCAGGGTGGTCGCCGAGAGGACCGGCCTGTCCGAGCTCGATTTCGCCGTGTTCGAGCCCGAACAGGGCCTCGGCGTCGCACAGGCCGATCACATGATCGAGAACGTCGTCGGAGTCATGGCTATCCCGGTGGGTGTCGCGACCAACTTCACGGTCAACGGGCATGACTACCTGGTGCCGATGGCCACCGAGGAGCCGTCCGTGGTGGCGGCGGCCAGCAACGCCGCCCGGATGGCGCGCGTGCACGGGGGCTTCCACACGTCGAGCACCGATCCGGTGATGCAGGCCCAGATTCAGATTCTGGATTGCCCCGACCCCGAGGCGTCCCGGCTGCGGATCCTCGAGGCACGCACGGAGATCATCGAGCTGGCCAACGCCCAGGATCCGATGCTGGTGCGATTCGGCGGCGGCGCCAACGATCTCACCGTACGACTCGTCCCGACCCGCACCGGCGTGCACGTCGTGGTACACATTCTCGTCGACGTGCGGGATGCCATGGGCGCCAACGCGGTCAACACCATGGCCGAGGCCGTCGCACCGCGGCTCGCCGAGATCACCGGCGGACGTTCGCTGCTGCGGATCCTGACGAACAAGGCGGACCTGCGCATCACCCGGGCCCGGGCGGTGTTCGACAAAGACCTGCTCGGCGGTGATGAGGTGGTCGACAACATCGTGCACGCCTCCGCGCTCGCCGAATCCGACCCCTACCGGGCCGCGACTCACAACAAGGGCATCATGAACGGCATTACCGCCGCGGTGCTCGCCACCGGCAACGACACCCGCGCCGTCGAGGCGGGCTGCCACTCACATGCGATCGCCGCGGACGGCCGGTACACGGCGCTCTCGCACTTCGAGAAGACTTCTGACGGTCACCTCTCCGGGACCCTCGAGGTGCCGATGGCCGTGGGACTGGTCGGCGGGGCCACCAAGGTCCACCCCGTCGCGCAGGCCGCGGTGAAGATGCTCGGCGTCTCGACCGCCTCGGAGCTGGCGGACGTGATCGTCGCGGTGGGACTCGCGCAGAACCTGGGCGCCTGCCGCGCGCTCGCCGCCGAGGGCATCCAGCGCGGCCACATGAGCTTGCACGCCCGCACCATCGCCGCCTCGGCCGGCGCCACCGGCGACGAACTCGATGTCGTGGTCAAGCGGCTCATCGACGACCAGCGCATCCGGGTCGAGCACGCGGAAAAGGTGCTCGCCGATCTTCGTTCCGGACACTGACATGACCACCCCCGCGGGTCTCGAACCGGTGTGGCGTCCGGCGCCTCACGAGTTCGCCGACCCCTCGCTGCCCTCTGCGGTTCGCGTCTACGAGGTCGGACCGCGCGATGGGCTCCAGGCCGAGTCGGCCCTCGTTCCCACCGCGGTCAAGGCGGAGTTCTGCCGTCGGCTCGTGTCCGCCGGCGTCCGATCACTCGAGGTGACGAGTTTCGTTTCCCCGAAATGGATTCCGCAACTCGCCGACGCTGAGGCGCTCATGTCCGAACTCGACCTCCCCGACACCGTCCGCCAGGTCGTGCTGGCCCCCAACCAGCGGGGGCTGGAGCGGGCGCTCACCGCCGGTGCGCGGGAGATCGCCGTCTTCGTCAGCGCCACCGAGACGTTTGCCCGGAAGAACCTGAACACCACCGTCGCCGGGGCGCTCGACAACGCCCGGCAGGTGGTCGAGGGTGCGCGCGCCGACGGAATCGGCACCCGTGGCTACATTTCGATGTGCTTCGGTGATCCGTGGGAGGGGCGGGTCGACCCCCGACGTGTCGCCGACATCGCCGCGCAACTGATGGGCATGGGATGCTCGTCGATTTCGCTCGGTGACACCATCGGCGTCGCCACCCCCGGGCACGTCCGCGCCGTGCTCGACGCCGTGCAGGCCGAGGACGTTCCAATCGACTCGATCGCAGGACATTTCCACGATACCTACGGTCAGGCGCTGTCCAACGTGCACGCCGCACTGATCGCGGGCGTCACCGAATTCGACACCGCGGCAGGAGGGCTCGGCCGGTGCCCCTACGCGAAGGGGGCCACCGGGAACCTCGCCACCGAGGACCTGGTGTGGATGCTGCACGGCCTCGGCGTCCACACGGGCATCGATCTCGACGCCCTGACCGACACCGCCCGCTGGATGGCCGCGCACATTGGCCATCCCAGCCCGTCGCGGGTGGCGACGGCCCTGACCGCCGCCCGCTCTTAGCGCCCGACAACTCCTCACACGGAAGTACAGACGATGTCCATCGAAAGCCAGCCCGCACCGCAGGCTCCCCCGCCCACCGACGATCAGACGCCTCGGCCTCGTTACCTCGAGGTGTGGGGTGACACGGTGGTCGGGCGAGATCTTGCCGTCTCCGTCACCATCGGTATCGTCGTGAGCGTGTGCGCGCTCCTCGGCGCGACCGCACTTTTCAACTCCTTCGTCACGGACTCGTCTCTGGCAGAGGCGTATGCGCTTCTGGTCGGGATCGCCGCATGCCTCGTCGCGGGCGTCGTCAGCGGGAAGCTGTTCCGCCCCAAACGGAACATCGCCATCGACTCCTCCGACGGCGACACAGTCGGCGACGTCATCCGGGTGCTGCAGGAAGAGCGGCAGGGGCTGGGATCGGTCAACGACCTGCCAGCCCAGACGGTTCGGGAGTTGAAGGATCTCGACCTCTACGACCGGTTCGCTCAGGCGGAGACGCAGGCACACGAGACGGGCGGACGATCATGAGCGTGCTGTTCACCAACGACGTCCTCGTCGCGATCGCACTCGGCGTCATCGGCGCCATCGTGTTCTCCCTGATCGGACTGGTGTCCGGGACCGACGAGACGGCCACCATCGCCCCGCTGACCCTGCTGGTCATCCTGCTCGGCGCGCCACCCGCGGCTGTGTTCACCTTCTTCCTCGCCGGTGCCGTCGCCAAGCACATGACCCACGCGGTGCCCACCACGTTGCTCGGCATCCCCGGCGACACGATGGCCGTGCCGCTGATGCGCGAGGCACGGTTGCTACGCAGCCTCGGTGTGCCGCACATCGCGCTGCGCAAGGCTATCTCGGGTGCGATCATCTCCGCATTCATCGCCGTCCCCGTCGCGGTGCTGTTCGCCACCCTGCTCGCACCGGTCGCGGACACGGTCCAATCGGTGGCGCCGTGGTTATTCCTCGTCGCCGCCGTCGCAATCGCTTACACGTCGCCGGGCAAGTGGTCCGGCGTGGCCGCGCTCGTGCCGTTCGTTGTCCTCATCCTGGCGCTCAAGTCGCTGACGACGAGCTACGACATCTCCCTGAACATCAGCTACTTCCTCGGCATCGCGGTCGGCCCCCTCATCGCGGACCTGTTCCTCGTGCTCGGCGCGTCGGGACGCAAGGACATGATTCGCAAGGAACCGGCGACGGTGTGGCTCGCCCCGGAGATCAAGGGGTGGAAGGGATACTTCCCGAACCCGTTCCGGATGCTCGACGGCAAGCAGACGGCCCACGTCGCGGCCACCGCGACCGTCTCGAGCGCCACCTTCGTCTTCAGCCCGGTGGCGATGACCGTGCTCATGGGTGAGGTCGTCGGTTCACGGGTCAAGCAGGGTTACCACCGGTTGACGTCGGTGATCGCCGCCCGCAACGGGACCACCGAATCGACCTACATCGCCGAAGCGCTCATCCCGCTCATCGCGTTCGGTCTGCCGCTGAGCCCGGTCGCTGCAGGCCCGGCCGCTCCCCTTTTCAACGCGCCACCAGTCTTCACCACCGACGACGGCACCGGGCAGATCCGCAACCTCTCCACGGCACTGACGAACTGGGAGTTCCTGCTCTACGGTCTCGGTGCGGTGGTGATCGCCGCGATCATCGCGTACCCGTTCGCGATGAACTTCGCTCACCGCGCGGCCACGCTCGTCGTCCGGTACGTCAGCCACGAGGCGATCATCGCCACGTTCACCGGTCTGGTGGTCGTCATCAGCGTCTGGGAAGGCGGCGTCCTCGGACTCGCCGTCACCCTCACCGTCGGCCTCGTCGGAGGCCTGCTGTCGCGGGCGTTCAAGATCCACGCCGGCGTCCTGTTCATGGGGTACTACGTGGCAGTCCTCAGCGTCCCCGCCATCCTCGCCCTCTAAGCCGATTGTCCCGGCGGCGCACTACCGCCGCGGGTCCGACCAAAGGACACACGTCCCATGACTCCCACCCAACCGACGGCAGCTGACACCACCGCTTCGGGTCGTTTCGATGCCGGCCTCGCCGTGCGCCGCGAGGTCATGGGGTCAGACTTCGTCGACCGGGCACTCACCCGGACCGAACACACCGATTCAGCGATCTTGCAGCACTTCGTCACCGACAAGGTCTGGGGCGGGATCTGGACCAGACCGGGATTGGACCGGCGCAGCCGTAGTCTACTCAACATTGGCATCCTGATCGCACTTCGTGCCCACGAAGAGCTCACGGGTCACGTCCGCGGTGCCCTTCGGAACGGGCTGACCCGCAACGAGATCACCGAAGCAGTCGTCCATACCGCCGGATATTGCGGCGCTCCCGCCGCCCTGGCCGCGATGCGCGTGGTGCAGGAGGTCCTCGACTCCGAGCTCGGTCCGCTGGCTGATTCTCAGAACCCCCATGCCGAATCTTCACAGTGAATGTCTTCAACCGCTGAGCAACGATCCCACCGCCCCGGTACTTCGAGTCAGTCATCGAGGTGGGTGCCGACCGAGGCCGACCGACCGAATGGATGGACAAACAAGCAACAACGGGGGAGCTGGAGAAGGCCGATGCGCCGAGTCCGACTGCGCGCGTTCGAAAAAAGCGGCGATCGTGACTTTGCCAGACGAGTCCACGTCATCAAGATACTTTTCGGCCATTTGATGTCCGCCTCCTTCGTTCAGGGGTTGGGATGACCCGCCATCCCGCGCCCTAGCTTCGTGGTTGGAGGAGACTGGTCTGTATCCATCGTCCGCCGCGCTCGGTCGAATGTCAGCGTTGGTTTGGCTGTCTAGTGATTCCAGATGACTAACGTGTGCGCGGGGTTCACTAGTGATGTCGACTCCACGGTTGGGGACGGCCGGGGTCCGCTTGCATCGCCGATTCCCAGAGGGCACGGCTCCCAGCTGAGCGTTTTCCGGTAAAACCAAGGCTAAAACGAACCCCGGAAGCTGAGAACGGCGTACAGCTGGTTTCTGCTGGATGGCGCCTACTGACGTAGCTCGGTGACACACTGAGTGGTGACCGACGATGCAACTGCCAGCTCTGAACGCGGAGGGGCCAGCGATGCTGGAGGTAATCGAACGGGGTACTCACAACGGGAGTGGTCCATCATTGCTCTTCGTACACGGCACGTGGCACGCAGCATGGTGTTGGGACGAGCACTTCCTCGACTTCTTCGCAAGCAAAGGCCACCACGTCCTCGCGGTGAGCCTGCGCGGCCACGGCGGCAGTCCCAGCCCCAAGCCACTTCGCTGGGTGACGATCGCAGACTACGTCGACGACGTGGCCACGGTCGCCAATGAACTTCCATCCAGACCGGTGGTCATCGGCCACTCCATGGGTGGGTTCATCGTGCAGAAGTACTTGGAATCCCACAGTGCTCCGGCCGGCGTACTGCTGGGGTCCGCTCCTTCAGGCGGGATCTGGCGTTCGACGCTGAGGACACTGCGGCGACACCCACGCGCGTTACTCGCGGAAACGCTCACCCTCAGCCCGTATCGTCTCGTCGGCACCCTGGAACTGGCTCGCGACCATATGTTTTCAGCACAGATACCCGAAGCCGACGTGGAGCGATACTTTGCCCTATTGCAGGAGGACAGTCACCGGGCAATGCTCGACATGCTGGTCCTCAATCTGCCGAAACCGAAGCGGGTAACAGCACCGATGCTCGTACTCGGCGCCGATCAGGACCATGCCTTCTCGCCCAAGGAGGTGCGAGCAACAGCTCGCGCTTACGGCACCGAGGCTGAGATCTTCCCGAACATGGCCCACCACATGCTTCTCGAGCCGGGATGGGAGAGGGTCGCCGAACGGATCGATGGCTGGCTCCGCCAGTTGCAGTCTGGGGCCCCGAAATCTCCCGAGTGAAACGAGCGGGCGACTCTTGAGGCCGGTATGGCGATGGCAAAAACGGACCCTGGTGACCGCAGAGCGGCGCTCAGCCGTCTTGCCTCGTCGCCGGAGGCGGTCACAGCTGCCGGAGCCAATGGCGCGATCGTCAGCTACTGCTCCGGATCAGCCCCTGTCATAGGCGCTGGTGACCGCATTGAACTCGTGAATTCTCCTTTGCTGAAAGGAGATTCCGGTCCCGATCAGTCCATGGAGTGGGAAGATCGGTGCGGATTCACTTGCGCCCTGAGGAGGCACCATGAAGTCCGTTTCCGGTATCCGCAATTCCCTTCGCATCCTTGCTCGCTCGGTCCCGATGGCGGCCCTGCTTCTCCTGCCCACCGCCGCGGCGGCCCTACCTGCACAGGCAGCGCCGGCGGTGGTCACCGACGACACCTTCACTGATACCTCTGACCGTGTCGGATCCGCCTCATACTGCTCGGACGGGCCGCTGTACAACCTCACCGAGACCTACAACTTCTCCGTGCGCACTGTCGACACGAGTGCAGGCGTTCAGCGCGTCAACCTCCGGTACACGGTGTCGGTGACAGGGATGCCCATCGACCCGGGCCTGCCCACCGTCACCGCCACCGGAGCCAGCGTTGGTGGGCTTACCAGCGGTCCGGCCGAAACCAGCTCAGGTCCGCTACTGGTCAAATGGTCATTCTCCGACGGCACTCAGCTAACCGAGCGCTCTCTGTTTCACTACACCTTTGTCGACGGGGACTTCACAAACTTCCGAGTAACCTGCAACAGCATCCCGTAACGAACGGCCGAGTAATAGCTGGCAACCGCGCTGAACAGCTTGTCTGGCCGGTATGGGGGTAGGCCAAAACGGACTCCGGTGACCGCAGAACGGCGCTCAGCCCCTTTTGCCTCCTGGCCCGGCCTCGGTAACAGCTGACGAAGCGGATGTCCGCGACCGTCAGCTACTGCTCGTCCTAGAAATGGGTAGACGCAGGCATAGTCGACGAAACGTACGGACGTCGTCGGAAGCGTTAGGCCGTCCGCGCAAATGTGCGGACGGCCTAACGCTTTCCCAACAAGCATCTCGGTATTGGCCTGTTCACCGTGGTGAACAGGCCAGGACGAATTCCGAGTCAGTGTCGATCGGTGAGTGCCTGGATCAGTGTTCGCAATCCGTCGGCATCGAGGTAGTCGACGAGGGCGTCGGCGAGCGTGGCCGGGTCGGCTTCCAGGCGACGGAAGGTGCGGGTGACCTTCGCCGCGGTGACGGGAGTTCTTGTTGGCATGCGGTTTTCAGGATCAGGTGTGGGATCCGGCTCGGGCTTCTTGTGTTCTCGCTGTTGCTCGGCTGCCCAGGCTTGGACTTGGGCCTCAGGTGGGACCTGTGCGAGTGAGCGGGCGGTGCGGACGGCGATCTCGCCCTTGCGGAGTGCGGTTTGCAGTTCGGGGGCGAGTTTGAGCAAGGATCGGCGGTACGAGATCCACGCCTTGGACTTGTTGAGCTTGAGTGACGCCTTGTCGACGGTTCCGCACTCGTTGATGAGGAGTTCGACGGCCTTGGCCTCTTCGATGACGTCGAAGTCGCGGCGGCCGACGTTCTCGATGACCGCCGCGGCGAGTAGGGTCTCCCGGTCCTTGGCGACCTCGTCTTTGACGACGATGTCGAGGTTG
>Ga0247825_10003068_pt1 | contig 11020 bp, 11 predicted proteins | sample 13C_Vanillin_Day_FD_194413 | JGI IMG/M metagenome (GOLD analysis project Ga0247825, IMG submission 194413) | Soil microbial communities from agricultural site in Penn Yan, New York, United States - 13C_Vanillin_Day48 | ecosystem: Environmental > Terrestrial > Soil > Agricultural land | place... | reverse complement strand
GCGTCCGCCAGCGGGACCGTCGTCGTGCGCTCGCGCATCGCGCCGGAGCGCAACGTCGCGCTCGAGGGACTGTACGTGTCCTCGGGCGTGTTCTGCACGCAATGCGAGCCGGAAGGCTTCCGGCGCATCACCTACTTCCCCGACCGGCCCGACGTCCTGTCGTCGTTCACGGTGACGCTGCGCGGCGATCGTGGGCGCTATCCGGTCCTGTTGTCCAACGGCAACCTGGTCGCCACCGGCGGCCTCCCGGACGGCCGCCACTTCGCGACCTGGCACGACCCGTTCCCGAAGCCCACCTACCTGTTCGCGATGGTCGCGGGCGACCTGGCCTCGCTCGAGGACACCCACACGACGCGCTCCGGGCGCCGCGTCCACCTCGCCATCTACTCGACGCCGCGCAACATCCCGCGCTGCCAGTGGGCGATGGAATGCCTGAAGCGCGCGATGCGTTGGGACGAGGACCGCTGGGGCCGCGAGTACGACCTCGACCGCTTCATGATCTTCTGCGCCGACGACTTCAACATGGGCGCGATGGAGAACAAGGGCCTCAACATCTTCAACAGCCGCCTCGTGCTCGCCGATCCCGACACCGCGACCGACGACGACTACGCCGCGATCGAGGCGGTGATCGGCCACGAGTACTTCCACAACTGGACCGGCAACCGCGTGACCTGCCGCGACTGGTTCCAGCTCTCGCTCAAGGAAGGGCTCACCGTCTTCCGCGACCAGGAGTTCAGCAGCGACATGGGCTCGCGCGCGGTCGAGCGCATCGGCGCGGTCGAGAACCTGCGGCGCATGCAGTTGCCCGAGGACGCCGGCCCGATGGCGCACCCGGTACGGCCCGACGAATACGAGGAGATCAACAACTTCTACACGGCGACCGTGTACGAGAAGGGCGCCGAGGTGATCCGGATGCAGCACGCGCTGCTCGGCCCGGGCCGCTTCCGGCGCGGCATGGACCTCTACTTCGAGCGCCATGACGGGCAGGCGGTGACCTGCGACGACTTCGTGCAGGCGATGGCCGATTCGTCGGGCGTCGACCTCGGGCAGTTCCGGCGCTGGTACTCGCAGGCCGGGACGCCGGTAGTGCGCGCGCGCGGCAGCTATGACGCCACGACGCGAAGCTACACGCTCGCGCTGGAGCAGCGTTGTGACCCCACGCCCGGACAGCCCCACAAGCTGCCGTTCCACATCCCGCTGGCCGTCGGCCTGGTCGGCCCCGATGGCGAGGACCTGGAGCTCGCGCTCGAGGGCGACCGCTCGGAGCCCGCGCCGACGCGCGTGCTGAACCTCACCGAGGCGGCGCAGACGTTCCGCTTCGTCGACGTGCCGCACGCGCCGGTGCCGTCGCTCGCGCGCGGGTACTCGGCGCCGGTACGCGTCGAGTTCGACTATGGAACCGAGGCGCTGGCGCTGCTCGCGGCGCACGACAGCGACCCGGTCAACCGCTGGGACGCGTCGCAGCGCATGTTCTCGCTTGCCATCCGCGCGATCGCCGCCGAGCATCGCGCCGGCCGGCCGGGCGCCTTGCCCCGAGCGCTGGTCGACACCGTCGCGGCGCTGCTCGACCACCAGGCGCGCGACCCCGCGCTGGCGGCGCTCGCCCTGACGCCGCCCGACCCCGCCTATGTCGCGTCGCTCGACGCGGTGATCGACGTCGACGGCATCGACCACGCGCGCGCGTTCGTGATCCGCGAGCTCGCTCGCGCGCTGTCTCCGGCGTTCGAGCGCGCCTACGCGGCACAGCGCCGATCCGGACACTACGAGCCCACGCCGGCGCAGATGGCGACGCGCCGGCTCGCGAACGTGTGCCTGCGCTACCTCGGCGAGCGCGGCGATGCCGCCGGCCGCGCGTTCGCCGTCGCCCAGTACGAGACCGCCGACAACATGACCGAGGCGGTCGGCGCCCTCGGCGCGCTCGCCGACACCGTGTCGAGCGAGCGCGACGACCTGTATGCGCGCTTCGAGGAGCGCTGGCGCGACGAGCCGCTGGTGCTCGACAAGTGGTTCGCGCTCGAGGCGACCAGCCGGCGCGCCGGCACGCTCGCGCGCGTGCGAAGCCTGCTTGGCCATCCGCGCTTCAACGTGCGCAATCCCAACCGCGTGCGCTCGCTGGTCGGCGCCTTCGCGCTGCGCAACTTCGCGCGCTTCCACGCCGCCGACGGATCGGGCTACGCGTTCGTCGCCGACCAGGTGCTCTCGCTCGATCCGATGAATCCGCAGCTCGCCGCGCGCATCGCCGGCGCCTTCGAGCTGTGGAAGCGCTTCGACGAGCCGCGCCGCGGTCGCGCGTCGATCGAGCTCAAGCGCATCGCAGCCGCGCCGGCGCTCTCGCCGGACGTCACCGAGATCGTGACGCGCAGCCTCGCTGACTGATACGCGGCCGCGCTACGGCGTCCGGACGCAGCGCTCGATCGTCGTGGCCGTGCCGCCGCGCACCCATTCGGGCGAGCGCGTGGAGTCCGGTCCGCCGCCGCTCAAGCGCAGCGCGACCTTGCCATCGGTGTAGAACGGTCGCGTGCGCGTCGGGTCGAGCTTCAGCGTGAAGCGCTCGCCGTTCCCGAACGCGAGCATCGCCTGCTCGCCCGCGATCGTGAGCTCCATGTCGACGCCGCCCACCTGGCAGTTCCAGCGGCCGTCCTGCGCCTGCGCAAGCGCGTGCGTGGCCGGCAGCGCGCACAGCGCGGCCAGGGCAAACCGTGATGCGAATCGCGAGACATTCATTGCCGTTACTCCTCGTCGAACGCTTAGCCGTCGCGCTCGGCCGGCTCGGTAGCGAGCCTCCCCGGCGGACTTCGCGTCCGGTAGCGAAGCGTCGCAGGGTGCGCGCCGCGCGTCAACGTCCGGCGATGTCGGGCTCCTCGCGGGCCTGCAGCACGGTCCGGTAGAGCCAGCCGGCGCCGAGCGCCCCGGCGATCGGCGCGAGCCAGAACACCCACAGCTGCGCAAGCGCCCATCCGCCGACGAAGAGCGCCGGCCCGGTGCTGCGCGCCGGGTTCACCGACGTATTGGTGACCGGGATGCTGATCAGGTGGATGAGCGTGAGCGCGAGACCGATGGCGATTCCCGCGAAGCTGACCGGGGCGCGCTGATGCGTCGCGCCGAGGATCACGACCAGGAACATGAACGTCATCACGATCTCGGTCACGAGGGCCGCCGTGAGCGAGTACTGGCCCGGCGAGTGGTCGCCATAGCCGTTCGACGCGAAGCCGCCGGCAAGATCGAAGCCCGCCTTGCCGCTCGCGATGAGATACAGGACGCCCGCGCCGACCGCCGCGCCGATCACCTGCGCGACGATGTAGGCCGGGAGGTCGCGTCCGGGAAAGCGGCCGCCCGCCCACAAGCCGATCGACACGGCGGGGTTGAAATGGCCGCCCGATACCGGGCCCAGCGCGTACGCGCCGGTGAGCACCGTGAGCCCGAACGCGAGCGAAACACCGACGAAGCCGATGCCGAGCTGCGGAAACGCCGCGGCGAGCACGGCGCTGCCGCAACCGCCGAGCACGAGCCAGAAGGTGCCGAGGAATTCACAGACGAGCTTGGGGATCATGGGAGCTCCGGGCCGTCGGACCAGGAAGGGAAGGATCGGCGTGACGCTAGCGCATTTGCGGCGGCGCTGTCCATCGAACGGTCGGCGCGCGTGCAAACGCTTCCGCGGGCAAGCGGCCCGCGCAGGAGCCGCGGCGCATCTTGTCGCGGCTCCCTGCGTCTCGCGAGGCTTCGGCAACGGCTCGTCGCAGCGCGCACGACACGGCGCCGTCCAGCGCTACGCTCGATCCCACTGGGGGAATCGCCACCACGGAGATCAGCCATGTCATTGCACGCTCACGCGCGCTACGCCCTGGGCGCGGCGCTTCTCGCCGCCTCGCCGCTCCTCTTCGCCCAAGCGGAAACCCCCGGCCGCTGGGCGTGCGTCGCCAACGGCAAGGAGCTCGACATACGCATCGCCAACGGGGAGGCCACGGTCGCAGTCAACGGCGACCGGCGCGTGCTCAAGCGCCAGGACGTGCGCAGCGGCACGCTCTATACCGACGGCAGCGTCGCGCTGCGCCACAAGGGACCCGATCCCGCGGGCGAGGCGCAGTGGATCGAGAACGGACAGGCAAGCTCGCTGTCGCGCTGCTTGCCGGTCGCGGGCTAGGACGCGATCGTCGCGGCGTGCGGTTCTCGCCGCGGCCCCTCACCCCAGCCCTCTCCCCGCGATGCGGGGAGAGGGAGTCATGGGCGTTGCGCGCACGCGAGCGTAGCAAGCGTGCTCCGGTCCGGGTCGAGCGTCGCGGCAGCGACGTTCGATCGCGGACAGGTATTCCGGCGTCGGGCGCGCGGCGGCGCGACCGCGGAATCCGTCTGCAAGCACGCGCGGGCGCGCCCCCGGCGTCCGGAATACCTACCAATAGGTCTCGAGCGTGATGTGCCCCGGCTCCTTCCGCCGGTGCCGCCGCATGCCGCGGCCCGCGAGCGCCTTCTGCACGTCGTCCACCATCGCAGGATTCCCGCACAGCATCGCGTGCGCGTTGTCCGCCGTCAGTGGCACGCCTACGCGCGCCTCGAGCCGACCGTCGTCGATCAGCGTGGGAATGCGTCCCGGCAGCGCGCCCGCGTGCGCTTCGCGGCTCACGACCGGCACGTACGAGAACGCGCCGGGATGCTCGCGTGCGACGCCGGCGATGACGTCGCCGTAGTTGAGCGCGTTCGCGTGCCGCGTCGCATGCACCAGCACGATGCGGCCGAACTTCTCCCATGCCTCGGCCGTGCGCAGGATCGACAGGAACGGCCCGATGCCAGTGCCCGTCGACAGGCACCACAGCACTTCCGCCTGCGGCACCTCGGGGACGCTGAAGAACCCGTTGGCGCGGGCGCCGAGCCACACCGGTTCGCCGGGACCGAGCGCCGCGAGCCGGGGCGACAACGGCCCGCCGGGAACCACGTTGAAATAGAACTCGTGGCGCGGCGCATGCGGCGGATTCACGAACGAGTAGGGCCGCCCGAGCATCGGGTCCTTCTCGCCCGGCGGAGCAGGCAGCGCCAGTCGCGCGAACTGGCCGGCGACGAACGTGAGCTCGGGCGCCTCGACTTCGAGCGTGTGCAGCGAGTCGGTCCAATCGTGGCGCGCGGCGACGCGGCCTTCGATCCATTGGGCCATGGAGGCGGAAGCACGGAACGGTAAGATCGGGATTATGCCCACCCGCCCGAGCCGGCGCGTCGTCCTCAGGGTTCCGACCGCGGCGGACACGGCGGGATTCGTCGCGGCCGCGAAGGCGAGCCGGCGGCTGCACGGCGCCTGGGTGCAGGCGCCCTCGTCCCCCGCCGAGGTGCGCGCCTACCTCAAACGCTACGCGAGCCCCGCCGGGGCGCCGACGCACGTGGGGCTGGTCGCCGTGGACCGGAAGGACGGCGCGCTCATCGGCGTGTTCAACTTCAGCAACATCGTGCGCGGCTGGTTTCGCAGCGCCTACCTCGGCTACTACGCGTTCGCGCCGTTCGCGGGCCAGGGCTACATGACCGAGGCGTTCGGCCTCGCGCTCGACCACGCGTTCGGCAAGCTCCGGCTGCACCGCGTCGAGGCCAACGTGCAGCCGGGGAACCGGCGCAGCAACGCGCTCGTCGTGCGAGTGGGGTTCACGCGCGAGGGATATTCGCGCCGCTACATACGCATCGCCGGGCGCTGGCGCGATCACGTGCGCTACGCGATGCTGGCCGAGGACTGGCGCGCGCTCAAGCGCGCGCGCAAGGCGCGACGGGCGTGATCCGCCGGGCGCTCATGGTGCTGGCGGTCGCGGCCGGCGCTTGCGCGACGGGCGTGCCCGATCCGGACGCCGTGCAGGCGCTCGACGGCTTCGCCATCGCGCCCTACGGCATCCACGAGGCGTGCTTCACGCTTCGCACCGGCGATCGGCTCGACTGGCGCTTCGAGTCGCGCGAGCCGGTCGACTTCAACCTGCACTACCACGAGGGCGCCGCGGTGCTGATGCCCGTCACGCTGCTGGCGAGCTACGGCAGCTCCGGGATCTTCCCGGTGCTCGCCGCGCAGGACTATTGCGCGATGTGGGAGGCGGGGCCGGCGGGAGCGGTCATTGCCTACCGCCTGAAGCCGATCCGCGCCGACCGATGACCGCGACCGACGCGAGGCCGGGCGCGCTGCTCTTCGACCTCGACGGCACGCTGACGGACAACTACCTCGGCATCGCCCGCTCGATCCGCTACGCGCTCGAAAACCTCGGTGCCGAGCCGCCGGACGAGGCGACGCTGCGCCGCTGCGTCGGCCCGCCGCTGCGCACCTCGTTCGCGGCGCTGCTCGGCACCGACGAGCCCGCCGCGATCGAGCAGGCGATCGCGCTCTACCGCGAGCGTTTCGCCGACCTCGGCTGGCGCGAGAACGTCGTGTACGACGGCATCCCCGAGGCCCTCGAGGCGCTCGCGGCGCGAGGCCGCCCGTTGTACCTGTGCACGTCCAAGCCGGAGATCTACGCGCGGCGCATCGTCACGCTGTTCGGCTTCACCGAGTTCCTTGCCGGCGTGTACGGCGCCGACCTCGCTGGCCGGTACGACGACAAGGCGGCGCTGCTCGCACATCTCGCCGAGCGCGAGCGCCTGGACCCGTCGCGCTCGGTCATGATCGGTGATCGCCACCACGACATCCGGGCCGCCCGCCTCAATGGGGCGCGCGCGGTCGGCGTGCTGTGGGGCTACGGGTCCGAGGAGGAGCTCGCCGGCGCGGATGCGCGCGTGCGCGTACCCTCGGAGCTGGTCGACGCGCTCGCGCGCTGAGCGCCCCGGCGGGGCGAGGCTACTCGGTCACCGGCCGGTCGAGGTCCGGCCACGCATAGGTCGCGCCGTTGGCGAGCTTGCGCGCCAGCACGATCTTGTCGGCGATCCTTCGTGCCGCGACGGCGGGGGCGACCAGCCGGCGATCGGCGTGGAAGCCGCGGAACATCGCGACCGCGGGCACCTCGGCTTCGCTGCGCGTGCGGACCGCCGTCTGCATGTCGGTGTCGATGACGCCGGGCCGCAGCGATACCGCCGCGAAGCGCGCGTCCTCCATCTCGCCGGCGATGACGCGGGTCAGCATCTCGAGGCCCGCCTTCGCCTCGCAGTACAGGCCCACGCCGGCGATGGCGCTGCGCGCGGCGCCCGACGATACGTTGACGATGCGCCGCTCGACCGCCGGCGAGGCGAACGTACGCAGGAAGAGCCCGCACAACGCGGCGGGTGCGGCGAGGTTCACGGCGAGCGCGCGCGCCACCGCAACGCTGTCGTGCATCGACGTGAGTCCCATCGGCTCGGTCGTCGCTGCGTTGTTGACGAGGCAGCAACTGGCGGGCGCGACCGCGGCCAGCGCGCCGAACGCCGGCCCGACCGCCGCGTCGAGGCCGGCGACGTCCGCGAAATCGCATGCCGCGAATCGGTAGTGCTCGCCCCCGAGCGCAGGCGCGCTCGAGCGGCCCACGCCCAGCACGGTCGCGCCGCGGTCGAGCAGCGCGCGCGCGAGCGCGGCGCCGAGGCCGCGCGAGACGCCGGTCACGATCACGCAGCGCACGCGGGCCCTCCCGTCGCTACTTGCCGCTCAGCGCGCCGAACACGATCACCAGCACGATCACCGCGAGCACGATCAGCGCGATCTTCCAGGCGCTCTTCGGGTACTCGCCGGCCACCGTGCCGGTGACGCCGTTGATGGCGCACTGGAACGCGCGCCGTCCGTAATCGTACGACAGCAACCACACCGGCGCGAGGATGTGCTTGTAGGTCTGCCCGGACCAGTCGGCCCGCACCGCGAGGTTGCGGTGGGTGTCGCCGGGCACCTGCTGCGCGCACAGCGCCTCGAGCGCGGCGCGCATCGCATCGCGCGCGCGTTGCGCGGCGGCCGCCAGGTCGATCTGGTAGCGCTCGACCACCCATCCGGCGACATAAGCGGGGTCGTAGCGCTTGAGCTCGCCGGTCGGGAACGGCTCGATGCCGCGCAGCAGCCCCGGATGGACGCCGACCGAAGCGCACACGAGGTCGTCGTCGAAGAAGTGCGACACGTGGCCCGCCGCGCGTTCCCAGCGCACCTGCCGCACCTGGCGGGTGCGCAACTGGCCGTTCTCGACGTAGGACTCGGTAGTGTAGTAGTAGTAGCCGGCCTCGGCGGTCCAGTCGGCCTCGACCCTGGCGTCGAAGGTCCAGTACGGCAGGTACACGCCGCGCACGGTGTCGGTGAGCGCGCGCCGCTTGAGCGCGCCCGGCGCGAGCCACAGGCGCCCGAACCAGCGGCGCAGCCGATCGCGCGCGTCGCCGTCGGGCACGCGGAACGGCAGCACGCTCTCCGGGCGGAAGGCCGGCGCGGTCTCGTCGTAGGGGACCAGCTGCGCGGAGCCGCAGAACTCGCAGTTCTGCGCCTGGCGCGCCGGGTCGAGCACCGAGATCGCGCGGCAGCTCTGGCAGCGCACCTGGCGCTTCTGTGTCGCCCAGCCCGACGCGGCGGCGTCGGGAGAAGCGAGCGCATGCGCGAGATCGTGCTCCTGCGCGGCGAAGGCCGCGTCCGGCGGTGCCGGCGATTCGGTGCCGCAGAACGGACAGACGAGCTTCTGCTTGCCCGGATGCCAGTTCGCCTCGCCGCCGCACGCGGGGCAGGCGAACTTCGCGAGCGCAACCGTCTCGCGTGACGCTGGCGTCGGCGTCCCGCGCGGTGCCTCGCCGGTCACTGGATCACGTAACCGACCACCTGCCAGCGGCCCTGCACGCGCTCGACCGACACGAGCTCGCGGCTGACCGGCTTCTTCTCGAACGCCGTGCGGAAAGTGATCAGCACGTACTCGCCGTCGGGCTGGTCCTTGAGCTTGGTGGCGAACTCGGTCTTGATCCCCGAGCGCTGCACCATCGCACCGAGCGGCGTGCGCACCGTGCGCACCGCGTCGCGCCAGCGCTCGGGGGTGAGCACGCTGCGGAACTTCGGGCCCGCCGCGCGGTAGCTCGCGTCGGCGTCGAGCTTGTCGGCGACGAGGAGCCATGCGCGTGCCGCCTGCTGCGCCTCGGTGGCGCGCGGATCCTGCGCGCGTGCCGCGGGAGCAAGCACGACGAGCCCCCCGATGAGCGCGGCGAGCACCGCGCGACGTGTGGTGTGCGCGCTCATGCGCGAAGGAACGCGTCGACGGCGGAGCGCGTGACGCGCCATTGCGTGCCGATACGGCGGCCCTTGAGGTCGCCGGACTCGAGGCTCTGCATCACGTCCGATTCCCCGACGCCGAGCGCCTGCGCGACCTGCGCGGGCGTCAGCAGCTCGGGCAACCCCGCACCCTCGCCGGCCGCGGGCACCGCGCCGCGCACGCCGGGCGTCGACTGCGCCATCAGGCCGCCGCTCTGGTTCATCATCTGCTGTGCCATCGCCATGCCGACCGCCATCTCGGCAGCCATGCCGCCCGGACCCCCCTGCCCCTTCTCGAGACCCTGCGCCATCTGGAACTTGACGTAGTCGTTCAGGTTGCCGACCGCGGCCATCGAGCTGCGCTTGTCGATCGCCTGCTCGACCTCGGGCGGCACCGACACGTTCTCGACGACGAACGACGTCATCTCGAGCCCGTACTTGTCGTGCAGGATCGGGTTGATCAGCGGCAGCAGCGCCTCGCCGAGCTCGCGGTAGCGCGAAGCGACGTCGAGCGCCGGTATCTTCGCGCCGGCGAGCGCTTCGGAGAACACGCTGACGAGGCGCGAGCGCATCACGTCGGCAAACTCGTCGAGCCGGAAATGCGCGTCGGTGCCGGCGACTTCTTTCAGGAAGCGCGGCGCATCGACGATGCGGAAATCATAGGTGCCGTAGGCGCGCAGGCGCACGACGCCGAAGTCGGCGTCGCGCATCATCACCGGGTTCGCGGTGCCCCACTTGTTCCCGGTGAAGACGCGCGTGACGACGTAGTAGACGTCCGCCTTGAACGGGCTCTCGAGCGCGTACTTCCAGCTCCTGAGGTTGGTGAGGATCGGGATATTGTCGGTCGTCAGCGTGTGCTTGCCCGGACCGAACGCGTCGCCGAACTGCCCGAGGTAGACGAACTGCGCGAGCTGGCTCTCGCGCACGATCAGCTGCGCACCGTTCTTGATCTCCTTGTCCTCGTCGGGGAAGCGCCACGACAGCGTGTCGCGCGAGTCGTCGACCCACTCGATGATGTCGATGAACTGCTTCTTCAGGAAGTCGATGATCGCCATGCCGCCTGTCTCCCGGTGTCGCGCTTTCCTGAGCGCCGTTACTTCTTCGCCGCCTGCGGTGCCGCCTTCTGCTTCAGCTCGCCTTCCGCTTCCTTGAGCTCGGCCTCGAGCCGCGCGAGCGGAACCGCGCCGGGCACGACCGTGCCGTCGGCGAGGATCATCGTCGGCGTCGCCTGGATCTTGAGCTTGGCGCCGAGCGCCTGCGTCGCCGCGACCGGGTTGTTGCACTCGCCCTTGTTGTCGGGGAGCTTGCCCGACTCGAAGAAGTCGTCCCAGGCGCGCGTGCGGTCCGCCGAACACCAGATCTGCTTCGACTTGCGCGCCGCGTCGGGATGGAGCTGGTCGATCGGGAACAGGAACGTGTAGACGGTCACGTTGTCGAGGCCCTTCATCTCCTCCTCGAGCTTGTGGCAGAACGGGCAGTCGGCGTCGGAGAACACGACGAGCCTGCGCTCGCCCTTGCCCTTCACTTTCTTGATCGCGAGCTCCAGCGGCAGCGACTCCCAGGCGACGCGGTTGAGCTTGCGCAGCCGCGCCTCGGTGAGGTTGGTGCGGGCGTTCACGTCGTAGAGCGAGCCGACCAGCACGTGCGCGGCTTTCGCGTCGGTGTAGACGATGCGGTCGTCGAACTGGACCTCGTAGAGGCCGCCGAGGTAGCCGGTCTTGGTGATGCCGCGGATCTCGGCGCCGGGGAACTTCTCGGTCAGCACCTTCTTGATCGTCGCCGCCTCGGACGAGGTGATGACGGCCGAGGCCGGGGCGGGAGACTGGGCGACGACAGGGCCGGCGGCGAGCGCCGCCAGCAGGATCGGCAGCGCGAATCGCGCGGGTCGGAACGGTGGGG
>Ga0247825_10003067_pt1 | contig 11020 bp, 9 predicted proteins | sample 13C_Vanillin_Day_FD_194413 | JGI IMG/M metagenome (GOLD analysis project Ga0247825, IMG submission 194413) | Soil microbial communities from agricultural site in Penn Yan, New York, United States - 13C_Vanillin_Day48 | ecosystem: Environmental > Terrestrial > Soil > Agricultural land | place... | reverse complement strand
TGCTGCGCTCCGAGTGGCTGGCGCATGGCGTGGCACTGGCCGGGCGCTGCCGCTTCACGCTCGACGAGCTGCGCTACGAGTACCCGGACGAGATCGTGCCGGCCGGACTCAGCGCGGCCGAGCATCTGCGCCAGCTCACCGAAGCAGGTGCGCGTGACCGCTACCCGAACAGCGTGCCGCAGGCCGTGCGCGTGCAGATCGAGCGCGAGCTCGCGCTGATCGGTCGCAAGCACTACGAGGCCTTCTTCCTGACCGTGCACGACATCGTGCGTTTCGCGCGCTCGCAGGGCATCCTGTGCCAGGGCCGCGGCTCGGCGGCCAATTCGGCGGTGTGCTACTGCCTGGGCATCACCGCCGTCGACCCGACGAAGACCACGCTGCTGTTCGAGCGCTTCATCAGCGAGGAGCGCAACGAGGCGCCGGACATCGACGTCGACTTCGAGCACGAGCGTCGCGAGGAGGTGATCCAGTACGTCTACCGCAAGTACGGCCATCACCGCACCGCGCTCGCCGCGGCGCTGATCACCTACCGCACGCGCAGCGCGGTGCGCGACGTCGGCAAGGCCCTGGGCCTGGACGAGGGGCGCATCGCGCGGCTGGCGCGCAGCCACCAGTGGTTCGACGATCCTTCGTTGCTGCACGAACGCCTGCTCGACGCCGGCTTCGAGCCCGAGGCGCCGGTCGTGCGGCAATGGCTGGACCTGAGCGCGACGCTGAGCGGCTTCCCGCGCCACCTGTCGCAGCATGTCGGCGGCTTCGTGATCGCGCGCGACGAGCTCTCGCGCATGGTGCCGATCGAGAACGCAGCGATGGAAGGCCGACGCGTGATCCAGTGGGACAAGGACGACCTCGAATCGCTCGGCCTGCTCAAGGTCGACGTGCTCGCGCTCGGCATGCTGACGGTGCTGGCGCGCAGCTTCGGCTTCCTGCGCGAGCTGCGCGGCCGCGCCTGGGGTCTGGCCGACGTGCCGGGCGAGGACGCGGCGACCTACGACATGATCTGCCGCGCCGACACCGCCGGGGTGTTCCAGATCGAGAGCCGAGCCCAGCAGAGCATGCTGCCGCGGCTGAAACCGCGCGTGTTCTACGACCTGGTGATCGAAGTCGCGATCGTGCGCCCGGGGCCGATCAGCGGCGGCATGGTCCACCCCTACCTGAAGCAGCGCGAGCTGCAACGCGCAGGCCGCCTGCCCGAGCCCGAGTACCCGGCGCTGTGGGAGGCGCTCAAGCGCACGCTCGGCATCCCGATCTTCCAGGAGCAGGTGATGCAGGTCTGCATGATCGCCGCCGACTTCAGCGGCGGCGAGGCCGACGCGCTGCGCCGCGCGATGGCGGCCTGGAAGCGCAAGGGCGGTGTGCACCACTTCCGCGACCGCATCGTCGGACGCATGGTCGCCAAGGGCTACGACCCCGCGTTCGCCGAGCGCCTCTTCGAGCAGATCAAGGGCTTCGGCGACTACGGCTTCCCGGAGAGTCACGCCTACAGCTTCGCGCTGCTGGCCTATGTGAGCGCCTGGCTCAAGTGCCACGAGCCGGCGGTCTTCCTGGCCGCGCTGCTGAACTCGCAGCCGATGGGCTTCTACTCGCCGTCGCAGCTGGTGCAGGACGCCAGGCGGCACGGCGTCGAGGTGCGCGCGGTCGACGTGCGCACAAGCGGCTGGGATTGCAGCCTCGAAGCCATTGCCGACCAACGCCGGCCCGCCGTGCGCCTGGGCCTGCGGCTGCTCAAGGGCATGGAGCGGTCGGCGGCCGAGCGGCTGGTGGCGGCGCGCGCGCAGGCGCCCTTCTCGGACCTCGACGACCTGGCGCGCCGCGCGGCGCTCGACGCACCGGCGCTCCAGGTGCTGGCGCGCGCCGACGCACTGGCCGGCCTGGCCGGCCACCGCCGCCAGCAGGCCTGGCTGGCCACCGGGCAGTCGCGGCGCACCGCCCTGCTGGCCGAAGCCCCGCAGCCGGACGAGCCGCTCTCGCTGCCCGCCGCGCCCGAGAGCGAGGAGATCCGCCTCGACTACACCACCACCGGCCTGACGCTGCGCCGCCACCCGCTCGCGCTGCTGCGCGAGCGCCTCGCGCAGCGCGGCTGCCGCAACGCACGCGAGCTCGGAGCGCTGCGCGACGGCGCCCGCGCGCGCGCCTGCGGCATCGTCGTGATGCGCCAGCAGCCCGAGACGGCGAAGGAAACGATGTTCGTCACGCTCGAGGACGAGACCGGCTCGGTCAACGTGATCGTCTGGAAGCGCGTGCGCGAACAGTACCGCCAGGCGCTGCTCGCCTCACGGCTGCTGGCGGTGGCCGGGCAGTGGCAGAAGACGCCCGAGGGCGTGATGCATCTGGTCGCGCGGCATCTGGAGGACCTGACGCCCTGGCTCGGGCGGCTGGGCACGTCCTCGCGCGACTTCCACTGAGCTTCAGTAGTCGCTGCCGGCGCTGCCCGGCGCGAGGTTGTCGAACTTGGTCAGCGGCTTCAGGAAGGTCAGCTTCACGGTGCCGACCGGGCCGTTACGCTGCTTCGCGATGATGATCTCGGCGACGCCCGGCTCCTTGGACGCCTCCTTGTTGTAGTAGTCGTCGCGGTAGATGAACATGATCACGTCGGCATCCTGCTCGATCGCACCCGACTCGCGCAGGTCGCTCATCATCGGCCGCTTGTCAGTGCGGCTCTCGACGCTGCGGTTGAGCTGCGACAGCGCGATGACCGGGCACTTCAGCTCCTTGGCCAGCGACTTCAGGCCACGCGAGATCTCGCCCAGCACGGTGGCGCGGTTCTCCTCGTTGCTGCTGGAGCCGCTCATCAGCTGCAGGTAGTCGACCACGATCAGCCCGAGCTTGCCGCACTGGCGCGCCTGGCGGCGCGCGCGGGCGCGCAGTTCGCCCGGCGTGAGCGCCGCGCTCTCGTCGATGAAGATGCTGGCCTTGCCGAGCTTGTCGACGGCCTCGGTCAGGCGGCCCCACTCGTCGTCGCGCAGCTTGCCGGTGCGCAGACCCGACTGGTCGATGCGGCCGAGCGAACCCACCATCCGCAGCGCCAGCTGCGAGGCGCCCATTTCCATCGAGAACACCACCGCCGGCAGGCCCTCGTTGACCGCCACATGCTCGGCGATGTTCAGCGCGAACGCGGTCTTGCCCATCGACGGGCGCGCCGCCAGCACGACCAGGTCGCCGGGCTGCAGGCCGGCGGTCATACGGTCGAGATCGAAGAAGCCGGTGCGCACGCCGGTCACGTCCTCGGCGCCGTTGTTGGCCAGCTCGGTGACGCGATCGATCAGCTGCACCACCAGCTGGTTCATCGGCATGAAGCCCTCGCGCGTGCGCGAGCCCTCCTCGCCGATGTGCATGATCTTGGTCTCGGCCTCGTCGAGGATCTGCGAGACCGAGCGGCCCTGCGGATTGAAGGCGTTGGTGGCGATCTCGTCGCTGGCGGCCACCAGCTTGCGCAGGATCGCGCGCTCGCGCACGATCTCCGCGTAGCGGCGCAGATTGGCCGCGCTCGGCACGCTCTGCGCCAGCGCGTTCAGGTAGGCGATGCCGCCGACCTCCTCGGCCTTGCCGAGCGACTGCAGCTGCTCGTAGACCGTGATGACGTCGGCCGGCTTGGTCGCGTTGATCAGCCGCCCGATCGCGTCGTAGATGAGGCGGTGCTCGTAGCGGTAGAAGTCGCCGTCGGCGAGCAGGTCGCCGGCACGGTCCCAGGCACCGTTGTCGATCAGCAGACCGCCGAGCACGCTCTGCTCGGCCTCGATCGAATGCGGCGGGATGCGCAGCCTGGCGACCTCGTCGTCGGCGTGCGAGTCGGGCCGCGCAGCGGCGCCGCTGAAGAGAGCAGACATCGAAGGATATTAAGTCGATCACCGCCCGCCGGCTGTGGGCAAGGCTGTGGAAATCCGGTGGGATCGCGGTGGAAGGCGGTGGACAGAAAAGCAAAGGGCCGGCAGAGCCGGCCCTTGCTGCGGTGCGGTGCGACCTCAGTCGGTCTCGCCGACCACCGTCACGTTGACGTCGACGACGACATCGGTGTGCAGCGCGACCGTCACGGCGTGCTCGCCGACGGTCTTCAGCGGACCGTTAGGCAGGCGCACCTGGGCCTTGACGACCGCGAAGCCGGCCTTGCCCAGCGCCTCGGCGATGTCGTGGTTGGTGACCGAGCCGAACAGGCGGCCGTCGACGCCGGCCTTCTGCGTGACGCTGACGGTCTTGCCGGCCAGCTTCTCGCCCTCGGCCTGCGAGGCCGCGAGCTTGGCCGCGGCGGCCTTCTCGAGCTCGACGCGCTTGGCCTCGAACTCCTTCACGGCCGCTTCCGTCGCGCGGCGCGCGGCGCCGCTCGGGATCAGGAAGTTGCGGGCGTAGCCGTCCTTGACCTTGACGACCTCACCGAGGTTGCCGAGGTTGGCCACTTTTTCGAGCAGGATGATCTGCATGGTGTCGTCCTCCTCAGACCTTGTGCTGGTCGCTGTACGGCAGCAGGGCCAGGAAGCGCGCGCGCTTGATGCAGGTCGACAGCTGGCGCTGGAAGAAGGCGCGCGTGCCGGTCAGGCGCGCGGGCGTGATCTTGCCGTTCTCGGAGATGAAGTCGCGCAGCGTATCGACATCCTTGTAGTCGATCTCGGTGACGCCGGTGACGGTGAAGCGGCAGAAGCGCTTGCGGCGGAACAGCAGCGATTGCGTGTTGCGCTTGGGCTTCTTGTCCTTGCCGAAACGGCCTTTACCACGGGGCGGGGGCATAGTGAACTCCTGAAATCTGTGATCCGAATCAAAGGGACTGCGGGGGTGACGCGTCGAGCTCGGTGATGTGCAGCAGCACGCCCTTGCCGTTGCGGGTGGGTCCGAGGAAGCCGGCAAAGCCTGCGGTGTCTCCCACCGCCAGCTTCGCGACCTGCTCGGCCACCGCTCCGATCCCCACCGCGCGCATCTCCAGCGAGACCTTGCGGGGGTGTCCGGCTTCCGTCACCTGCGACTCGTGCTTCAAGCTCAAGTCCAGGGCCGGCAGACCGGCGGGCGTGTAGCGCACCGGGCCCCTCTCCACCACCTGCGCCTGCAGAACCACGCGGTTCATGCACGCTCCGGCAGCGGGCGGAGCCGCACCGTTCTCAGGCCGCGGCCTCCTGCGGCTGCTGCGGGGCCTTGCGCGATTCCTCGCGCTCGACGGCCTTCATCATCACCGACGGGGCGGTCTCGGCCTTGGTCTTCGCGACGGTCAGGTGGCGCAGCACCGCGTCGTTGAACTTGAAGCCGGTCTCGATCTCCTGCAGCGTTTCCTTGCTGCACTCGATGTTCAGGCACAGGTAGTGCGCCTTGGCGAGCTTGTTGATCATGTAGGCCAGCTGGCGCCGACCCCAGTCCTCGACCCGGTGGACCTTGCCGCCGGCGGCCGTGACCAGGCCCTTGTAGCGTTCCAGCATGGCCGGAACCTGCTCGCTTTGATCCGGATGGATCAGCAGCACGATTTCATAGTGACGCATGGTGACTCCTTGTGGATTCCCGCCTTGGCGGGGGAAGCCGCCCCGTAGCGTCAGAGCCGGGTGCGGCAAGGGGAAAACCAAAGATTATAGGCGGAAACGAAAACGGCCCCCGGGATCGCCGGGGGCCGCAGGGAACCGCCGGGCGGGCGCTTCGGGCGCCCACCCGCGGTAGAGCGGGGCTCAGGTGCCCAGGCTCTGCACGGTGTCGCCCTTGATGTTCGGGTAACGCACGTGCTCGATCAACTCCTGCACCTTCTTGCTCGGCGCCGGGGTGAACAGGCTCACCACGATGATCACAGCGATGCCGACCGGCACGCCGAACAGGCCGGCCGAGATCGGCTGGATACCCCACCACAGATCGACCGGCGAGGTCACGCCGAAGATGCCGCGCAGCCAGGGCTGGTTCATGACCATGTAGTACACGGTCGTGCCCAGGCCCGCGGCCATGCCGAGCACCGCGCCGGCACTGGAAGCGCGCTTCCAGAAGATGCCGAGCACCAGCGCCGGGAAGAAGCCGGCCGCCGCGAACGAGAACGCCGCCGAGACCAGGAACAGGATGTCCGCCGGTTTCTGCGCCGCCACGTAGGCCGCCGCCAGCGCCACCACCAGCAGCAGGATCTTGGAGATCATGACGCGGCGGGACGTGGGGGCGTTCGGGTCGATCATCTTGTAGTACAGGTCGTGCGACAGCGCGTTGGCAATCGTCAGCAGCAGGCCGTCGGCCGTCGACAGCGCCGCGGCCAGGCCGCCCGCCGCCACCATGCCCGACACCACGTACGGGAGGCCACCGATCTCCGGCGTCGCCAGCACGATGATGTCGCCGCCGATCCGCATCTCGCCGAGCTGGAACAGGCCATCCTTGTTGACGTCGGCCACCGACAGCAGCGCGGGGTCGACCTTGGCCCAGTTCTGGATCCAGCTCGGCAGGTCCGCGAACGGCGTGCCGACCAGGTTGCTGAACACCTCGAACTTGACCAGCACGGCCAGCGCCGGGGCGGTGAAGTAGAGCAGGAAGATGAAGAACAGCGACCAGGTCACCGACTCACGAGCCTCCTTCACCGACGGCGTGGTGTAGTAGCGCATCAGGATGTGCGGCAGCGCGGCCGTCCCCACCATCAGGCAGAACACCAGGGCCAGGAAGTTGCGGCGCGACTCGTTGAAGGCCTTCTGGGCCTTCTCGTCGCCGTTCGGATCCCCGGCGTACTGCGTCGCGTGACGCGGCATGCCGGCGAGCGGCTTGGCACGCGCCTCGTTGGCCGTCTTGGCGGCGGTGTAGGCCTTCTTGGCGGCAGCCTCGTCGGCCGGCAGTGCGGCCAGCGCCTTCTCGGCGGCCTGGACGTCGGCGACCGGCGCATCGGCCTTGGCCTTCAGGTCGGCCAGCTTCTGCTCGGCGGCAGCCTTGTCGGCGGCCATCGAAGCCGGGATGTCCTTCAGCTTCGCATCGGCGTCGGCCGCGCGTTGCTTGAAGATCTCGATGACCTCCTTCTCCTTCGGGTCGTCGACGAGCTTCTTCTCAAGCTCGGTGATCTTCTGCAGCTGCATGCCGTAGATCGCCTGCGGCACCGGCACGCTGGTCTGCTTCACCGACAGCCACACCACCGGCACCAGGTAGGCAATGATCAGGATGATGTACTGCGCCACCTGCGTCCACGTGACCGCGCGCATGCCGCCCAGGAAAGAGCACACCAGGATGCCGCCCAGGCCGACGAAGATACCCACTTCGAACGCGAGGCCCGACAGGCGCGCCGTGATCAGGCCCACGCCGTAGATCTGCGCCACCACGTAGGTGAAGGAGCACAGGATCGCGGCGAAGATGCCCATGAAGCGCGCGATGTTGCCGCCGTAGCGCTCACCGAGGAAGTCGGGGATCGTGAACTGGCCGAACTTGCGCAGGTAGGGCGCGAGGAACAGCGCCACCAGGCAATAGCCGCCGGTCCAGCCCATGATGAAGGCCAGGCCGCCGTAGCCGGTCAGGTAGAGCGTGCCGGCCATGCCGATGAAGGACGCCGCCGACATCCAGTCGGCGCCGGTCGCCATGCCGTTGTAGACCGCCGGCACGCGGCGCCCGGCCACGTAGTACTCGGCTGCGTCGTTGGTGCGGCTCATGATGCCGATGCCGGCATACAGCGCCACGGTGGCGAGCAGGAAGATGAAGCCGATGGTCTGCCGCGGCAGACCCATCTGCTCGAGGATCGCCAGCGCGACCACGAACAGCACGAAGCCGCCGGTGTACCAGGTGTAGACCTTGTTGAGCTGGGCCTTGAAGGCCGCGTTGGCGGCCTTGCCGCTGCCGCCGCCGCCCGCAGTGGGTGTCATTCCAGCCATGTCATTCCTCCTCGGCCACGCCGTGTTCCTGGTCTAGGCGGTTCATGGTCCGCGCGTAGTACCAGATGATGACCACGTAGATGATCAGCGAGCCCTGCGCAGCCATGTAGAAGCTGAAGGGCCAACCGAAGAACGTGAAGTTCAGGTCGCGGGCGAAGTACGCCATCACGAAGGTCACTACAAACCAGATCGCCAGCAGGATCCCTGTGATCCTGAGGTTCTTCTGCCAGTAGTGACGTTGGGTTTCCGTCACTTGCATGAACTGCGCTCCTCTTGTCGATTCCGGCCCCAACGGGGGGCCACCGAGTTCCACTCTCCTCGCGACACCTGCCGCGCTCTGCGGCGCCTGGGATCGGGCCGGTGTCGTCTCGCTCGAAAGGCAGGACACCCTAGGAGGGCGTCCTGCCTTTCAACCCGGTCTCGCGCTTCAATTGCGCGGCGACCTTGGGTTCGAAGCCCTCGAGGTGCAGCACGATCTTCTGCGCCTCGTCGGGCTCGTTCAGGTCCATGTGCGCCCGCGCCAGCTGGTACCAGCCGTAGGGGCTCATCGGTTGCAGTTCGGTGTTGCGCTTGAGCGCGTCGATCGCCTCGCGCTGGCGCTGCTGGCGGATCAGCACCAGGCCCAGCCCGTACCAGGCACGGTCGAGCTTGGGGCTCAACTCGGCCGAGCGGCGGAACGCGGCCTCGGCCTCGGCGAGCTCGCCCTGCTGCTCGAGCAGGAAGCCGAGGTTGAACCAGCCGTGCGCGTCGTCCGGGAGGAGGCCGACCAGCACGCGCAGGTCGGTCACCGCGGCGCGCAGGTCGCCGGCCTGCGCATGCAGGTTGGCGCGACTCGACAGCAGGTAGCGGTTGCCGGGCCAGCGGGAGAGCATGCCGTCCAGCGCTGCGAGCGCCTGCCGGCGCTGGCCGAACACCAGCAGCGCCTGCACGCGCCACTTGCCCCACAGGAACTCGAAGCCCGAGGGGCGCGGCGGCTGGGTCATCACGGCGCTCACTGACACAGCCCCTGGGCGGGATCGATGCGGCACAGGCTGACCTTCTCGGTCAGCGCGAAGAACCAGATCCACGCCAGCGCGACGAAGGTCAGCAGCGGGACGTGGCGGTCGATGACGACCTTGGGCGTGATGGCACGGAAGCCCGACGTGAACGGGCGCGTCATCATCGTCAGCAGCTGGTAGAAGAAATTCTGCTCGCGCTTGGCGCCGGCCAGCAGGCCGAGCAGCCAGCGGCCGGCGAGCGCGCACAGGGCGATCTCGGCGACGAGTTTGATGGAGGTGACGAGCAGCAACATGCCTTCTCTCGGAAGTTGACGCGATTCTTTCAACAGGCCTTACTTCAATCTGACGCGGCCGATCGTTTGCGTGCAAACGACCCTAGGGCTTACCCGCTGGCCAAACGAAAACGGCCCCTCTCGGGGCCGTTGTGCAGACCGATGCCGCGTCTAGCGCGCTGCGAGCCTCTGCCAGGTCTCGACGACCGTGTCGGGGTTCAGCGAGATCGAGACGATGCCCTCGTCGGCCAGCCAGTCGGCGAAGTCCGGGTGGTCGCTCGGCCCCTGGCCGCAGATGCCGATGTACTTGCCGGCGGCGCGGCAGGCCGCGATGGCCCGCGAGACCAGCGCCTTGACCGCCGGGTCGCGTTCGTCGAAGTCGGCGGCCAGCAGTTCGAGGCCCGAGTCGCGGTCCAGGCCCAGCGTGAGCTGGGTCAGGTCGTTCGAGCCGATCGACATGCCGTCGAAGTGCTCAAGGAAGGCCTCGGCCAGGATCGCGTTGCTCGGAATCTCGCACATCATGATGACGCGCAGGCCGTCCGTGCCGCCGGCCGCGGCGCGCTTCAGGCCGCGCGAGGCCAGCATGCCGACCACGCGCTCGGCCTGCCCGAGGGTGCGCACGAAAGGCACCATGATCTCGACATTGGTCAGCCCCATGTCGCCGCGCACGCGCTTGAGCGCCTCGCACTCCATCGCGAAGGCCTCGCCGAACTCGCTGCTGATGTAGCGGCTGGCGCCGCGGAAGCCCAGCATCGGGTTCTCTTCCTCGGGCTCGTAGCGGCTGCCGCCGATCAGCTTCTTGTACTCGTTGGACTTGAAGTCCGACAGCCGCACGATCACCGGCTTGGGCCAGAAGGCCGCGGCGATGGTGGCGATGCCCTCGGTCAGCTTGTCGACGTAGAAGGCGCGCGGCGAGGCATGGCCGCGGGCCACGCTCTCGACCGCCTTCTTCAGATCCGCGTCGACGTTCGGGTAGTCGAGGATGGCCTTCGGGTGCACGCCGATGTTGTTGTTGATGATGAACTCGAGCCGCGCCAGCCCGACGCCGCCGTTGGGCATCTGCGCGAAGTCGAACGCGAGCTGCGGGTTGCCGACGTTCATCATGATCTTGACGGGGCACTCGGGCATCGCGCCGCGCTGCACCTCGGTGACCTCGGTCTCGAGCAGGCCGTCGTAGATGTAGCCGGTGTCGCCCTCGGAGCAGGCCACGGTGACCAGCGCGCCCTCGCGCAGCGTCTCGGTCGCGTCGCCGCAGCCGACCACCGCCGGGATGCCGAGCTCGCGCGCGATGATGGCGGCGTGGCAGGTGCGCCCGCCGCGGTTGGTGACGATGGCGCTGGCGCGCTTCATCACCGGCTCCCAGTTCGGGTCGGTCATGTCGGTGACCAGCACGTCGCCGGGCTGGACCTGGTCCATCTCGGACAGGCTGTGCACCACGCGGACCGGGCCGGTGCCGATCTTCTGGCCGATCGCGCGGCCCTCGGCCAGCACCGCGCCCTGGCCCTTGAGCTTGTAGCGGTGCTCGGCCTGGCCCTCGGACTGGCTCTTCACCGTCTCGGGCCGCGCCTGCAGGATGTAGAGCTGGCCGTCGCCACCGTCCTTGCCCCATTCGATGTCCATCGGCCGGCCGTAGTGGCGCTCGATGATCAGCGCGTAGCGCGCCAGTTCGGCCACGTCGGCATCGCCGAGCGAGTAGCGGTTGCGCAGCTCGGGCACCGTGTCCACGGTCCGGACCAGCTTGCCGCTCGCGACCTTCTCCTCGGGCGTCGCGAACACCATCTTGATCAGCTTGCTGCCGAGGTTGCGGCGGATGATGGCCTGCTTGCCGGCCTCGAGCATGGGTTTGTGGACGTAGAACTCGTCCGGGTTCACGGCGCCCTGCACCACCGTCTCGCCCAGGCCGTAGCTGGCGGTGATGAACACCACGTCCTTGAAGCCGGATTCGGTGTCGATCGTGAACATCACGCCG
>Ga0247825_10003065_pt1 | contig 11029 bp, 8 predicted proteins | sample 13C_Vanillin_Day_FD_194413 | JGI IMG/M metagenome (GOLD analysis project Ga0247825, IMG submission 194413) | Soil microbial communities from agricultural site in Penn Yan, New York, United States - 13C_Vanillin_Day48 | ecosystem: Environmental > Terrestrial > Soil > Agricultural land | place... | reverse complement strand
AAGGGAAAGTTGACGCTCACGGGCAAGCTTGGCGACGTCATGCAGGAGTCGGCCCAGGCGGCGCTGAGCTACGTGCGATCGAAGGCCGCGGACCTGAACCTCCCGGAAGACTTCCATTCGAAGATCGACATTCACATCCATGTCCCCGAGGGGGCGATTCCGAAGGATGGGCCGTCCGCTGGTATCACGATGGCAACGACCCTGACCTCGTCGTTGGCCAAGATTCCGGTGCGTCGTGACGTGGCCATGACCGGGGAGATCACCCTGCGCGGGAAGGTGCTGCCGATCGGCGGCGTGAAGGAGAAGGTCCTGGCCGCGCATCGCGCCGGGGTCACCACCATCATCCTGCCGCGCGACAACGAAAAGGATCTTGCGGACATTCCGAAGAATGTCCTCGATGCGCTCAAGCTACACCTGGTGTCGACGATGGACGAAGTGCTGAAGATCGCACTGGTTGGACCGTTGCCGGCGCGTATCCCCGCCACACCCGTGGTAGCTGAGGTCGCGGACGCGGGGGATACCCGCACGCACTAATTGCAGATTTCGGCTGAATTCGTCACCAGCGCTGCAGGCGCTGGCGACTTTCCACGTGACCGGTTACCGGAGCTCGCCATGGTGGGCCGGTCCAACGTGGGTAAATCGAGCCTGATCAACGCGCTCGCGCGGCAGAAGGTAGCCCGCACCAGCGCTGCGCCCGGTAAGACTCGGCTGGCAAATTTTTACCGCGTCCAGCGAGGATCGGGACCGACGATGTATCTGGTCGATCTGCCGGGATACGGGTACGCACGAGGCGGTGACGCCTCGGCGGCTGAGTTCAGTCGTCTGACAGAGGCGTACTTTGCACGGGCGGACTCGGGACTGGTTGCGCCGGATGCGGGGCTCGCGGTTCGAGTTCAGGGTTCAGGGTCCAGGGCGCCGGGTCACCAGTCCGGGATTCGGATCGGCGTCCTGCTCCTGGTGGACTCGCGGCACCCGGGACTTCAGTCGGATCTGGATACATGGCGGTGGCTGCAGCAGCAGCCCTGTCCCTGTGGGGTCATCGGTACCAAGGTAGACAAACTGACGCGCGCGGAGCGCGCGCGCCACGCTCGTGAACTGGAATCGTCGTTTGACGTCCCCGTGCCACTGGTTTCAGCGGACACGGGGGAAGGATTGGAAGAACTGTGGAAGCTGATCGTGACACTGCCAAAGCAAACAGCGGCGTAGGAGCGGCCACCGCCGCCCCCGTCGCACCTGCGCCCGCCCAGGGCGCGCCCGCGCCGGCCCCGCCTGCGCAAACCATCTCGCTCTCAGCGATGAAGGAGATGAGCATCTCGGCTCTGACGAAGATCGCCAAGGAGCTGGATATCGCCGGCGCCACCGGGATGCGAAAACAGGAGCTGATCTTCGAGATCCTGCGCGTGCGGGCCGAGAAGAGCGGCAACATCTTCTCCGAAGGTGTCCTCGAAACGCTGCCAGACGGCTTCGGGTTCCTGCGCGCGCCCGACTACAACTACCTTCCAGGGCCGGACGACATCTATGTCTCCCCGTCGCAGATACGGAAATTCGACCTGCATACCGGCGATACCGTGTCTGGCGTCATTCGACCTCCGAAGGACGGCGAACGCTACTTCGCGCTGATCAAGGTTGAAGCGATCAACTTCGAGCCGCCGGAGAAGACCAAAGAAAAGATCTTCTTCGAGAACCTGACGCCGCTCTACCCTCAGCAGAAGCTCATGCTCGAAACCGAGAGCGACAATCTCTCGGGCCGGGTGATGGACCTGCTGACGCCCATCGGCAAGGGACAGCGCGGCCTCATCGTGGCGCCGCCGCGCACCGGCAAGACGATGCTCCTGCAGAGCATCGCGAACAGCATCACAAAGAACCACCCCGAGGTGTACTTGATCGTGCTGCTGATCGATGAGCGGCCGGAAGAAGTGACGGACATGCAGCGATCGGTACGCGGGGAGGTCATCTCGTCGACCTTCGACGAACCGGCGCAGCGCCACGTGCAGGTGGCCGAGATGGTCATCGAGAAGGCGAAGCGCCTCGTCGAGCACAAGAAGGACGTGGTCATCCTGCTCGACTCGGTCACCAGGCTCGCGCGCGCCTACAACACCATCGTGCCGGCGTCTGGAAAGGTCCTCTCTGGCGGCGTGGACAGCAACGCGCTACAGCGGCCGAAGCGCTTCTTTGGCGCGGCCCGGAACATCGAAGAGGGCGGATCGCTCACCATCGTCGCCACGGCGCTAGTGGACACTGGATCGCGCATGGACGAGGTGATCTTCGAAGAGTTCAAGGGCACGGGCAATATGGAAATCCATCTCGATCGGAAGCTCACCGATCGTCGTGTGTTTCCGTCCATCGACATCACGAAGAGCGGCACACGGAAAGAGGAACTGCTGCTCCCCAAGGAAGAGCTCAATCGCGTCTGGGTGCTGCGCAAGGTGCTGACGCCGCTGTCCCCCAGTGAGGGCATGGAACTGCTGCTGTCGAAGATGGGCAAGACGAAGACGAACGGAGAGTTTCTCGCCGCGATGGCGGCCGGCAAGTCCTAGATCACTCACAGGGTAAGCAGGCTTCAACCTGCGCGAGGATGTAGAGCGCAGGCTTTAGCCTGCGCTTCGTGCCGGCAGCGGCCGGGCGGGCGTCACTGACGCCCGCGACGCCACAGGGCCGTAGCGTCCCGTCACCGCGTTCCACCAGATCTTCAGTACATCACCGAAGGCCGCCGCGCCTCGCGCAACGGCCACACGGCTATCAGTGCGGCCGCGCCAGACGATTCCCGTCTCCCGAATCTCGAAGCCAGCGCGTCGAGCGAGCACGAGGAGCTCGACATCGAACGCAAAGCCATCGACGGTCAGCCTGGGAAACAGCGTCTCGGCGGCCGTTGCGCTGAACAGCTTGAAGCCGCACTGCGTGTCGGCGAGTCCTGGCAGAACGAGAAGCCGCACCCACCCGTTGAAAATCCGGCCGATCACGCGCCGCATCGGATGCTCGCCAATACGCTGCGCTCCGGGGCCTTCGCGGGAGCCAATGACGATGTGCGGAACGGTCGTGCCACTCACGGCCCGCAGAAACCGCTCGAGGTTGTCGAGAGGCATGGCCAGGTCCGCGTCCGCCATGAATCTCCATGCACCACGAGCCTCGAGAGCCCCACGGCGAATGGCCCTTCCCTTTCCGCCGCGGCCCCCGAGGATCAGCCGAACGCGCGGGTCCGCCGACGCATGCTGCGCCACGATCGACCCGGTGCGATCGCTGCTCCCGTCGTCGACCACCACGATCTCCCAGACAAGGCCCAGCCGCTCCAGGTGGCTTCGCAGCTCCTGCAGACACGGTCCAATCGAGGCTTCTTCGTTGAAAGCGGGGACGACGACGGAGAGATCCGGCAGGGGAATGTCCCCCTGGGAGGGGACCGAAGCGGTCACGAAGGAGGAGTATAGCGCATGGTATGATTAGGGCTTCCCCGTGACACGAAGGAGCTGGCTGTGAAGGAAGGGATCCACCCGAATTATCAGGAGGTCGAGGCCCGATGCGCGTGTGGCAACACGTTCAAGACGCGCTCGACCAAATCGGAACTGCACCTCGAGATCTGCTCCGCCTGCCATCCGTTCTTCACTGGCCGTCAGAAGCTGATCGACACCGAAGGCCGGGTCGATCGGTTCAACAAGAAGTTCGGTCTGCAGACGTCGGAGACGCGGAAGGCTGCCGACAAGGTGGCCAGGGCTGAGCGAGCGAAGGTCACAAAGGCGGCTACCGCCGAGAAAGCCGCAGCCAAAGCGAGGGCGGCCAAGGCGAAAGCCGCTGCTGAGCCCGCGGGCGAGAAGCCGAGCGACAAGCCGGCCGCGACAGCGTAGCGCGCAGCTCGTTACGGAGCGGGGCGGTCCACCGGGACCGCCCTTGCCATGTACGGAGGTCAGTAGGTGGAGGGCGGTCTTCTCATGCTGATGAAAACAACGGCGCCAGCTCGGTGAGCGGCCTGCCGAGCTTCCGGTCGAGCCTCGCCACACGGTGCCTTGCGGCTTCACGCCGCGTGGCACTGACGGTGAGTTCGAGAGAGTGCAGCGCAAACAGCCGAGCCGCGTGAAAGTCGCATAACCGGTGCTCGTGATGAACGGCCAACGCCTCGGCGGCATCCTTGGTGATGTGCGCCGGACAGCCGCGTAGCGCGAGGATGCGCTGCCAGGCCTCAGCGGCCAAGTCGAAATGCCCGGCGCGTCGGTACGACGTGCCGTAAGCCCACAAGGCTTCTCCTTGCACGACGCAGCTTCCTCCCAGGCCCGCGGCGCGCGCGTAGCACGCCCGTGCCTCCTCGATCAGGCCGCCCCGCTCGTAGACGCGGCCAAGGCCCAGCGCCTCGGACGCGGTGCGTGACGCAGCAGGACCCTCCTGCAACAACGTCGCGGCGGTTGCCGTCAGCATCGCGAGCGCCAGCAAATCTAGACGATTGTGTTCGAACACGGCTTTGAGGGGATTCGTGTCGCCAGTCCTGACGTAGTGGAAGTATCGAGATGGGACCTCGAAGCCAGGCACATCGTTCTCGCGCACGTGCCCCAACACCGATGCCTCCACAGCCGACAACCGGCACGTGGTCAGGGTTCGCTCATCACCCTCCTTATGCGACTCGGATGTCATGCGAGGGCGCCAGAGGCGACGGGCCTGGTGCAGCATGTCGAGATGCGGCACGTCGCTGAAAGGCGGCGACATCCGATGAAACAGGAATCGAGTCTCGATCAAAGGAATGTCGAACGTCTTCCCGTTATAGGTCACCAGCGCGCCGTATCGAGCGGCCAGATCGGCAACCTCCTCGAGCAGCGCCCGCTCCGCGGCGTAGCCGGCCAGCAGGAACTGCCTCACACGAAACGAGGCGCCCTCGAACCAACCGAAGCCAACGAGAAACGCGTAGGTCCCAGCGCCACCTGCGAGCCCCGTCGTTTCGAGATCGACAAACAGCGTGGGGCCAGGATTGGGCATCGGAGCCATCGGTCGGCCCATGAGCAACGACAGCTGTGGCCAAGCCCCGTCCTCGGCCGGAAGACAATCGCCGACAGACACGCGCCCCAGACGATGACCAACGGGGTAGCGCCGATCGACCGCCAGGTACCGGTGACCGCGCGACTCCCGCCACTCGCCGCCAAGCACCTCAGCCGCGCCAGCGCTCGTTGTGTCAGGGAAGTTCCGCGAGGACACGCCCGGTGGGTCGGGGACGTAGATCGGGTCCTGCGGAGCAGACCCGCCGAGGCGCACGACCGATCGCAGACGATCCCCGAGGTTCATGCGACGTCCACCGCCGTCTCGTGCCGGCTCGCGATACGGTCCAGAATTCGCAGGGCGACCACCTTCGCCAGCGGTCCCGTATTCCCCACCGGACCCACACAGGTTGGACACCCATGCTCGCACTCGCACCCGCCGATCAATTCCTGCGTCCGCGCGAGCAGTTCGTCGTGCATCAGGAACAGCGGCTCGCTGAAGCCGATGCCACCGGGATAGTTGTCGTAGATGAAGATGCGCGGCTCGTCGGCCAGCGTGGCAGGTATTCCGCCCTGAGTACTTCCGTCGATTTCAATTGTTGGCTCAGTGCCCCCAATGGAGATCCCGACATCCTGGCGATCGCACATCAACAGGAGCTGGGCGACCTGCCGCATCGCAAACGACAGGCCGACCACGCCGTCACGGCGATCATCAGGTGCAAAAGGCAACGCCGCCATGACCGCCATCGGCACGGTCATCCAGTACGCAGTGGTGTGCATCTCCTGTTCGGGAAGGTCCAGCTCTCCCGATCCCACGTTCTCGTTCGTGTAGAACTTGATCTTCTTGAAACCGACGACGCGGGACGACACGTGTACCTCGCCGTGCGAGGGTATGCCGGGCGGCTCTTCAACCGCAGCGGTGGTGGACCCGCCGGCGAAGGTCTCGAGCACCTTCACTTTCGTGTATGTAATCGCATCCGTGTAGTAGTCGCAGTCGATCCTCCGGACGAACGCCTTCCGCCCTACGAAGTCCAGCCGCTCGACCTGATACAGGGTGCCTTCGACCATGTAGATGGCCTTCTCGTGCAACGTGGCAGGACCGCTCGTGAAGCTGGTCTCGCCGATGACGTCCGACCCGCGGGTGGTATCAACCACGACGAAGTTGTCCGACGAAATCGCACGGAGGCTGACCGCGTCCGCCGGGTACGATTCGCTCGTCCATTGCCACTGCGCGTTCGTGTCAGCCGGGTCGTTCTCCTCGGCGCCCCCGGCGAAGTGGACCAGGCCGCTCTCCGCCAGTATGCGCAGCACCTCCTGCACATCGTGCTTCCCGTACTCCTCGGCTCCGGTGAACGGCAGCTCGAAGGCCGCGCACTTCACATGTTCCACGAGGATGTGCAGGTTGTCGGGATTGATGAGCGCATGCTCTGGAGGCGCGTCAAAGAAGTACGACGGGTGACGAATCACGAACTGATCGATCGGCGCGCTGCTCGCGACGAGCACAGCTGCCGACCGGCCGCTCCTGCGGCCGGCGCGACCGGCACGCTGCCATGTCGCCGCGATTGTCCCCGGATATCCCGCCATCACGCACACGTCCAGGGCACCGATGTCGATGCCCAGCTCCAAGGCATTCGTCGAGACAACCGCGCGTACCACGCCCTCGCGCAAACCCTTCTCGATCTCGCGGCGCCGCTGCGGCAGATATCCCCCCCTGTACCCGCGGATCTGATCGCGTGTGCCCGGGGGGCCATCGAAATCGTCTTTCAAGTAGGTCGTCAAGAGCTCAGTCGAGAGCCGGCTCTGCGCAAAGACAATCAGCTGCAACCCGCGCTTGAGAAACTCGCCGGCGACTCGCCGTGTTTCACTCAAATAGGATCGCCGGATCCCGAGCTGCTGATTGACGACCGGCGGATTCACGAACAGAAAGACCTTCTCGCCGCGCGGCGCGCCGTTCTCGGACACGAGCTCGAAGGGCTGCTCCACCAGCGATTCCGCAAGCTCTCGAGGATTCGCGATCGTCGCCGATGAGCAGATGAAGGTTGGGGCGGAACCGTAGTGCCGACACACGCGGTGCAGCCGGCGCAGCACATTCGCCAGATGGCTGCCGAACACGCCGCGATAGGCGTGCAGCTCATCGATGACGACATATCGCAGATTCTCGAAGAGCTTCGCCCAGCGTGGATGGTGCGGCAGCAACCCCGAGTGAAGCATGTCAGGGTTGGTGAGCACGACATGGGCGCGACCCCGAATCGCCCGGCGTGCGTCTTGCGGCGTGTCCCCGTCGTACGTAAACACCCCGATCGGCGTGTCGTCGGCGGATAACACCTCCGCAAGCTCGTGCAGTTCAGCCAGCTGATCCTGGGCGAGCGCCTTCGTGGGGAACAAGTACAGGGCGCGGGCGGAGGGATCCCGCAGGATGTCGCTCAGGACCGGGGCGTTGTAGCACAGGGTCTTGCCAGACGCGGTCGGCGTCGTGACGACCACGTTCCGATGCGAGGCAGCGTGCATGATCGCGACAGCCTGGTGGGTGTAGAGCTGCTCGATGCCTCGCGTGCGGAGCGCGCGGCAAAGGCGCTCGTCCATTGCCGGCGGGAACGGCGCGTACTCGGCCGATCTCGCCGGCAGGGCCCGAACGGCCGTGATCCATCCGTCCGGGGTGTCCGAACGCTCGGACACCCCTCCGGTAAGGCGGTCGAGCACCACTTGAAGCGCGGTTTCGTGGGCGGGATCCGTCCGTCTCGCCAGTCGCATGACTCGAAAGATGGTAAGCGTAAGAAAGGCAAAGGTCCACCTGAAAATCGTTTGTTTTCGACTGGGCTCAGTGGCTCATCGGCTCGGAGTGCCCGTGGATTACATGGCCTTCAGGGACAGAACACTGCAATAGCCACCGAGAACACGAAGGTTTCGAAGGCCGACGAGTAGTCTTCGTACCCCGGCCCAACTCGTCATCTTCGTGATCTTCGTGCCCTTCGTGGTTAAGCGTCACACGCAGGCCCGAATAAGGGCTCCGATATCGCCAAGGGAGTCGAGGTTGCCTATCAACTCGGCGACACGACGCGCCTGATCGGCACCGATTACAGGCGTCGCATTCCCAAGGAATTTCTCGCGGAGCGCCTGATCGGACATCGGGTTGCTGACGGTCCCGGTGGCATGCGCGATCTGCACGTCATGGGACGCGCCCGACTTGGTTCGTACCGTTGCAGCTGCTTGATCCAATCTGAAGGACGGATTTGGCTTCACGACGATCACCTTGCGCAAGGCCTGCACCGAGGCATCCGCCGAGCGCTCATTGGTGAACTGAGCCACGCCGGCCGCCTGATCGATATACGCCACCGCCGCCGCGTGATTGGCACTGAACTTCGACATCAAGCCGGAGTTCGGTGTGTCTACACCGGTGATGCGGATCACATCGGGATGGACCGTCACTTCCACGCGCGCAACGTCTGTCGCGAGCTGGCGAGCCTGCCGTGACACCGCGATCATCGCATCGATGAGCGGGTGCAAGACCACCCCGCACGCGTACGGCTTGTACCCGTTGTCGACGATCATCCATGTCCGCCCCAGGCCAGCCGTGAGCGCTTCGTTCTGCTGCGTCGCGCTGTAGATCTTGGTAAAGCCCAGGCTTCCTTCGAGAATCTCTGGCGAGCTGTTGAAGCCCTTCGATGCCAGAGAAGACGCCAGGACGCCGTGATAGGCGGACTTGCCGGCGTGGAGTGACTTGCAGTCGCTGCCGCGGTTCTGCTGCATCCCCGCGGCTTGGGTGCATGCGATGCCGAGCGCAAACGTTGTCTGCGTTTCGTCCAGCCGCACGAGCCGCGCCGCTCCGGCAGCAGCGGCTACGGTTCCCAAGGTGCCGGTCAGATGCCAGCCGCCCAGGTGGTGGCTCGTAGCGGCCTGCCCCACTCGGATGCCCGCTTCGAACGCCGCGGCGAGGGCCACCATCACATCACGACCCGACGAACCACGCTGTTCGCCCAGCGCGAAGAGGGCTGGCAGCGTGGCCGTACTGGTGTGGAGGATCACACCACCCAGGTGCGTGTCGTCGAAGTCGAGCACGTGCCCCATCTGCCCGTTCGCGACGGCTGCATCGAGCAAGGCGAGCTTGCGTCCGCGGCGACCCAACACGGTGGACGTAGGAACGGAACCGAGGCTTTCGAACGTCGCAAGCAGCACATCCACCGTCGGATGTGTGCTGCCAGCCAGGGCGCACCCGACCCAATCGAGGACCGCACGCCGTGCCTGGCGGAGCGCCTCAGGCGAGAGGTCCTCGTAGCGAATGCCCGCGAGGAAACGGGCGAGCGTGTTCGTGATCCCTAGCCCGGTGAGAGCGGCGCCATAGGTGTTGGACTCTTGGGCCTTCGCCGTGGCGGATGCCACGCCTCCCGCCAAGAACACCAGGCTCGAGCCCAGCACGTCACGACGACTCAGCATGTCTGGCTCCTGTGTGGAATGTGTCCCGTCAATGTACGAGCAAGGGCCACCAGACGCAATGGGTCTGGCGGCCGTGAGCAGGCAGCGTCCACCTCGGCGCCAAATCTCGGCGCCGTAGGACGACTCAGGGTCCTATCGTTCAGTTGACCGTATTGGTTCGCTCCGTTGGTCGTGTGCTCGCCTGGCCAAGCGGAGATGCCCGCGTCCGATTCTGGACACCAGGCGACGCGGAGCATCAGTCTTCCGTGCGAAGGGCGATGCGGCTACAGTGTGATCGCTGGCATACAGCCGAGTAAACTCGGCGCCTATCAGCAGGATCTGGGCAGAATAGTAGACCCACAGGAGCAGCACGAGGACCGAACCTGCCGCACCGTAGCTGGACGCGATCGCGCTCTGACCTATGTACAGACCGATCAGATGCTTGCCTGCCGTGAACAGCACGGCGGTCACCAGAGCGCCCGTCATCACATCCGACCACACCAACTCCACATCGGGGAGAAAACGGAACAGCAGCGCGAACAGCACGGCGGTGACGGCAACTGAAACGAGTGCATGCAAGGCGTACAGCACGACGGGCATCGCGGGCGCCCAACTATCAACCCAGGCCGCGAAAGCCGCCAGCGCTGCGCTTACCGCAAGGGACACCAGCAGGAGAAAACCGACAGCGACAACGAGACCAAAGGAACGAGCACGATCCAGGAAAAAATCTGCCGGTCGCAGGCCGGGCACTGGCTCGACACGCCAAATCGTGTTGAGGGCTGCCTGGAGTTCGAGGAAGGCGCCACACGCCGCAAGCACGAGCGTGACCCCGCCGATAATCGCGGCGACGAGGCTTTCTTCACGGCGGGAGGCTCCCTGCAGCAGGGCCTGCACGGCCATTCCCCCGTCTGGACCCACCAGGGCATCGATTTGGCCAGCCAGCTCTCCGCGGACTGCCTCGGCGCCAAACAATGTTCCGGCTATCGCGATCGCCACGAGGAGAATCGGGGCGATCGCGAACAGCGTGTAGTAGGCCACCGAGGCGCCAAGACGCAGGACGTTGTCGTTCCACCAGGCGACCAACGCATGGCCCAGAATCCGAAGGACGCTCATGCGAAGAGGCCCATCGAAGTTCGCGCTGTTAGCGCGCCGCCGTCTGATTCGAGCCGATCGCGTCCCCGGACACGATGATCTCGACCCGTCGATTCTGCTGTCGGCCGGCCGCGGTGTCATTGGTCGCCACTGGACGGTCTTCGCCCACGCCCAACGTGACGATCGCGCCAGGCGCAATCCGCTGATCGACGAGATACGTGCGCACCGACTCGGCGCGGCGCTCGGAGAGCCGCTGATTGTATTCATTCGTGCCGACACTGTCGGTGTGGCCCTCGACCTCGAGCCGGAGTCCCGGATGAGACCCGAGGATTCCCGAGACCCGCGCGAGCTTCTCCCGCGCACCGGGCTTCAGGTTCGCGCTGGCCGTATCGAAGAGGACGTCAGAGAGATTGACGATGAGGCCGCGCGCGGTCTCCCGTGTTTCAAGAATCACATTGAGCTGTGCGCGAAGGCGTTCTCTCAACTCGGCCTTCTCCCTTTCGGATTCCACTGCGAGATTCTGAGCGCTGGATGCTCGCGCCTCTGCGTCGAGTCGAGCCGCCTCAGCCTGCGCGCGT
>Ga0247825_10003064_pt1 | contig 11029 bp, 9 predicted proteins | sample 13C_Vanillin_Day_FD_194413 | JGI IMG/M metagenome (GOLD analysis project Ga0247825, IMG submission 194413) | Soil microbial communities from agricultural site in Penn Yan, New York, United States - 13C_Vanillin_Day48 | ecosystem: Environmental > Terrestrial > Soil > Agricultural land | place... | reverse complement strand
CGACTCGAGCACAACACGCTGCCCATCGGAAATCTGCAAAGCGGGTACCGGATTCCTCATGCACGGATTCTATCGAATCAATCCATATTTATTTGCGAGACACACCACTAGCTCGAGCGGGAACGGCGGTCTCGGCGGGGAGGGCCGCTGGGTCGGTTCAGGTGGTGCGCAACGCACGGCTGTCACCGTGCCATTCCCAAGAATTCGCCGATCTCGTCGACGGTGCGGATGCTGCGCACGGTTTGCCCCATGATGCGGGGAGCATTCTTCTCGCCGGGAACGACGTGGCCGCCTCCGTGGACGGTGAACAGCCGCACCGGCGGCTACCCGGGCTCGGCGTAGTCGGTGCGCTCCACCCGCACATCGCGAGTCGCACGCAGTCTCAGGGCGTGGCTGTTGAGGGCCCGCCGAGATGCGCTGGGCCGTGGCCCGGTGGACCGATGCCGGCTGTGGCATCGGTCCACCGGACCGCGGTCCCATCGCTCTCATGCGGTGAGCACGGACTCCACGGCTGCGAGCGCGATCTGCTCATCTTCGGTGTAGTGAGCCCCGCTGACGCCGACCGCGCCGATCACGCCGAGTTCGGGATGGCTGATCTGCTCGCCGCCGCCGAAGACGGCGTAATCCGGAACATTCGTCAGACCGTGGAGCAGCGCCGGGTCGGTCTTGATGAAGTCGAAGAGTGCTCCAGTGTTGAATCCGGAGGTGGCCGCGGTGTGTGCCTTGCGAACTGCGACGTCGGTGGACAGCACCGATGCACCCTCCATCCGCTGGTAGGCCTTGAGTACGCCGTTCGGGTCGGTGACCGCGATCGTCACGGCCAGCCCCAGCTCTTGCGCCTTCTGCAGACCGGCTTCGATCGCCGCGTTGGCCGCGCGGAGGGTGATGGTGTTGGTGGTGAAACTGGGTGACGCCATGATCGTGTCTCTTTCTCTTCTGAGTGGTACTTGAAGGCCAGGTTTCCGCAGCCGTGCGCAGTCCTGGTGCCGAACTCCGTGGCCGTGCGGCCATCTGCCGGACCAGGGTGAATCCGATATCGGCGGGCTTCGTGAACTTCGAGTTTTCAATTTTCTTGATCCCGGACTGCCCAGTTCAGGTCACTCTGTGTTCGCGGGTGGGCGGGCTTGCGCTCGCTCGGTGTGCACGCGCCAGGCTGAGTGCGGGTGCAAGCCGTCGCTGGGGTTCGGGAGTTGGCATCGCACGTCGTCGATCACAGGGCGGGACTGGTTTTCCGGAGATCTTTGCGAAGAATCTTGCCGGAGGCTGATTTCGGGATCAGGTCGATGAACTCGACCGCCCGCACCTTCTTGTGCGGGGCGACGTGGTCGGCGACGAAGTCGATGACCTCGCTTTCGGTCAGGTCGGTGTCGGGTTGTTTGACGACGAACGCCTTGGGAATCTCCTCGCCGGTCTCCTGCTCGACCACGCCGATGACTGCGACGTCGGCGATCTTGGGATTGGTCAGCAGCAGCGCCTCGAGCTCGGCCGGTGGCACCTGGTAGCCCTTGTACTTGATGAGCTCTTTGAGCCGATCGACGATGTAAACCACACCGTCGGTATCGACCTGCGCGAGGTCACCGGTGTGCAAGAAACCGTCGGCGTCGATGGTGTCGGCGGTGGCCTGCGCGTTGTTGAGATACCCGAGCATCACGTTCGGTCCCTTGATCCACAGCTCACCCGGCTGCGACAGTCCCTCGGCCGGTAGGGCGATCTCCTCGCCGGTGGCCGGGTCGACGATCTTGTTCTCGGAGTTGGGGATCGCCCACCCGGTCGACGACAGCGGCGGATCCTCACGACCGAGAATGGTTGGGGTATCGAACGGGATGAGGTGGCTGACCGGCGACAACTCGCTCATGCCGTAGCCCTGCACCATGTGCAGATCCAACCGTGTCGCGACCGCCTTGCCCAGCTCGTCGTCGAGCGGCGCGGCCCCCGACATCATCGTGTGTAACGAGGAGAGGTCGTAGTCGTCGACGATCGGGTGCTTGGCCAGCGCCACCGCGACCGGTGGCGCGATGTAGGCCACCGTTACCTGGAATTTCTGGATGTTCTCCAGGAACTCGGCCAAATCGAACTTGGGCATGATCACCAACCGCGCCCGGCTGTGAAGTGCAGCGTTCAACAGCATCGTCATGCCGTAGATGTGGAAGAACGGCAACACCGCGATCACCACATCGTCCGGTGTCATGCCCTGCAGCGGCTTGATCTGGGCGACGTTGGCGACCAGGTTCCGGTGGCTCAGTGCCACACCTTTCGGGTTGCCGGTGGTGCCCGAACTGTAGGGCAGTACCGCGATGTGCAGGGCGGGATCGATGGATACCTGCGGCGCGGCCAACTTTGGCCCCAGCAGATCGACGATATTGGGAGGATTCGACTTTTCCTGTCCCGCACCGTCGAGGATGATGAGGTTCTCGTCCGGGATGCCGACCTGTTGTGCCGCGGCGGCGGCCTGGTCGGCCATCGAGGAGATGGTCACCAGCATCTTCGCCTTCGAGTCGGTCAGTTGCTTGGCGATCTCCATGGCCGTGAACAGGGCGTTGATCGTCGTCGCGGTACCGCCGGCCCTCAGGATGCCGTGGAACACTGTGGCGAACGCCCGGTTGTTCGGTGAGAGGATGCCGACCACGTCCTCGGCCTCGATCCCCCGCGCGGCCAGAGCCCCGGCGGCGGCGTCGATCTGACCGATCAGTTGGCGGTAGCTCGTCTCCGCCGCCGACTTCGGGTCGATCAGTGCGACCCGATCGAGCTCCTCATCGGCGATGGAGCCGAAGAGGAAGTCGTAGACACTCAGGTCCGGGATCTCGACGTCGGGAAAAGGGCTCGAAAATGTCATGGCGGAAGTTCCGTTTCGATTGAGGTGCTGACGCTGCGAGGTCTCAGTTCGCCAACGGTGAGACGCGGGCCTGCTCTAGTTCGGACACCTCGGCGTCAGCCCAGCTCAGCCAGTCGTCCAGCCCGACCGCGTTGAAGAGGTCCTTGGGGCTGGCCGCTGCCGGCGGCTTACCGTGCAGGTGTAGCTCAGTGAGCGCGTGGTCGATTGCCCCCATCGCTGCTGCGATTGTCAGCGCCGGATAGATCGCGATCTTGTAGCCCAGCTCGGCGTACTCGCTGGCGCTCAGCACTGGGGTGCGGCCGCTGGCAATGACGTTGATCATCAACGGCGCGGGCACCTCTGCTGCAATGGTGCGCACATCCTCGAGCGACTCGGGCGCCTCGACGAAGATGATGTCGGCGCCGGCGTCGATGTAGAGATGTGCTCGGGTGATGGCTTCGTCCAAGCCTTGAGGTGCGATGGCATCGGTCCGCGCGATGATCAGCATCTCGTCGGCGCCGCGGGCTTTGGACGCCGCGTGCACGCGGCTGACGGCGTCGGCGCGGCTGACGACATCTTTGCCGTGCAGGTGGCCACACCGCTTGGGGAAGGTTTGATCTTCGATTTGCACGGCTGCGACGCCGCGCTGCGCCAGCCGTTCGACGGTGTGGCGGATGTTGATTTCGTTGCCGTATCCGGTGTCGATGTCGACGATGAGGGGCACATCGGTGGCGCCCTGAAGGCGGCCGACGTGGTCGATCATCTCTGAGCCGGTCATGATCCCCAGGTCAGGGCGGCCGATGACCGACACCGAGGCTGCGCCACCGCTGACGTAGCCGACTTCGAAGCCGCTGCGCTGGGCGAGGGCTGCGCTGAGTCCGTCATAGATGCCGGGGGCGGTCAGAATGCTGTGGTCGTCGGCGAGCAGGTTGCGTAGCTGTATTGCCTTGGTATTTGCCATGGATGTCTACTTCCTCGTCATAGGGATGCGCGCATGCTTCTTCTCGAAGTCGGCGATGACCTGGTCGTATGCGAGCGTGAGGTCGATATCGTCCAATCCCTCGATGAATCGGCGGCGCAGATCGGCATCGATGAGGAGGGGTTCGCGTCGTCCCGACCACTCCACGCTGTCTTCGAGCAGATCGACCTGAATCTGCAGCTGGGGATCGTTGAGCACATCGTCGACTAATTGGGCGTGTGAGTCCGGTGCGAGGCGAATCGGGAGAAGACCGGCACGACCACAGTTCGTGTAGAAGATGTCTCCGAAGCTGGGTGCGATGACGATGGCGAAGCCCCAATCTTGCAGCGCCCACACAGCATGTTCGCGTGAGGATCCGGTCCCGAAGTTCGCACCTGCGACCAGCACGGTCGCTTCCGAGCGGTCGGGATCATTGAGGGCGAAATCAGGGTCCAGTCGCCATCTCGAGAACAGGTGCGGGGCGAATCCGCTCCGTTTGGTGGTCAGGCAATGGCGTGCGGGGATGATCTGATCGGTGTCGATATTGCTCTGTGGCAGAGCAATTGCGGTTCCGCGGTGACTCGTTACTTTTTGCATGGCTCCGTCACAGGTCGTTCGCTGAGGCGAGGTGGCCGAGCACCGCGGTGGCGGCGGCGGTGGTCGGAGAGACAAGATGGGTACGCACGCCGCTGCCTTGGCGGCCTTCGAAGTTCCGATTCGAGGTCGAGGCGCATCGCGTACCGGGCTCGAGGAAGTCGTCGTTCATGGCCACGCACAGCGAACAGCCAGGAGAGCGCCACTGCGCGCCGGCCGCCTCGAAGATGACGTCCAGGCCTTCGGCCTCTGCGCGACGCTTCACCTCCGCCGATCCGGGGACCACTACCGTCGTCACGTGCTCGGGGATCTGGCGACCCTGGAGGATTTCCGCTGCCGCTCTCAGGTCATCGAGGCGCCCATTGGTGCACGAGCCGATGAAGACCGCATCGACGGCGACGTCGCGTAATGGTGTGCCGGGTGCGAGGTCCATGTAGTCCAGTGCGCGGGTGATCTGTTCACGCTGGCGTGCATCTGGCTCCCCGACGGGGTCGGGAACCGACGAGCTGACCGGCAAGGCCTGCCCTGGGTTGATTCCCCAGGTCACAAACGGTTCCAGGTCGGAGACGTCGAGAGTGACCTCTCGGTCGAAGGTGGCGTCGTCGTCGGTGAGCAGTTGTTCCCAGTTGTGCTTGCTTTCAGTCCAATCGTCGCCCGCCGGTGCATAGGGACGACCGCGCAGATAGTCGTAGGTCGTGCGGTCCGGCGCAATCAGGCCGGCGCGCGCACCTGCTTCAATAGACATGTTGCACAGGGTCATTCGACTCTCCATGCTCAACTCGCGGATCGGTTCGCCGCGATACTCGATCACGAATCCTTGGGCGCCGCCCGTCCCGATCTCGGCGATCAGGTGCAACATGAGGTCTTTTGCGGTGGTACCGCGCGGGAGCTTGCCGGTGAACGTGACGGCCATGGTCTTCGGCCTGGTCATCCACAGCGTCTGAGAGGCCAGGACGTGTTCTACCTGCGAGGTGCCGATGCCGAACGCCAACGCCCCGAACGCGCCGTGCGTGCTGGTGTGGCTGTCGCCGCAGACGATCGTCATGCCCGGTTGCGTGATGCCGAGTTGGGGGCCGACCACGTGCACGATGCCCTGGTCAGCCGATCCCAGCGAGTGGAGGGCGATACCGAATTCGGCGCAGTTCTTCCGCAGGGCTGACACCATCTCCCGGGCGATGGGATTATCGTCGCCGGATCCGAGCAGGTTCAGTCGGGTGGAGACGACGTGGTCTTCTGTGGCCAATGACAGATCTGGGCGACGGACCGTTCTGCCGGCGATGCGGAGCCCTTCGAACGCCTGCGGACTCGACGCCTCGTGGAGTAGGTGGAAGTCGATGTAGAGCAGGTCGGACTCGCCGTCTGGTGACTGGGTCAGCACGTGACGGTCCCAGATCTTGTCGATGATGTTCCTGGCCATACGTTTACGGTCCTTTTCTATTTCGTCGATCCGGCAGCACGGGGAGTCGCGTTCTGTCCGTGGTGTGGCTTGTATCCGAGGCGGCGAGACAGGGTTTGTCCGGACTCGACCAACACTGCGCCGGCCGCTTCGGCCTCCTCGTTCCCGAGCCGGAACGAGGGCGCACCGATAGCCAGTACCGCCTCGAGCCCGCCTGACTTACCGAAAACCGGGGCGGCTACCGAGTTCAGCCCCTTGAACCGCTCTCCCTCGGTGAAGGCGTATCCGCGGGAACGGATCGATTCCAATCGCGTGTCGAGGGCCTCGCGGTTGGCGACAACGGCCTGCACAGCCGGGTCTTCGTCTGCACGCGTCAAGAACAGTGCCTGAGGGTCGAATGCGAGGAAAACCCAGGCGGCCGCACCGGCGTGCATGGGGAGAACTTGCCCGACATAGGCGCGGTACACGATCGCCTGGTTCGACATTTCGGTGGCAACCACCACCCGTCCGCGCCCTCGCCGGACGTACAGGCCACTGGTCTCCCCTAGTCGATTTCTCAGGTCCTTGAGGGTCGGTTGAGCCGCTTCGATCAGGTCTGAACCAGCGGTCGCCGCCGCCGACCAGGTCATGGCCCGGACGCCGAGCCGATACCCCCCCTCCTCGGATTGGAGCACCTCGTTGGTCGTCAACGACTGCACGAGCCGATTCACCGTCGTCGCCGGTAAGCCCACCATGTCGCGGATCTCCGACAGGGACAGGACCGGGCGCTCCGAACTGAAGCAATCGAGAACTCTCACCGTCTTGTCGATCAACTGCACCGATGAGTTCTGGGTGTCATTCATGCCTTCGGACGCTGAGCGATCAAACATTGAATGCATCCTCCATTGAGTGGTGTTGCCATCCACTCTATGGCGCGATCGTTAGGGCGGCAAGCGTGCAACTTGGTTGACTTTCCGGAAGCAGTGTGGCTAGCCTCACACCATTCAGCGGATCGCTAATCCACTCAGTGGTTCACCCCAGAGGAAGCTGCCCTATGTCCGTACATCTGCTATCAGTTGCCGTCTTGGTCTTGGTCTTGGTGCTTGGGACTGTTCGGCCCGTCAACATCGGAGCGCTCGCCCTGGTGGCGTCCTTCATCGTCGGCAGCCTGGTCTTCGACGAATCCGTCGACGAAATACTCGCTGCGTTCCCGGCCAAAATCTTCGTCCTCCTGGTCGGAGTGACGTACATGTTCTCGATTGCGACCCGCAACGGAACGGTCAACTGGATCGTCAATCACGCCTTCAGAGCCTTGAAACATCGGGGCTCGCTAGTCCCGTGGGTGCTCTATACCCTCGCGGCCTGCATCAGCACGATGGGCGCCTTCTCGCCGGCCGTCGCCGCGATTCTCGCCCCCGTAGCGTTCTCAGCAGGAAAGAAGTACGGCATTCACTCGTTGAGGATGTCGCTCATCGTCGGCCTGGGCTGCATCGCCGGCTCGTTCTCCCCGATCGGACCGTTGGGGGCCATCGTCAATGGTGTCGTCGAGAACGCCGGCCTGCAGTCCACCCCCGGGCTGCTCTACGTCTGGGTGATGGGTTTGACCACGGCAGTTGCGATCGCGACGAGCGCATGTGTCAGCCGTCTCGAGAAGCGACACGTCTCGAAGACGCTGGTCCCCGCCGGTGGTCCCGCTTTCGACAGCCCCACCGGTTCCTCCTTCGACTCGTCGCGGGACCAGACCGACAACCCAGGTGACGACGCGTTCCAGAACCCGGACGTCCCACAATCACGACACGGCCACGCCGAGCGCCTCTTCACGCTTGCGGGTATCGCGACCATGTTGGTGGGTGCGCTGGTGTTCGGTGGCGATATCGGTTTCATCGCGCTCACGATCGGCGTCACACTCTCCATCATCTTCACGGAATCGGGAAAGCACGCCGTGAAGGACGTCAGCTGGGGTGTCATCCTCCTGATCTGCGGAGTGATCACCTACATCGGACTGCTCGAACGCGGAGGAACGGTCGACTGGTTCGGTGAGGTAATCGCCCGTACCGGTGCCCCGCTGATCGCGGCCTTCCTCATTCTTCTCATCGGCGCGGTGGTGTCCGCTGCGGCCTCGACGACCGGCATCCTCGGCATGCTGGTGCCGTTGTCCGTGCCGCTGATCGCTACCGGAAACGTCACCGCCGCGGGCCTGACGATCGCTCTCGCCATCTCCTGCAGCCTGGTTGACCTTTCTCCGTTCTCCACGGGCGGCGCCATCCTGATGGCGTCAGCTCCAGAATCGGAACGGGCCTGGAACTACCGCGGCCTGCTGACCTTCACCGGGATCATGATTTTCGTCGGGCCGGCCGTCACCTGGCTGCTGCTCGTCGTTCCCGGCTGGTGACAACCCGTACATCCGATCACTCATACCCCATCCGATGAAATGAAAGGTAGAACACCCATGCAAGCAACAATTGACCGACCCACGATCGCAGACGATGCGCAACGTTTGATCGACACCCTGGAGCGGGGTGGTGTGGCGATCATGCCTGGTGATGTCGGATACGGCCTCCTGGCAGGCACTGAGGACGCCGCCCGAAAGTCATTCAACGCAAAACGGCGTGCGTCAAACAAACGTCACGCGATGGTCGGCAACATGGACATACACAGCGAAGTTCACGTGGTCACTCCACAGGCCCGGACGATCATCGACACCCTCACACTCGATTACGGGATCCCACTCGGGATCGTCGCCGAGTTCCGCAGGGATCACCCACTTGTGAAGCAGCTTTCAGACTCACTGCTCAGTGAGTCAACGGTGAACAACACATTGGCGATGTTGGTGAACAACGGGCGGTTCCAGGAAGAATGCGCCCGAGTCAGCATGGAACGATGCGTGCCGATGCTCGGCTCATCCGCAAACCTCACCGGCACCGGGCCGCGATTCCGACTGGACGATATCCAGCCTGAGATCAGGGCCGTCGCCGACATCGAGTTCGACTACGGGTTGCGCAAGTTCCACCTCTACCGCCGGTCGTCCACCATCATCGATTTCACAACGATGCAGGTCGTTCGCATCGGTGCGTTGTACGACATCATCACCGAGGTCTTCGCGACGCGATTCGGCATCGACCTCCCGGAAGACCCCGGTTTCGACACTCTGCCCTCGGGGCACCTCCGCAAAGAACTGGCCTAGCCTTCCCTGATATCGGTCGAGAAACCGTGCCCCGAGTCCCTCCCCATGCCACCAGCGCGGAGGAGAAATCGCATCGCGTGGAACCGCAAGCCGTCACGCATACACCGATCGCGCAAAGCTCGGGACCCCGATGCGATCCAGGTCAACGGCCGTAGTGCTCGGCCACCGGGGAGGCGGCACGCGGTCAAACGATGTCCGTCATCTCGATGCATGCGGCCTTTCGCTTGACCGACGCACACGACGAGGGCCTCCAGACCAACAAGTTCAGCTGCTCGATGGTTCTGGTCTGGAGGCCCTCGTCAACTCCTCCCCTCCTTAAACGCACGGAACATCCTCGAAGCGAAAGACCTTCATGAACCCCGATAACCCCGGAGTCGACACCACCATCGACAACGGATTGCTCCGCGTCACCCTGAACCGCCCCACGCGCATGAACGCGGTCACCACCGAATCCCTCGACACCGTCGCCCATGCCTTTACAACGCACGCCGACGATCGGTCGATCAAAGCGGCAGTTCTCACCGGCACCGGGCGGGCCTTCTGCACCGGCGCCGACCTGGCCCCCCACGCCGCGGCGGCCCCGCCCTCGGCCGCAACCCTCGAAGCCGCCAACTGCGCCACAGCGGCGATCCGCGCCTTCCCCCGCCCCGTCATCGCCGCAGTCAACGGTCCGGCAGCGGGTGTAGGCGTCTCACTCGCCCTCGCGTGCGACCTCACCCTGGCAACCGAGTCCAGCTACTTCCTGCTCGCGTTCACGAAGATCGGCCTCATGCCCGACGGCGGCGCCACCGCCCTTGTCGCCGCGTCGATCGGCCGTGCGCGCGCCCTGAAGATGGCACTGCTCGCCGAACGCCTGCCGTCGCCCGAGGCAGTGTCGGCAGGGCTGATCGCCGACGTCTATCCCGATGACGAGTTCGCCGCCGCGGTCGAGACCATCGTTCGCCAGCTGGCCAACGGCCCCGCCGATGCGTACCGGTGGACGAAAGACGCTGTCAACGACGCCACCCTCACCGAACTCCACAACGCCTTCGCGCGGGAACGTAAGGGCCAGTCGAAGCTGCTCGCATCCTCCGATTTCGCGGAAGGCGTCGCTGCATTCCTTGAGAAGCGACCCGCCGTATTCGGAACCGTCAGCAGCTAGACCTCGGGGAACGTCGCCCGTCATCCTCAACGATCGCACCCCCACGCGCGACGAAAGACCGGACGTTCTTGAGGCACTCCGTCACGACACCGGCACAGTCTGCTTCCGCTCCCGCTCGTCGTGATTGCGCGACCGGTTTAGACACCCAGATCAAAATCTCCTATCGACGGCAAAATACAACGCTGTCTGATTCGAAAGGCGCTGCCCCGCTAACGATCCCAGTTCTCCGCGACCTTAGACGAGGCCCGTGGCAACCGCCGGCGGCCCAGTCGGTAACAGCCGGGATACGTGTCCGCACAAGATCGACTTCGCGACCACCCGCTGTGCTGTTACCGCGGCGCCCGCCCGAGTGCCGCGGCGGCACGGCACATTCCGCCCCCACCTGCACGAATCCTCGGCCGAGGCGCTCCGGCAGCGCTTTGCAGAACAAAAGCGTCCTCCGCTGGTGTTTTGCCGGAGACTCTGCGTAAATGATTTTTACAGCAGTCACCCCGCACAATTCATGAGTGACACGGACCAGCCTTCTGGACGACCACGATCTGCATGGGCGATGTCCCACTTGCCGCCCCGTTGCGGAAATGGTCAACGGAACCATTCGATGAGAATATTTCGCCATGTGCAACACTTTGATCAGTGGTGTTGCGATCACCGCACGAACCCAAGGTTCCGCTTCTGGCACGGTAATGATCGCCGGATTGGCGGCAAGCCGCGGCGGCTTACGGGCGAAGGGCACCTGTTGGACGGTCCTGGTGGTCACCGGGAACTGCTCGACCGCTGTAATTGCGGCGCGCTTGTATGCACCGCATTCCGTTTGCGGGAGCACTGGTCGCATTCCCTTGCCCTGGTCGTTGACCAGCCACACGGTAGGGGCACTCTCGCTCAGGCGTACTCGGGGCGACCGCCCACGCTGTACGTGAGGGCAACGATGCCCGTACCGAACACGCGGGAGTCGATCAGGCCGAGTG
>Ga0247825_10003062_pt1 | contig 11031 bp, 8 predicted proteins | sample 13C_Vanillin_Day_FD_194413 | JGI IMG/M metagenome (GOLD analysis project Ga0247825, IMG submission 194413) | Soil microbial communities from agricultural site in Penn Yan, New York, United States - 13C_Vanillin_Day48 | ecosystem: Environmental > Terrestrial > Soil > Agricultural land | place... | reverse complement strand
CGACTCCTCCGCGTACGTAGTGTCCGGCTGAAGCCGGACACTACGTACGCGGAGGAGTCGGGACCGATCGAGGTGCGCGGAAGAGTTGGGAACGATCGAGCTGTGGCGGACGATCGTAGTGCCCGGCTTCAGCCGGGCTTCGCGTTCTTCGTGCCTTGCGTGGTTTCAGAACGCGATGAGGTGCGTGTACTTCAGCATCAGGGCGCGGCGCGTGTCTCCCGGCAGCCGCGTCTCGTTCCATACGACGTAGATGTCGCTCAGCGGACGGTGGATCAGGTTGAATCGGATGTTGGACAGCCATGAATCCGATTCGCCGTTGTACTGGACGAATGCATTGAGGAACATTCGTGGTGTGAACGACCAGTCGAGTCGGAACCTCGCGAGGTCCGCCGTAAACGAGCCTTGCGGCAGATCGATGAAGTTCCGCGTTATGTTGGCACTCGCCGCCACATGCTCGTTGAGGCGGAAGCGCACCCCGCCAGTGACCGCGTGTCGGTTCCCGGACCAGTACTCGCCCGTTTCCAGACCGACGTTACCCGACAGCGTCGCGCTCTGGTCAGAACGGTAGTCGATCGCCACGTTCTCGAAGGCGTACTCGCCGGCCTCGATGCGCAAGCCCGGTCCCACGGTGAACGGTGCGTCGAGGCGCTCGTAGATGGAGTTGACGCGGGCGTTCATCTGGGCGCCGTCACGGAACTGCAGTCCGTAGGTCAGGCTGCCAACGCGCGTCAGTAATTGCTGGTATTGGTCGTCGCCAGTGGTATCGAGTTCGACGCCGAGGGTGTGCTCGCGAATGGCTGCTCGGGTGTTGGCAGGGCGAAGCAGTCGCTCATAGCCGCCGAAGAGCGTGGCGATGCCCCGTCGAGGAACGAACCCGATATCGTGACGGAACGCGTTGCCAATATGAACAAGACCCAAGCGCGCTCGGTGCGCGTTCGTGTCCAACCGAAAGCTGGTACGTCCGGCCCAGTCACTCGGTGCACCGGCGGTCGCACTGTGCATGGCGAATGCTTCGAACTCGAGCGCCGGTGTGGGCGCGAGCCGCAGATCGACACCGGCGACCCTGTTGAAGTTCGGGCTGCCTGTTGCCTCCCGGCCGAAGTAGAAGGCGCCGACGGCGGCCGTGTTCGTGACATCCCTTCTCAGGCGCGCGACCGTGTAGTTCGCTCCAGGCTGGCCTTCGTCCTCGTCAGTTTGCATGGTCAGCAGCCCGATACCGTAGCCCGCCGGGCGCCCAGTCAACCGCAGGCCACCGATGACCGGTATCGGCAGGCCTGAAGCTGAGAGGCCGATTCTGCGACTGAAGAACGGAATGAGATCGCGACGTTCGGCCTCGACGGCACTGAGGCCTATCTGGAAGCTCGCCGGGTTCTCGAGAAAAAACTGACGTTTTTCCGGAAAGAAGAGACTGAAACGGGTGAGATTGATTTGTTGCTCGTCGGCCTCGACCTGGGAGAAGTCGGTTCGGTAGCTCGCATCGAGCAGCAGCGACGACGTGACACCCCATTTCATATCCACGCCCGCGTCGGCCTTGTTGTCCCAGGTGCGTCTTACCGGAGATCCACTCACGAATTGCCCGGTGGTGAATGGCGTGACGCGCAGGTCGCTTCCACTCTGGATGCCGGATATGCCGGTTAGTAGACCCGCATATCCCACCGCGTAGTGCGAAAACTGACGAGGCACGGGCGACCAGGTGACGAACTCGTTCTTGCGGCGGATGACGCGCTGCATGTTGAGTCCCCACTGCTGCTCGTCTCCCGGTGGAAATCGGAGCGTTTTGAAGGGCACCGCCATCTCGGTGCTCCAGCCGCTCTCGGTGACGGTCGAACGGACGATCCAGGCGCCGTCCCAGTTGCCGTCGTTGCGCCGACCGTTGTCGGACGCCTGCACATCGCGCTGTGCGCCGGCGGCGTTGGTGACGAACCCGTACCCGTTGCGTTGATCGAGGAACGTGTCCAGCACGACGAGAAACGAGTCGGTTTGGAAATTCGAGAAGTCGCGCCGCAGCGAGTCGATGATGAGACGGTCTGGCTCGCCGTCGGACAGCATCGCGCCGATGTAGAGCATCTCGTTGTCGTACAGAAACCGCACCGTGCTGCGCTCGGTGGCCGGGGCGAATTCGTCCGGAAACTGCTGATGGAAATCGACGGCCGGCTCGGCCAGTGACCAGGCGGCTTCGTCGAGTACACCGTCGACAGCGATCGGTTCCGTGGTCCGTACCGCGGCCACGCGCTTCGATGCACGTACCGCTTCCACGTCGAAATCTTGGGGGGCAGCGGCCGCCGCCAGTGGCAGGACCAGCGCCCAGGTCAGGTACAGCGCCCGCAATCGCATGCAGGTCAATGCTCCCTGGAGACTCGAGGAGCGATCCGGTCAGGCATTCGGAGGGTCGATCATACCAGCAGGGATCGTGCGCCCTGGATGGCGGGACGACGTCCGTGGTCTGGCCACCAGCATTGATATACTCGTGGTTTCGCAACCCACCGGAGATCGATGCAATACATCTACACGATGAAAGGCCTTGGGAAGGTGCATCCTCCCGACGCCGTTGTGCTCAAGGACATCTGGCTCTCGTTCCTGCCTGGCGCCAAGATCGGCGTGCTCGGCCTGAACGGCGCCGGCAAGAGCTCGCTTCTCAAGATCATGTCGGGTGAGGACCAGGAGTTCATCGGCGAGGCATTCCCCGCCGACGGGATCTCGGTCGGGTTCCTCCAGCAGGAGCCTCGCCTCGACCCATCGAAGACAGTCCTCGGGAACGTCGAGGAAGGCGTGGCGGCCACCAAGGCGCTGCTCGAACGATTCGACGAGCTCAACATGAAGCTCGGCGAAGACCTGTCCCCCGAGGCAATGGACAAAGTCATGGAAGAGCAGGGCCGCCTTCAGGACCGCATCGATGCCGCGAATGCTTGGGACGTGGACTCGCAGCTCGAACTGGCCATGGATGCATTGCGCTGCCCGTCACCAGACGCGGACGTCACGACGCTGTCCGGCGGCGAACGTCGCCGCGTGGCGCTGTGCCGGTTGCTGCTCAGGTCCCCCGATCTCCTCCTGCTGGACGAGCCGACCAACCACCTGGACGCGGAGTCAGTCGCCTGGCTTGAACGGTTCCTGAAGGAATACAAGGGCACGGTGGTCGCGGTCACGCACGACCGCTACTTCCTCGACAACGTGGCGGAGTGGATTCTCGAACTGGACCGCGGATCGGGCATTCCCTGGAAAGGGAACTACTCGTCGTGGCTCGAGCAGAAGCAGCAGCGGCTCGCGCAGGAAGAGAAGTCCGAGAGCAAGCGGCAGAAGACTCTTCAACGCGAGCTCGACTGGATTCGTATGTCGCCGCGTGCGCGTCAGTCGAAAGGCAAGGCGCGTCTCAACGCGTATGAGGACCTGCTCAACGCCGACACGGCCCAGAAGCTCGACACCGTGGAGATCTACATTCCTCCGGGCCCCCGCCTCGGCGACGTGGTGGTCGAGGCCCGCGGCGTCCGCAAGGCGTACGGCGATCTTCTGCTCATGGACGACCTGACGTTTACGCTGCCTCGTGGCGGGATTGTCGGCGTGATTGGGCCGAACGGCGCAGGCAAGACCACGCTGTTCAGGATGATCACGGGCCAGGAGAAACCGGACGAGGGCACGCTTCGCCTCGGAGAGACGGTGCAGGTCGGGTACGTGGATCAGAGCCGCGACGCGCTGGGCGCGAACAAGAGCGTGTTCGAAGAGATTACCGGCGGACTGGATGAGCTCCAGGTTGGCAAGCGCACGGTGCCATCGCGAGCCTACGTGTCCTGGTTCAACTTCAAGGGCGGGCAGCAGCAACGAAAGGTCGGAACGCTCTCCGGCGGTGAACGCAACCGCGTGCACCTGGCCAAGCTGCTCCAGCGCGGATCGAACCTGTTGCTTCTGGACGAGCCTACGAACGACCTCGACGTCGATACGCTGCGAGCGCTCGAGGAAGCCTTGGTGGACTACGCCGGGTGCGCCGTTGTGATCAGTCACGACCGTTGGTTTCTGGACCGGATTGCCACCCACATGCTCGCGTTCGAGGGCGACAGCCGCGTCGTGTGGTTCGAGGGCAACTACCAGGACTACGAAGCCGATCGGAAACGCCGCCTCGGCGCGGCAGCCGATACACCCCACCGAATCAAATACCGGAAGCTCACGCGTTAGGAGGAGCAGATGACACCAGAGCAAGCGAAAGCGACCGCCGCGCTGCTGATCGAGGTCTGGGAGGGGGAAGCACGAGGCACCACACAGGTACTCGCCGCGGTTGGCTCGGGCAATCGCGACTACAAGCCGGATGCGAAGTCGCGCACCGCGTGGCAGATTGCCACGCATCTGGCGACGGCCGACGTCTGGTTCATCGACAGCATCGTCAAGGGTTCGTTCGAATGGAACCCGGCCGCCGCACAGCAGGCGGAGGCGCAGTTCACGGATGCCGCCGCGGTTGCGGCGTTCTACGAGAAGGCGTTGCCTGAACGACTCGGTAAGTTGGGAGCGCTGTCGGGCGACGTTCTCCTCGCCCCGCTCAGTTTCTTCGGGACGTTCGAATGGCCGCGCGTGCGGTTCATCGCTTTCGCGAACAATCACAGCGTCCATCATCGTGGTCAGATCGCCGCGTACCTGCGAGCCATGGGCTCGAAGGTTCCCGATATCTACGGACCTAGCGCTGACTCCAAGACGTCCGGTGGCTAGCGGGGACCGTGTCGTTCCCCGATCTGCGTGCGTTCATCGGTCAGCTTCGCCGTGACGACGACCTCGTCACGGTGGAGGCGACGGTCGATTCCCATCTGGAAGCGGCGGAGATTCACCGCCGCGTCGTCGCCGCCGGGGGACCGGCGCTGCTTTTCAACCACGTCGCCCGATCCGATTTCCGTCTGGTCACGAATCTGTTCGGCACCGCGCGTCGTGCGGAACGGGCCTTCGGCGAGCGGCCACTGCGACTCGTGCGGCGCGCCGTCGAGCTTGCCGAAACCCTGCTGCCGCCGAGCGCGCCGGCGCTATGGGGTGCGCGCGACGTCGCATTGGACCTGATCAAGGTCGGGACTCGCCGAGTACCGAAGGGCCCCGTCATCGATTGTGTAACCTCGCAGGTTCGCCTCGATCGGCTCCCCGCGCTGACCTGTTGGCACGAGGATGGGGGACCGTTCATCACGCTGCCGCTCGTCTACACAACCCACCCCGATCGACGAGGTCACAATCTTGGGATGTACCGGTTGCAGGTGCACTCTCCCCGGACGACCGGCATGCACTGGCAGATTGGAAAAGGGGGTGGCTACCACTACGCCATCGCCGAAGCGCGAGGACAGCGGCTGCCGGCGACGGTGTTCCTGGGCGGACCGCCCGCGCTGATACTCGCGGCTATCGCGCCGCTGCCCGAGAACGTGCCTGAGCTGCTGTTGGCATCGCTGATTGCGGGAGAGCGGCTGCCGCAGGTGCATGGCCATGGTCCCCATCCGCTCATTGCGACCGCCGAGTTTGCGCTCATGGGCGAGGTCGCACCCCACGTCCGGCAGGCGGAAGGACCATTCGGGGACCACTACGGGTACTACTCGCTCCAACACGACTATCCGGTCTTCGAGGTGCAACGTGTCGCGCATCGAGAGGATGCGATTTTCCCGGCCACCGTTGTCGGCAAGCCCAGGCAGGAGGACTTCTTCATCGGTGACCGCCTCCAGGAGCTGCTGTCACCGCTCTTTCCGCTGGTCATGCCCGCCGTGGAGCGGCTCTGGTCGTATGGTGAAACCGGGTATCACTCCCTGGCCGCTGCGGTCGTCAAGCAGCGCTACCGGCGAGAAGCGATGGCGAGCGCCTTCCGCATCCTGGGCGAAGGGCAGCTGTCGCTGACGAAGTTTCTCCTGGTCACCGATCGGTACGTCGACCTCGCGGATTTCAGGCAGACGCTCGAGCACATCCTCGCGCGGACGAACACCGAGACGGACCTGTACGTCTTCTCGAATCTCTCGATGGACACCCTCGACTACACAGGGCCCGCTGTCAACGAGGGGTCGAAGGGCGTCTGGTTGGGACTTGGGGATCCGGTGCGCGACCTGCCGAAGGCGTTCACGGCGACAGCGCCGGCTGGCGTCACCGACGTCCGGGTATTCTGCGGCGGCTGTCTCGTCGCCGGGGCACCAGCCTATGCGGTCGAACCTGGAGCAGCCGCTCGATTAGCAACGGACCCTGCCTTTCGGGAATGGCCTCTGGTCGTCGTGACCGACGAACCTGCCCGCGCGGCCGCCAGTGTGATGAACTTCCTGTGGACGACGTTCACTCGTTTTGAGCCGGCGGCCGACATTCATGCGGCCGAGCGGCGCATCGTTCGAAATCACATCGCGTATCGAGGACCGATCGTGATTGACGCGCGATTGAAGCCTGGATTTCCGAGGGAGCTGACCTGCCGCGAAGACATCGCGGCGCTCGTAACGCGTCGTTGGAACGAGTACTTTCCGTCAGGCCGTGTCGAGATGGGGGACTCCGAGCGGGGTCACCTGGATTGACGTCCTGAATTGTCCGCGCAGGCTAAAAGCCTGCGCTCTACGTACGTGAGGATGATTCTCGTAGAGCGCACGCTTCAGCGTGCGCGTCAGTTGAGCGAATTCGGCGTTGCAAGCGTGAACGGTGCGATCTCAGCGTCGAAGCGTTCCTCGTCGGCCGTGACCATCTGGTAGGTGCCATGCATCGACCCGACCGCGGTCTTCAAGGGACAATAGCTTGTGTACTCAAACGCACCGCCAGGCGGTAACACCGGTTGCTCGCCGACCACGCCAGGGCCCTTCACGCGCTCGACGTCGCCCTCCGCCGTGGTGATGATCCACTCGCGCGACACGAGCTGCGCTGTTTCGCTCCCGACATTCGACACGCGAACGTGGTACGCGAAGAGATATTGACTCTCACGTGGAGCGCTCCGTTCCGGGAGGTAGTTGCTCGTCACCTCGATTCGGATACCTCTGGTCGTCGTGTCGCTTCCGTGAGTACCGTGTCCCTGGCCCCTTCCGCCGCGCGTGGAGTCGAGTGCGTTCTCTTTGAGCTTGGCGTCGTCTTTCGGTTTGGGATCAGTCATAAATCTCCGACGATTATCGCATGGCGAACCTGAAGTTGCGGGTGATGCCCTCTGGTGAGGGTTCCGGACGTAGTACAGTGCCGAGCCAGGCGATGGATCCAGCGAAGAAGACTCGCGTCACTGCCTCGGCCGCGTGGCGGGAAGCGCGCGAGCTCATCTGGGCCCACCGTCGCCGTCTTGGTATCGGACTGGTCCTCATGCTTGTCAGCCGCAGTGCCGGCCTGGTGCTGCCAGCGTCCTCCAAGTGGTTGATCGACGAGGTCATCGGCAAACAACGGGTTGATCTCTTGCCGCCGCTGGCGCTCGCGGCCGGCGCCGCAACCATCATCCAGGCCGTCACGTCGTTCGGGCTCTCGCAGATCCTGGGTGTGGCCGCCCAGCGCGCCATCACCGACATGCGGAAGCGCGTGCAGGCGCACGTCATGCGATTGCCCATCCGCTATTTCGATTCCACTCAGACTGGCGTCCTCATTTCCCGCATCATGTCCGATGCAGACGGGATTCGAAATCTCGTGGGGACGGGCCTGGTACAGCTCGTTGGCGGGTTCGTGACGGCCCTGATGGGGATGGCAGTCCTCTTCTGGCTCAATTGGCGACTGACGGCGATCACGCTGATCGTGCTGGGTATCTTCGGCGGGGGCATGGCCTATGCCTTCAGGACGTTGCGGCCGCTGTTCCGGGAACGAGGGAAGATCAGCGGCGAGGTCACCGGCCGACTCACCGAGGCGCTGGGCGGCATCCGCATCGTCAAATCGTACACGGCTGAGAAGCGCGAGGAGATCGTGTTCACGAAGGGGGCGCATCGGCTCTTTCGGAATATTGCGAAGTCGATGACGGGTGTGTCGACGACCACAGCCGGCAGCACGCTCGTCGTGGGACTGATCGGGGTGCTGATGATCTGGTTGGGGGGACGAGCCATCATCGCGGGAGACATGACGCTCGGTGACCTGATTATGTACATCTTCTTCATTGGTCTAGTCGCCGCGCCCCTCGTCTCGATCGCCTCGATAGGCACGCAGGTCACCGAGGCGTTCGCCGGGCTGGACCGCATCCGCGAGATACTCGACATGCGGACCGAGTCGGACGAGGATGCGAAGCGCCAGTCACTCGATCTCCTGCGCGGCCACGTGACGTTCGAGGACGTCTGGTTCGAGTACACGCCCGGCCAGCCGGTTCTTCGTGGGGTCTCGTTCGAATCGTCGCCTGGAACGACGACGGCGCTCGTCGGATCGAGCGGATCGGGCAAGAGCACGCTGATCAGCCTGGTGATGGCGTTCAATCGGCCCACCAAGGGACGCCTATTGGTGGACGGCCGAGACCTCGCGGAATTGAAGTTGATGGACTATCGGGAACAGCTCGCCTCGGTGCTGCAGGACAACTTCCTTTTTGACGGCTCCATCGCCGACAACGTCGGCTACGCCAAACCTGGCGCCTCGCTCGATGAGATTAAGGAGGCGTGCCGGGTCGCTCATTGCGACGAGTTCATCCTCCAGTTTCCAGATGGATATCAGACGATCGTTGGCGAGCGGGGGATCAAGCTCTCGGGCGGGCAGCGCCAGCGCGTGTCCATCGCGCGCGCCATTCTGGCGAATCCACGGATCCTCATCCTCGATGAAGCCACGTCCAGCCTCGACAGCGAGAGCGAGCAGATGATTCAGGATGGGCTGCGTCGGCTCAGATCCGGTCGGACGACGTTCGTCATCGCGCACCGACTATCCACGATTCGCAGCGCAGACCAGATTCTCGTCCTCGAAGCTGGCGAGATCGTCGAGCGCGGCACGCACGCGGAGCTGCTGGCACTCAAGGGGCGCTACGCGCAGTTGTACGACAAGCAGTATCGCTTCGAAAGCGACCGGTTCATCAATCCTGGCGAGGACTTCACGCCAGAGCCGGTCAAACCAGTGACCGTGCCGACACGGGTGGGCACCGCAATTTGACGACACGGAGATTATTTTAGTGAACTAGTAAGATCAGCGACTAGAGACGACGGATAGACAGAATTCGGCGGAGCGGGTTGTATTCCAGAGAGGCGCCATCATGGGCAAGCTGCGCAAGGGCACGGCCGCAACACGGGACTTCTACGACCGGGTCGGCTGGCGCAGGCAAGACGGCACGCTCGTCGACACGCGCTTGTTTGGCTGGACCGATGGTCCCATTCGTCACGCGATTGAGGGCCAAAGGAAGGAGCGCGTGCGGCAGGTGGCAGGTGGACCGGGTCTGCGACTGGCGGAACTTGGCTGTGGGGGCACGCCCGCGGTGTTTCTCGCCGAGCGGTGCGCTACGTACACCGCGGCAGACTTCTCATCAGTCGGGCTGTCAGAGGCGGCCGCGGCACTCGAGGCTGCGAACGTGCCGTTTGAGACTATCGAAACGGACATCACCGACTTGCCATTTGCTGATGGTGTGTTCGACGTTGTCTACTCAGCCCACGCCATCTACCACATCGATACGGTCGATGGTCAGACCGCAGCATTCCAGGAGGCTCTGCGCGTGGTCCGGCCGGCGGCCGGGCGATATTCATCCTGGCGAACCCTTTCCCGTTCCTGTTCCCCTATATGGCCATTCGTCGCGTGCTTGCCATGACGCCAGGGCTCAAGGCGGTGCTGAATCGCCTGCGCACGAAGCCGCCGCTCCCGTATCTGCCGATGCCCTTGGGATGGAATAAAGGGGCAGTTGGAAAAGTGGGGCGATGTAACGATCACCGGGTATGCGGTGCCAAGCATTCAGTTCATCCGCCGCATGTCTGAAAGGACGACGCTCGGACGACTGGCGTGGCGAGTTGTCCAGCGGCTGGAAACGCATCACCCGGACCTTGCCGCGCGGCTAGGCTGTTATGTCCTCATTGTGGTCAACAAGTCGAACTCGGACTAGTGTGCGTTCTGCCTGCCAGTGAAGAATTCCGAGTCTCAGCGCTAATTCAACACCTGGGCCTCAGGGTTAGTCCAAATACCAGAGACCCAAGAACCAAAGACGAGAGACGACATTCCGCGGAGCGGATCAGGCGGCCTGGAGGAGAGATGGCAACAGCGCACGAAGTGGATTTTCGGATTCTGGGTGGGGAGATGCAGTTCGTGGAGGTCGAGCTCGATCCGGGTGAGAGTGCGGTCGCCGAAGCCGGGTCGATGATGTTCATGACCGAGGGCATTCAGATGGAGACGATCTTCGGCGACGGCAGCCAGCAGCAACGCTCGGGCGTCATGGGTGCGTTGATGGGTGCGGGCAAGCGCCTGATCACCGGTGAGAGTCTTTTCATGACCGTGTTCACCAACAGTGGTGCCGGCAAGCAGCAGGTGGCCTTCGCGGCGCCGTATCCCGGAAAGATCCTGGCGATGGACCTCAAGCCGCTCGGCGGCGAGCTGCTATGCCAGAAAGATTCATTCTTGTGCGCGGCCCGCGGCGTGTCGATCGGGATCGCCTTTCAGCGGAAGATCGGCGTCGGGCTCTTCGGTGGTGAAGGATTCATCATGCAGCGACTGCAGGGCGACGGACTTGCGTTCGTACACGCCGGTGGTACCGTACACCCGGTCGAGCTGCGTGCCGGACAGACGCTTCGGGTTGACACGGGGTGCCTGGTCGCGCTCCAGCCCACCGTCGGCTACGACATTCAGTTCGTCGGGAAGATCAAGACGGCGCTCTTCGGCGGGGAGGGGCTGTTCTTTGCGACGCTGACCGGGCCCGGACGTGTGTGGCTACAGTCACTGCCGTTCAGCCGAATGGCTGATCGGATCTACAAGGCCGCACCGGCCGCCGGGGGCAGCCGACGCGAGGGCGGATCGATTCTCGGCGGGTTGGGCGACCTGCTGGACGGCGACTCCTAACGGCTGGGTGAGCCGCCGAATCACCAGCGTTTCAAGAGACCAGTCCATGCGCTGCATAGAGATCCAATCGCCAGGCGGTCCCGAGGTGCTGCAACCGGTCGAACGCGAGGACCCGGTGCCCGGCCGGGGTGAAGTGTTGATTCGCGTCGAAGCGGC
>Ga0247825_10003061_pt1 | contig 11032 bp, 10 predicted proteins | sample 13C_Vanillin_Day_FD_194413 | JGI IMG/M metagenome (GOLD analysis project Ga0247825, IMG submission 194413) | Soil microbial communities from agricultural site in Penn Yan, New York, United States - 13C_Vanillin_Day48 | ecosystem: Environmental > Terrestrial > Soil > Agricultural land | place... | reverse complement strand
TGCTACGCCACGCAGAACCGCCAGGACGCGGTGAAGTTCATGGCGCCGCAGTGCGACGTGGTGATCGTGGTGGGCTCGCCCAACAGCTCCAACTCCAACCGGCTGCGCGAGGTGGCGCAGCACATGGGCGCGCAGGCCTACATGGTGGATCGCGCCGCCGACCTGAGGCCCGAATGGGTTGCCGGCAAGCGCCGCATCGGCGTCACCGCGGGCGCGTCGGCGCCGCAGGTGCTGGTGGACGAGCTGATCGCGCGGCTAAAAGCGCTCGGCGCGGAGGACGTTCGCACGCTCCCCGGGATCACCGAGCACGTCGTGTTTTCCTTGCCGCGCGAGCTCGCGCGCGGCTAGTTCCCCTTAGCAGGGTTTGTTGGTGTTGTTCCAGCTACCGCTGCCGCTGCACACCCACAGGCGGCCTTCGCGGCAGTAATTCGCCCCGACCGGTACCTGGCGGCCGTCCAGCATGCAGCTCGCGTTCTGGGCGACCAGCCACCGTGGCGCCTGCGCCTCCGCGCGCAGCGACTGCGCCGGCGCGAGGGCCGCGAGGGCGGCAAGGGCGGTGATCAGCTTGATGGCTTTCATGACGTCTCCTTCGGAATCTGGCGCTGGCGCGGCGCGCGCAGCCTGACGCCGGCGCGGTCGGGCGCGTCGGCGGCATTTGGATTGGCGAGCGGCGCGCGCTCGCCTTCAGCGGAGCGCGAGCGCGGATCCACCGGCAGCGAGGTGCCGAACAGAATTTCGAGCCGCACCAGGCTCTTCACCGGCTCGCCGCCGAGCATGCCGGGGCGGAAACGCGCAGCGGTGAAGGCTTCCTTTGCGGCCGTGTCGAACGCACCGCTCGGATACGAATCGACCACTTCGACGGTCTCCACCTTGCCGTTCTCGCCCAGATAGAGCTGCAGGCGCACGTGCCCGGAGCCCGGCGTGGCGCCGTTCGGCCATTTCGGCTCTACGTCCTGGAGGATGAGTGGGCGCTCGTCGAGCTCTTCGGCGGAGTAATATCGCGGTGCCGGCGTTAGCGGAACGGCACGCGGCGCCGGCACCGGTTGGCCGAGAGGTTTTTCTTCGGGATTGCGGATCGTCGCGGTGAGCAGGCGTTCGCCGAACGCCGCAAGCTGCGCCCGCGCCTGCGGCGCCGCCGGCAGCGAGCCGAGGGCGCCGAGCAGGGCGGTGTGCGCCAGCAGCGAGGCGCCGAGCGCCGCCCCGAAGCGGGTTGCTGGTTGCCTCATTGATCCCTGATCAATTCGCGCCACGACACGCGCTTGCCGCCGAAGCCGGCGGGCGGCGTCGGCGTGTCCTTGGTGAGCTGCTGGTTGTCGGCCGTGGTGACGATGGCCACCACCTTGCCGCCGGGCAGCATGATCACGTTGATACCCACCGCCACCGAGCTCGCGATCTTGGTGCTCGCCATGTTCCCCGGCGCGCCAGGGACGTACGAGCCCGTCGCGTAGTCGAGGAAGTTGATGTAGGCGTAGCCGCCGGCCCTGCAGGTGTCGGTGGTGGGCACGTTCGACGCGATCACCAGCGTACCGAGCTGGAGCTGCGGGTCGATGTTCACATGCTCGCCGGTGTCGGGCAGGTCGATGCGCCAGCCATACTCGGTGCTCCAGTTCGGCGCCGGGTCCAACGGATTGACGGTGCGGGTGTCCGGGGTCGTGCCGGCGGTGAACTGGCGCGCCTTGACCAGCGTGGTGTTACGCACGTCCGGGATCAGCGGTCCGGCGCCGGGGCTCAGGTCGTCGCGCAGCGCATAGATCGTCTGCGTGATGAACGGGCCGGCCTTGTCGGTGGCCTCGAGGAACTTGCCGGTGCCGAGCATGACGACGCGCTTCTTGAACCCCGACACCTCCACTTCGCCGAGCTCGGGCTTGACCGTGATCGGCTGCGCCTGGCCGGCGCCGTTCACTAGCGCGGCGATCTTGGTCACCTGCAGATAGCTGCTGCTCGCGCGGTCCATGTCGAAGCGCCACAGGTTGCCGTCCAGGTCCCCGCCGTAGATGGCCAGGACCGTGTTGTCGAGGCTCGCGCTGGTGGCCCAGCCGTTGATCTTGGCCAGGCCGCTGGGCGATGCGGCGGTTCCCACCCCGGTGGTGAAGCGGCGGAGGATGACGCCGGTCGCGGCGTCCAGCATGTACAGATAGCCTTGACCGTCGCCGCCGTTGACGTTGTTGTTGTAGCCCGAGGTGACGAAGACTACCCATTTGCCGTCCTCATTGCGCTTGGCAATGATCGGGTTGCCATACGACAGGCCGACGTGGCAATCGGACTTCAGGTCGCCGCCCACGGGCGTGGTGAAGTCGGGGACCGTGATGTCGTCGGCCGTGGCGCCCGGGTCATCCGTGGTCACGCAGAACGTGCTGTTGGTGAACTCCCACAGCGCCTTCGGCGCGAGCGGGTTGGTGATGTCGAGCGCGTAGTATCCGCGGCCGCCCGAGTTCAGTCCGGCGACCAGAATGGTGCGCCAGTCGTTAACGCTGCTGCAGGGCGAGACGCAGATGTCGGCGACCAGCGGGGACCCGTCCACATGGTACGCGTGCGGGAACGGTGTGCTGCTGGCGGCCAACCGGTAGAGGCCCGGCATTACGACACGCGGAATGTACGCCCAGCGCTCGACGCCGGTGTCGGTGTTGAACGCATGCAGCATGCCGTCGTTGCTGGCGGCATAAACCGTCCCGGGACGCGAGCTTGTTGTCGGCGGCGCGAACTGGCCGGACGGGCAGGCCACCGTAGTGGTGCCCTCGGTGCATTTCTTGAAGTCGCTGTATCCCGCGTCGTTGTAGCTGAAGGGCGATTTCTTGACGTAGGCCGGCTGGGCGTTCACTACGTCGCCGAGCCGGCTCAGGCGCTCGCGGTACAGGTCGTTGGGCAGGCTCTGGCCGGTGTCGTTGTGCACGCCCGAGCCGCGCAGCCAGTTGACGAGGGTCCTGCCCTCGTCCGGACCCGTCCAGCTGGGGCCGCTCGACTGTGTCGCCGCGTCCTTCTGCAGCGTGGTGAACGAGGTCCACTGGGGGAGCAGATTTGGACGGAAGTACGTCTCCTCGGTCCCGTCTAGGCCGGCGCCATCAAGGCAGTTGGACCCGCCCTCGCCACGCCAGCAGAAGTGTTTGAGCAGGTTCCCGGTGCTGTCGCCCGAGTCCAGGGTATACAGCGTGCGGGCGGCGTAGTTAGTGCCGTCGATGATCGACGCGGCCGCCCAGAGCACCGTCTGACTGACGATGCCGGTGCCCAGATCGATGGTGCGCGCCTTGACGTCGCCGATCCAGGACGAAGTCTGATACTGGGCGGTGAAGGCGAAGTTGTCGCCCGCCACCGGCTGCAGGTTCGAGGTCGCGGCCGCCGCGCCGGCGCCGACTCGCGCCTGCAGCTGATCCAGCGTTTCGGCGAGGCCGTTTGCCAGTTCCTCGGGGTTCTTCGCGCTGAAGAACACGCCGCGCCCGTTGACGGCTGCGTGCCACAGGTCATCGAGCGCAGTGGGCGAGTCCGCCACCGGCACCGGCCATTTCTTGGTGCCCTGCTTGATGTCGAAGAAGTCGCCGCTTGAGGCCGTTTCGTAATCCGGCCGGTAGGTGAGCTGGCCGTCCAGACCGAGGCCGACCGTGAACGTCACCATGTGCTGGTGGCTGGCCGTATCCTTGGCGGTGGTCGGCACGCTGTCGTCGTCGGCGTTGCCGCGCAGGTCGGTCTTGTAATAGAACAGCGCCACGTCGGCCAGCGTGTTGGTCGCGCCGGCCAGCGCGCCGTCATAGACGCCTTGCGACTGCAGCGAAAAGGGACCGGTGTTGACGTTGTCCTGGTTGCCGACGTTGGTGTTGCCGTCGAGCAGCTTGCCCGCGCCGCCGTTCCAATAGCCGTCGGTCGACAGGATGGCGAAGTTCGGCTGGCACAACGCGGTCACCGGATCGTCGCCCGCCGCAACGCTCAGGCCGCCGGTGAGCGGGGTGCCGAACTTTCCGGCGAAGATCAGGCCGACGCGCGAGAGCGCCTCGCGCAGCGGCGTGAAGTTGCTGGGCTGCGTGGCGTAGAGCTTGGCGTACCAGTTGTCGCGATGGGTGCCGGTGAAGTCGTCGATCTTCAGGTACTTGCTGCTAACCACGCTGGCGCCGGTCGAGCTGGTACCGCAGTTGTTTCCGGACACCGGGCAGATGGTGATGAAGCCGACCCGGTACGTCGAACCCACCGACACGAACGCACGTCCGACCGCCGCCTTCATCATCTGCATGCGGGTGCGGTAGTACGCGTACCAGTTGGCGAAGTTGGTCATTTCCTCTTCGTAGGTGCACGTCGCGGCTGCGCAATCCAGGCGGCCGGCGGCCTTCGGATAGGAGTCGTTGGACGGCACGATGTCGGTGCGCGTGAAAGCGCCGACGCCCTTGCGGATGGTGTGCGCGCCGGTGAGAGCGTCGCGGCCGCCAGACATGTTCGCGATCGTGGCGTTGACGGCCGACACCTGCGTGCCGTTCTGTACGCTGCCCATGTTGCCGGTCGTGATATTGCCGAGGTTCGAGCCGGTGCGCGCCACGGTCAAACCGTTCGGCGACGCGCCCTGCGCGACCGGCGCGATGAGGTTCACGTCCACGCCGTTGCTGGCCAAGGTCGCCCGGAAGCCGTTGACCGCGCAGGCGTCGACGCGCGCTTTGATCGCGTTGCGCAGATCGGTACGTTTCGTCGCAGTGTTGGTGCCGTTGTTGGCAACGATGCGGCCGTCGGACGCCCTGACGGTCACGCTGCCGAACGTGATGTCGCTGCTCGTGCCGCACAGCAGGTTGACGCCGTTGACCGTGATGGCCGTGATCGTCTGGCTGCTGTTCGGCGAGCTGTTCTGGTTGACCGAGATCCTGCCGATGGATGACCCCGTGCCGATCTGGCTGCTTTGCAATACCACCGCCCAGCCGGCGCCGGTAGAGCCGGTCACGGTCTTCGTGATGACGACGTTCGAGCCGGACTGCACTGCGGTGTACTCCGGCGACGAGATCTTCGCGTTGATCGCGGTGGTGATCAGGCCCGCCACCGTGCTCGTGGTCGCTCCGGCCGGCACGGTAATCGCGCCGGTGATGACCTGAACGCCGTTCACGGTGATGTTCGAGATCGAGCCGCCGGCCGCGTTAACCGAGGTGATCCTGATGTTGCCCTCGTTCGGCGAGGCGCTGCAGTACGTGCCGACCGGGCAGGTGATGGACTGGGTCACGCCAAGGTGCTTGGCGTAAATGTAGCGCTTCACCACGGTGCCGGCCAGGTTCACCAGGTCGCCTTTCTTGCGGCGGCAGTCGACCAGCGTCCCCGCGTCGGCGCACCAGCGCACGCCCGAGAAGACGTGCACGGTGGGGTCGACGTTCGCCCCGGCCACGCAGTTGGTCAGCTCCGGGTCGGCGCAGAACTCCGGCGCGAGCACCGTGTGCGTCGCGACGTTGATCGAAGACCCGCTCGCGCACGTCGTGGTGGCCTCGCCCGTGGCGACGTTCAGAGTGCAATACTGCGCAGACTGCATGCGGTAGTAGTACGGCGCGCCTGTAACGTACTTCGGGTTGTTGCTGCCGTCCCTGCCGAACCGGAACGTCGGGTCGGGGTACTGGTAGGCGCTGTTCTGGCGGCAGTTACCGCTCGTTGCCGCGTCGCCCTGCGCGATGCAAAACACGCGGTCCTGGTAGCCCGACGAAAGGTCGGCCGTGGCGGTGCTGGTGTACGGGTTCACCATCACTTGAGTGAAGCCCGCGGTATTCACCGAATTCTGGCTGTCCATATCCGTGCCGTCGGAGAAGGCGGCCGGCCGGTAGAAGATCGCCGGGTTGTAGTAGATGCCGTTCAGGTCCGGACTGTTGTACGGCGGATCGCCGAACACGCACGGGTCGGGGTCATTGCCGATCGAGCCGCTGCCGTCGTCCCCGGTGTCCGCGCAAGCCGCCGTGGTGGGCGTGCCGGCGGTCGGGTTGTGCGTGTCGTCGATGTAGTCCGGCATCGCGTCGCGGCCCATGGAGCCCGAGTCGTCCAGAATGAACATGACGTTCGGCTTGTTCGAGGTGGTCGCGGTGCCGAGCGGGTCGGTGGCGATGTTGAGCAGGCCCGCCTGCGCGGGCACGATCGAGCCCAGCAGGGCGACTGCGGCGACCAGGGTACGTTTGTTTTCGAGCATGCGTTTCATGACTTCCTCCGCTGCCGATCCTTAGTTGAGTACGGCCTGTACGTAGCTCACCGTATTGCGCGGACCCACGATGCGCACGGTGACGCGGTAGTAAACGGTGCTGGTGCCGGGCAGCGCGGCCGCGCCGTAAGACACCACGCCTTTCGTGCCTTCGTCGGAGGCGCTACCGCCGCTGGCGCTGGTCTTGATGCAGTTCACGCTCGCCGCGTTCGGATCGCCGGCGGTGTCGCAAAGGCGGTGGATCACGTAGAAGACCTCGTTGCCGCCGGCATCGGTGCCCATGTTGCGGGCCGCCGACCAGTTGAAGTCGTCGGCCGGGGTGGTCGTATTGCCGGTAAGGTCGATGTTCACCTGCCAGTTCGCCCAGTAAGCGCCGTTGGGCCACGGCGGGTTTGGGATGCCGCCGAGCTGCGCGAGGACCGGGTTGTCGTCGTTGAGGGTCGTGAGCGGGGCGTTGGTGACCGGATCCTTCGCGTTGCGCTGGAGCAACTTGCGCGCGTCCTCGATTCCCCAGTCGCCGGCCATAGTGGCGCCCTGGCGGAACGCCAGGTTGCCGGCGATCAGCACGTTGGTGTCCACCGAGCGCATCAGCGCGATACCGGCGAGCGACATCGCCACTAGCACGATGAGCGCGATGAACAGCACAACGCCTCGTTGTGCCGGGCGCGTCACGCTTGCCTCCAGATCATGTTGCGGAGCGGGATTACCGTCTCGAAAACACGGTGCTTGTAGCAGCTCGGCACGCCGCCGGGCACCGTGAAGGCGCTCTCCGGCTTGAGCGTTGTCGTGCCTGCCTGGTACGTGCCCGACCAGGTCGGCGTGGCAGTGGTCGCCGCGCAGGCGCTGCCCGGCGGATCCGGCTGCTCGTAGTTGCCGCTGCGCGCCAGCACGCCGACGCGGATCGCCATGACCTGCATCCATTCGGCGGCATTCGCCGGCGGGGTCGGAGACCACTCAGTGGCGTCCACCGTGCCGTTGTTGTTGGCGTCCCGGCCGTACTCGGCCTGCACGTCCACGATGTCGTCGACGATCTGCATCTGGCTGCCCGAACCGTCGATTTGCTTCAGGACGTCGATGACCTGCAGTTTGTACGCGTTGCCAGCAGTCGCGGAGATCGAATAGGTGCGCCAGGCCGGCGTGATGCCCAGGTTGAAGACGGAGGCGCCGGCCGCGAAGGCCGGCAGCGAGCTGCCGGCGGCGGGATTCCACAGCGACGCGCTGCTGCGCTCCAGCGTCGAGCCGGTGATCACGTTGGTCAGACGGGTCAGCATGCAGGTGCCGGATTGCGCGAGCAGCAGAAAATTGCCGTTCGGCGCGACGAACTCGCTGCCCGGCGCGGGAGGGAGATAACCCGCCGTGCCGTCGGTCCTTAGGTGCGCGAGCGGGTTCGCCATGTTCTCGAACAGCACGTTCGGCACGGCGCCCTCGTTGTCAGTGCTCGACAGGACCGTGATCGTGTCGGGCGTGCCGGCGGTGGAAGTGATGACCACCGGAGCGGCCGTCAGCGGCGGCCGCGTGGCCACCGCGCCGCCGGCGGGCGGAAAGGAATAGACGCCGTTGTAGTGATAGCGGATCGGGCTGCATCCCGCGCCGGCGCAGGTGCAGCTGAGCGCCGCCGAATGGTTGATACCGTAGCCGGACGCGCGGATATCGCGCTCGATCGTATAGAGCGCGATCGCGCCGTTCACCTGCGCCGTGCCGGAGCCGGTAGTGGAGCGCTTGTACTTCTCGTTGGTGAGGTACAGGTGCGTGATGATGGTGATGCCGATGAGGCCGATCGCCATCCCGACCATCAGCTCCACCAGGCTGAAGCCGCGCTGGCCGCGCTGCGTTGTGCGCAGAAGGGTGCTCATGAGCCGCCGTTGATGCGGTTGATCATCATCAGGGTTCGACCGTTCGTCTCGCCGGGTTGCAGCCACTGGATAGTGACGGTGACCTCGTTCTCGGCGCCGACCGCGATGGTGGGCAGGCGCGCTCCCGTGACGCCGGGCAGGGTGGCCGCGACGTTGTTCGCCCAGCTGTCGCGCGGCGCGTAGCCGGCGGCGGTATAGGCCGCCAGGTTGGCCCGATCCACCCACATCTGTCCGATGATCTGGTTGGCGAGGAACGAAGCCTCGCTGCGGTAGCGCGCGTCGGTCGTATTGCGGATCGCCGCGCCCTGCATGCCGATCAGCGCGAGGATGCCGATGGAGAAGATCAGGATGCCGATCAAGGCTTCGATCAGCATCACGCCGGCTTGGGAATGGGCTAGGCGCATGGCAGTCCTCAGCAGAATCTCGGGTCGGTGTTGTCGTCGACCGCCGGATCGCACATCCGGATCTGGCCGCCGTTGCTAATGGTGATGCGCAGGCAGCGCATCGGCTCGTTGCCGACCGAGGTCTTGCACGCGCCGCCGCCCGGGTTGGTCACGTCGATCCGGGTGATCGGCGCCGGCACGGCGGCCACGCCCCCGGCCTGCAGCACGCGGCCCAGGCCGTTGAACTGCACCGACTGGCCGCCGGTGGCTAGGACCTGCGCCGAGCTCGAGCCTTCGTTGCCCGAGCGCTTCTGGATGATCTGCGGCGCCACTGTGTCCGACGCGTCAACATCGCAGGCACCGGTGGCGTCGGCAAGGCTGACCACCCAGTTGGTGCCGCTGACTGAATAGCCGCAACTCGAGGTGAGGGTGTCGACCAGCTGGAAGCGCACCACGGTGTTGCGGCGCAGGGCTTCGGAACGGGCCAGCGTCAGCCCAGCCTGCATGCCCTCGGCAGCGGTTCGGATCTGCGTGTTCTGGATCCACGAGGCGAGACTCGGCAACGCCATCATGATCAGGATGCCGAGGATGCCCAAGGCGAGCATCAGCTCGACCAGGGTGAAGCCACGCATCGCGCGAAGCCCGGGTTTCAGCATTGCGAAGGCTTCTTCTTCACCCAGCAATTGTTCGGGCTGGGGGTGGCGTAGCCCTTGGTCGCCATGGCGCCGGTCACCGTGGTGCCGCGCCCGTTGGCCTGGTTGATGGTGAAGGCGAGGCCGTCCAGGCCTTCGCCCGCGGCGCCCGTCGCGGTCAGCGTGTAGGCCTGGTCACCAGCGGCATTCGGCGCCGAGCTGGCGCAGGTATAGGCGAAATACTTGGTTCCGGCGACGGTGATGGTATTGCCGAGGCCGCAGGTACCGCCGCCGGCGTTGGTGCTGTAGCGGCGGTTATCCATGTAGTACTGCTCCATCTTCACGCGCAGGTCGGCGAGCTGGCCGTGCGCTTCGGTGAACTTGCTGCGCGTGACGTAGTCCGTGTAGTTCGGGATCGCGACCGCGGCGATCACGGCGACGATCACGACCGTGATCATCACTTCGATGAGCGTAAACCCCTGCTTGAAGCGCATTGAACCCTCCCTGGTTCGACGTTGAATGCTAAAGAGACGCCGCCTTGCGCCGCAAAAGGGCGCGACCGGCGGCTGTTATCGCCGTCCGGACGGCGGCGGCGCGGCGCAGTATACGGAACTAGTTCTCCTCCCGCCGCGGTGCAGCATGCGCGCTATAATCGTCAACTTCTGTTTGTGCCGCCGCTGGTGTAGCTCAGCTGGTAGAGCAACTGATTCGTAATCAGTAGGTCGCCCGTTCGAGTCGGGCCACCAGCACCAACAAGGTCCGAATGGCCGCCTCGATCCTGATCGTGGACGACGACGAAAGCATCCGCGATCTGCTGCGCCTGCACCTGAGCGCGGCCGGCTACGAGGTGAACGTGGCCGAGGACGCGATCGCGGCGGGCTACCTGGTGCTGCGCAGCCCGCCCGACCTGATCATCTCGGACATCAACATGCCGCACATGGACGGCTTCGAGTTCATCGAGGCGCTGAAGGCCGACACCACCCTGCCGCGCATCCCGGTCATCTTTCTTACCTCGTACGACGACGGCGACGAGCGCGGCCGATCGCTGGGCGCAGTGGGCTACATCACCAAGCCGGTGCGCGCCGACCGCCTGCTGGCGATGGTCGCGCAGCACGTTCCGGGCGGCACCCTGCCGATCGGCTAGGGCAGTCGGTCAGGGCAATCCGTCAGGGGCACTCCTTTAGCTCGCTGCCCTCCACCTGGCGGGCAATTTCCTTGAGGCGCGCCTGCAGCGGTGCATCGACGCCTTTCACCTGCAGCCAGACCTTGGGCACCGTGGTGTCGCGCGCGCCGACGCGTGCGGTGCGCACGCCCTGGTCGCGCAGCGCGGCGAGGCGCGCCTGCGCGGACTCCTCGGTGCGGAACACGCCGAGCGACAGCGCCCAGCGCAGCGGGCCCTCTTCCTGCACGATGAAGTATTCCTCGACGCCGAGCTGCTTCAGCTCGGCCGCCTTGCGCAGCGCGCTCTGGCGGTTGCCTTGCGGCGGTATGAACACCCACCACCCTGCCTGCTCCTCGGTGCGGCGTTGCGCGAGCCGCGGACCGAGCGCGAGCGGCTCGAGCGCCTGCTCGGCGCGAGCGGCGTCGGCGATCGTGAAGCTGCCCCACTCGACGCAGGCGCCCGATGCGGCCGGGCTTGCGGGCGCGGCGGCGGGGGCTGGCGCGGGCGCCGGCGGCTTCGTGACCGCCGAGACCGGCGGCAAGCCGGCCGGCGCCACGACCTTCAGCTTTTCGGGCGCGATCTGGCGTGAAAGCGGCACCGGTTCGGCCTCCGAGGCGCCGTAGCGCAGCCAGGTATACAGGGCGAGGTTCGCGAGCAGCAGCACGAGAAACGCCACTCTCATGCCGGGCTCACTTCGCGAGCGCGCGCTCGCTGATCGCGATGCGCGCCAGCCCGTCGAGCACCAGGTTCTCGACGTAGCGCCGCGGCATGGAAAGCTGGTCGACCAGGCTGCGGCCGGCGCCGCCGGCGACGATGCACAGCGGGTTGAGCTCGGTGTCGCGCAGCACGCGGTACATGCGCTCGAGCGC
>Ga0247825_10003060_pt1 | contig 11034 bp, 9 predicted proteins | sample 13C_Vanillin_Day_FD_194413 | JGI IMG/M metagenome (GOLD analysis project Ga0247825, IMG submission 194413) | Soil microbial communities from agricultural site in Penn Yan, New York, United States - 13C_Vanillin_Day48 | ecosystem: Environmental > Terrestrial > Soil > Agricultural land | place... | reverse complement strand
CGCGTGCGCGTCCCTCAGCCGTCGTCGGCGGGATCCTGCCGTCCGGCGGATCGACCACGAACCAGGGCCGGCTGCCCTTGGTAATGTCGAACTGGTCCTGCCAGTGGAGCGGGCCGCCCAGGTTGCCGGCTGGATCGCCGCCGGCGAGCGCCGTGCGCAGCAGCACTTCGTCCTGACGCTCCTGCAGGATGTCCTTCAGTTCGACGGCGGAGACGTCCTTGATCTGACGCCCCTCGAACTCCGCCGGCCGCTCGAACGGCGTGCCCTGCTCGTACTTGTTCGTGTAAGTGCCCTGGATGTCGGGATCGCCCCACGGCGTACGCGGGACCCGCGTGGTCTGCGCAGCCGCGCTCGCAGCCATCGCGAAGAACGCGAGAACGAGTCCACCGAGAGCAGTTCGGGTGGTCATGTCGATCTCCTCAGGTCCGCCAGGTCCGCCTAAAGGCGGACACTACGACGGATAGGGTGGTTATGACTGGCGCTTGTACGTCAGCTTCTGCTTGTTCCGGCCCTGAGTGCGCTCGATCGTCAGCGCGTCTCCGCTGACGGTATACACGTCGATGATCTCAGCACCGATCGGCCCGTTTGGTCCCTCCAGGGATCGAACGGTGCTGACCACGAGCGCAGAATCCTTCCACGCGGCCTTCGCCTTCACTGTCCAGCCAAGTGGACCAGGTACGGTCGTTTCGCTTCCGTCGAGCTTGTAGATGGCTGTCTGAATCGACTCCGCCGACCCGGTGTTTGAATCGACCGTCACTTGCCCCGGGGCGACCTTGATGACGAGCCGGGTGGCCACCGGCACGCCCGGAACTGCGCCGCGCCCACCGCGTCCGGCTTCGCCGCCCAGTGTCCACGTGCCAGCAAGCGCAGCATCCACCTGCGCGGCAGCAGGCGAAGATGCGATCACACTGAAAAGGAAGAGTGCCGCCGCGCATCTCATACCGCAGCTCCCGCCGGTGCCACGTCCAGGCGGACGACCCAATCCTCGAGGCCCGGGCGCGCAGCAGGATACTGCTGAATGACCAGCGGGTCATGTCCGGGCACGATATGGTCGGTCGAATCCGCCAGCCGGCGCAGCCGCGCGTATCCCTCCAGGGTGTCCGCCACGCTGTAGGTGATCGGAAACACGCGGCCCTCGAGGAAATGCGCGTAGAGATGTGATGCGTCGGAGGCGAGGACAACCGCGCCCCGCTTCGTCTGCACGCGCACCGACTGCAGCCCTTTCGAGTGTCCGCCGATGTGGTGCACGGTGATCCCCGGCGCGATCTCGTCGTCGCCGTCGTGAAACATCACGCGGCCGTCGAACACTTTGCGCACCATCGCCACGACGTCATCCGCCTCGAAAGGTATCCGCAGCTCGTCATGGCACATGCACCGGCCGGTGGCATACGCCATCTCGACGTCCTGCAGGTGATACCGGGCCCGGGGAAACGCATTGTGATTTCCGCAGTGGTCGTAATGCAGGTGAGTGACGATGACGTCCTTGACCTCGTCGGCGGCGATGTTCAGTGCCTTGAGTCCTTCGACAATCGGGCGCAACAGCCTGCGTCCGCGCTTCGCCGCCATGCCGGCGTCAAAGCCTGTATCGACGATGAAGGTGCCGTGCGGGCCGACAATGGCCCAGACGAAGTAGGCGAGCGGCTCGATCAGATCGTGCAGATCGCCGCGCATGAAGTTTTCAGAAGACGGCCGATCGTGATGCGCGTAGCGAATCGCGTAGACCTCGTGGACCGCGCTAGTCATTGAAGTCCCGTCCGCGTGTTTCCGGGCCGATCCAGACGGCGATCATTGCCAGCACCGCAGACGCGGTCATGGTGGCGCTCATGCCGTTGACGGCGGAGATGCCCCGATCCTGCATTTCACCGAGCAGCCATGGCATCAATGCGCCGATCGCCGCGCCAGCGTGGTAGCAGAAGCCGGGACCGACGCCTCGCACCTGAGTGGGGAATCGCTCGACGGTGTACGCCGGCGCCATGCCCCAGACTCCCATACCGAAGAAGCCCATGGTCAGTGCGCCGAGGACCAGAGTCTCCGTGCTCCCGCCGTAGAGGAAGAAGGGAAGCGACAGCGGGCCGAGGATCAGCGTGACCGTGAACGCACCCCGCCGGCCCAGCCGGCCTTCCGAAAGGCGTCCCCATGTAGCGGTACCTGCGATGGCGCCGACATTGAACGCGGCGAGAAACGGCAGCAGATTCGTCTGGCCGCTGAGGCGCAGGAACGTCGGGTACCAGAAGTTCAGCGAGTAGTAGATGCACATGAACGACCCGATGACGAGCGTCGTCTGGATCGTCGTGCCGATCAGATCAGGCTGGAAGAGGCGTACGAGCGAGAGCTTCGGCTCCCGCGCGAGGCCGCCGCTCTCTTTCAGCTTCTTCTGCCGGGCCAGCCATACCGGACTCTCCGGCACGCCGGTGCGAATCCAGAACGTGAACAGGGCAGGAACGATGCAGACCCAGAACATCGTGCGCCAGGCGAGGTCCGGCGTATCGCTGAAGATCGGGTAGACGAACTGGAAGACGGCGGCGGCCAGCAGGTAGCCCCAGTACCAGCCGCCGAGCATCAGGCCGGAGACGAACCCGCGCAGACGCTTCGGCCAGTGCTCGAGCACCAGCGGCATCCCCGCGGCCCATTCGCCGCCCATGCCGAGCCCGAACAGGGCGCGCAGCGCGAACAGCATCGCGTACGACGTGGAGAAGCCGCACAGCGCCGCGAAGATCGAGAACCAGATGATCGACAGCGTCAGCGGCAGCTTGCGTCCGTACTTGTCCGCCATCGTTCCGGCGATCGTGCCGCCGACGAGGCGCATCACCAGCGTGACCGTACCGAGCAGGCCGGCCAGCGCGTTGTCGATACTGAAGCTGCGCTGGATGTCGATGACGATGAAGGCGAGGATGTTGAAGTCGAAGGAATCGACAATCCAGCCGAGCATGACGGCCCAGAACGCGCGCCACTGCGCCGGCGTGACGTCGCGAAGCGAGGTGGCCTCGCTCTGCGCCGTTGTAGGGCGGGTCCCGCCGGAGGCTGCATCCATCGAAGGCGGACCCGCCGCTGTGTTTGTTGTAAGCGGTGCGGTCACGAATCAGCTCACAGTCAGGGACTTGCAGATGGCCTGCGACAGCGCGCCGGTCACCGCCGACGGGGAGCCGGCTGCCGTCTTCGACCGCCAGGCGACGAAGCCGTCGGGGCGTATGAGGGCGATGTTGGATGTGAGGCCGTAGGCGGAGACGAGCGTGCCGTCCGGATCCTCGAACCCGCCAAGGCCCGGCTGGTAGACGTCAACCTGAAATGGCAACTGTCTGTCGTCGGCGGCGGCGAGCACGGCCTGCGTCCAGGATTCGGATTTCGGGCCGGCGAGGATGACGAAGCGGCGGCCAAAGAGATCGATTGTCGAGATGCGTTCGCCGCCGCGAACAACCCATGCATGCGGCGCCCGCGTGCCGACACGCGCGTGCGACTCGCGCGGATTTTCGTGCAACGGTCCGGGATCGCCGTCGTGACACACGGCGGGTGAGTCGTACCGATAGCCCATCTCGACGTCCAGGTCGGATGCCACGGGCTGGATGCCATCGGTGCCCAGGTACGGCGCCGTGCGCGTGACGTACCGTGAGTAGGCCTGTTCGGTCGTCAACACGCCGACGGGCCGCCGCTCGGGGTCGTAGGTGTCCAGCAGTTCCGGGGCGGCTTCGCCGCGAAGAACCATTGCCAGCTTCCAGGCGAGGTTGTGCGCGTCCTGAATGCCGGTGTTTCCACCGAATCCACCATTGGGCGGCATCGCGTGCGCCGCATCGCCGGCGACGAAGACGCGTCCCTGCTGGTAGCGCTCGGCCCAGTTGGCCTCCGCATTCCACGGCATCACGTTTTCAATCGTGATGCGCACGTCATCGGAGCCCAGCGCCAGCCGCACCCACTCGAGACAGCGTTCCTCGGTGAGACCGTCGGCGACGTTGGTGTTCGGGTTCGCCGGATCGCCGATGGCGTTGACGGCGAGGAACCCGCGGTCGAACGGCTTCTCGATTCGGAAGAAGCCGCGCAGGTGCGGATGGTTCACATAGATCACGCTCAGGTTCCGCCCGCGCAGCAGCCCCGTGACGTCGGCGCGGAAATAGATCGTGGCGCTGCGGGAAAACACCCCACGCCCCTCGGTCCTGATCCCGAGCGCCTCGCGGACGCGGCTATGGGCGCCGTCGGCCGCAACCATGTACTGCGCGTAGACGTCGTGCGTTTCCTCGCTGTCGCGGTTGCGGATCACCGCGTGCACGTGATCGGCATGCTGCTCGAACGAAACGAGATCGGTCGCGAAGCGCAGCTCGGCTCCAAGGTCGTCTGCCCGTTGCCGGAGGAGCGGCTCGAGCAGGCTTTGCGAGATGAACACACGCTCGCACGGACTGACGTCGCGAATGCCTTCGTTCAGATTGGCGATGAAGTAGCCGAGCTCCCGGCCCGCCAGCGTCTCGACGGCCATGATGGCGCCGTCCTGGACGAACTGCTCGTCGGACTTCTGGCGCACGATCTGCTCGACGCCGACCATGCGCAGGATCTCCATCGACCGCTGAGTAATCTGCGCCGCGCGCGGGTGGATCGCCGTGCCGCGATGATGCTCGACCGCAAGCGCCGGGACGCCGTGGTGTCCGAGCAGCAGCGCCGTGGTCATGCCGACGAGGCTGCTGCCGACGATCAGGACGGGGACTTCAATGTCGGCCACGTCCCTAGTTCATTTCTTTCCAGAGCACTTCGACGTTCGACTTGACGCGGGCCGGCGGGGTTTGCAGGTATCCCGCCTGGACATACCGATCGGGCAGCTTCCACGCGTTCACGACATCGTCGATCGATTGACCGGCCTTCCGGCCGGCGCGAACGTAGGCCACGAAATCGCGAATGAACTCGGAATACATCCGAACGTCCGCGGTGGTCACCACCGTGGCGTTGTGGCCGGTGATCACGGTGTCGATGTTCGGGACGCTAGCCGCCTGCGCAATCGTGTCCGCGTAACTCAGGCCGCTGCCGCCGTTGTTGATGTCCATGATCGGCATGCCTTTGTTCGGAAACGCGTCGCCGGTGTGCATCGCGCGCAGGGCTGGAAAGATCACGAAGGCGTCGCCGCTCGTATGGGCGCGTCCGAAGTAGCGCAGCTCGATGCGGTCGTTACCGCTGCCGATCGTCATCTGATCGGTGAAGGTCCGCTTCGGCAGCCCACGGCCGTTGCTGTCCTTGAACACGTTTCTGTCCGTCAGGGTGACGCCGTAAGGAATCCTCATCTCCGGCATCAGCTTGGCGGTGTTCTCGTGGGTCACGACCTCCGCGGTGGCGGGGAAGTCGGGGTTTCCCTCTGTGTGGTCGTAATGCGTGTGCGTGTTGATGATGCGCGTCACCGGCCTGCTGGTGATTTCCGTGATCCGCGTGATCAGATGCGGTCCCCAGCCGTAGATTTTTGTGTCCACGAGCGTGACGCCGTCCGCGGTGAGGAACACGGCCGTGTTTCCGCCGCCGCCGCGGATCACATAGAGGTTGTCCCGCAGCTTGTCCACGGTCAGACCTTCGAGCGACGGCGGCGCCTGCAGTCCGCCGCCGCCCTGGCGGCCCTGCGGAGCCGCCGCTTGCTGGAGTGCGGCGACAGTGGTAGACAGCGCGCCGACGAGTACCAGCGTTCCGAGGACGAGCGTGCGTCTCATAGTTGACTCCGTGCGTATCCGGCTGAAGCCGGACTCCACGCTACCTCAGCTCCCCGAAGATGACCTGGGCATTGTTTCTGGCGAAGTCCGCCTGCGACAGGTTCGGGCCTGGTCCCTCGGTCGTCACGGGTTGATACCCCGCAAACGTCGCCGGTGTTTTCCACTCGGCGGCAAACTGCGCCGCCGTTTTGCCTGCCGCTTTCGCCGCGCGGGCGCCGGCGATGAACTCGCGGAGAAACGCCGCATATTCGCGCAGATCCGCGACGGTCGTCTGCGCGTCCGTGTGTCCATTGATGATCGCGTCTACGCCTGTGAGTCCCTTGACGGCTCGCTCGACCGTCTCGGCATACAGCAGACCGCTTCCACCGTTGTTCTTGTCCATGATCGGCAAGCCCTTGTTCGGGAACACGTCGCCGGCATGCGCGATGCGATGCGCCGGAAAGACGACGAACGTATCGCCGCCGGTGTGCGCGGGACCGAAGTAGCGAAGCTCGATGCGCTCGTCGCCTTTGCCGATAGTCAACGAGTCACGATAGGTTCTCGTCGGCAGGCCTCGTCCGCCGGTTTGTTTATAGATGTTGGGCTGCGGTCCCTGCTGGACACCGGAGACGGGATTCGCCTGCTCCATGTAGGTCTTGGTGTTCTGGTGCGTGACGACCTCGACGTTTGCCGGGAACTCGACGTTTCCGCTGGCGTGATCGAAGTGTGCGTGCGTGTTGATGATTGTCGTCACCGGCTTGTCCGTCAGCGTCTTCACCTTTTGCATGAGCGGCTGACCCCATCCCGGGAGCTTCGTGTCGACGAGAACCACGCCGTTGGCGGTCACGAACACCGCCGTGTTGCCCCCACCGCCCCGCAGGACGAACAGGTTGTTCTTCACCTGTTCGACCATCAACGCATCGGCCGACGGCTTTTCCTGACCGAACGGCACGGCGCCGCGCGCCCCGCCCTCGCGCCCCGCGGGCTGCTGCAGGGCCGCTACCGTCGCCGACAGCGCACCGGCGAAAACGATCGTGCCGAGAACGAGTGTGCGCCGCATCGCTCAGTCCATACCGAAGGCGAGAAGAACGTTGCCCGGGCGATTCAGAATGCCGCCGTAGCCGGCGTTGAAGAACAGCATGCCGTTGGCTACGACCGCGCCCGGCCCTTCGATGCCGCCGCCGGTGGCCATCACGCCGTTCACCGTGTCGAACGACTTGTTGGTATCGAACAGCCAGAGGATCGAGCCGTCTTTCGTCGAGTACGCGCGCATGCCGCCGTCGAGGGATCCCGACAGCACCGCGCCAGGGATCACGGTCACGGCGCCACCCTGCGCCGCGCGGCAGGACGGCTGCGCCGTGTTGCAGAGGCGCGTCTGCGGCTCCATGCTCCACACGATCTCTCCGGTGGCGAGGTTCAGGGCGCGCAGCCCGCCCGGCGTCTGCGTCTGCAGGTCCGAGACGCCGACGTACGCGTTCTGATCGTCAGCCGCCGCTCCCCACTGACCGCCGAGACCGCTGCCGCGACCAATACGCTGCTGCCACACGAGCTTGCCCTCGTTGTCGGGGTCGAGCGCGTAGGTCACTCCGGATTTCTGCGGCAGCACGAGCAGGTCGCGGCCGCTGGCGCGCACGAGCGACGGCGAGGCGGAGAAGTCGTAATCTGGACCCAGCGTCGCCGGACACGCCGGGTTGTCGGGATTCGTCGCCCGGCACCCCATCGTCCAGTTGTCGTTCGGGGTGGTCTGGTTGACCCACTTGATCGCGCCGGTCCTCATGTCGAGCGCGATGACCGCGTCGGTCGTCTTCTGCGCCGGATCCGCGTAGCCGTTGCCGGTGGCGACGTATACGAAGCCGCGCTGCGGATCGACGGTCGGCGCGGCCCAGATGCCGCCGCCCGCCGGTCCCCACATCTGCACGCCGGCCTTGTTCTTGTCGCGCGGCTTCGGCTCCTCGATGGTGTAGGTCTTCCACGCCACCGCGCCGGTGTTCGCGTCGAGCGCGGACACGCTGCCACGGAACGTGCAGCACTGGTAGCCGCCGCGGCCGCCCTGGCCTTCTTCGCTCAGTCCCTGCACCGGCACGTAAACCCGTCCGTTGTGCACGGTGGGCGCGCCCGTGATGGCAGCCGCCGGATGCGGATCGACCTTGCGAACCCAGATCTGCTGCCCCGTGTTTGCGTCCACGGCGTAGACATTGGCCTTCATGTCGCCGAAGTAGACCGCATTGCCGCTGCGGCCGGCGGTCTTGTACGGGCCGATGGAAAGCGCTGTCCGGACGCCGCCGTTCGCGACGAACGTCCAGTGCGTGCAGCCGGTCCTGGGGTCGAGGGCGTGGACTTCCGCGTTTTCACTCGCGGCAAACAAGCGGCCGCCGGCGTAGGCAGGCTGCGCGCGTGCGGCGTTGACGTTGGCGTAGCCGAACGCCCATTTCAGTTTGAGCTTGGGCAGATCCGCCGCGGTGAGGCCACCGTTTCTCGCGTATCGCGCATTGGATGTCCCGTTGCCCCAGCCGTTCCAGCTCGCTCCGCGCGCCGGGTCGGCCATTGCGGGCGATGCCTTGCACTTCGATGACGTTGCGGAAGCGACGGTGCTGCCGAGAGCGCGTCCGGCCAGGAACTCCGACACGGCGCGGCGGTCCGCCTCGCTCATCGTCGAGCCCTGGCGCTGCATTTTGCCGTTGACCAGCGCGTTGAGGATCGCTTCCGGTGTCATCGCGCGCAGCGCGTTGCGTGTCGGTGCGCCGGAGTCGGTGTCCGAGTGACAGGAGGCGCAGTCGCGGTCGTACGCGGCCTGGCCCGGAGGAAGCGGCGGCGCGCCAAACGCGCCTGGACCGGGGCCACCCTGGCGCGGCGCCTGCGGCGGCGGACCCTGTGCCGGCGGCGCGGGCGCCTGTGCAGCCCCTGACACCGTGATGCTGATTGCCACGAACGCAACGAACGCCCAAACCCGCATTGCCCCTCCAGAGAGGACGTAGCTTCCGCCTTCAGGCGGAAGCCAGATAAATGAGGGCGTTATGATACGACGCGGTCCGAGCGGACTAGCTTTTTGGTTTCCTTCGGCGGTGGGTATCAGCGGCGTGGGCGCGACCAGGGAGCAGCCGGACGCGGCGCTCATCAGTGGTGCGCTCGGCCCACCCTTCGGCAATCAGAACATCCGCATCGCGCCTGGATAATTCCAGTCGATCGCCTACTTCCGCTTCCTCGAGGTTTACGCCGTCAATCATTTCGGCGTACTTGCGAATCAGACGGACGGATGCGGTGTCATCAGCGCGACGGCCAGAGTTCCGACGGTCCGTGCCAGCTGACTCGTCAGCGGTGCTCTTCAGTTTGCTTGTGATTTCCCGGTCCATTGTCGGTCTAACATGTTGACAGCAAACAACATGCCTATTGTGGACGGAACTAAATTGGGCGGATCGGTGAGTTTGGCTTCGGGTGTCTGGCCGGGAAGGCAGTTGTTTGCCCACGCGAGAGCCGGCTCCGTCGGTTTGGCTATGTCAGAACGGGAAGCCATGACCGTTTCTTATACGCGACGGCGGGCAGCCGCTGCCCGTCCACTAAGATAACGCTGTGCTCGTGACCGCCGAACTGACCCAGCTCCTCCACGACGTGCTCACGAGCCGCGTCTACGACGTGGCGCGCGAGACCCCGCTCGACGCGGCACCGCGGCTGTCTGAGCGCCTCGGCAATGAGGTGCTCTTCAAGCGCGAGGATCTGCAGCCGATTTTCAGCTTCAAGCTCCGCGGCGCCTATAACAAGGTCGCGCACCTGACCGATCGCGAGCGGGCGCGTGGCATCATCGCGGCCAGCGCCGGCAACCACGCGCAGGGTGTGGCCTACTCGGCGAAGATTCTGAAGCTGCGCGCGGTCATCGTGATGCCGCAGACCACGCCGCAGATCAAGGTGGACGCGGTGCGCGCCATGGGCGCCGAGGTCGTGCTGTCCGGCGACAGCTATGCCGACGCCAAGGCGCACTGCGACACGCTGATCGAGCAGACGGGGATGACGTTCATCCACCCGTTCGACGACCCGCTCGTGATCGCCGGACAGGGAACGGTTGGGGCCGAGATCCTGCGTCACAGCCAGGACCGCCTCTCGGCGGTGTTCGTCCCCGTGGGGGGCGGCGGATTGATCTCCGGCATTGCCGGTTACATCAAGGCGTTGCATCCAGCCGTGAAGATCATCGGCGTCGAGCCGTTCGAGGCCGACGCGATGTATCGATCGCTTGCCGTCGGACGGCGGGTGCAGCTCGACCACGTCGGCATTTTCGCGGACGGCGTTGCGGTGCGCGAAGTCGGCGAGCGCACGTTTGCCATCGTGCAGCAGACAGTGGACGAGATCGTCCGCGTGACGAACGACGAGATTTGTGCGGCGATCAAAGACGTCTTCGACGACACACGCTCGGTCATGGAACCGGCGGGAGCGCTGGCCGCTGCAGGGCTGAAGGCGTGGGTGGAACGCCAGGGTGCGCGCAATCAGTCGCTTGTCGCCGTCCTGAGCGGCGCGAACATCAACTTCGATCGGCTGCGATTCGTCGCCGAGCGCGCTGAAGTTGGAGAAGCTCGCGAAGCGCTGCTTGCAGTGACCATTCCCGAACGGCCCGGTGCCTTCCGCGAGTTCTGCTCAGTGATTGGCCGGCGGACGGTGACCGAGTTCAACTACCGGCTCGCCAGCCGCGATCAGGCGCATATCTTCGTCGGCTTCGCGACCGAGTCGCGCCATGACGGCGCGCGCCTGGCCGCGCAGCTGAAGTCCGCCGGCTATGAGACGGTCGACCTCACCGGCAACGAGATGGCGAAGCTGCATGTTCGCCACATGGTTGGCGGCCACGCTCCCGGCGTACGCAGCGAGCGGCTCTGCCGGTTTGAATTCCCCGAGCGGCCGGGAGCGCTGACGCAGTTCCTCGAGAAGCTCGGCGGCCGCTGGAATATCAGCCTGTTTCACTATCGCAATCACGGTGCTGATTTCGGACGCGTGCTGGCGGGGTTCGAGGTGGCGGATGAGGATCTCGATGCGTTCGGCCAGTTCCTCGAGGAGCTCGGATATCCGTACACACAGGAGCACGAGAACCCGGCCTACAAGTTTTTCTTAGGGTAGGGCTGTCACCCTCCTTAACACGAAGACCGCAAAGGACGCGAAGAGCGCGAAGCGTCGTTCGTTGACCAGGGCAACGCCGTCGGGTCGATCAGTGGACTGACCGTAGGGCAGACCCGACACGTTTTGTTTGATCGAGGCCGCTGAAACCTCGCGGCCTCCTGCCAGCCCGCTGCCGTAGCGGCCGCCAGAACGACGACCGTGCCGCAGGCAACGAGGAACAATTTCTTCATAACGATCCCGCGATCAGCGCCACCACGTCATCAAGGCGTTGTACCCGCCGCACGTCATAACC
>Ga0247825_10003058_pt1 | contig 11036 bp, 11 predicted proteins | sample 13C_Vanillin_Day_FD_194413 | JGI IMG/M metagenome (GOLD analysis project Ga0247825, IMG submission 194413) | Soil microbial communities from agricultural site in Penn Yan, New York, United States - 13C_Vanillin_Day48 | ecosystem: Environmental > Terrestrial > Soil > Agricultural land | place... | reverse complement strand
CCCGCGGATGCTGAGCCGTCTCGTCACCATTGGACAAAGACCTTAAGGAATTGCTGCAAGTCCCGGAACTAGCTTCTAAAGTTCATGATAAGCTCGCCCTGCGTATGGACTAAGGGGAAAACAAATGCGCATCACCTTGTTGGTCGTCGCGGGGGTCGCCCTGATCGGATATCTGCTGGTCGCCGTGGTGTTGCCGCAGCGGGCAGGCGCCGACGCGCGCGAAGCGGCACAGGCGCTGATTTCGGGCGCCGAGCCGGCAAAGAAGCAGGTCGGCGCTTCGGCGGAAAAGTCGGGCAACTTCACCGGCGTGGGAAAAGAGGTCAAAGTCAGCGCGAAGAATGATCCGAAGCACGGCGAGATGAAGTGGATCGTGTCCGACAACGGCGATATCCGCGCATGGAACGAGAAAAACGCGCTGGAAGTGACCATGACGCCCACGCTCCAGTCGGGCAAGGCGAGCTGGAATTGCCGGGGCTATCCGGTCTCGGTCATGCCGGCGAACTGCGGCGGTCGGCCGTAACGGCAGTAAGGATAGCCTGCAGGAGCGCGATGGGGCGCGGCGGGCATCCGGGGACCGCGACATCGACCGGCAGCACGTTCGCCACCCGGCCCAGGCTCGCGCAGCTCTCGCCGAAGATTCCGCCCGTACAGCCGCAGTCGCCGACCGCGACCACGAGCTTCGGCGCGGGCATCGCATCGTAGGTTCGACGCAAGGCCTGCTCCATGTTGCGCGTCACCGGGCCGGTGACGAGGAGCAGGTCGGCGTGCCGCGGGCTCGCGACGAACTTGATGCCCAGGCCCTCCAGGTTGTAGTAGGGGTTCGCGAGCGCGTGGATCTCGAGCTCGCAGCCGTTGCACGATCCGGCATCCACGTGGCGTATGGCAAGCGCGCGGCCGAGCCGCTCGAGGATCACGGCATCGAGCCGTTGCGAGAGCTCACGCAGCGCGGGATTCGGCCGCGGCGGCGGCTCGCTCACCACGCCTACCCGTGCGATGCGGCGCAGGATCTTCTCCATCAGAGATCGGCCCCCGAATAGGACAGGTTGAACGACTTGTTGATGAGCGGGAAGTCGGGAACGATGTTTCCGAGCACGGCGTGCTCGAGCGCCGGCCAGTTCTGCCAGGACGGATCGTGCGGATGGCAGCGCCGCACCCGGCTCCCCGCGCCCGCCTCGAGCGCGACGAACACCTCGCCGCGCCAGCCCTCCACCCAGCCGACGCCGAAGGCGCCTTCAACAGGTTCAGGAAGTTCAATTTTCGCTTCACCGGATGGTAACGAGGAGAGAATCCGGCGTTGCAGCCGCAGCGACTCGAAGATCTCCTCGAAGCGCACCACGATGCGCGAGGCGACATCGCCGTTGCGGTGCGCGCACATCTGCGGCTCGAGCTCGTCGTAGGGCGCGAGCGCCGGAAAGACCCGCGCATCGATGGCGATGCCGCTCGCGCGCGCGGCGAGGCCCACGACGCCGAGCTCGACGGCGAGGCGCGGGGCGAGCCGGCCGCAGTTGATGCAGCGGTCCTGCAAGCCGGGATGGTCGTAGTAGATCGCGCGCAGCGCGAGCACCTCCTGCTCCAGGCGATTTGCCTCAAGCAAAAGATTTTCGGAACCGGAAGCGTCGATGTCGATGGTTACGCCGCCGGGCACGATGCGGTCCATCAGGTAGCGGTGCCCGAAGAGCCGCTCGTTTACGCGCAGCAGGTCCTCCTTGAGGCGCGAGAACTGCGCCAGCCCGAACGCGAGCCCGCCGTCGTTGCCGAGATAGCCGAGGTCGCCGAGATGGTTGGCGATGCGCTCGCGCTCGAGGGCGAGCGCGCGCAGCCACAGCGCGCGGCGCGGCAGCTGGGCGCCGGCGGCCTGCTCCAGCGCCATGGCATAGGCCCAGGCGAACGCCACCGTGCTGTCGCCCGAGACCCGGCCGGCGAGCTTCGCGCCCTCGGCAAGGGTCATCGACTCGAAGCGCTTCTCGATGCCCTTGTGCACGTAGCCGAGGCGCTGCTCGAGCCGCAGGACACGCTCGCCCACCACGGAGAAGCGGAAATGGCCCGGCTCGATGATGCCGGCATGGACCGGGCCCACCGGGATCTCGTGCACGCCTTCGCCCTCGACCTGCACGAAGGGGTAGGGCGCATCGCCGTGGATCAGCCAGGGGCGTTCGTCGTCGCCGGCGTGCAGGCCGAAGAGGTCGCGGATCGCACGCTGCATGCGCGCGGCGGCGGGAAACACGGTCGAAACATCCGGATACTGCGTTGCGTTCACGGGGAGATCGAACCAGAGGAGCCGATCGTGCACCGCAAGCAGGGTATGCACCGAGCGCGGCGCGTCGCTGCCCCACAGCGCGCAAAGCCTTCCGCCGTCGGCCTTTATCGACAGCAGGAGCGGGATCCAGTCGGCCGCCTCGACGCTGTGCCGTTCGAGGACGACGCTCATCCGATGAGCTGCGCCGCGCGCCGGTACCAGTCGGCGAGGTACGGCGGAATGTAAAGACCGAGCAGCAGCACGAGGGCGAGGTGCACGAACACCGGGGCGAGGGCGGGCCGGTGCGCCAGGCGGGCGGCGCTCGGCTCTCCGAACACCATGGCCTGGACCTTGCCGAAAATCGCCGCGAACGACACCCCCAGCGAGACGAGCAGCACCGGCGCGGCCCACGGATGCTGAGCGATCACCGTGGTGAGGATCAGGAACTCGCTCGCGAACACGCCGAAGGGCGGCATGCCGAGGATAGCGGCGGCGCCGAGCATGAGGCCCCAGCCGATGGCGGGGCTCACGCGCACGAGGCCCCGGATGCCCTCCATGAGCTGGGTGCCGCTCTTCTGCGCGGCGTGCCCGACGGTGAAGAAGATCGCGCTCTTCGTGAGCGAGTGCACCGTCATGTGGAGCAGCCCCGCGAAGCTCGCCACCGGCCCGCCCATGCCGAAGGCGAAGGTGATGAGCCCCATGTGCTCGATCGACGAGTAGGCGAACATGCGCTTGATGTCGCGCTGGCGGGAGAGGAAGAAGGCGGCCACGGCCACGGAGGCGAGCCCGAATCCCATCAGCAGCGCCGCGGCGAACGGCCGCTCGAGCGCCCCGTCGGTGAGCACCTTGAAGCGGATGAGCGCGTACAGCGCCACGTTGAGGAGCAGCCCCGAGAGCACCGCCGAGACCGGGGTCGGACCCTCGGCATGCGCGTCGGGCAGCCAGTTGTGCAGCGGCACGAGGCCCACCTTGGTGCCGTAGCCCACGAGCAGGAACACGAACGCGATGGACATCACCGTGGGCTCGAGCTGGCCCTTCACCGAGTCGAGGTGCGTCCACAGCAGGGCCGTCATCCCCGAGCCGAGGATGCGCTCGGCGGCGAAATAGACGAGGATCGTGCCGAACAGCGCCTGTGCGATGCCGACTCCGCAGAGAATGAAGTACTTCCACGCCGCCTCGAGCGAGGCGTGCGTGCGGTAGAGCGCTACCAGCAGCACCGTGGTCAGGGTGGCGGCCTCCATGGCGACCCACATCACCCCCAGGTTGTTGGTGGTGAGCACGAGCAGCATGGTGAAGCCGAACAGCTGGTACATGGCGTGGTACAGGCGCATGCCGGCATCCGACACGCGGCCATGGTCGCGCTCGATGCGCATGTAGGGGCGCGAAAAGAGCGAGGTGGTGAGCGAGACGAAGGCGGTGAGCGCGACCAGGAACACGTTCAGCGAGTCGATGAAGAAGTGCTCGCCGAGCGCCGTGAACGGGCCCTCCTCGATGACGCGCGCGACGAGGCGCGCCGCGGCGGCGAAGGTGGCGAGCGAGAACGCGACGTTCAGCTCGGCGGCGTAGCGCCGGTGCCCCACCAGGCCGAGGACGGCCGCGCCGGCGAGCGGCGCGAGGAGGAGCGCGAGCTCGGCGCCCATCTACTCCTCCTTCAGCCGCTCGAGGTGGCGCGTGTCCACCGAATCGAAGCGGCTGCGGATCTGGAACAGGAACACGCCGAGGATCAGCGCGGCCACCAGCACGTCGAGGGCGATGCCGAGCTCGACCACCATCGGCATGCCGTAGACCGCGCCGGTGGCGGCGAAGAAGAGCCCGTTCTCCATGGCGAGGAATCCGACCACCTGCGGCACTGCCTTGGAGCGCGTGATCATCATCAGGAACGACAGCAGCACCGAGGCAAGCGCGATGCCGAGCGTCGCGCGCGTCACCGTGCCCGCGAGCTGCGAGATCGGCGCGGCCAGGTTGAAGGCGAGGATCACCAGCACGATGCCGAAGATCATGAGGGTCGGGATGTTGACCAGCGTCTCCACGTCCCACTTCACGTTGAGCCGGCGGATGAGCCGATGCAGGATCCAGGGCAGGAGGAACACCTTGAGCGCGAGCGTCACGCCCGCCGACCACCAGAGGTGCGTCTGACCGGTGATCATGGCGACCAGCCCCGTGGCCATGAACAGCACCAGCCCCTGCGCGGCGAAGAGGTTGATGAGCGAGAGGATGCGCCGCTGCGACAGCATGGCGAAGGCGAGAAGCAAGAGCACCGCCGCGAGCAGGTTGACGAGCTGGGGTCCGTAATGCTCGAGCATCATTTCTCCAGCAGCACGTGGACCAGCATCGCGAGCACCGCCAGCATGAAGGCCGTGCCGAGAAACTCGGGGGCGCGGAAGATGCGCATCTTCGCGCTCAGCATCTCGATCAACGCAAGCGCCGCGCCGCCGACGGCGAGCTTGGCCACCAGCGCGGGAGCCGCCAGCACCAGGCCCAGCCAGTCGCCGCCGGCGGCCACGCCGAAGGGAAGGAAAAGCGCGAGCCCGATGCAGGAGTAGACGAAGAGCTTGAGGCTCGCCGCCCACTCGATCATGGCGAGGTGGCGGCCGGAGTATTCGAGCACCATCGCCTCGTGGATCATGGTGAGCTCCAGATGCGTCGCCGGGTTGTCGACCGGGATGCGCGCGTTCTCGGCGAGCGACACCATGGTGAAGGCCACCCCGGCGAAGGCCATGCTCGGGTAGATCACGAACTCCCGGTGCGCGAGGGTCTCGACGATGGTGGTGAGCGAGGTCGAATGCGAGATGAGCGAGGCGGTGAAGAGGACCATCAGCAGCGCCGGCTCGGCGAGGAAGCCCACCATCATCTCGCGGCGCGCGCCGAGGCTGCCGAAGGCGGTGCCGATGTCCATTCCGGCGAGCGCGATGAAAAAGCGCGCCAGGGCGAGCAGGCCCACCAGCGCGATGGCGTCGGCGGCCGGATTGAGAGGCAGGTCGGTGCCGAGCGTCGGCACGATCGCCGCGGCGAGCGCGAGGCAGCCGAACACGAGATAGGGGGCGGCGCGAAAGAGCGGCGAGGCGTTGTCCGCCAGCACCACTTCCTTCTCGAAGAGCTTCGCGAGCATCCGGTAGGGTTGCAGCAGGCCCGGCGCGCTCCGGTTCTGGAGCCACGCGCGGCACTGGTTCACCCACCCGGTGAGAAGCGGCGCGAGCACGACGGCGATCAGCAGCTCGGTGAGTTGGGCAATGAAGCCGGATGCGCTCATCGGATGAAGAAGAGCAGCGCGAGCAGGGTCGCGAAGCTGTACATGAGATACACCGAGATGCGCCCGCGCTGGAGCACGCTCACGAGCGCGGTGACGCGCTCTACCGCGCGCGCCACCGGCAGGTAGAGCCAGTACCACAGCCGGTCCTCCGCGGTTTCGCGGTAGCGCGGCCGCGGATCGCGCGGCGAGGGCGCTTCGCCCTCGATGCGGAACGCCGGGCCGAATACCACCTTCACCGGCTGTCCGAAGCCTTCGGCGCTGTCCTGCATGCGCGCGTTGAGCCACGGGTAGCCGCAGTCCCAGGGCGGCGCCCGGCGCGCGCGGCCGTGGTAGAAGGCTCGCACCGAAAGCCACGCAGCCAGCACGAGCACCGCGGCGACCGCCGCGAAGAGGAGCGCGCTGTAGCTCGCGCGATCCGGGTCGATCGGGGCGATGAAGAGCCATCCTCCGCCGAGCGCCGAAAGGGTGTAGCCGGTGAAGCGCAGCGTTACGGGCTCGAGCGCCGCGAGCACCGCGCTCGGCGCGAGGCCGAGCAGTACACACCCGCTCGCGAGCGCGACGAGGCTGCTGCGCTCCCAGGGGCCGGCATCGTGCGCCTCGGCGAGGCGCGCCTCGCGCGGCTGGCCGAGGAACACGACGCCGTAGAACTTGACCATGACGTAGCCGGACAGCGCCGCCGCGAGCGCGACGGCGGCTGCCGCGACGGGCACCAGCATGTTGACGTAGCCCTGGGGCAGCCCGGGCGTGAGGAGGAATGCCTGCAGCAGGAGCCACTCCGACACGAACCCGTTCAGGGGCGGCAGGCCGGCGATGGCCGCCGAGCCGATGAGCGCGCACCAGGCCACCCAGGGCATGCGATGGATCAGGCCCCCGAGGCGCCCGAGGCTGCGCTCGCTCGTGGCATGCAGCACCGAGCCGGTGGCGAGGAACAGCAGGCTCTTGAAGAACGCATGGTTCAGGCAGTGGTAGAGCGTCGCGGCGAGCGCGAGCGCGGCGAGGCCGCCCATGCCGAAGCCGCGAAAAAGCAGCGTCAGGCCGAATCCGGCCACGATGAGGCCGATGTTCTCGATCGACGAGTAGGCAAGCAGCCGTTTCATGTCGCTCTGCACCGCGGCGAAGATGACGCCGAAGAGGGCGCTCGCAAGCCCCACGGCGAGCGCGATCACGCCCCACCACCACAGCGGGAAGCCGATGAGGTCGAGCGTGACGCGCATCAGGCCGTAGACCGCGGTCTTCAGCATCACCGCGGACATCAGCGCCGAGACCGGCGAGGGCGCCGCCGGATGCGCTTCCGGCAGCCACACGTGCAGGGGCACGATGCCCGCCTTGACGCCGAAGCCGGCGAGCGCCAGGAGGAACGCGACGCTCGCCCAGCCGGCGGCGGGCTGGAGATTGCGCATCGCCTCGAAGCTGTAGTTCCCGCTGCCCGCCTGGAGCGCCCCGAAGCACAGCAGGATCGAGATCGCCCCGAGGTGCGCGAGCAGGATATAGAGGTAGCCCGCGCGGCGGATCTCGGCGTGGCGGTGATCGCTCGTCACCAGGAAGTACGACGACAGCGCCATCGTCTCCCAGGCCACCATGAAGAAATAGGCGTCGTCGGCGACGAGCACCAGCGCCATGCTGGCGAGGAACACGTGGTAGCAAAGGCACTGCAGACCGGGCGGCGCGCCGGCGTCGTCTTTCCGGATGTACCCCACGCTGTACACGGACACGCAGGCCGCCACCGCGCCGAGGAGCAGCAGAAAGAACGCCGAAAGCTCATCGAGCCGCGCATGGAACGGCAGCTCGGGCAGCCCGAGCGGCAGCACGCGCGCGCTGGGCGGCGCGCCCAGGCTGCCCAGCGCGACGACGGCGAGCGCGAGGCCCACCACCGCGCCCGCGGGGTAGAGCGCGCGCCGGCACAGGGCGAGGCTCGCGGGGGCGGCCATCGCGGCGAGGCCGAGCGCGATCCAGGCAGCCGCCGCGGCGAGCGCGCCGTCGACCCCGGCGAAGGGCAAGCCCATGTCAATCATATTATCATGCGATGTTAACGGTGTTATCCTAACGCGGCCATGGAAGAGCGCACCGCCCGGCTCACCATCCTCGTCGACCCGCGCAAGAAGGCGCTGTTCGAGCAGCTTTGCGCCGCCGACGACCAGACCCCTTCGCAGGTGCTGCGGCGCCTGATCCGCGAGTACATCGAGAAGCGCACCGGGCAGCCGTGGTCGCCGCCGCAAATGGCGGAAAAAAAGCAGGCGGAAAAAAAGCAGGGGAAGAAGAGCGCGCGGCGCTAGCCGCGCAGAATGAAGGTCGCGATCAGCAGGCCGAGCGCCGTGGCCGCGCCGACCAGGATCCAGTCGCGCCGCCGCCAGCCGCGCTCCTCGGGCGGCTTGAGCGAGCTCATCGCCTGCGTCGCGGACACAGAATCGGACAGGGTGGAGGCGGCGCCGGTGAGCGCGGCGAGGCGCTGCGTGGCCTCGGCCGAGTCGAACGAGTGCGCGAGGCCGCGCGCCGGCGGGTCGGTCGGCTCGCCCGGCACCGAGTCTTCCTGCCGCGTGCGGTTGAGCGTCTGCGCCATGACCACCGACTGCGCCTGGGACAGCGCGAGCTCGGGCTGGGCGCCGGCGGCAAGACCGCCGCCCGCGGCGAGCCCCGTTGTGGCGAGACCCATGGGACGCAAGGGCTGGGTGATCGCCGCCGGGGTGCTGATCTGCCGCTCGCAGTTCCTGAGGTCGTTGGCGAGCTCCTGCGCCGTCTGGTAGCGCTCCTCGAGCGGCTTGGCGAGCATCTTCGCGGCGATGAAGTTGAGCAGCTCGGGCACGGCGGCATTGACCGCGCTCGGCGCGGGCGGCGCGAAATTCACGATCTGGTACATGAGCGCGGTCACGTTCTCGCCGCTGAAGGGCGCCGTCCCGGTGAGCATCTCGTACACGATCACGCCCAGCGAGAAAATGTCGGAACGGTGGTCGGCCCGCTTGCCGATCACCTGCTCGGGGGACATGTACTTCGGCGAGCCGAGCATCATGCCGCTCTGCGTGAGCTCGTCGGTGCTCGCGCGCATGCGCGCGATGCCGAAGTCGGTGATCTTCACCGGCCCGTCCCGGAGCACCATGATGTTGGCGGGCTTGATGTCGCGGTGCACCACGCCGTGCTCGTGGGCATAGGCGAGGCCCTCGGCAACCTGCGCGGCGACCGACACCGCCTGCGACACCGGCAGGGGGCGCCCCGCGGCGAGGAGCGAGCGCAGCTCCTCGCCCTCGATGAACTCCATCGCCATGTACACGACGTTGCCTTCCTTGCCCACGTCGTACACCGTCACGATGTTCGGATGATTCAGGCTGCCCGCGGCGCGTGCTTCCTGGTAGAAGCGCGCCTCGTACTTCTCGGCGCCCTCGCGCTCGAGGGCCATGTTGACGGTCTTGACCGCGACGGTGCGTTCGAGCGCGGTGTCGGTCGCCTTGTAGACCACGCCCATCGCGCCGCGCCCGAGCTCGGACTGGATCGCGTAGCGGCCGAGCTTGCTTGACTCCATGTCTGGCCGGCGGGCCTAGCGGCCGGCCTTGACCGAGCGGAAGACGCGCCCCCACATGGGGTGGTCCGCCTCCTCGGGCGCGAGGTCCATCCACGGGTCGATGGCGAGCGCCTTGCGGAACTCCTCGCGGCACTGGCGCTCCCGGCTGGAGGTGCAATAGATGAAGGCCGTGTACTTGTAGGCGTTCACGCGGTCGCGCTCGGGCAGCCCCTGCTGGATCGCGCTCTGCAGCGTCTTCAGCGCCTCCTCGTACTGGCCGTCCTCGTACAGCTTTACGCCGGCGCTCAGGGTCTGCTGCGCCTTGGTCGGCTCGAAGAGCTTCTGCACCTCGCGCACCGGGTCGCTCTCGCAGCCGGCCAGCGCTGCGAGCGCGAGAACCATCAACGAACGCGTCATCTCTGGAACCTGTGCCTTATTGTTATGGCTTCTCCGGCCTTCAAGTTCACCTTTTCCACGCGGCTGGGAAAAGTGGAGTTGCGGATCTCTATCGTATGCGAGCCGGCGGGAATATCAAGCGTGCGCAGCGGCGGGCTGACGCCGCGGCTCTTGCCGTCGACCAGCACCTCGCCCCAGGGCAGCACCGCGAGCTCGAGCCGCCCCAGGTCCGCCGGCAGGGGCTTGTCGCCCGCGCGCTCGGGCTTCTTCTCCAGGCGCGCCGTGAGCTTCTTCTCGAACTTGCCCTCCGCCGGCGCGGCCGCCTGCGGGCGTTTCTGCGCCGCCGGCGCCGAAGAGTCGAGCATGGTGCGCGCGGCGATCGCGGCGCCCACGACCAGGAAGAAGGCGAGCGGCGCGGCGAGCAGCGCCGAGCGGCGCAGGCCGAGCGGGCCCATGCCGGCGAGCCAGCCGCCGTCGCGCGCGTGCACCATCGACTCGGTCTGCGCCACCCGGCGCGCCATGGGCGCGCCGCCGACCACCGAATACACCTCGTGCTCGCGCACGTGCTTGTCGGTGCGCGAGCCTTCGTGGCGGAAGAGGTTCATGTAGTCGCGCGACAGGCACGACACGACCTCGTAGAACGAGCGCGACACGAGCAGCTGCCCGGGGTCGGCGAAGCTCATCACGCGCTGGGCGACGTTGATGCCGTCGCCGATGATGTTCATCTGGCCGTTCAGGTCCTTCACCAGGCGCACCGGCCCCAGGTTGACGCCCAGGCGCACCGGCACCTCGGAGGCCATGTTGCGCACCGCGAGCGCCGAGAACAGGGCATCCTCCGGATCACCCATGAACGTCACCGCGGCCCCGTCGCCGGTGTCGAGGATGATGCGGTCGCGCTGCGGCACCTGCTCGAGCGCGGTGGCGAGCGCGCGGTTGAACGCCTGCTTCAGCTCGAGCTGCTCGGCGACCGGCTTCTTCGAATACTCGACGATGTCGAGGAACAGCACGCTGCAGACGAGCGTGCGGCTCGAGCTCTCCACGACGCCTCTCCGAGTTGCGGCTCTGCGGCCGCGACACTGATCATTTTACGCGCATGCCGGGCCGCGCTCCCGAGTCCGGCGAAACGAGGAAAATTCCCGCACCTTCGTCCCCGGAGGCGGCGAGCAGCATGCCTTCCGAGACGCCGAACTTCATCTTGCGCGGCGCGAGATTCGCCACCACCACGGCGAGCCTGCCTTCGAGCTCTTCGGGGCGGTAGGCGGACTTGATGCCCGCGAACACGGTGCGCGTGGCGCCGCCGAGGTCGAGCTCCAGCTTGAGAAGCTTGTCCGCCCCCTCGAGCGCCTCGGCACGCGTGATCTTTGCCACGCGCAGATCGAGCTTCGCAAAGTCTTCGATGCTGATGGTGTCGCTCACGGCTTGCTCCTGTGCCTGATGCTGCTGCTTTTCCGCATGCCGCTGCGGCGCGGTTGGCTGCGGGACCGATGAGACGTCGAAAAGCTCGTCGAGCTGCTTTTCCTCGACCCGCGTAATGAGATGCTTGAAGGGCCGAATCTGGGTCGGCCTGGTTTTCAGATCCTGGAAAACCAGGTCGCGGCTCATGCCGAAAAGTTCACGCGCGACTCGCGATGCCGTCGCGGGCAACATGGGCGCCAGATATAACG